>Ga0302326_10014253_pt1 | contig 16816 bp, 15 predicted proteins | sample Palsa_T0_3_FD_202264 | JGI IMG/M metagenome (GOLD analysis project Ga0302326, IMG submission 202264) | Peat permafrost microbial communities from Stordalen Mire near Abisko, Sweden - Palsa_T0_3 | ecosystem: Environmental > Terrestrial > Soil > Palsa > Peat permafrost | place: Sweden: Abisko...
AAGGACGCCGTTGGTGCGCCGCTCGATGCTGCGGCCGAACGCGATCTTCTGCTGATTGCCGCCGCTGAGTTCCTCGGCGCGCGCCCGCAGCCGCCGCCGGTCGATACCGACGCGCTCGGCGAGCCGAGCCGCCGCGGCGCGCAGCGCGCCGCCGCGCAGGAAGCCGAGCAGCGAATGCTCGCGCAGCCGCGTGGCGACGAGGTTGTGCAGCACGTTCAACCGGCGGAACAAGCCTTCGGCGGCGCGATCGCCGGAGACGAACATGATGCCGCGTTGCGCCGCCCGCGACGGCGAGCCGAGTTTCAGCGGCCGGCCGTTGACGGTGACCGTGCCGTTGGCGTCATGCACCAAGCCCGCAAGCGCGGCGATGATCTCGGCCGCGCCCGAACCGACCTGCCCGGCGATGCATAGGATCTCACCGCGGCGTACGGTCACCGCGAAATCATCGACGATGCCCGGCAGCGACAATCGCTCGACGACGAGCGCCGGTACGCCCCGTACGCGCGCTTCCTCCGGATACATCTCGCCGCTCGGCCGCCCGAGCATCAGCTCGATGAGCGCCGAGCGGTCGAGCCCGTCGAGCAACGTGGTCGCGACCAATTCACCGTTGCGTAAGACCGAGACGCGATCGCAGATCGCGTAAACCTCGGCCAGCCGATGCGTGATGTAGAGCACAGAGCGTCCCTCGCGCTTGACCGCAAGCAGCGCCGCGAAAATGCGCTCGATCTCCACGTCGGTCAGCGTCGCCGTCGGCTCGTCGAGGATGAGGACGCGCGCGTCGCGGGTAAGGAGCCGCGCGATCTCGACAAGTTGCCGCTCGCCCATGCTCAGCGTCGCCACCGGCGCGTCGAGTTTGAGATGGCCGGCGCCAAGCAGCGCCAGCGTCTCGGCGGCGCGCCGGCGCAGCTCCGGTCTTTTGTGCAAAAAAGGAACGCGTAGCGAGCCGAGCCAGATATTGTCCTCGACCGACAAATCGGGACAGAGGCTCAATTCCTGCGCGACGATGGCGATGCCGAGCTCTTGCGCCTGTCGGGGCGTCGCCACGCTCGCTTCTGCACCGCCGATCAGCACCGTACCCTCGTCTGGCCGATAGACGCCCGTCAGGATCTTGACCAGCGTGCTCTTGCCGGCGCCGTTCTCGCCGCAGATGCCGCGGATTTCGCCGGCGCCGATGTCGAGCGACACGTCCTTGAGCGCGGCGATGGGGCCGAAGCTCTTTGACAGGTGCCGGACGCCGACGACCGACTTTGCGCAATCGTTTTGCTCGGGCTTCGCAGGATCGGCGCCGCGAGCGTCATCCCGCGCCGCCGTTTCCGCGGTACGCAGAGTTGCGGTGAGATTCATTTGGCCGCGCCGATCGAGGAGCCGCCGACATGCTCGTAGGCGCCGCCATTTGCCAAGCTTGCTGGTGGCGCCAGCGGTCTTCATGTCATGCCCTCCCAAGTTTTCTAATTATCGGGCGATGCGCTTTTGTCGCGATCTGCGCCGGCGAGCAGATGATAGTAAAACCACGCGAAAGTGCAATTGTCCCACCTCGCGGTAAACACAGGCGGGTGCGACATTTGGCATTGACGGGCTGATGGCCCCTCACGTCGTGCGCGTGAGGCCGCCGTTGACGTAAAGCGTTTGCCCGGTGATGAAGCCGGCGTCGTCGCTGGCGAGAAACGAAACGGCGCCCACCAGGTCGGAAGTCTGTTCGTTGCGTTTGATCGACTGCATATCGGCCATCAAATCGAACAACTGCGCCGTGGTCATTGCGCCGGGGATTTCCCGGCGCACGGCCGTGCCGGGCGTGCGCGTCAACCCGGGCGCGATCGCGTTCACGGTGACGCCGTCTTGGCCAAACTCCGTGGCCAGCGAGCGGGTGAAGCCGATGACGCCGGCTTTGCTGGTGATGTAATGCACGAAGTCCGGCACCGTGAGGCTGACCGTATCCGAGGCGATGTTGACGATGCGGCCCCAGGCTTTTTGCCGCATGCCGTTGGCGAAGGCTTTGGTCATCAGGAACATCGAGTCCAGATTGACCGAGAGAACGCGGCGCCAATCGTCGAACGTGATCTCGTCGAAGGTCTGCACCGGATAAATCCCGGCGTTGTTGACCAGGATGTCGCAAAGTCCGCCCTTTTTCTCGACTTCCTCCTTGAGCGCGGTCACGCTCGCCGGATCGCTGACGTCGCAGCGCACCGCGATCGCCTGGCCGCCGACGCCCTCGATCAGAGCCAGTGTCTCCTCGGCATTGTCGCGGTCGGCGATGACGATCCGCGCGCCCTCTTCGGCCAATCGGACCGCCGAAGCCTGACCGATGCCGGATGCGGCGCCGGAAATCACGGCGGTCTTGCCTTCGTGCCTTTTTGTCATTGATCACCCTCCCGTTCTCGCCGCGCGATTGTTCGCATATAAAGGGCCCGTTGTTGAAGGGTTGGGCAAAGCCGATACCCTCAGCCACCGTCGTGAGCGGGAGTGCGGATCGTGACCAGCGGCAAGGAAGACGAGGAATTTTTTCGCCAGCGCGGCTTTGGCATCAAGATCGGCTTCGGCGAGCGGCCGGCGCTGATCATCATCGACATGCTCAAAGGCTTCACCGACCCGGCCATGCCGCTCGGCGCCAAGCTCGACAACGAGATCGAGGCGCAGAAACCGCTGCTCGACGTGGCGCATGCCCGCGATATTCCGGTCATCTTCTCGACGGTGATGTACGAAGAAGCTGACATTAAGGATGCCGGCATCTGGGCGCTCAAGCAGAAGGGCGCGCGCTCGCTTACGGCAGGCTCGGAAGCAGTCAAGGTCGATCCACGGCTCGGCATGCAGCCGCGGGATATCCTGCTGGTGAAGAAATACGCTTCGTGCTTTTTCGGCACCGACCTCGTGCCGCGGCTCAATAGCCGGCGCGTCGACACGTTGATCATCACCGGCTGCACCACGTCGGGCTGCGTGCGCGCCACGGCCGTCGATGCGGTGCAGAACGGCTTTCGCCCGATGGTCGTGCGCGAGGCGGTCGGCGACCGCTCGGCGGCGGCGCACGAGCAGAGCCTGTTCGACCTCAACGCCAAATACGCCGACGTCGTGTCGCTCGACGAGACTTTGCAATACCTCAAGACCGTCGGCCACAACCGGCCGACCAATTAGGACGCTCTCATCATCGTCATGGCCGGACCTGTCCCGGCCATGACGGTCGGGATGCAGCGCCTAGAACATCGGATAGGCCGGGTTGAGCGGAAGCCCGAACTCGCCGCGTCCGAAATTCTCCGCCGGCACGTCCCAGCTCATCACCACGTGCGAACAGATGGCGTGGACATCGCGCCAACAGCGCTGCGCCGAATTGCTGTCCATCAGCCCGCTCGAACCGCTGATCTTGATCAGGTCCTCCATCGCGTCGCGCAGCATGCGCAACGCGTAGGTGAAATCGCGCCGCAGCAATAAGCGCGTCTCCATCGACATGCCGGTGTAGTCTTTCCGGGCGGTGGCGAGCGAGCGCCGCGCCAGCAGTTCCGCCGCATCGATCTGCGCGGCGATCTCGGCGACTTTGAGCTGCACCGGCACGTGCTGGGCGATGGCCACCTGGGTGTAGGTCAGATAGCGCTGCCGCGTCCACTCGACGAAGTCGGCATAGGCGCCGCGTGCGGCGCCAAGGGCGGGTCCGAGCAAAGCGTAGCTGTGAACGACGACAAAGGGGGTGCGGTAGATCGGATTGCTGTTGATCTTCGATCCCGGCGAGCAGGCGTCGCGCAGCGTCGAGAACGACACGCTGCGGTGCTCCGGTACAAACACGTTGTCGCATATGGCGGTGATCGAGCCCGAGGCGCGCAAGCCCGCGCAATACCAGGTGTCCTCCTGTTTGATCTGCGACACCGGCACCAGATAGAGCCGCATGTCGGGATGATCCTCACCGGGACGGAAGACGAGGCCGCCGATCATGATCCATTGCGAATGCCGCAGTCCGCTTGACCACGACCAGCGTCCGTCGAGACGATAGCCGCCGGGCACCAGCGTCACTTTACCGGTCGGTGCCGCCGAGGTGGCGATACAGGCCGCCTTGTTCTCACTCCAGACGTCGTGCTGCGCTTCCTCGGGATAGTGCGCCATGATGCAGGCGTGATCGGTAAAATAGTTGAGGACCCACGCGGAAGAGCCGCAAGTCGATTTGCCGAGTTCGATGGCGACATTGAACGCCACTTCGTGGTCGTGCTCATAGCCGCCCCAGCGTTTCGGCTGCAGGGTGTGAACGAGACCCGCTTCGATGTACTCCTCGACGGATTCCCGCGGAATGTTGCGGTCGCGCTCGGCCTTGAGTGCGCGCTCGCGCAACTTCGGCGCCAAGACGCGGGCACGGCCGACCAGTTCTTCGGCGGTGGGGATTTTGTCCGGCGCCGCGGCCGGCCGCAATTCGGCAACGCTCATAGGCCTTCCTCCCTTTTGCCGGCAAGATTGCGTCATGCATGACGGGGAATCAAGCGCCGCGCCCGCTTGATCCGCTCAGCGCTCCGGTGTCATCATCACGGCGGCGCGCGTGGCGATAAAAACCGCTTCGCGCCGCGGACATTGGGGGGAATATGCGTCTCGGTCTGTTCATGATGCCGGTGCATCCGCCGGATCGCTCATTTACCGAAGCGCTCGAGGAAGATACCGAGAAATCGCTGTTGGCCGACCGGCTCGGCTTTACTGAGCTGTGGCTGGGCGAGCATTTTTCGGCCACCACCGAACCGATCCCCTCGCCGCTGATGTTCATGGCGGGCCTCGTGCCGCGGACCAAGAACCTGCACTTCGGCACCGGCGTCATCTGCCTGCCGCATCACGACCCGGTCATCGTTGCCGCCGAGGTGGCGCAATTCGATCACATGAGCCGCGGCCGCTTCATGCTCGGCGTCGGACCGGGCGGGCTCCTCTCCGACTTCGAGCTGTTCCGCCACACCGATGTCGCCGTGCGCAACCGCAAGGTCGTGGAATCGGTGCGCATCATGCAGCAGATTTGGTCGCAGGATCCGCCTTACGATATCGAAGGCGAGTTCTGGAACGTGCAGTTGAAGAACGCCATCATTCCGGAACTTGGCGTGGGCTATATGCCGAAGCCGTACCGGAATGGCGGACCGCCGGTATCGATCTCACTGGCAAGCCCGAATTCATCGTCGGCGCGCGCGGCGGCGCAGCACGGTTGGGGCATCCTCTCCGCCAATATCATCCCGACTTATTCGGTGGCTTCGCACTGGGCGGTCTACAGCAAGGCCTGCGCCGAACTGGGTAAGCGGCCCTCCGGCGAGAACTGGCGGGTGTCGCGCAACGTCATGGTCGCGCCGAGCGAGGCGGAAGCCCGCGACCGCATGTTCGGCGACAAATCCTCGAATCGGTATTTCTGGACCTATATCCGCGCGGCTTTGGGCGGCGTCGGGCTGTTGTCGATCCTCAAGCCGCGGCCGGACATGTCGGACGAAGAGGCTTCCGTAGAGGCCATCGCCGAGGGCTGCACGCTCTACGGGTCGCCGAAGACGATGCTCGACAAGCTGGTCGCCTTCCGCGACGAGGTCGGGCCATTCGGCACCTTGCTCATGACCGGCCTCGACTGGGGCGGACCCAACGAAGCCTGGGAGCGCCAGGCCATGCAGCTTATGGCCCAAGAGGTCATGCCGAAATTCCGTCAGCACGTCCTCGTGCAAGCGGCGGAGTAACGCGCAAACCGACGTTTCGAACTAAAATTTATTGCGCCGCAGCGGCCACAAGAGTTTCACAATGGCGTCGCAGCGGCGCCACAGACTCTGCGCAACATCACGCAATATCGGGTCGGATCGGGGTGGGTGAGAGAGCGTCGAGGAGAATTCGACGATGAGCATTCAATTCGCCTGCCACGAAATACCCGCGCTGCGGTAGCGTCCTGCTGATCGCCGAGATATCCGAGTTCAATCTCAAAGGACGCATCCACCACGCCTGGTCGTGCGATGATTGCGCGCACGAATTCGTCACCTCAATTACCTTGTAGCCGCGTTGTTTTGCCTTTGTTGCGTCGAGTCGCCGATCGGCGAGCGCCGCGCGTTCGGTCGCCTGTGAGCAAAGGGGCGTCGCCGCGCCTTGAGCCGGGAACCGGAACGATCGCTGCGGCGTTGATACCGCGACGGTAAGCGCGCCGGCTTGTTGCGTCGGTTGAAGGTGCGATGTGAGCTGACCCGCCGGTCTCGCGTATCATGCGGCCGGCGGGTTGTTCTTATCAGTCATCCTCCGCGTGCAGGTCGGCTCTCGCGTTCCATTGTTCCCTGATTTCGCCGGAATAATCGGCGAAGCGGCCGGCGCCGATGGCCGCGCGGGCGCCCGCCATCAGCTCCTGGTAATAAAAAAGATTGTCGATCGACAAAAGCGTGCCGCCGAGCGCTTCACCGCTGCGGAATAGGTGATGCAAATAGGCGCGCGAAAAATTCCGCGCCGCCGGGCAACTACTCTCCGCGTCGAGCGGCTGGGGATCGTCGGCATGGCGCGCGTTCTTGATGTTGATCGGGCCGAAGCGGGTGAAAGCAACGCCGTGGCGGCCATTGCGCGTCGGCAGCACACAATCGAACATGTCGACGCCGCGAGCGACGGCTTCGAGGAGATCGGCCGGCGTGCCGACGCCCATGAGATAACGCGGCCGTTGCGCCGGCAGCGCCGCCGCGGTCTCGCCGACGACTTCGAGCATCACGCTTTGCGTTTCGCCGACGGCAAGCCCGCCGATGGCATAACCGGGGAAGCCGATATCGACGAGCCCGCGCACGCTGTCGGCGCGCAGCTTGTGGTCGTCGCCGCCTTGCACGATGCCGAACAAGGCGCGGCCGGCGGCAGCGCCCTCGAACGCGCGCTTGCAGCGCTCGGCCCAGCGCAATGAAAGTTTCATGGCCCGCTCGACATCGCCCCGCTCGGCCGGCAGCCGCATGCATTCGTCGAACTGCATGGCGATATCGGAGCCGAGCAAGATCTGCACTTGCATGGCGCGTTCGGGGGTCAGCTCCACCATCGCGCCGTCGAGATGCGAGCGGAAGGTGACGCCCTCCTCGGTGATTTTGCGCAGAGGTGCCAGCGACATCACCTGAAAGCCGCCGGAATCGGTGAGGATCGGGTACGGCCAATTCATGAACGCGTGCAGGCCGCCGAGCCCGGCGATGCGTTCGGCGGAAGGCCGCAGCATCAGGTGATAGGTATTTCCGAGCAGGATCTCGGCGCCGGAAGCGCGCACGTCGTCGGGGTGCACGCCCTTGACCGAAGCTTGGGTGCCAACCGGCATGAAGGCCGGCGTATGCACCACCCCGTGCGCTGTCGTAATTTCGCCCGTGCGCGCGGCGCCGTCGGTGGCGATGAGGCGGAATGAAAATGGGTCGCTCATAACGTCGAGGATGCACGAAACAACAGGCAGGCGTCGCCGTAAGAATAGAACCGATAGCCGCCCGCGATGGCGTGCGCATAGGCGCGCCGCATGACGTCGAGGCCGCAAAAGGCGCAGACCAGCATGAACAACGTCGAGCGCGGCAGGTGGAAATTGGTCAGCATCGCGTCGACCGCGCGAAAGCGGTAGCCCGGCGTGACGAACAAAGCCGTCTCGCCCGAAAACGGCGCAAGCGTGCCGTACTCGGCCGCCGCGCTTTCCAGGAGTCGCAACGCGGTCGAGCCCACGGCAACGATACGGCCGCCCGAACGCCGCGTGCCGTTGAGCGCCGCCGCGGTCTCGGCGCTGACGCTGCCCCACTCGCCTTGCATGCGATGACCGGATGTATCTTCGGCTTTGACCGGCAAGAACGTGCCGGGGCCGACATGCAAAATCACGTGATGCAATGCGATGCCGCGCTTGCGTAAATCCTCCACGATCGCATCGGTGAAATGCAGGCCCGCGGTCGGCGCCGCCACCGAGCCCTCTTCGCGCGCGAACATCGTCTGATAGTCGGTGCGATCCTGATCGTCGGCCGGCCGGCGGCGGGCGATATAAGGCGGCAGCGGCATGTCGCCCCGCACCGCCAGCGCCTGGTCGAGCACGGCGCCGTGGAGCACGAACGCAAGCGTCACTTCACCGCTTTCCCCTTTGGCCTCGACCGTGGCGTCGAGCTGTTCGAGGAAGCAGACCCGGCCTTCGCTGCCGAAGCGCACGACGTCGCCGATCGCGAGGCGCTTGCCCGGCCTGACCAGAGCATTCCAGCGCGAGCCGTCGAGCCGCTCGACCAAAGTCGCGGCAATGGCCGGTTCATGCTCGCCGCGGCCGATGCGGCGGCCGTGCAAGCTCGCCGGAATGACTTTGCTGTCGTTGACGACGAGCGCATCGCCCGGTCGCAACAGCTCCGGCAAGTCGCGCATGGTGCGATCCTCGAACGCAGCCGCGGCGCCCGGACCAACGACCAGGAGCCGCGCGCTATCGCGGGGCAAAGCCGGCCGCAACGCGATGCGGTCTTCAGGCAAGTCGAAATCGAAGAGATCCGTGCGCATCCCAACAGCGCAATCGCCGCGAGATTGCCAGGCCGCGGCGCGAGCTTCTCGCGCCCTACTTCACGTCGGCCGCCACCTGCATGTGGATGATGCGGTCGGGCGTGCCCGGCGGCTCACCGCGCTTGAGCTTGTCGATCGCGTCCATGCCCTGCACCACCTCGCCGACCACGGTGTATTGGCCGTTGAGGAACGCGCCCTCGGCAAACATGATGAAGAACTGGCTGTTGGCGGAATTCGGATTGCTGGTGCGCGCCATGCCGACCGTGCCGCGCTTGAACGGCGCCTTGGAGAACTCGGCTTTGAGGTCCGGATATTTCGAGCCGCCGGTGCCATTGCCGTTTTGCCCGTCGCCGGTCTGCGCCATGAAGCCGTCGATGACGCGATGGAACGGCACATTGTCGTAAAAATGCTCGCGCGCGAGCATCTTCAGCCGCGCGGCGTGAAGCGGCGCGATGTCGTTGTTAAGCTTGATGACGACCCGGCCGTAATTGGTTTCGAGGTAGAGGGTATTTTGCGGGTCGAGACCGGCGGGAAGCGGTTGAGCGGAGACTTGAGCAGCACACATGATGACGAACACTAATGCAAGGACGCGGGTCATGTCATCTCCCGGATGAGGTATTCCTAGGTCTTCTTTTTCAGGCCGTGTCTTCAGGTTGTGGCGAATTTCTTTTTCAGCCGCGCCGCGACTACTGCGGGCACGAAGGCGGAGACGTCGCCGCCCATGCCGGCAATCTGCCGCACCAGCGTGGCGGTGATCGGGCGAACTTCGGGCGAAGCGGGCAAAAACACGGTCTGCACTTCGCCCGCCATGGCCGCATTCATGCCGGCCATCTGCATCTCATAATCGAAGTCCGCGGCATCGCGCACGCCGCGGATGAGAATGCTGGCGCCGGCCCGCCGCGCCGCCGAGACGACGAGATCGCCGAAGGTGGTGCAGGTAATTTCGCAGCCGGCTTTGCGGCCTAGCGGCGTACAAATCTCCTCGAGCATGGCGAGCCGCTCCTCGGTCGAGAACAGCGGCGCCTTGCCGGGATGAAGCCCAATGGCGAGCACCAGCCGATCGGCGAGCCGCACGGCGCTCGCCACCACGTCGAGATGGCCGTTGGTGATGGGGTCGAATGACCCGGCAAAGAGCGCGATACGCGGCATGGCGGGGGTCTAGCCCGCGCTCCGGCCGACCGCAAGGCGGGGGGTCACCGCCCGACGTTTTGTCTGCCGTTTTTGGCTCAAAGCGGAAAATTGCTTGACGATCGGCTGGAACGTTCTCAATTCCCGTGCGTTTTCAAAGCGGTGTCGAAAGCAGCCGAATTGTGATGTCCATCAAGGCATCCGCCGGCTCGAAGGGCGAGGGTGGCATCCAGTCGAACCGCGACCCGCATCAAGAATACCCGGCTTTCGACCGGCACCAGGGCGCGAAACAGGCAACAGGGATTGGTGTCATGCTTAGAACGATTTACGCCATCGCAGCCGCCGCGATCGTGGCGGGTACTTTCGTTACCGCGCTCAGCATCGCGGATCAGGTCGACGCGCGCGGCTCGGCACCAGGTGCAAAGGCCGATCGCGCCGACGCGCGGCCGCTGGCCGGCAACTGCTCGCAAAATGCCTGGCCGTATTTCGAGGCCTCGTGCCTGCGCGATACGCGCAATACTTTCGGGCAAGCCCACGACGCACGCCTCGTCTCGACGGATCGCCTGCCGACGGCAACGGTAACCGCAGCGCGCTAGGCGCGGCTGGCGGACCTGCCTTCGGGTCGCTTCTCCCCGGAATTTGCGCTAAGAGCCCGGCAGCAGAACAGCGGCCGGCTCCCATGATTGTCCTGATCGACAATTACGACAGCTTTACCTTCAACCTAGTCCACTTCTTCGGTGAACTGGGGGCGCCGGTGCGCGTGCACCGCAATGACAAGATCACCAGCGCCGCCATCCTCACCGCCGATCCCGACGCCATTGTGCTCTCCCCCGGCCCTTGCACCCCCAAGGAAGCCGGAATCTGCCTCGATCTCATCGCCGCGGTTTCCGACCAGATCCCCATCCTTGGGGTATGCCTCGGCCACCAGGCGATCGGCGATGCCTTCGGCGGCAAAGTGGTGCGCGCGCCGGTGCCGGTGCACGGCAAGCTCTCGGTCATACGCCACGACGGCACCGGCTTCTTCCGCGGCATCAACGCGCCGTTCCGGGCGACGCGCTATCATTCGCTCGTGGTCGATCGCGACAGCCTGCCCGATGACCTGACCGTCACCGCCGATACAGAGGACGGCCTGGTCATGGGGCTCGCGCATCGGCGTCTGCCGGTGCATGGCGTGCAATTCCACCCCGAAAGCATCGCCTCCGACCACGGCCACCTGATGCTGAAGAACTTTCTCGACATCGCCGCCTCGTGGAATGCCTTGAACGGACGATGCCAAAAAACCCAAAGCACCCCGCCATCCGCGCCGCAAAGGCAGCGGACGCCGGTGAATTGAGGGCGCCGTGACCGACGCATTCAAGGGGCTCCTTGGCAAGGTCGCGACCGGCGCCGCGCTCACACGCGATGAAGCCGCCAACGCGTTCGAGCAGATGATGGCGGGCGAGGCGACGCCCTCGCAGATGGGCGCATTATTGATGGCGCTGCGCGTGCGCGGCGAGACGGTCGATGAGATCACCGGCGCGGTCTCGGCGATGCGCGCCAAGATGCTGCGCGTAACCGCGCCGCCCGACGCGATCGACGTCGTCGGCACCGGCGGCGACGCTTCGGGCTCGTTCAACATTTCCACCTGCGCCGCGATCATTGTGGCCGGCGCCGGCGTGCCCGTCGCCAAGCACGGCAATCGCGCGTTGTCCTCGCGTTCGGGTGCTGCCGACGTGCTTGCCGCGCTCGGCGTCAATATCAATCTGGCGCCGGAAGGGATCGCACGCTGCATCGCCGAGGCCGGGATCGGCTTCATGTTCGCGCCGGCGCATCACCCGGCGATGAAGAATGTCGGGCCGACCCGTGCCGAGCTTGGCACGCGCACGATCTTCAACCTGCTCGGCCCGCTCTCCAACCCGGCCGGCGTGCGCCGGCAGATGATCGGGGTTTTCTCCAAGCAATGGACGCAACCGCTGGCGCAGGTTCTGAAAAATCTCGGCGCCGAGCGCGCGTGGGTGGTGCACGGCTCCGACGGGCTCGACGAGATAACCACGTCCGGCCCGACCAGCGTTGCGGCGCTGCAAGACGGCCAGGTCAAGACGTTCGAGATTTCGCCTGCCGAGCTTGGCCTGCGCCAGGTCAAGCCGGAAGCCTTGCGCGGCGGTGACGCAGCCGACAACGCCAAGTCGGTGCAAAACGTTCTCGAAGGCAAGCCGTCGGCCTTTCGCGACGTGGCGCTGATCAACGCGGCGGCGGCTTTGGTGGTCGCCGGCAAGGCCAAAGACCTCAAGGATGGCTTGCGTCTCGCCGCCCATTCCATCGATTCCGGCGAAGCCGAAGGACGGCTCGATCGTCTGATCGTGGTGTCGAACGATGGCTGATATCCTCGCCGAAATCGCCACCTACAAGCGCGCCGAGATCGCCGCGGCGAAACGCCGGCATCCGCCGGCGATACTCGAAGCCGAGGCCAAGGCCGCGAGCGCGCCGCGCGGCTTCCTGGCGGCGATCGAGCGGCGCCTCGCCGCGGGCGAGTATGCCCTTATCGCCGAGATCAAGAAGGCAAGCCCGTCGAAGGGGCTGATCCGGGAAAAATTCGATCCGCCGGCGCTGGCCGTGGCCTATGCCGCCGGCGGCGCGACCTGCCTTTCCGTGCTGACCGACACGCCCTCGTTCCAGGGCTCGCTCGATCATTTGCGCCAGGCGCGCACGGCCTGTGCGCTGCCGGTGCTGCGCAAGGACTTTATGTACGATCCCTACCAGGTCACCGAAGCGCGCGCCGCCGGCGCCGATTGCGTCCTCATCATCATGGCAGCTGTCGACGACGCCTGCGCGGCGGAGCTTGAGGCGGCGGCATTTGCGCTTTCGATGGACGTGCTCGTTGAGGTCCACGACGAAGGGGAGTTCACTCGCGCACTGCGGCTCAAGTCGCGGCTCGTCGGCATCAACAACCGCAACCTAAAGACTTTCGCGACGACGCTTGCGACCTCCGAGCGTCTGGCGCGGCTCATTCCAGCCGGTCATGTCGTGGTCGGCGAGAGCGGGATATTCGCGCCGGACGATCTTGCGCGGCTGGCCAAAGCCGGCATCGCGACGTTCCTCGTCGGCGAAAGCCTGATGCGGCAGAGCGATGTCACCGCGGCAACGCGCGCGCTGCTGGCGCGCAGCGTCGCGCTCGCTCGCGCCCGGTGACTGCCGTGACGCCGCGGAAAAACCTCACGCATCTGAGCGCACGCGGCGCGGCCCGCATGGTGGACGTTTCGGCAAAGCCCACAACCGAACGCGAGGCGCGCGCCGAGGGTCACGTGCTGATGGAGCCTGCGACGCTCGCGATGGTACGCGAGGGCAATGCGAAAAAGGGCGACGTACTCGGCGCCGCGCGCATCGCCGGCATCATGGCGGCCAAGCGCACGCACGAATTGATTCCTTTGTGCCATCCGCTTGAGCTCACGCAAGTCGAGGTCGATGCCATCCCCGATGCCAAGCTGCCGGGAATAAGGGTCACGGCGCGCGTGAAGGTCGCGGGGCGGACCGGGGTGGAGATGGAAGCGCTGACCGCCGTCGCCATCGCCTGCCTCACCATCTATGACATGGTGAAGTCGCTCGAACGCGGCATGCGCATCGAAGGCATACGCCTTGTCGAAAAGCGCGGCGGCCGCAGCGGCCTTTATCGCGCGGAGGAATAAAACCGTGGCGTTGTTGTCGGTCGCCGACGCGCTCTCCCGCGTGCTCGAACGCGCAAGCCCGCTGCCGGCCGAAGAAGTCCCGCTTGCCGAGGCCGCCGGCCGCGTCCTTGTCTATGCGCTCAAAGGCCGCCGCACCCAACCGCCGGCCGACGTCTCCGCCATGGACGGCTATGCCGTGCGCGCCAGCGATGTGGCGAACGCCCCGGTGCGCCTGAAAATCATCGGCGAGGTCGCCGCCGGGCGGCCGTTTCCGCGCGCCGTCGGTCCGGGCGAGGCGGCGCGCATTTTCACCGGCGGGGTGATGCCCGACGGTGCCGATACGGTGGTGATCCAGGAACATGCCAAGCGCGACGGCGACGGCGTCGAGGTGGAGCGATCAAGCACGAAAGGCCGTCACATCCGCGTCCAGGGACTCGACTTCAAAGTCGGTGACGCGCTGCTCCGTGCCGGGCACCGGCTCACGGCGCGCGACCTCGCGCTCGCCGCCGCCATGAACCACCCGCTCGTCCCGGTGCATCGTCGGCCGAAGATCGCTTTGCTCGCGACCGGCGACGAGCTGGTGCCGCCGGGCGTAGAGCCCGCGCCCGGGCAGATCGTCTCTTCCAACACCGTCGCGATCGCCGCGCTCGCGCACGCGGAAGGCGCCATAGTCGAAGATCTCGGCATTGTCGTCGATCGGCTCGACGATACGGTCGCGGCGGTACGGCGCGCGCGCGCAAGCGGCGCCAACATCCTGGTCACCAGCGGCGGCGCTTCGGTCGGCGATTACGATCTCGTACAAAAGGCGTTTGCGGCCGAGGGCATGTCGCTGTCGTTCTGGCGATTGGCCCTGCGGCCCGGCCGGCCGCTGATGCATGGCCGGTTAGGCGCCATGGACGTGCTCGGCGTTCCCGGCAATCCGGTTTCGGCTTTCGTCTGCGCGTTTCTCTTCCTCGTGCCGCTGATCCGCCGCCTCGCCGGACGGAGCGATCTGGCGCCTGCGACCGAGTCGGCATTGCTCGGCTGCGATTTGCCGGAGAACGACGAGCGCGCCGATTATCTGCGCGCGACGCTCAAGGAAGGCGCTGACGGCCCGATCGCTACCCCCTTCCCGGTCCAGGACTCGTCCATGATCGCGCCGCTGGCGAAATCCGATTGTCTTTTGATCCGCGAGCCTTATGAGCCCGCGGCGAAGGCCGGCAGCCGCTGCACAATCGTTAAATTCGGGCCTTAAGCACCGGTTTGGCGCTGCCCCAGCTTTCTTCACTTCAAATTAAATGGTTGCGGAACACATATGGAACGGATAGCGTCCGTTCATGATTTGTTTCGGCCAAGGGGTGGCCGAGAGGGAGGCGCCGATGCTCACGCGCAAGCAAGCTGAACTCTTACGTTTTATCCATGAGCGCCTCAAAGAGGCCGGAGTTCCACCCTCCTTCGACGAGATGAAGGACGCGCTCGATTTGCGCTCGAAATCCGGCATTCACCGGCTGATCACGGCACTTGAGGAACGCGGCTTCATCCGCCGGCTGCCCAACCGGGCCCGCGCCATCGAAGTGATCAAGCTGCCTGAGTCAGTGGCCCACGGCATGGCTTCGAGCCGCTCGCGCGGCTTCACGCCAAGCGTCATCGAGGGCAACCTCGGCCGCGTGCGCGCCGCTTCGGACGACGAAAGCGGCCGCCCGGTCGCCGTGCCGGTGATGGGCCGCATCGCCGCTGGCACGCCGATCGAAGCGATCCAGACTCGCAGCCACACCATCAATATGCCGTCCGACCTTTTGAGCACGGGCGAGCATTTCGCGCTCGAAGTGCGCGGCGATTCGATGATCGAGGCCGGCATCCTCGATGGCGACACCGCCCTTCTCAAACGCACTGATGCCGCCGACACCGGCGATATCGTCGTCGCCTTGATCGACGACGAAGAAGCGACGCTGAAACGCTTCCGGCGGCGCGGCGCCTCGATCGCGCTCGAACCCGCCAATACCGCCTACGAGGTGCGCATTCTGCCGCCCAACCGCGTGCGCATTCAGGGCAAGCTGGTGGGACTGTTCCGGCGGTATTGATAGCATCACTCACCCGGCTCGAGATCCTCCGCTCGCGGCGTCGCATCGCGCGGCGCCGCACGTGAAATCGCGGACGGATTTGTCGCATCGTCGTGGCGTAGCGGTACCGCTCGTTCGCGATTGCCGCGGCGCCCAGGGCCGGTCGAAATTCACCGCACGCGTTGACTCGATCACGAAGCCCGAGCCGTCGCGGCGCAGCGCCAGCGCCCCGCGATCGCGCCACAGGCTTCGCCCGATCACGGTGGCGGCGCAATTGGCCGGCGCGTCCCGCGTCGCCACGACGACGCTGGCGCGCCGGCAATCCTCCTCGAAGGCATCCGGCGCCGCCTTCGTCAGAACCGGCGAAGGTCCAGTTGCGGCGTCCGACCGCAATGGCACGCAGCTCGCGCTCGGCGGCGTTGTTCGACATGCACAGCCAGCTCTCGTGCAGGCCCGCACGCGATTTTCTACCCTATCCTCGTCAGCCATCGCGCGCCCCCACCCATTCGCGCGCCAAAGTTACGCGACGATGCTACCCGAGGCGCGAGCGCCTTGACGAGGGAGCTTGTGGGAAACGAAGGCGGGCTTTAGCCCGCGCCGCCGGCGACCTTGGCCCAGCTGTCGCGCAATCCGACCGTGCGATTGAACACCAGCCGATCGGGTGTCGAGTCCGGATCGCGGCAGAAGTAACCCTGACGTTCGAACTGCATCGCCTCGCCGGAGTTTTCTTCGGCCAGTGCAGGCTCGACGCGCGCGTCCGTGATGACTTCGCGGGATTGCGGATTGAGCTGGGCGGCGAAATCGTCGCCATTCGTGTCGGGGCGCAGGAACAGCGGATTGTAGAGCCGAACCTCCGCAGCCGCCGCCTCAGCCGCAGAGACCCAATGCATTGTGGCCTTGACCTTGCGGCCATCGGGTGCGTTGCCCCCTTTGGTCGCGGGGTCGTAGGTGCAGCGCAGCTCGGTCACCTCGCCGGCGGCGTTTTTCACCACCTCACGGCAGATGATGAAATACGCATAGCGCAGGCGCACCTCGGCGCCCGGCGACAGGCGGAAAAATTTCTTCGGCGGGTTTTCCATGAAATCGTCGCGCTCGATGAACAGCTCACGGCCGAAGGCAATGCGCCGCGTGCCTGCGTTCGCGTCTTCGGGATGATTGAGCGCCTCGATTTCCTCGCTTCGGCCCTCGGGGTAGTTTTCGATCACGATCTTGAGCGGCCGCAGCACCGCCATGCGTCGCCGCGCCGTCTTGTTGAGATGTTCGCGGATGGAAAATTCGAGCATCCCCATATCGACGACGCTGTTCGCCTTGGCGACGCCGATGCGTCTGACGAAATCGCGGATCGCCGCCGGCGGCACGCCGCGCCGGCGCAAGCCGGCAAGCGTCGGCATGCGCGGATCGTCCCAGCCGCCGACATGGCCGCCGCGCACCAATTCCGTCAGCACGCGTTTCGACAACACCGTGTAGGTGAGATTGAGCCGCGCGAACTCGTACTGATGCGGGTGCGTGGGGACCGGCAGATTGTCGAGGAACCAGTCGTAAAGCGGCCGGTGGTCCTCGAATTCGAGCGTGCAGATCGAATGC
>Ga0302326_10014254_pt1 | contig 16815 bp, 16 predicted proteins | sample Palsa_T0_3_FD_202264 | JGI IMG/M metagenome (GOLD analysis project Ga0302326, IMG submission 202264) | Peat permafrost microbial communities from Stordalen Mire near Abisko, Sweden - Palsa_T0_3 | ecosystem: Environmental > Terrestrial > Soil > Palsa > Peat permafrost | place: Sweden: Abisko...
TCATCGAGCAGCGCTGGCAGGAGCGCTTTGGTGATGCTGCGATCGGCAATCTTCGAAAGGCGCTCGAGCAATTGGTCGGCGAACCCACCGCGCCGATGTCGCCACTATTTCGCGGCTTGGAACCTTATCCTGACGGGTGGCGCGCAGCAGTACCCAAGCCCGAGACGCTGCCGCACTTCCCGATGGTGCTGCACCGCGGTGGATATCCGGATGGAAGTTGACCCATGGCCGGGCAAACAAGAACCGAGCCTAACGCCGGCGCGCGCTATCTTCGGCGTCTCGCAGCACCTGGCACCCGGCAAGCATATCGTGGATCGCTCGTTTCCCCGGAGTTAGCCCGGCGCAAGCGCAATCGACAACGAAATAATAGATTCCGACGTACGGCACTTGCATCAACAACCGCCCGGAGAAGAAACGCCGGCTGGCTTGCCAGAACCCGATGCGGTTCCCGCCAAGGTCGCCCACATACAAACCGAGCACGCGCTTGCCCAGCGTTCCACGCAAACTCGAACTCTCCAGAGCCGCAAAATATAGCCAGCTGATGAGCGCGAAAAATCCCAGGCTTAGGGAAAGAAATTTCGGGCCGAATTGGGCGAGAATTTCCTCCCGAGTTTCGCCCGGATGAAGCTTCAGGAAAGCCATCCACGGTCCCATGGCCACGGACAAAAACGAAACGAACACGGCCAAGGGCAGCGCCAGGATAACGAAATCTATGATCGTGGCGGCAAACCGGATCCAGAATCCCGCATGGCGCAAGTTTGCCGCTCGGGAAATTTCGCTCGGAGCGGTTGTGGCCTTTCCCTCTAGCGCGCACTCTGCCATCTGTGATCCCTGCGCATGGTTGTTGAGCTCGCCGATCAGCCTTTTCTGCCGAAGAATTGGGATACCAATTTCGGATTCTTTTCGCCTTTTGCGGCGTTGCCCAGAGCGGCCAGGCGTTCGCGCGCGGCGGCATTGGTGGGGTTGATTTCCATGATCTTCGAATACACTTCGCACGCGCGCAAGGGAAGCTCCATTCTTTCCAGCAGCTCGGCAAAATGAACCAGGACCGGCTCGCGCCAGGGGTCCAGCTCGATGGCTTTTTCGAAATGTTCGATAGCCTCCCGCTGATATTGCGGTATGGTCCCCAGGCTGCGCGCCAGCAAGGCGCGGTACAAAGCCTGCTCCGGCGCGGCTTCCTGGCATTTTCGCAACCACACAACCGAACCCACAAAGTTTTTCGCGCGCAGGAATTCATTGGCGCGCTTGTGCCACTCCTCGATCGATTCCGCAGTCTCGCTCTTTTCCCGATGCATGCTGAATCCGCCCATGGCCGCCAGGCGCTTGTCGTAGGCCGCCCGCTTCTCTTCGTTCCCTAGCGTGCGGTAGGCTTCCGAGACCATGACCATCAGGTCTTTCAGCGGCGCAATCAAATCGCGATTGCCCATATGGTTGTCCGGATGGAATTTGCGCGCTAGGTTGTAATAACTCTTTTTGACTTCGCTCTCCGAGGATTCTGAAGTGACTTCCAGCAGCTGATAGTAGGTGCCCTTGCCGGTCAGCTCGATCAGGCGCTTGACGTCCTTCTCGAATCGAATTCTGGCCGCCTCCGAGCTTCGAGGAGAAAGCGCGAGCTGCAAGCCGGCAGAGTTTGCGGAATGCGGCGTCGTGCTCGGCGCGTTTACACCACGTAGGTTTGCAGCCGGTGCCGCGGCCGGAGACGCTTCCGCAGCCTGCCGCGATAGAAATTGATGCAGCTTTGCGCGGTCCTCCGGTTGCATCTGCACAAACTGCATGCCCATGCCTTTTCCCGGGTGTGTATTGCGCACGATCGCCCGGGCGCGCACCTGTCCGGTGGGCAGGTTAAAAATCAATTCAATGGTGGAACCTTCCGCTGGAGGATTCGCGTCATGCAGGTAGAGCCCTCCGAGGCCCATCGTCTCCATGCGCGACGTGGTCGTTTTCCCCAGCGACTTCCAGGCCACCCACGTGCCTTTGGGCGCGCGCATGCGAGGGTATTTCCGAGGCTTGTCCGATGCTGGCGCCATACTCACATAAAGTCTATTCGCGGCAAGCCCCTCCGCCCCTATTTTCAACGAAGATCTAGGTCAATAAGTAACGGAACTACTTCACTCAATCCTCCGAGAGGCTCTGCATTGACTACTATCGTTCTTATCCCTAATATAACGCCCGTGAATTCGAAGTAGCGGCCTAAACCGACGTTCGTCTGTGTGGAGCGGTCCACAGAGACTTGGGAGAGAACGATAAAGGATGACTCGAAAAACGACATTAATCGTCGCTACGGGGTTCGGGTGCCTCTTCTTGGCTACGCACATGCTTGGGCAGCAGAAAGCGAATCGCGTGGAACAAGAACAGGCGCGTTCGATTCTTCGCCAAGTGGAAGAAACGATCGAGAAAAATTACTTTGATCCCAGCCTCCGCGGCTACGATCTGCACGCCCGATTCCAAGAGGCGGACAAAAAAATCAACGATGCGCCGACTTTGGTCGCGGGTCTTGCGGTGATTAATTGGGCTGTCGAAGGCTTGAACGATACACACACTTTATTTATCCCTCCGTCGCGCAATGTAGTCGTGTACAGCGGATGGCAGATGCAAATGGTAGGTCCGGAGTGCCTGATAACCGCCGTCGAGCCGAACTCGGATGCTTGGAAGAAAGGTCTGCGGCCGGGCGATCGGCTCTTGAAGGTTGAGACTTACGAGCCCACGCTCGCCACGTTTCCAATAATCCGGCGCCGGATTGACCAGCTTTTGCCGCTCGTGGAATATCACTTGGTCGTCGCCAGCCCAGGCCAAGCTTCGCGACAACTCACCACCAAAAGCCAGCTAATCACGCTCCCGCAGACTACAAATTTCTTCACCGGCGGCGATGTGCAGCATCAACTCCAGCACATGTTTGAAGGATACCGGCTATTGACCAAGTCAAGAACGAGCGAAGTAAGCGATAAGCTCATGATATGGAAGCTGCCTGAATTTAACCTCTCGCAGGTTGAAACGGAACGCCTATTTGGAACCGCCCGCAAGCATGAAACGCTAATTCTCGACCTCCGCGACAACCATGGTGGCGGCGAGGATCCGTTGCGTTGGATGATAGGCAACGTTTTCGATCATGACATCACCGTCGGGGAAATGATCGAACGCACCCAAAGCGCTCCCTTACTCGCTTCTTCCCGCGGCGAAAAGGCGTTCGGCGGAAAGCTCATCGTGCTGGTGAATAGCTCCTCAGGCTCGGCAGCTGAGGTCTTCGCGCGGACCGTGCAGCTCGAAAAACGAGGCACGCTCATGGGCGACAAAACCGAGGGAGCCGTGCGGCGAGCAAAGTTTTTTCCCCTGCGGCAAGAGGGCGGAAATATCATTGTGTACGGCTTGGTGATATCGGTTGCTCGGTTGAAAATGCCCGACGGAGGCGACCTGGAAGGAACAGGTGTCACGCCCGACGTTACCGTCCTGCCCGCACCCTCCGATTTCGCCGAAGGTCGCGACCCTGTGCTCGCCGCTGCCGCAAAGCTGGCGGGCGTTGAACTCTCCGCTGAGCAGGCTGGCAAGATGTTTCCCGTCGTGTGGGCCACCCATTGATTCGCTCGCTCTTTCCCCGCTCCGCGAGTGCCACCCCACAGTGAAGTTCTAATCGATAGTGACTTCGAATAGAAATCGCCGTAAGTTGCTCAAAATAAAGGATCGCGAGATTTCTAATCGATACTCAGAACGCCACTTTAACGGCGTCGTCAGCCCTCAAAATGCAGCCGCATCCGCAGGCGGCGCATCGTATTCCATCGGGTATAATGCCCCAGCGCATGCACACCGAACCCACACCCTCCGGCCCCCCGCACATACCCTTGCCGCCGCCCGCAAATTTCGACGAGCCGATGGTCGAGCTTCCCGTGCATTCGCGCTTGCCCCGGCTCGATCTGGGCGTGGACTGGGAATCTCCGTGGCGCGAATTCCGCTCGAGCGTTCGTGATTTTTTTTCCGGTCCGAAACCGACCGTGGATGGCGAGGCGCGGCCCAATCCGTATCTGCGCGTGCATTGGATACAAGGCAAAGTCCCAGGCCGCGCTTTTGCGGCTTCTTCCGTTTCGCACATTGTCGTGGTTGCGCTGCTGCTATTGCCGATATGGGGATTTCTCGCGAGCGCGCAACCGAATCTCGCGCTGCCGCGCATCGAGCTCACCTACGTTCCGGCGCAGGATCTTCCGCCAATTTCCTTGCCCGGACTTCAGCCGAAGCCGAGCCCCGCAGGCGACCCGGCAAAACCATTGCCGGTGCGAGGCGCGGACGCTTACCATCCGCGGCAAACGATTCTCTCGCAGCCGATACGCATTACCCATCCGCGCCAGACCTTGATCCAGCCGAGCGCTCCCGCCGCTCCTCCGACCATCGTTCCGCAGATGCCCAACATCGCGGAATGGGCGGCGACTTCGCCTGCTCCGAATCCCAGACTGCGAATCAATCCCACCGCTGTTGCGCCGCGGATGCAGCACCGCGCCGTGAGCGATGCCGCAGCGCCGGATGTCACGAACTCGGAACGGAACGCGGGCCCGCTGGACATCGTGGCCTCGACTACTGCGAACTCGCAGCCGCAGTTGCCGGTGAGTCCGATGTCGAAGCCGGTCGCGGAACGCCGCGCCGCGCAGACCGATGCGGGCGCCGCTCCCGAAATCGGATCGACCGTCTCGCCCGGCGACGCGAGTTTGCATCGCTTGATTGCAATCTCCGCATCGCCCGCGCCTCCCGCGCCGGAAGTCAGCGTGCCGCAAGGAAATCTGTCCGCGCGCGTGGCAATTTCGCCGGACGGAGTGAAATCAGGAGTGCCCGGCGGCGCGGAGCGCGGCGCGGCGGGCAACGGCGGCTCCGGCGGCACGGCTTCGAGCGCGGGTGGCACGGACAAGAACGCGGCCGGCGGCAACTCGAACTCCCCGGCGGGCGTGAGCGTCAGCGGAGGCGACGGCCACCCGGGAGTGGGCGGCGCGGGATCCCACGCGAGCGGAATCCGTTTGCAGCCGATGCCGAAAATCCCGTCGCGTGCGGATTCGTCCGCACCCTCTCGCAGCCAACCTCTCGTGGTGGACAAGATCGATCCGAGCTTGCCTCCGGAGAAAATTCTCTCGGGAAAAGAAGTGTTTTCGATGCATGTGGACATGCCCAATCTGACGAGCGCGAGCGGAAGCTGGATTTTGAATTTTGCGCAGCTCGAAGATGACGGCCCGCCCTATCAGCGGCCGAAAATAAAATTGACCAGCCCGGTGGCGCTGCGCAAGGTGGACCCAAAGTATCCGCCCTCGGCGATCAAAGAACGCATCGACGGCGAAGTGATTCTCTACGCCATCATTCGCAAGGACGGCTCGGTGGACAGCATTCAACTGGTGCGAGGAATCGATTCGCAGCTCGATTTGAACTCGATGGAAGCGTTGTCGCGCTGGCAATTTCGACCGGCCACTCGCGACGGGCAGCCGGTGGACATCGAGACGGTGGTGCACATCCCATTTCGCTTCACCGCACCGCAGTAAATCCAAAATCAAATGGGCGAGCGGCGCGGAGACGGCGGCCTCCGGCGCCAAGTCTGCTTTTACTTTACGAGCTTTTCTTCGAGCAGCTTCACCAGGGCGTATAGAGCGAAATTCGCTGGTGTGGCCACGCCAAGTTTTTTACCGAGGCCCGCGACGTAGCCGTTTAGGGTATCAATCTCCGTCCGCTTGCCGCGTGCCAGGTCCTGCGCGGTGGAGGAGGTCGCCGCTTCCCCCATGCTGCTTTGAAAAAAGCTCATCATTTCGGCGAGGTCCTCATCCGGAAGCTGCACGCCGGACGCGCGCGCAACCGCGACAGTTTCCGCAATCACTTGACCCATAAGCTCGCGCGACTCCGGATTTCGCGCGGCCTGCGCGTAGGAAACTTGCGCGATGGCGGTCACGGCGTTTCCGGCGCAGTTCCTGATGAATTTCGACCACAGATCGGCTTCGATGTAGTTCGACACTTGGCACGGCACGCCAGCGGAGGAGAAAAGCGAGGCGATGCGTTGCGTGCGCGCGCTTCCCGGGGGCTCGCTGAGGTGAGCGCTGCCGCGCAACTCGCCCACTACAAGCTCGCCGCGGCCCAGGTGTTTTATGTGGCCGGGCTCGGGCATGGCAACCGCGATATAAACAACGGCGGACAGGGCGTCAATTCCCGCAGCCTCGCGCATGCGCGCCGCGTTGTCCACACCATTCTGTAAACTGACGACAATCGCACCGGGGGCAATGTAGGGTGCCAGCGAGCGCGCGGAGGATTCCGTATCAGTGGTCTTGACGCAAAAAAGAATCACGTCGGCACCGCGCGCGGCCGAGGGCTCGGTTGACGCTTCGATCTTTACGTGTTCCTGGAACGAAACGGTGTCGAGGAAAAGTCCCCCGGCGCGAATTGCTTCCACGTGCGCGGGCCGCGCGATCAGGGTGACGTTTACTCCCGCGCGGGCGAGCATTCCGCCGAAGTAAGAGCCCACCGCACCTGCTCCGAGTACGGCGACCCGTGCGTTCGGACCGATTGATTTTGTTGGCGAGGGCATTCGCGCGCGCTCATTCCCGCGGACAATGCGGCGGCCCTGATTATGCAGGAAGGAGGAGCGTTCTCCAACTGGCGAAAGAGAAAGCCTGCGGGACAAATTGGCTCATAAAATGATCCGGCAATCAGAAATGGCCGCGCAGATCGCGAAAGCTGTTGAGTATCAGAAGTTTTCCGGTACCGCTCTCGAGTTCGGCATGCTCGAGATGCCAGGTGTTGGAATGAGGGATGAACACTGCGTTCAATCCGACTTGCATGGCGGGATTGATATCGCTGAGCGGGCTATTGCCGACCATCCAGCCGTAGGACTTCACAATCTTGAATTGCTCGATCATGCGTTCGTACACGGTCATTTCTTTTTCCAGGACGATTTCGATGGCTTCAAAGTAGGTCTGCAAGCCGGAGCGTTCGACCTTGGCCGCCTGCTCGGCAGGCTCGCCTTTGGTCAGCAGAATCAAGCGATGATGCTTGGCGAGGTAAGCGAGCGTCTCGGGGACGCCGTCCATGATGTGCGGCGGAGTGGCTTCGAGCTCCTTGGCCAGGCGCTCGATTTCCTGCATCAATTCGCGCTTGGCGGCGTTGCCGGCAAGCTTCATGTAGGTGTCTTCGAGCGAACGCCGGAAACTGCGCACACCGTAGCCGTGCTGGCGGATGTTGCGGCGCTCGGTTTCGTTCAGGATGTGGCGGATATATTCGCGGGTGTAGCCGAGATGCTCGAGCTGGGTGATGAAATGATCGATGGTCTTCTCGAAGAAGATATTGTTTTCCCAGAGGGTGTCGTCCGCGTCGATGAGTAGTGTGTGGCGTGCCATGCAGGGTTCCGCTGTTTCAGGACGCGGAAGCTTTTCGCGCGCCGTGCGTCAACTGCTCGAGGATGGCGCGGGCGATCTTCTGAACCTCGCCAAAACGGGTGAGATAATCCTGAAATTCACGATTGAGATCGAGCGCGGAGGTGGCGTCGAGCTTGGTGCGCAGAATCATATCGCGCAGATGAACGGGATGCGGCAGAACTGCGTCGTCCCGCAATTCGTCCAGCGCTGTATTGGGGTCATAGTGATACATGTGGCCTCCCGTGAATCTGGCGGAAAACTTATTCTACAATGTTTCGGGAAAACCGTCAGGCAAGGGAGGGAAGAAACTCGTAGCGCTCGATGCGAGCGGCGATGCCGTGGGCTCCGTTGTGAGGCTCGACTCGCAGGACGCGGGCGTAGCAGCGAATGTGCACATCGCCAGCGAGCGTGATCTGCTGCGGGAGGGTAAGGACAAATTCAATGGGGCTGCCCGCTTCGACGATGGCCTCGATCATGAAATAAAGGCCGCGGAAACTCACGTCACGCGTTTCGCCACGTTTTTCGACAACTCCGGTATCCGCCGAAAAGCGGACCTTCAAAGGCAACATCATCGAAAATCGCCGCGCGGCGCGACGCTCCACGGCAGATTCCATTAACCCTCCGAAACACGGAAGCCTGCTCGAAGCTACCACCGCCGGGCGTCCCCATGCAACGGATTTCGGGAAACAACGGATTAAGGGAAGGTGAAAATATCGCGAATCCACGCTTTGAATTTGACCGGGTGCGCCCGAATGACTAGGATATTGCAGCATGAATCAGCCGGTGAAAGCCGCAGAGCAACGAAAACATCCTCGCGCGCAGCTCAAGCTGCCCGTGCGCGTACGGTGGCGAGGCCCGCTGGGAATGCGGCTGGAGAGCACGCATACGGTGGACGTCGCGCGGGAGGGCATCTCGCTGCATCGCACAGAGCCGTGCGAGGTTCATTCCTGCGTATGGCTGGCCATGCCCTACAACTCGAAGCTCGCCTCCGTGGTGCAGCCGGAGATACCCGCGCGGGTGGTGCGCGTGGAAAAAGTCAGCGACGGGGGATTTCACGTGGCCTTGCGATTGCCATCGACCGCGCGGATTTCGGCGCGTCCGATGGGCCGAGAGCGCCGCGCGTTTCCACGAACGGCGTCGGCGCTGCCGATCTTCGTTCGCGAGGGGGGCTCGGCGTGGCCCGAAGAGTGCATGACGCAAAACATCGCACGGGGCGGGGCACGGCTGGAAACCATTCACAAGCATGCAAGCGGCGACACCGTCTTCGTGAAAATCCCCTGGGGCGAGTGGGAACAAGCGGGGGAAATTCCGGCGCGGGTCATGCGCGTGATACCGGCAGAAGCTTCGCCTAGTGCGGACACTCCGAGCGAATCTTCCGCTTCGGGAACCAAGGCCGGCGCGTTAAACACCATCGCCATCCACTGGGATGGTCCGGCGAAAAGCAGCAAGCGCGCCGCCGTGCCCCAGTTCATGCCGCGAAAGGCTCTGCGCTAAACTCGACGGGCCACTTTCCTATGGCGGAAGTATTTCATCGCAACTTTTTTCTGGACGGTCCGGCCGGGCCTCTGGAAGCCATGCTTTGGACCGTAGCGAAAGCGAATCCGCACCTGGCTGCGGTGGTCTGCCATCCCCATCCTTTATTCGGCGGCACGATGCACAACAAGGTGGTGTACCAAGCAGCGAAGACGCTGCACCAGCACGGCCTGCCGGTATTGCGATTCAACTTTCGCGGCGCGGGATCGAGCGCGGGCGCGCACGATCGCGGCGAAGGCGAGCGCGGCGATGTTAGCGCGGCGCTCGATTATGTGGCGAAAGAATTTCCGGGCCGTGGGATTCTGCTTGCGGGATTCAGTTTTGGTTCGTGGGTGGGGTTGCGCGTGGGATGCGAAGATTCGCGCGTGACCGAGCTTATCGGCTTGGGAATTCCGGTGGACAGTTCCGATTTCGGATATTTGCGCGCGTGCGCGAAGCCAAAGCTTTTCGTGCAGGGCGGGAACGACCAATTCGGATCGCGCACCGGGGTCCAAAACCTATTTGATACACTGCCGGAGCCGAAGCGGCTGGTATTTGTCGAAAGCGCCGATCATTTTTTCACCGGCAAGCTGGGAGAAATGGGCGCGGCTATCGACACGTGGCTGAACGAAAGACATCCCCACTAACACTCGGATCATTCTCCGGTCTGAAATCCCGAAATTGTGGCGGTTTTCTAAGTTGCGGGGCGGGCACAGCATGCTGTGCCCCTACGGGGGAAATATGCGAGTTCCGCGGGGTCGGGCTAGCTTTTGTCCCGGGATTCGAATAACTTCAGGAATTGTTCGCGGGAAGCGGGTTCGACGCCGACGAGGGCCAGATTCGCGTTTACGTGCGCGGCCTGGCTCATGCCCACGAGCGCGGTGGTAAGCCCGGGAACCGAGCGCGCGAACTGCAAGGCCAGCGTAGAATTGCCGCTCAATCCGAGGGCAGAAGCGACGAAGGGTGGAAGATTTTTTGTGAGCTGTCCCTGCAGGAGCGCGGCACTGGTGATGAGCGAGACGCCCAGGGCGCGAGCGGCCTGAACCATGGGCACGAGCTTGCCGTTCACCATTTGGTTCGGGCGCGTGAGAGCTTCGGGCATGGCCAGATTGAAAGGCAACTGCACAAAGCGGAAGTGGGACTCAGTCCCAGCCACTTCGGCGGCAATTCCAGCCATCTCTTCCAGCGAAAGATAGCCCTCCGCTTTGGGATCTTCCCGAAAAGAATTCCAGGTGGCCATGCCGTAAGCGCGAATCTTTTTCTGGGCCACAGCGGATTCGAGAAAGGTGAAGGCCGCGCGAATTCTTCGGCGGAATTCCTCGGCGGACACTTCCGTCAATTGCGTTTCGGGATTGTGAAGATAGAAAACGTCTATCGTTTCGACGCCGAGATTGCGGCGGCTGCGCTCGAGCTGGTCGGCCAGGTAGGCGGGAGCCATGCAGTGGCAGCCGGCGGCTATTTCATCCACGCGAAAAATTCCGCGCTCGAGGAATTCGTGGGCAAAGTAATCGTTGGGATCGGCGGGCATGCCGCCGTCGGGCGTGAGGAATCCGGCTTTGGTGCAAAGGACGATCTCGTCGCGGGAGAAACCCTGGGAGAAAAGTTCTTTCAGGGCCGCGCCCACGGCGCGCTCGCTGCGCTGGAAGCGGTAATTGATGGCGGAGTCCACCACGTTGCCGCCGCCTTTGACGGTGGAGACTACGGAATCGGTGTACGCGCCGTCGGTGGCGTCGTCCGCTTCCCCGAGATAGGTGCCGATGCCGATGGAGGAGAGCACCAAGCCGCCGGGAATTTCGCGAAAATGGCCGGCAGCTGCGCGGCCCTGAAATCGCGCGGCATAGCGCAGAGTCCCTTCGGGAGTGGCGGCGCCGGATTTGCGCTCGGCGCTGAGCGGCGAAGCAGATGACATGGAGTCCTCACCCCGGTGCAGCAGGAGATTCGAATTGGCGGAAGTATAACAGAACGCGGCGCGGACGCGCCTGAGGAGAGTGGCCCGAAAAAATTCGCTACTGAGGCTCGGCGCCGGCGAGTCCCTGGGCCACGAGCATCTGGCGCGCTTCGAATCGGAGCTTGGGGAGATGACGCAAGAAAATCAGACCGCCCAGGACGGCGCAGAGTCCGCCGATGGCGACGGTCCACGGCGCGCCGATACGATCGGCTACCGCTCCGGCAAAGAGCGAGCCCATGGGGGCCATGCCCATGAACATCATGGTGTAAACGGCCATGGCGCGGCCGCGCAGATCGTCGGGCACCATGGCCTGGATGAGCGTGTTGGAGCTCGACATTTGCAGCATGACGAAGTAGCCCACGGGGAGCAGCAGCGCGACCGAAAGCAAAAAGAATTTAGAGAACGAAAACAAAACAAGGCTGGCGCCGAAACCCGCGGCGGAAAATGCGATCCAGCGGCCGAGACCTTGCACGCCGCGGCGCATGGCGAGAGTGAGAGCGCCGAGCAGCGCGCCGACTCCGCTGGCGCCCATCAAGATGCCCAGCCCACGCGCGCCGCCGTGCAGAATGCGGTCGGCGAAGATAGGCATCAAGACCGAATAAGGGACGGCGACGAAGCTGACCACTCCGATCAGAAGCATGAGCGCGCGAATGGGCGCGGCGCGGCTGACGAAACGAAAGCCCTCGGCGATGTGCTCGATGGGAGTGGCTTCCTTCGATACTTTGCGCATGGGGCCGAGCTTCATTAGCAGCAAACCGATGATTACGGCGATGTAGCTGACGGCGTTGGCGAAAAAGCACCAGCCCTCGCCGATCCAGGCGACCAACAGGCCGGCGATGGCCGGGCCGATCACGCGCGCGCCGTTGAACATGGAGGAATTGAGCGCGATGGCGTTCATCAAATCTTCGCGGCCGACCATGTCAATGAGGAAGGATTGGCGGGCGGGGATGTCGAAGGCGTTGACGGCGCCGAGGGAGGCGGCGAGGACGACAATTTCCCAGACGCGCACGAGGTGGAAAAGCGTAAGCATGGCAAGGATGAAGGCGAGAATCATGGAGGTGGTTTGCGTGCCGATGACGATGCGATGGCGATTCCGGCGGTCGGCCACCATGCCGCCAATGGGCGCGAGAAGGAACACGGGAATCTGTCCGGCGAATCCGACGACGCCGAGCAGGAGCGAGGAGCCGGTCAATTTATAGACCAGCCAGGACTGCGCGATGTTCTGCATCCAGGTGCCGATGAGGGAGATCATTTGGCCGCTGAAGAAAAGCTGGAAGTTGCGATGGCGGAGGGAACGGCCCATATCGCGAAAGCGGGAGCGTTCGATTCCGGCGGGGGACGGGGATTTCTCCGATTTCTGTTTGGGGGCTTTCGCCATCGTATCAATTGTACGATGCAATTGGTTTTGCGATGGCTTCGATTGCGCGGCAAGTTTATTTCGGATTTATGCGCGGCGGAGCGGAGCTACGCGCCGGCGGACGCGCGGGCGGGACGCCCGGTGAGGAGGTTTCCGGCGGGGCCAGAAGGCGTCCGCAGGCGCGGAGGATGCGGCGATAGGGCCAGTCGGCTTCGCGAAAGAGAATTTCGCCGTCGCGGGGCTTGGAGTAAAACCAACGCGCCACGAGCGAGAGGTGCTCCGACAATTCCGGCGGGGCGCGGTGCAATCCGAAGCGGGGGAGCGGAGAACCCGGGTCGTCCGATTTCGGCGCGCGGGCTTCGGCGGGATTCGGAGGTTCGAAGGCTTGCCTGAGGATGGCTTCGACGGACCTGGGCTGGCTTGATAATTCGGCAAAGCGGAGAAAAACAGGCTGGGCCAGGACGCCGCCGAGCACGGGAAAGACGGAGATTGTTTTTTCTTCGGCGGCGCGCTGGAGAATGACGGCGTTGTGATCTTCGATGCGGCGGGTGAGCTCGGGCAAGCCGCGCAAGGCAGCGGCGACTTTGTCCAGACGCTTGTGGAGCGCGGCGGCGCGCTCGAAATCGAGAGCTTCGCTGGCGGCTTCGCGCTCGCGTTCGAGCTCCGCGGTCAAGAACGCGCCGGAGGTATCGAGTGTTTCGAGCACGCGGGTGACTTCGACGTCATACTCCTCTTTGGAGCATCCGGCAAAGCAGGGGGCCAGGCACATTTTCATTTCGGAATAAATGCAGCCGGGAAAATCCGGATCGCGGCGGATTTTGATTTGGCAGCGGCGGATTTTGAAGAGGTCGAGAAAGCCTTCGGCAAAAGCGTCTGCGGCGCGGCGCGAAGAGAAGGGGCCGAAATAGAAACCATCGTCGGCGCGAATGCTGCGAGTGACGTAGCAGCGCGGATATTCGTTGCGTAGGTTGACTTTCAGGACCACGGGCGGGCGCAGGCGCATGACATCACGATAACGCTGCGGGAAATGCACGCGGGCGTGTTCGTACAAGGCGAAGGTCTGCTCGAATTTCGAGCCTGTGACGCGATAACGGATGCGCGCGGCCACCTCGCGAAGATTCAGGCGCTTGGAGGGAGCGGCGGGATCGCGCGGGAGCAGCAGACGTTCGGCGGCGCGGCGAATATCGGCGGTGCGCGCGAGGTAGGGGTGCGCTTTCGGGTCCAGCATCTCGAGCAGCAGCACGCCCGGGCGCGAAGGCAAAAGCTCGAAAAACTCCGCGTCGCGCGCCGCTTCGAAGGGCTGCCCGCAATCCAGCTCCAGCATAGGCACAAGAATACACTGGGGCCGCACGGACGAGGGAGGCAAGTCGCTTCGAGAGTTTGTCAGTAAGACTTCAAGACCCAGGCGGCGATGACCAGGCGCTGAATTTCGCTGGTGCCTTCGTAGATTTCGGTGATGCGGGCATCGCGATAATTGCGTTCGACGGGATATTCGCGGCTGTAGCCGTAGCCGCCGTGAATCTGAATGGCCTTGTGCGTGACGCGCGTGGCCATCTCGCTGGCGAAAAGCTTGGCGATGGAGGCTTCCATGGTGAAGCGCGCGCCGGAATCCTGCTTCCATGCGGCACGGCGGGCGAGCAAGCGAGCCGCGTCAATTTCGGTGGCCATATCGGCGAGCATGAACTGAATGGCCTGAAAATCAGCGATGGGATGGCCGAAGGCCTGGCGCTCTTGCGCGTAAGCGAGGGCGGCTTCGAACGCTCCCTGAGCGATGCCCACGGCTTGTGACGCGATTCCGATGCGGCCGCCGTCGAGCGTGGAGAGCGCGACTTTGTAACCTTCCCCTTCGTTGCCGATGCGATTGCCGGCGGGAACCAGGCAATCGGTGAAAGAAAGTTCGGTGCAAGCGGTGGCGTTGATGCCGAGCTTCTTCTCTTCCTTGCCCACGGCAAAGCCGGGAGTTCCCTTCTCGATCACGAGTGCGGTGATGCCCTTCTCGCCCTTTTCCGGCTGGGTATTGACGTACACGATTGCGGCGTCGGCTGCGCCGCCATTGGTGATCCAGGCTTTGGTGCCGTTGACGATGTAGCTTTCTCCTTTGCGCACTGCTTTCGTGGCGAGCGCTGCAGCATTGGAGCCTGCCTGGGGCTCGGTGAGCGCGTAGCAGCCGATTTTTTCGCCGCGCGCGTAGGGCAGGAGGAATTTTTGCTTCTGGTCTTCGGTTCCGAAACGGAGGACGGGATCGCAATACAGAGAATTTTGCACGGAGAGGATTACGCCGGTGGAAGCGCAAACGCGCGAGATTTCTTCGACCACGATGGCGTAGCTGGCGTGATCCATGCCCGCGCCGCCATAGTTTTCGGGAACGGCGACGCCGGTGAGGCCGAGTTCCGCAGCTTTGCGGAAGGTTTCGCGCGGAAAGCGACCGGTCTCGTCAATTTCTTTCGCGTGCGGCTTTACTTCCGCTTCGGCAAACTCCCGCACGCTCTTCCGCAGCAACTCTTGCTCTTCGGTCAGTTCCAGATTCACGCAGCCGCCTTCGGCGACAATTTCGCCAGTAGCGAGAACCCAAATTCTAGGCTGCGCGGAGGCAATAAGGAAACGAAATTCCGACCGAGGCGGCCGATGGTTGCCGATGTGCTAGGCGAGCGCCTGGCGCAATTTTTCGTAGGTGGTGGAGAGTTCTTCGGGCTCGACGCGGGTTTCGGCGACGACGGTCATGAAATTCGTGTCGCCCTCCCAGCGCGGCAGTACGTGCAGGTGCAGGTGGCCGGTGACGCCGGCGCCAGCGGACCGGCCCAGGTTCATGCCCAGATTGTATCCCTGGGGATGGTAAATTTTCTCAAGCGCGGTATGAACGCGCTGGGAGATGCGCATCATTTCGGCGAGCATCTCGGGATCGGCGGCGGAAAGATCGGCGACATGCGCATAGGGAACGACCATGACGTGTCCGGAGGTGTAGGGATAACGATTCAGGATGAGAAAGCATTTCGCGCCGCGCAGAACGATCAGGGTTTTGGCGTCATCGCCGGCGGCGATGGCGGCGCAGAAGATGCAGCCTTCGTCCTTCGACGCGTCGGCGATATAGCGGAACCGCCAGGGCGTCCACAGATAATCCATTCGGCCTAGCCCTGCGCGCCGGGTTCGGACGAAGACGGACGCGGGTTATTGACGTAGTCCTTAAGTTCTTTGCTGGGCTTGAAATAGGGGATCTTCTTCGGCGGCACGGCGACCTTAGCTCCGGTCTTCGGATTTCGCCCCGTGCGTCCGCGGCGCTCGCGCGTGCGGAAGCTACCGAAGCCGCGAATCTCGATTTTGTCGTCAGCCTGGAGCGCCGCGATGATGCTCTCAAAAATCGTCTCTACGACGGCCTCGGATTCCTTGCGTGGAAGTTCGGTGATGCGGGTGACTTCTTCCACGAGGTCAGCCTTCGTGACGGTATGGTCCTTTTCACGCCCTCCCGCAGCCTCTGCCATCGGATGAGAGCCTCCTCTCACAACTGTCGAGCTATTATGCACCATCTACGGGCCGGGGGCGGACACCGCAGGTCTTTGCATATCACCAATTTAACGCAAGGTAAATGAATTTCCTGCCAGGGAAGGCCTACGCGAAGCGTTCCCCCGGGCTCCGCGGAAACTTTGCAACCTACGAAGTTGACTGCCGCTTCGCCATTATCGCATCGCCAATGGTGGCGTTGGGAGACGATTTGGGCGGTTTCGCAACCTTGAACGTTTCTATCTCTTGGCGCTCCACCTGCTTTCGCGCCGCGCGATAGCTCAGGCTGATTTTATGCTGCTCGGGTTCAAGGCGAAGGACTTTGAAGTCGTACTCCGTTCCGGTGGCCAGCACGGAGGCGACACGCGCGCCGCGAGGGCCCTTCTCTTTCTCGCGCTCGCCTTTGGGACGCCTCTCTTCGATCTCGGAGATGTGGCAAAGCCCCTCGATGCCGTCGGCCAGCTCGACGAAGGCGCCAAAATCGGTGGTGCGCACGACCTTGGCTTTCAGAACCTCGCCGATTTTGTGCTCGGCGAACCAGTTGGCCCAGATGTCTTTCACCTGCTTGATGCCGAGCGAGAGACGGCGGTTCTGCGAATCGACCTTGAGCACCTTGGCTTCGACCGGATCGCCCTTCTTGAATTTTTCGCTGGGATGCTTGATGCGCTCGGTCCAGCTGACGTCGCTGATATGGATGAGTCCTTCCATGCCCTCTTCGATTTCGACGAAGGCGCCGAAATCGGCGAGGTTGCGGATGCGTCCGGTGACGATGGCGCCCACCGGATACTTTTCCGCCGCCGCTTCCCAGGGGTCCGGCATGGTCTGCTTGAGGCCGAGAGAAATGCGGCGCTGATCCGTCTTCACTTCAAGCACGGCGACTTCCACGTCATCGCCGGGCTTGACCATCTTGGAGGGATGCTTGGTGCGCTTGGACCAGCTCATTTCGCTGACGTGGACGAGTCCTTCGACGCCGGGCTCGATCTGCACGAAAGCGCCGTAGTCCGTCACGCCCACAATTTTTCCGTGCACGCGAGTGCCGACGGGAAAACGCTCGGGAACAGTGGCCCAAGGATCGGGCAGGAGCTGTTTGCGGCCGAGAGATATGCGCTGCTTCTCTTTGTCAAATTTCAGGATCTGAACTT
>Ga0302326_10014256_pt1 | contig 16814 bp, 21 predicted proteins | sample Palsa_T0_3_FD_202264 | JGI IMG/M metagenome (GOLD analysis project Ga0302326, IMG submission 202264) | Peat permafrost microbial communities from Stordalen Mire near Abisko, Sweden - Palsa_T0_3 | ecosystem: Environmental > Terrestrial > Soil > Palsa > Peat permafrost | place: Sweden: Abisko...
TACCGCAATCAGGGGCTGCCGTTTCTGGACCTGATCCAGGAGGGCACGCTCGGTCTGGTGCGCGCGGCGGAGAAGTTCGACTACCGCAGGGGATTCAAGTTCTCGACGTATGCGACGTGGTGGATTCGGCAGGCGATCGCCCGTTCGCTGGCGGATAAGGCGCGGACGATCCGGATCCCGGTGCACGTGGTCGAGAAGCTCAACCGGATCGGCCGCGCGGAGCGCAAGCTCGTGACCGTGTTCGGGCGTGAGCCGACGGCCGAGGAGATCGCCGAGTTGACTGGCATCGAGCCGGAGGAGGTCGAGTCGATCAAGCGCTCCGCGCGAGCGCCGATCTCGCTCGAGAAGCCCGTCGGTGACGGGGAGGAGTCCGAGTTCGGCCAGTTCATCGCCGACGACCACGCCGAGTCTCCTTACGAACGGGCCGTGGAGATCCTCGCCAGGGAGGCCCTGCGAGACGCGCTCGCGAATCTCGGCTATCGCGAGCGGCGCGTGATCGAGCTGCGCTACGGGCTCGCCGGCGAGCGTCCGCGCACGCTCGACGAGGTCGGGCGCACGTTCAACGTCACCCGTGAGCGGATCCGCCAAATCGAGAACCAGTCGCTCAAGAAGCTCCAGGCCCTCCCCGAGGCTCAGGCGCTGCGCGACGACGCCCAGACCGCTTCAGGCATCGCGCTGCGCAGGCTCGGACCCCAGACCTAGACGCCCGTCGAGGCGATCCTCGATCGAAAAAAGCCGCCGCGTGAGCGCCGACTCTGCGAGGGTAGAACCGTGGCCGGAAACCCCAAGCCATGGCACGTGGAGATCGCGCCGGACGAGTTCAAGCTATTCGGCGACTGCACGAGGGACGACCTCGAGGCGGCGACAACCTTGATCGAGGACCGCGCCGCGGATCGAGAGTTATCGGCCGGGCATGAGCTTGATGACGAGGTGCTCGCCCGACGCTTGTTGATGCGGCTGACTGATCAGCAACGCAACCTGTTCGCGGTTCTGGAGATGATCAAAATGGTCGAGCGGGAGCAATCAGAGCGAGAGGACGTGTGACGGCCCGCGCGTGGGGGCGGCGATGACCGAAAGCGGGAGGGATTCAATCTCGAGCTCAGACGGACCACAGGGCTTGGGTGGGTGAGAGGCGGGCGGCTCGTAGGGCGGGGATGAGCCCGGCGATGGCGCCGATGATGAGGGAGGCGGCGATGCCGCCGGCCCAGGCTTCGGTGGGGATGACGGTGGCCCAGTGTTTGGTGTGGGCGTAGACGGCGGTGGCGGCGGCGCCGAGCGCGACGCCGACGGTGCCGCCGAGGAGTCCGAGTAGGACGGCTTCAGCGAGGAACTGGGTGCGAATGTGGCCCTTGGTGGCGCCGAGGGCGCGGCGCAGCCCGATCTCGGAGCGGCGCTCGAGGACGGAGATGATCATGATGTTGGCCACGCCGACCGCGCCGACCAGGAGGGCGACCGCGCCGAGGCCGAGAAACAGGCCGTTCAGCGCGCTCTTGGCGTCGGCTTGGGCAACGAGCGCGGAGGAGGGTTGGCTGACGCTGACCCCGCTGGGGTTCTCCGGGTTGGCGGTGGCGGCCAGGAGGTTGTCGACCACGTTGACCCGGTCGTTTTTGGCGCGGAGGTAGACGATGGAGGGGTGGCCGTCAAAGCCGAGGTATTTCTGTGCCGCGGGGTAGCCAATCAGGACGGAGGAGTCGATTGCAGAGGCGAGCACCGCGGGTTTGAGGATGCCCGCGACGTAGAACCACTGGCCGCCGACCCAGATCCGCTCGCCGGGGTAGATGCGGTCGATCCCGAGCAGCTCGGCGGCGGCGGCCCCGAGGACGACGACGGGTTCTTGGGCGGTGCCAGCGTTGAGGTAGTGGCCTTGGGCGACGGTGGCGGCGAGGACTGGGAGGAGGTCGAGGGATGCCGCTTGGACGGTCAGGCCGTTGGTATCGACCGAGGGGATGTAGGGGGTGCGGAAGGCGTTGGCGCCGGCGACCGCACCGGTGCTCTGCGCCTGTTGCACACCGCTGATACGGCCGATCATGCCCGGCGCGCTGGTGGGTAGTTCGGCGGTGCCGCCGCCGAAGCTCTGGCCGTTGCTGACGGTGAGCAGGTTGGTGCCGAGCTGGTTGATCTCGGCCAGCAGGCCGGACTGGGATGAGGCCGACAGGCCGAGGACGGCGACGATGGCGCCGACGCCAATGGCGATCCCGAGCGCCGAGAGCCCGGTCCGGAGCTTCCGGGTGCGCAGTCCGACGGTGGAGAGCCGGGTCAGGTCCGACAGCTGCAAGCGCCTGCGGCTCAGAGTGGCGGTCGCGGTCACGACGGCTCCTCTCTGACCGGCGAACCGGACGCGGTCTGCGGTTCGTGGGTGGGCGGCCCCGCGAGAGCGCGGCGGCGGGGGTCGGTGTCGGCGGCGGGGCCGGTGTCGGCGACGATATGGCCGTCGATGATCTCGACTTTGCGGGGCATGCGCTCGGCGATGGCGTGGTCGTGGGTGATGACCACGATCGTCGAGCCGGCCTGGTGGAGCTGGTCGATCAGGGCCAGGATGGACTGACCGGTCGCCTGGTCGAGGTTCCCGGTCGGCTCGTCAGCGAGCACGATGGCGGGCTCGCCGACGAGGGCCCGGGCGATCGCGACCCGCTGGCGTTGCCCACCCGAGAGCTGGGTTGGACGGGCATGGAGACGCTCGGCCAGGCCGACCAGCTCCAGGGCGTCGAGGGCCCGCTCGCGGCGCTGCTTGAGGGGGATGCCGGCGTAGAGGAGCCCGTCGGCCACGTTGTCCAAAACCTTGGCGTGCTCGGCGAGAAAGAACTGTTGGAAGATGAACCCGATCCGGGTGGCCCTCAGGTAGGCCACGTCCTCGTCGGCCATCGTTGCCACGTCGAGCCCGGTGATCCGCAGCCGGCCGCTGGTGGGCCGGTCGAGGGTCCCCATCAGCTGCAGCAAGGTGGTCTTGCCCGACCCCGACGGCCCGACGACCCCGACCAGCTCCCCCTGGCCAATGCGGAGGTTCACCTCCCGCAGGGCCTGGATCGGCGGCTCGCCGGGATAGCTCCTGGTCACGTCATCGACATCGAGCACAGGAACCCCGGCACCGTCGATCGCGACGCCGTGGCCGGCCGCGACCGCGGTGTTGTCGGGTGTGGGTGGCGGGGTGTGGGTCATGTCGACGCGACCACCACTTCTTGGCCGGCGGCCAGCCCCGAGCCCGTGACCTGCACCAGCCCGTCCGCGTCATCGAACAGGCCGAGCGAGACCGGCACCAGATGGTTGCTCGCGTTTGCGCCGACGACCTCGACGGCGTACCCACCGCTGGATCGGGCCAGCAGCGCGGTCACCGGCACCACTACGGCGCTCCGCACGCTGGCGGTGGTGATACCGACCTGCACCGGGGCCTGATCCCACGTGCCCGTCGCGGCCGGGTGAGACGGGGTGACGCCCACGGTGATGGTTGGGGTGCTGCTCCCCGAGTTCGCTGACGAGCAGGTGTCCGTTCCCGGCGCGGCGGAGCTCGATCCCGATCCGCCCGACCCGGAGCTCGACGGGCAGGTGGCGACTGCCCCCACTGAGGAGACGACCCCTGGGGTGGTCTGGTTGTTGGGCAGCGTGATGCTCACCTTGTCCCCGACCGCGACGTCGGTCTGTTGCGCGGCGCTCAACGCCATCTGCACCTCGCGAGTGGTCGAGGTGCCCTGCAGCACCGTCTCGCCGGTCTGAGCGCCGCCCCCTGGCGGGGCTGACACGCTCGTCACCCGCACGGCGGTGGGTTCAAACGCCGCCTGGCCAAGCGCGAGCGTGCCGTTCTCGGCCACCCCCATCGCGGCCTGCAGCTTCTTCACCGCCGTGATGGTGGTCGACCCGAACGAGGCCGAAGTTCGGCTCAGCTGGGCCGCGGCCGCATAGCCGAGCGCGACCAGATCCGCGTTGAGCTCGGCCACGTCGGGGCCCGTCGCCCCGGCCGACAGGCTCCGATAGGCAGGGGTCGAGCCATACAGCAACACCACCGGGCGATCGTTGACCCGATACAGCATGTGACCCTGAGAGATCACCTGGCCGACCGCGGGCAGGTTGGTGTATGTCCCGCGGGCCTGGTTGATCACCAAGTACGGCGATCCGTCCGATCGCGCCCGATAGGTCAGGGTCCCCTCCTGGGGGACGGTGGCCGAGAGCGTCCTCTTCTCCACCCGCGCGGTGGTCGCCGGCATCGGCTGTGCGGCCGCGTTCGCCGGCTTGGCGCCAGACGTCGCGGCCACTCCGCCGATCGCGGCTATGGCAGCCAGGACGGCCGCTGCGGCCAGCACCCACGTCGTGCGCTTCACTGGACCGCCGCCGGATTCAGACGGATGCACTTCTGGATCGTGGCGTGCAACCCCGGAATGCTCGAACCGTTCGACACGTCGACGAGCGGCCCAGTTGCGGTGGGGTCCGGGAAGTCGGGCACACCGTTAGCGCGCACGCACTGAGCGAACTTCAGGCGCGCCGAGCGCTGCTTGGGCGTGAACTGTGTGGGCATGAACCGCGGTGGCTCCAGGGTCTTGCACGCGCCGATCGCGTGCTGCCACGCCGCGCTGCTCGGATCCAGCGGCGAGCTCTCACTCGGGATCCCGTAGGCGAACTGCCCCGACGCGTCCGGATCGGGGAACTCGCTGACACCGTTGCCGCGGATGCACTCGGCGAACTTCACCGCCTTCGCATGGGCGGAGGCGGTGGGGTCGCCGCCACCGCCACCGCCACCTCTGCTACCGGTGCCGGCCGGTGCGCTCGAACCGCACGCGCTGACCAGGACGACCATCGCGATCACGGCAAGCGCGGCCAACGGCCGTCGTTTTCTCCTCATGTCGTCGCTGAAGCTCACGCCCCCAGTCAAGGCGGCGTCGCGTTGCCAGAACGTATGCGTTTTTCGATACACCGACGATATGTCCGGGCTGGCAGCATCGAGGGCATGCGCGTGCTGATCGTCGAGGACGAGCCCTACATGGCAGACGCCATCCGCGATGGCCTACGCCTGGAAGCGATCGCGGCCGACATCGCCCGTGACGGCGACACCGCTCTGGAGCTGCTGAGTGTCAACGCCTACGACATCGCCGTGCTGGACCGCGACATCCCCGGCCCCTCCGGCGACGAGATCGCCCGACGCATCGTCGCGTCCGGCAGCGGCATGCCGATCCTCATGCTCACCGCTGCCGACCGGCTCGACGACAAGACCTCCGGATTCGGCCTCGGCGCCGACGACTACCTCACCAAGCCGTTCGCACTCCAAGAACTCGTGCTCCGCCTCAGAGCGCTCGACCGCCGGCGCGCCCTTAGCAGGCCGCCTGTGCGAGAGATCGCAGGCCTGCGCCTGGATCCGTTCCGCCGCGAGGTCCACCGCGACGGCCGCTACGTCGGGCTAACCCGCAAGCAGTTCGCAGTGCTCGAAGTTCTCGTCGCTGCTGAAGGCGGTGTCATCAGCGCCGAAGAACTACTGCAACGGGCGTGGGATGAGCACGCAGACCCGTTCACCAACGCCGTGCGCATCACAGTCTCGGCACTGCGAAAGCGCCTCGGCGAGCCCGGGATCATCGCCACCGTGGCCGGCGTCGGCTACCGCATCAAGACAGGAGCAGACGCCGGAGGTGAGGGGGGCGAGGGTGGATAGGCCGCCTGGTTTGAGTGTTCGCCTGAAGCTCACCCTGAGTTACGCCGGCTTCCTCATGCTCGCGGGTGCCTTGCTGCTCGCCGCCGTGTGGGTGTTCCTCCTGCGCGACTTGCCCGACGATGCGGTCAGCCCCGGTGGAGTCGTACCCATTCACTTCATCCTTGTGCACGACTACGCGCCGGCGACGGCCGTGGTGCTGGCGTGCCTGCTGGTGTTCGGTCTCGTAGGGGGATGGCTGCTCGCCGGCCGGATGCTCGCGCCCCTGTCCCGCATCACATACGCCACGCGCATCGCCGCGACCGGGTCGCTCTCCCACCGGATCGAGTTGGAAGGCCGCAAAGATGAGTTCGGTGAGCTGGCCGACGCCTTCGACACCATGCTCGCGCAGCTCGAAGCACACATCGCCGAACAGCAGAGATTCGCAGCCAACGCCTCCCACGAACTGCGCACCCCACTCGCGATCACCCAAACACTGCTCGACGTCGCCCGCGAAGATCCGAGCCGCGACACCGGCGAACTCCTCGACCGCCTCCAGGCCGTCAACCTCCGAGCGATCGACCTCACTGAAGCACTGCTCCTGCTCAGCCGCGCCGACCAACGGTCCTTCACCCGAGAGCACGTCGACCTCTCCCTCATCGCGGAAGAAGCCACCGAAACGCTCCTCCCCTTCGCAGAGAAGCGTGGTGTCACGATCGAGACCGCTGGCGACATGACCCCCACGGTCGGCTCACACGCGCTCCTGCTGCAACTGAATACGAACCTCGTGCACAACGCGATCGTCCACAACCTGCCTGAACAGGGCACCGTGTGGGTCACGACCCGCGCTCACCCCGAGAGCGTGGTGCTCACCGTCGAGAACACCGGCGAGAAGCTCACCCCACAGCTGGTCGCCACGCTTGCCGAGCCGTTTCAGCGAGGCATCGAACGGATACGCGCCGACCACGCAGGTGTCGGCCTCGGCCTGGCCATCGTCAACAGCATCATCCATGCACACGACGGAACTCTCACCCTCACCCCCCGGGCCGCTGGCGGGCTCCGCGCCACGGTGCAGCTACCCGCCGCGCCAGCGCACACTGGCAGATGACGATCAAACGCAAATGGGCGCACCGTCCGAGGCGATTAGCCACGCAGTATGACCGAGTTATACTCAGTGTATGAAGACCGCTATCTCGCTCCCCGACGAGACCTTCGAGCGGGTCGAGGCAGCGGCAAAGCGCCTTGGACTCTCCCGCAGCGAGTTCTTCGCCCGAGCCGCCCAGCGCTGGCTTGAAGACCTCGACGACCACCAGACCACCGAAGCGATCAACAACGCGATCGCCAACCTGCCCGCGGATACCGCCTTCACCGACGCGGCCGCCCAAGCTCTGCTCGGCGGCGACCCTCAGATTGATCGCCCGCGGCGAGATCTGGTGGGCTGATCTCGGCCTCCCGCGAGGCTCAGCACCCGCCCTGCGGCGGCCGGTGCTGATCCTCAGCGCCGATCAGTACAACCGCTCTCGACTACAGACCGTGACCGTCGCGGTGATCACGACGACGACACAGCTCGCCGCCCTCCCCGGGAACGTTCAGCTACCAGCCGCTCTCGGCGTCCTCCCCGAGAACTCGGTCGTCAACGTGACCCATATCGCAACGATCGACCGGCAGGTCCTCGAGGAACGGATCGGAGCGCTCCCTGACTGGCTTCTCGCGCAGATCGACGCCGGAGTCCAACTGGCGCTCGGGCTGCCAAAAACCTGACCTCAGACCTGCAGCGCCGCTGCGATGTTCGACACATCTTCGAGTGCGCCCGTCGCGACGCTCATGACCAAGTCGTACGCCTGATCGTTGCTGAGCGTGAGCCGGATGCCGTTCATGCCGAGGAACGCGATGGTCGCAGCCAGCGCGATTCGCTACTTCGCTGAGCGGCGGCGGGTGACCGAGAACGGTACACGTATGATGCACGCAGCGTGTAGACTAGGTGTATGTCGAGGGTGCGGACGAATATCGAGATCGAGGACGTCTACGTCAAGGCGATCATGGACCGCTACGGCGTCCATACCAAGACCGAAGCGGTCGAGCTCGCACTTCGCCATCTCGCAGGCCAGCCGATGACGCGCGAGGAGGCGCTGAGTATGCGCGGCGCGCGGGCGCTGGGCGAGATCCCAGTCGACGTCGCGCCTCGCGGCGGCACGTGATCCTCGCTGACACGTCAGCGTGGGTTGAATACGACCGGGCGACAGGCAGCGCGGTAGATGAGCGCGTGGCTGAGCTGATCGCGACAGATGGGCCGCTGATGGTTACCGAGCCCGTCATGATGGAGGTCCTGGCCGGCGCACGCGACGACGCGCGCGAGAACGATCTGCGCCGCCTGCTCTTGCGGGCCGGCCTGCTGCACTTCGATGCCACCACAGACTTCGACGCGGCGACCCGTATCTATCGACGCTGCCGGCGATCCGGGATCACCCCACGCGGGATGATCGACTGCATGATTGCCGCCGTCGCGTGGCGTCGAGGCGCGGCCCTGCTGTGCCGCGACGCGGATCTCGACCGAATGGCACAGCTCATCGGCGTCGACCTCGACGAGGCGTCGGCACGCCCCTAGCGATCGTGACCACCCCGGGCTGAACGCGCGGCGGGCTGAAAGCGCTCGCGCCCCCGCCGCGGAGGCGGCGGAGGCGCGGAGGGCGTCCTGGGGGGAGGGGAGAGGAAGCGATTAGGCGGCGGAGTGCACTTGAGCGGTCTCGAGTGCGACGCCCAGCACCTCGTCGATCGTCATCGCCATGTGGAAGTTCATCGCTTCGCGAACTTCCTCAGGCACGTCGTCGAGATCGCCGCGGTTGCGCTCGGGCAGGACCACGTCGGTCAGGCCCGCGGCATGTGCCGCCAGCACCTTCTGCTTGAGGCCGCCGATCGGCAGCACCCGGCCTTGGAGTGTCACCTCGCCGGTCATCCCGACGGTGTGACGCACGGGCCGGCCGCTGAGCAGCGAAGCCAGCGCGGTCACCATCGTGACCCCGGCGCTGGGGCCGTCCTTCGGGATCGCGCCGGCCGGCACGTGGACGTGGAACGAGCGGTCCTCGAACACCGAGGGATCGATGTCCAGCTCCGAGGCGTGCCCGCGGACGTAGGAGAGCGCGATCTGCGCGGACTCCTTCATCACGTCGCCGAGCTGGCCGGTCAGGGTCAGACCCGGCTTGCCCTGCATCGCGGTGGCCTCGACGAACAGCACGTCGCCGCCCGCGCCGGTGACCGCCAGGCCGGTAGCCACTCCGGGCACCGCCGTGCGGATCGCCGACTCCTGGAAGAAGCGCTGACGCCCGAGGGCATCGCGGATCGCCTCGAGGTCGACCACGACCGGAGCCGTCGCCTTGCCGGAAGCAATCCTCGTCGCGGTCTTGCGCAGCACCTTCCCGAGGTCGCGCTCGAGCTGACGGACTCCAGCCTCACGCGTGTACTCGATGGCGAGCGTGGTCAGCTGCTCGTCGGAGATCTCGACCTCCTCGGGCCGCAGCCCGTTGCGCTCGAGCTGACGCGGCCACAGGTACCCGCGAGCGATCGCGACCTTCTCTGAGGTCGTGTAGCCGTCGAAGCGGATCACTTCCATCCGGTCCAGCAGCGGTCCGGGGATCGTGTCGGCGACGTTCGCGGTGGCGATGAACATGACGTTGCTCAGGTCGAGCTCCAGGTCCAGGTAGTGGTCCCGGAAGCTGTGGTTCTGAGCCGGGTCGAGCACCTCGAGCAGAGCCGAGCTGGGGTCGCCGCGCCAATCGGCGCCGACCTTGTCGACCTCGTCGAGCATGATCACCGGATTCATCGTGCCGGCGTCGCGCAGCGCGCGCACCAGGCGGCCCGGAAGCGCGCCGATGTACGTGCGGCGGTGACCGCGGATCTCGGCCTCGTCACGGACGCCGCCCAGCGACATACGGACGAACTCGCGACCCGTGGCGCGGGCGATCGACTCGCCGATCGAGGTCTTGCCGGTGCCGGGCGGTCCGATCAGGGTGAGGATCGCGCCGGAGCGCTTGTCCTCGTTGATCCCACGCTCGACGCGCAGCTTCTTGACCGCGATGTACTCGACGATCCGGTCCTTGACGTCCTCCAGGCCGGCGTGATCGGCGTCCAGCACCTCACGGGCGTGCTCGGGATCGAGACGCTCCTCGGAGCGCTTGCTCCACGGCACCGTGATCAGCCAATCCAGGTAGGTGCGGATCACCGTCGACTCGGCGCTCTGCTCACCCATCCGCTCCAGCCGCCCGAGCTCCTTCTCGGCCTGCTCACGGGCGTGGTCGGGCATACCGGCCTCTTCGATCTTGGTCCGGTACTCCTCCACGACCGAAGCGTCGTCCTCGTTGAGCTCCTTGCGGATCGACTCCATCTGCTTGCGCAGGAAGTACTCGCGCTGCTGCTTCTCGGCGCCGGTCTCGACGTCGTCGCGGATGCGCTTACGCACCTGCAGCTCGGCGAGCCGCTCACGCTGATAGCCGAGCGCCAGCTCGAGCCGGTCGGCGATGTCGACCGTCTGCAGCAGCTTGACCTTCTGCTCGTAGTTGATGTCCGGGCTGTAGCCGCCGGTGTCGGCGAGCGCTCCCGGCTCGGTGATGCTGCGCAGGAAGGCCGAGATCCGGCCATCATCGCCGCGGATCTCGAGGATCTCCTCGACCACGGCGCGGTACTCGCGCTCGAGGTTGCGGGTGCGACCGTCGACGGGGACCTCATCCGGGCTCTCCGTCACCTCGACGTACAGCCGACCATCGGGGAGCGTGTGAGCCGCCCCGGCGATACCGCGATGAAGCCCTTGGAGTGCCACGGCGCGCGGACCGCCAGGCAGGCGGACGCGATCGCTCACCTCAGCGACGGTGCCGACAGGGGCGAACTCCTGCCCGTGACGCGGCACGAGCAACACTCGCTCTTCCTCACCGACGTCCACGGCGAGCGTGACAGACATGCCCGGGAAGACGACGAGGTCGTCCAGCGGGACCAAAAGAAGGCGACTCATCAAGTCTTCACTTTCGTTAGTTGCTTACAAGAGATAAGTGGATAATAGCACTCCGGAGGGTGTCCGCAAAGGCACGATCTGCGTCTATGGGACTGAGATAATCCACGTCTCCCAGTGTACGCCGAGCGTTGGCCGGGCCCCACCGGCTCGGCGACTTCCCAGCGGGCTTCACATCTGGGATCATCCGACGATGGTTGAGAGGAAGAAGCCCGAGGGCGAGTCGGCGCACGACGTGCTCGCGGCGGAGGAGTTCGCCATGCCCGCGCCCGATCCGAGCCTCCATCACGGCCCGGTCACGCTGCCCGATGATCCGACCGGGATCGCCGAGCCGCACGACGTGCTGGCCGCCGAGGAGTTCGCGATGCCCGCCCCGCGAAGTGGGGGGGATGGCAGCGGTTCGGCCCCGCGCAGACGGCCGTCGCGTCAGCTCGTGGCGCTGGCCGGCGCCGGCGCGGTGGTGCTGGTGCGGTTGATCAGGCGCCGGCGTCGGTCCTGAGCTCGTCGCGCCGGCCAGACGGACGCCAGCCAGGTCCCCGGGGGGCAAGAAGGATGACCCACACCGTGAGCCCGCCGGCCGTCGGGCTGGCCCCGGGGGGGTGCATGTACATGCATGAGATCCCAAATTGAGTTGGCCGCGATGGATTTGTGCGATCGCGCATGCCCCACGTGCGTGATCGCCCAAATCACGGCCAGCCAACCCCGTTTGGGAGATCGTGCAGGTGACGGGAGCGAGGCTGAGCGAGCGAGCCCTTCACGGCCGACTGATGACTCAACCGTGACCCTCCGACCGTCCAAGCCGAGCTACGAGGTCTTGGTGGCGACGCCCTCGAACATGTAGCCGAGTGGTCGGGGGCCCTTCAGGTAGTAGTTCCCGATCCGGATCAGATCGAGTCCGGACACCGACGTCGTACCAGCAGTCTCAGCCTCGGGCTGAGGGTTAATGAACAGCCGGCTTGCCGGCGACGAGCCGCGTGTAGCTGATCAGCACGCGCTCGTGGTTCGGCTTGGCCACATGCGACGCGAACGTCAGCTCCAGTCCGCGCGGCGCCCGCGTGATCAGGAACCGGTCAATGGCTTCGCCGCGGGCCCAGCCCAGCGTGAGCGTCGTCGCGTACACGTCGACGCCCACGGTGGCTGACCGCATCAGCGCCGGGGTCTGCCGGCTCAGCCGGCGCTGGCCCGCGCCGCTGAGCCTCGACGAGTCACCGGAGAACAGCACGCGGGCCGCGAGCGTGAGCGTGACGGTCACCCGATGGGTGCGCGGACCGCGAGCCTTGAGCTTCGCGGGTGGCTCGATCAGGTGCGCCGGCGGCGGGGTGGGGTTCGCGGACGGCTTGGGGACGGGCGGGATCGGACATCCGCTGCGAGTGAGCGTCGCCACCTCGGCCAGATAGGCGCTGCCCAGGGGTGTCGGGGTGAGCTCGCTGCTGAACAGGCTGTACCAGAAGTCGGTGTCCGCGCCGGGCACTGCCCCCCACCAGAACGGCTGCACGTCCTCGACGTGCAGTGCGGGATCGCACACGGCCCAGGCGGTGAACTGGGCCACCTGCGGGCCCCAGGAGGAAATGTCGGTGCTGAAGCCATTCCCCGAGCCGAACTCGTCGATGTCGAGCGGAACGCTCTGATGGCCGTGGGCATCCAGCCAGGTGCGCAACGCCTGGGTGTCCCGCTCCATCGCGGCGAGGTCGTACAGGTAGGGGTGAAAGCCGACCGCGTCCATCGGGCCGATCGCCTGCAGGTATTGCTCGGCGGTGGAGAGCGGCGTCGCGCCGGAGTCGAGCACCCCGCCCACCACCGCCTGCCCCGAAGGGTCCACGGCGTGCAGGGCGCTGCGCGCGGACTCGTACACCAGGGCGTAGGACGCTGGGTCGGAATAGTGAAGGTGGACGCTGTCAGCGGGTTCCCCCGGGCTGATGTTCGGCTCGTTGCCGATTTCAAAGCTCCGCACCGGCAGGTAGGGCAGCTGAGGGTGCAGCGCCCAGAAGGTGCCGCCCGGACCGTAGGCATCCGCGAACGAGGACACGTAGGCGGCCATCTGCGCAGCATCGGCGGCCGGGCCGTTGCTGACCGGGATGCCGAGCATCGGGTACAGGCGTAGGCCCGCTGCGGCCGTGAGTCCGACCAACGCGTCGGCGTTCGTGCCGTCGATGACCTCGACGCGGGCGACGCCGACCCCCGCCGCCGACGCCGCCGAGAGGTTGGGCGGGGAGCCGTCGAAGTTCACTCCGAACGCGCCATCGGCGACCGGCGCGGCGCGCGCCATCGCCGAGGCCGGGCCGAGGTCCGCGAGGCCGACAAGCAGCCACAGCGCACAGGCGAGAATGACCAGCCGGCTCCACCAGCCACGCCTGGGGTCGTTGGGAATGGGAGCGGGGGACATGATGGCCACCCTGCTCTCTGCACACACGCGACACGCCGCTGTGAGACGTGCCTCCTCCCGCGACCAACCTACTGAGTTTTCAGCAGTTTTATATTATTTTATATAACTTTTTTCGGTGTCCGCCACACGTCGCCGTGGCACCGGTCGAGGCTTCCCGGCATACCCGCCGTGGGGGTAAAGGTCCGTCAGCGCGCTATTGGAGCCAGTGGACGAAGCTTCCATACGGTGACCCGATCGCGATGAGCCGATCGAGCGATGCGACGATCGAACCGCTCGACGCCATGCCCTGCGGGAACCGCTTGGGGTTCAGGATCACGATCCCGTGGTGGTGGCGAGCCCGACTGCGAAAGCGACGGTCCAGCTCGAGAAAGTCGTCGCGGTTGTACGTCACGACCGCTCGCCCGGCCGTCTGTGCGCAGGCGAACAGGTCTGGGTCGTTGAGGCCGCGGAGATCGCCGCGCTCGGCGACCGCCTCGACATCTCGTTCGCGCGCGCGAAGTTGCTCGGCGATCGCAGCCGAGAGCATCTCGTCGAGCAGGACCCTCACTGGCTCAGGCTCTGCTCGCCTCGCCAGCGTTGCTCGGCTGCGTCTGCGTCGTCCTCGTTGACGCGGATGCGTGCGTCGATGTCCTCGGGATAGTCGCGGTAGTAGCCGATCGCGTCGCGTACCTGCCGAGCGGTCAGGCTCGACCATTCGACCGTCGCCTCGATCGCTCGGTCACCGGCGAGTCCGCTCGCGCGGACGGCGCTGATGACCTCCCAGACATCGGGGCCGGCGGCCAAGCCGGCGCGCCGGCCGGTCGGGCCGTCGCGGAACACGATCCCGGGATGGTCTTCCATGCGCATGCCCTCGTCGATGTAGCGCTCAGCGAGTCTGGACTTGTTGAGCCCTGATCTCGCGCCGCGGCGCTCCAATCGGTCAACGACCTCAGAATCGAGTCGCGCTGAGAATTGGCGCGCCGCCATGTCGGACACTGTAACGCAGTGCCCTACATAGGCCCCGGGCTGATGTCGTCAATGGACGTCTGCTGCGCAGGGTTCGGCTCAGTGGTCGCCGTCGCAAGTACGGGCGAGACCACTTACCGTCGGGCTCGGGTGGGTCGCGATCCGGGGAGTGGTGGGTTGGTGACAGCGAGGCCGGCAATGAAGATCCTGGCCTGCCGGCGGGCGAGTTGGTCCCAGTCAGCTGAGTTCGGGAGCGGTTGGGCGAGCATCGCTCCGGTGATGATGATGTCGATCGCGGTGGCGTCTGGTCGGATGGTCCGTTCGCGACGTCCACGAGCGAGGACCTGTTCGAGGACGTGCCTGATCTCGGTCCGCAGCGCGACGATCTTGTCGTCGTGGATGACGGGGCCGCCGTGCAGGGGAAGGATCAGCTCATTGCGGGCCACGATCGTTTGTTCGAAGAATTGCTCGAGTGCCACTGGGGCTGGCTGGTCGCTCAGCGCGGCGGCGCGCGCGTGCTGTAGGACCAGCTGGAAGGAGCGCAACGTGAGGGCGGCTAACAGGGCCGGGCGCGTCGGGTAGTGGCGGTAGAGGGTTCCGATCCCGACACCGGCCTCCTCGGCGATCGTCGCCATCGGCACTCTCTCGCCGTCGCGCCTGACCGCGATCGTGGCGGCTGCCAGGATGCATTCACGATTGGCTGCGGCGTCGCTGCGCGGCCGCCGCGTGATGCTCCGTACCTCTGTCGGTGCTTCGGACATCCCGGTGCTGATCGTGCCACGTAGCGACAGCGGAGGGCTCGCGTTCGGTAGGCTCCAGGTCATAAGCGGACGATTTCGACCGTTTAGCCCACGATAGAGGAGCCCGATGAACGACACCTCGCCCGCCGAGTCGAAGCCGTCAAGACCGATCCCCGCCGATGACCCTGGGCGGGTCCTGACGCATGTGAGCCCCGACACCGATGAGTCGCTGCCTCACCTCGGCGTGGTTGGCGACACCTACACGATCCTGGTGTCCGGAGCCGACACCGCTGGGCGCTACACCTTGATCGACATGCACGTCCCGCCGGGCGGCGGGCCGCCGCCCCACCGTCACGACTTCGAGGAGATGTTCACCATTCTCGACGGCGAGATCGAGCTCACGTTCCGCGGCGTCAGCGCCGTTGCCACGGCCGGCGAAACGATCAATGTGCCGGCCAACGCCCCGCACGTGTTTCGGAACGTCTCCGAACGGCCCGCGCGGCTGCTGTGTCTGTGCTCGCCCGCAGGCCAGGAGGAGTTCTTCCAGGAGGTCGGCGTTCCGGTCGCGCACCGAACCGAGGCTCCACCGCCGCTCGACGATGCCGCGACCGCCGCGTTCATCGCGCAGGCGATCGCGCTCGCCCCGAAGTACCGGACCGAGCTGCTGCTCGGCGAGCCGAAGCCCTGATCCGCGAAACCTGACGAGACAACAATGAGCCAGCAGCAGCGCGACGCGCTTGACCAGCTGCTGCGAGACGCGCCGCTCGATCTCGGCGGCGACGTCGCCGAGCAGCGGGTCATCTTCGAGGAGATGATGGCGGCGATCCCGCTGCCCGCCGACGTCGCCACATCGTCGGGAAGCCTGGGCGGGGTCCCTGTCCTCAACGTCGAGAACGCGGGGGCTGACCACGCCAGCGTCATCTTCTACCTGCACGGAGGGGCGTACGCGATCGGCACGGCCGCGTCGTCCGTCGGTCTCGCATCGGACCTCGCGCGTCGCGCCGGAACCCGGCTGGTGACCGTCGATTACAGGCTGGCACCTGAACATCCCCATCCCGCCGCGATCGATGACGCCGTCGCGGCCTACCGCGGACTGCTCGACAGCGGCGTCGCCGCGTCCGCGATCGCGATCGCCGGCGAGTCCGCGGGCGCGGGCCTAGCCGCCGCCGCCCTGGTCGCGCTCAAGCACGCCGGGCTGCCGCAACCGAGCGGCGCGGTGCTGATGTCGCCTTGGGCGGACCTGACCCTGTCCGGTGAGAGCATCAACGGGAAGGCCGCGGTCGGCCCCGCGCTCACCCCCGCAGGTCTCCGCCGACGAGCCGCCGACTACGTGCCCGCGGGTGACCGCAGAGCGGAATTCGTCAGCCCGATCTTCGCCGACCTGACCGGGCTGCCACCGCTGCTGATCCAGGCCGGCTCACACGAGATCCTCCTCGACGACGCCACCCGGCTCGCCGCCCACGCCGCCGCGGCCGATGTCGCCGTCAGGCTCGAAGTCACACCGGGGGTCCCGCACGTGTTCCAAGGCTTCGCCGCGATGCTCGACGAAGGCGGCGCTGCCCTGGCCAGCGCCGGTGAGTTCGTGCGCGCGCACCTGGCTGGCTGGCGTCCATAGCCCAGGAAATCACCGTCGAAACGGACTCGACGAGCAGCACACGCCTGCTTGACCGGGCGACAGTCATCTCGGAAGTGCTCCCGCGGGCAGCTCAAGCACGCGAACTCGTCCAGGAAGTGGAGCAAAACCTCTCGTTCCCGTCCTGTCCCGTCGACGGTAGCGAGACACTACTCATGCGATTTCTCCACACCATCCGCTCGCAGCTGGTGCTCGTCCTGGTGGTGGCGCTCGGCTTAGCTGCTGGGGGCGGGATCACGTTATTCCAGCTGCATTCCGATGCCAGTCGCCGAGCGCAGTCGACGATTGGGGCGGTCAAGTTCGCGCTCGCGGACCTCGAGACTGCGGCGTTCAACGCTGATCCGCGTTCCGGTGGCTCGCCCGCCTACGCGCGGGCTACGATCGCCTCCGAAACGACATTCATCGCCCGCAACGTTCGGGAGCTGATCGCTGCCGGCTCGCCGCCGGGGCAGCTGCTGCGGGTAGAGCCAGCAGTCCGGGCAGCTGGACCAACGATCCAGCAGATCTTTGAG
>Ga0302326_10014257_pt1 | contig 16814 bp, 16 predicted proteins | sample Palsa_T0_3_FD_202264 | JGI IMG/M metagenome (GOLD analysis project Ga0302326, IMG submission 202264) | Peat permafrost microbial communities from Stordalen Mire near Abisko, Sweden - Palsa_T0_3 | ecosystem: Environmental > Terrestrial > Soil > Palsa > Peat permafrost | place: Sweden: Abisko...
CAACACCGGACTGCAGGCCGTTCTCACGCTCAAGAACTTGCGCGAGCTGCGCTTCGCTTGCGTGTCGACGGCGGTGGGAATCGAAGGCTCGAAGCTGGGAGAAGTAAGCACGCTCAGCGTTACCGAGAAATGGTTGGAGCAACTTAAATCGCTGACCGGACTGGAGCGGTTGAAGCTGCAGGGCTGCGGACGGATTGATGATGCAGCGGTGGCGGTGCTGATCGCCATGCCGTCGCTACGGGAAGTGGACTTGAAAGGCACCGCAGTGACGGAAAAAGGTGCGAGCATGTTGCGCGTTGCAAAACCACGCGCCGTAGTATACGTCGGGCCTTGGGAAGGCAAAGCTGCGGCTTACCGGAACAATTGAGGCTGCGGTTCCCACATCGGCGTGGATGACAAACTTCCGAGTGACCCGTCGGTCGAAACCCCAAAATGATCGTTCGGGCGATATCGAGCGTGCGAACCTGACAATGAGAATGGGACTGCGGCGCTTCACGCGTTTAACGAATGGATTCTCAAAAAAGATCGAGAACCACGTCGCTTCCGTCGCGATTCACTTGATGCATTACAACTATGCCAGGGCTCATAAAACACTCAGAGTGACGCCTGCAATGGAAGCGCGGGTCTCCGTCACATTTGGAGCTTGGAAGAAATCTCCAACTTGGCCCGTTAGTTACTGAAACAATGTCGCCAACGAATCGTTGGAGCATCCCCGATTGCCTAGCGAAAGAGACTATCGAGCGCGACAGATCGTGTATCTATCGCGGCGTGGCCTTCGATTTGGCTGACGCCAAACCCGGCAGTCGTCGCAGTTGGAAGCACATCGTCAATGACGCTCGGATTATTACGCCAGAGAACATCGCACTCTGCTGCCGCTCCTGCAATTCCAGCAAAGGCGCAAAACTGCTCTCGATTTGGCTGGACTCGCCTTATTGCAAAAGCCGTCGTATCAACAGGGATACCGTGGCAGCAGTCGTTAAAAACGCATTCAACACTTCAAACCGAGACACTACCGAACCGTGCAGCGTTGGAGAATCGAGTCAGGATGTATCTTCCGTCCGCCGTTACGAAGCAGGCCGAAATCGAGGCGGCCATCGATCGCGTCCAGCAGTCCATCGGGCCGGACGTAGTGAGGATTCGCTACGAGATCGGTGAGGACTGGAGCGGCCAGTGGGCCATCTTCTTCCGCATTGTACTCACAGATGATGCTGCCCGGCACACCCTGCGGGACGTTGCGACGAGGGTGGTTTGGGGATTGGCTCAACAACTGGATTTTCCCGGCATGGGTGTGTTTCCCTACCACAATTTCCGAAGTGTGTCCGAGCAGGCGATGTTGCAGGAACCCGCGTGGGCCTAGCGGATGAGCTCTTCGAAGACGCGCATTTTCTGGCTGACAAAGGGACCGCGGACCAACGTCAGACACTGATGCGGCGTTCGATCTCCACAGCATACTACGCCGCTTTCCACTTGTTCATTGAAGATTTTGTGGAGCATTGGGAATTCCAGGATCAGCGGGCTCGATTAGGGAATGTTCGGGCACGGTAACTTCAAAGACGTGGACCCACACTCAATCACTCAGAGGGATGCTTAGCGCGAATCAAGCGTTCGTGAATTGGCACGGGATTCGCACCGAAAAGATTTCGCAAGATTATCTTGTTTCTCTGGGTTGTTGGGGTTCTTGTGAACCAATTCTTTCGCCTGTTGCGAGAGTTCATCATGGTAGCCGTCTAGCAGCCTATGGCGGAAGTACGGCGTCTGGCAAAAATGGTGACAGGCACGAAATTTCGCGATGACCTGTCTCGCGTTTGTTGTACTTAGGTGCGCGAAAATTCGAGCCAGTCACCACATTTGCCGAACCGGCCGCGACTGCACCGCATTTCCACGAGACACACGCGGGCGCGAGACCATCAGAATTTCCCCTGCAGAACACCGATTGGAGTTGTAAGGGATCACGTCTCGTGATACCTTCAGACTCGAAACGAAAGAGTTTTGAAAGCGAGGGCACGGCGAATGAACCGTAACACCTTCAGTTTCAGTTTTCTGGTACTAACGCTTACCGCATTGGGCGGTTGCTCCAGTAAGCCGGCAGCCCAACCATCGGACAAAGCCGCGGCTGCGCCGGACAAAATCCAAGGCAAGGCCCTGGTTCTGGAAGATGCCGAGGCGAGCGAAGCCGCTCTCAATGCTGGTGGGCCTTCTGTGTACCTGGTTGAAGGCCTGCACCGCTACCGCCTGGTTTTCAAAACGGCCGTTGAGGTAGTCAAGGACAAGGAGTATGTCGCCGAGGGTGTCTATGCGCAAAAGGCCATTGACGAAATCGGTGATCCCGACCAGGGCAAGAACGGCTATCCGCTAGCCACAAGCTGCGACCGTATCGTGAAGCTGGCCTGGAGCGGCTTGCCTTTTGATATCGCCGATGGGTATGCCTCGGCGTTGCGCGCCAAACTGAAACGGTTTCCGGCCAGGCCCCTGTTCCTGGTTACGCGGATGGATCCGGTCACTTCACCATCCGCGGATAAGGAAGACAAGGAGAAGGACATTCCCGCGGTCACTGTTCCGGGGGATAAGCAACGCGCTTCTCTGCTTGAAAGTCCAGCCGCGCAAACCGCGCCCCTTTGGGAGTCCGCCGGTGGAACAGTCCGCTGCAAAGTGGTGATCAACCCGGAAGGGAGGGTTACTGAGCTTGAAACCGGGATACAACTTTGTGAGATTGTGCAGTGGTCTCAGTTTCGTTATAAGCCGACGGTTCAGCGCGGCCACGCCGTCGGAGTGAAGACCGAGGTTGAGGTGCGCTTTGAACCGCGAAAGTGAGATTGGCAGACGGAAGCGTCTGCACAACGTTGACCTGCTCTGATCTTGGGAGCCATAATCGCTAGACGATGAGGGAATTCCGGTTTTTTTCGGCGATTTTCTTGCGTTCGACCGGTTGGCCGCGACGATGAATGCGTTCACGCAAGCGCTCAAACTCAAGCGGTATGCGCTCTATGTTTTCGACTACGGCGCACCAACCGGATTCCGGCAGGCGTCGGCGCACCCAGATCGTGTGACAGGTATCGTTTCACAGAACGGGAACGCCTACGAAGAAGGGCCCGGGAGCAGCCCGATTATCCGCTGGATCGATTTGTCCTCTATCCCTGGGCGGAACATTGGCCTGTTAGGCTGCTGGCCGCGATCGGCCTCTATGGCGTGTTGAGTTATTTCACCCGATGCCGCACTCAGGAATTCGGGATCCGCATGGCTCTTGGTTCCACCGCCTGGGGTCTAGTGGGTCTGGTGCTGCGGCAAGGTCTGGCAATCGCTGTCCTGGGTGTCGTGTGCGGCCTCGCTCTGGCTGCCGCCTCCACTCGATTCCTTTCGAGCTGGCTGTACGAAACCAGCCCGACCGATCCGGTGAGCTTGCTGTGCGCAGCGGCTGTTCTCCTATGCATTTCCGCAATCGCTTGCGTCGGACCCGCACGGCGCGCGACCACTGTCAGCCCGTTACGCTCGCTACGCTGACCGGCTGATAGATGGTGCAGGCGCTTCTAGCCTGCAATCGGTTTTTTCTCAAAATCGAGCGGTCAAAGACCTAGACTGAAGATGTGCTCACCTTCGCCAAGAGCGTCCTCATTGATGCGCCGGTAGGGGCTGTATTCGCCTTTCACGAGCGGCCAGATGCCCTATCTCTGCTGACTCCGGCATTCCCACCCGTGCGCATGATTGGCCGGACGGGCGGCATTGAGGCTGGTTCCCGTGTGGAACTTCGCATAGGATTATTTTCCTGGGTCGCGCAGCACACGGCATATGAGAAGGACCGTCTTTTCGTAGACGAACAGATCCAAGGACCTTTCGCCAAATGGGTCCACCGGCACGAGTTTGAGGATATCGACGGCAAGACACGCCTCACCGACCGCGTGGAGTATCAACTGCCCGGCGGCCCGCTCATCAATGTGCTCTTCGGCTGGATGCTGAAGCCAGGACTGAATCGGATGTTTCACCACCGGCATCGCGTGACCAAGCAGCTCTGCGAGGTGCGATTTCAGCAGCCATAAAGCGCACTCGCATTTGGTTGGACTCTTTTCCACAACTGACGCAGCAACGGAACGAGCACTGCATAAAGGATGGCGGGAGCCACTATTCCCAACACCAGCCATGCAAGGAGTGCGTGCAGGGTGAACACACACAACGTGCGAATCGCCAGCCCCACGCCTTCCCGGATTAGCGCTGTGACGCCCACGCAACGAAACTGCCGAAGCGTCCGCTCGAAACATTCACGCACCCAGCCGTAGCAGGAAGATTCAGGCGGAATACGACAACTTGCACAAAGGCACCGTAGACCCCAAAACCGGCGTGACGCCCAGAATGATTCACAGCGCGATCGTCAGGGCAATCTTCTTCGGCGTCACACCTTGGGGGCAGCAGCTCAAGGAAGGGCTTCAGCCAACGGAATTCGCGAGGTCCACGCGTACGGCAGGAACAATCTGCTGCCGTATACCGGCTGCCGATGGCCCTATAAATTCCTTGAGGCGCTACTGGCCAACATTAACATTGCACCGGCCGTTCCCGCATTTATATTTATATGTGGCGCCGCTTGCGTCAATATTAGCGATTTGCATGTTTTTGATGTGCTCGTAGTACATGTTCGGACTACTAGTCGTATTCGTGTTAGGGTCGAAGTATCGAAAATAGGTATCATCCAGTGTGTCGGGTGAGTCGCTCACGAAATACGAGCTGGAACCGATTATCTGCACCGTAACGTAGGTCGACGGGCCCGAATTCCCGCACGCCGGGGGGGCGCTGGTGTTCGCGGTCGGGCAAATCTTAACTCCATTGGCACTGCTACCATTCCAACTATAGAGCGAAACGATCCACGGGAGGTTGTTCGCTCCCAACCATGCTTCGGGTTCCTCGGTGTTGATTTCCTTCGGCAGATCGGCATCCGTCGAGAGCGTAGTGCTGTCGACTGGACTCTTCGAAACCAGACACGTGACATTCCCCGAAATGTTGCAGGCCTTCCAACCCCCTTTTGCCAAAGGGCTGATGGATCCGCCGACCACTCTAATGGGCGACTGTTGGCCGGCGCCACCCCCCATTGGCAGCGCAATAAAGCCCACCGTGGGAAAAAGAAACTTGTCCTTAGAGAACCGATCATGCACGATGACGACAGATCCCACCACCACTAAGCCGCTTGCCGTGAGCTTCAACAACTGCGAGATTTGCACGACGATATCCTTTCTTACAAACCAGCCATCCGCCCCAACGCTCGACGCGCATCTGTGACATCCGGCCGCTTCCCGTAAGTCTGGAACGCCGAAGATTCCCAATTATGCTCGAACGTCGAAAGGATGTCCAGAGCTTTCGTCGCATCTGTTTTGGAAGCCTGGTTATTCCCCAACGATTTCTCGGCTTGTGCCAGGTAAAACAACCCGAGCCACGACGATTCCTTCTGTTGATGTGAATCGAAGAAGGGGAGCGCCAGCTCCGCACAAGCCTTGGCGGCTTTGGGATTAAGGGCACGTAGATTAAAAAGAGCTCCGGCAAGGCTCGCATTTGCAGCCATTTCGTCGTCATTGTTCTTTCTTGCCAATGAGAGAGCTTCCGCTGCCCAGGATCGGGCCCGGTCCAGCAAGCCTGCCCCGGAAGCAGCCATGGAACCGGCGATCCGAAAATCCTCGGCTAGAAACGGATCCAGCCTGGTGTAAGCCGCCAGCGTATCTCCCACACGCTGGACTGCTTCGCGGTACCTACCTTGGCTCAATAGCATGTGCGTGCGGATGCGGCTGAATTCCGCCGTGAGATCCTTGGCCGATGACTTGCGAAGCGTTTCATCCGCCTCCTGAAACCGTCCCAGGCGGCCGAGGACGTCGGCGCGGTGAGCCAGTTCGAAGGTAGAAGTTTCTGGATCGTTCGCCTGGGTGGCGGCGTTTAGGGCGGCATCGTAGTGCTTCAGCGCGTCGGGATAGGCTTGTAAGCCAAGGTACGATGTGCCAACTGCCTCCTCGGCCTGTGCGATTGCCGTTGGGCTGGCTAGTTTCCGCGCTAGCGACAGGACATCCAAAGCAGAGTGCAAGGCGCTTTCATAACTGGACTGATTGAGCTTATCCCGCACCAGCAGCACCATCGGATTCAAAGATTCAATTGGAAACTGATAAATGGTGTAATAGTCAATTGCCATCGTCAGTCCCTCAATGTTTTGCTGCTGACCGCGCCGATCGCGAAGCGTGGCCAAGTTGACCTGCGCGAGCGCGATCAGGCGCGGCCAATGATTCCGTTCTGCTGCGTTTAGCGCCTGGTCAAAGCAAGCTTGTGCGGATGCGTAGTCGTTTCTTCCCAAATATCCCGCTCCTTGGCGGAGAAGAGCGTCCATCTCCCAGTACTCCAGTCCGTTCTGATGAGCTAGCGCGATGGCCTTGGCGGCGTCGTTAATTGCCTGTGTGTCATCACGGCTACCGTAATCGATGGCGCTGAAGCGGCAGAGCGCCCGCACTTCGAGTTGAATGCTGGGCACGGGCATGCTCCGGGCCGCGTCCAACGACCTTTGCGCGAGTTCCCGGGCTTCCTTAAAATGATGCAAAATACTCTGCCAATAACTTCGTTGATAAGCGACTTCCGCGTCACCTTCCAAACTCCCGAGCCGGGTGTAGAGCTGATAAGCCTGGTTGAAATCGGGATCTGTTTGGATATCGGTGCCTAGCCTGCTCTCAAGCACGGCTGAGCGCAAGAAGGCTGCGGGCGAATCGGGCGCCAGCTTCTTAGCCTGCCGATAGGCAGCGAGCGCTGCCGCAATGTCGCCGGTCTTCTCATAAGCGCGTCCCAAGTCCACGTAACCGGGGGCTTTTTCGTTGACCGGCAGTTCCTCCAGCAATTTGCTAAAGCCGTGGATCGCAGACCGGAAATCGCGCCGCAACGTGGCGCGGACTGCCTCCACATAGTCGCGCTCTGGCGGCCGAAGCCCACGTTCCTGATCGATCGAGACGGCCACCATTTCTTCGTCGGCAGTGCCCTTGAAATCGAGCTCATTCCAGGCGTCGGCCAGCCGGACGCGGGCGAGGGCAAAGTTCTTGTCGACAGCGAGGGCGCTTTGAAACAATCCCGTGGCCTTCAGGTAGGTCCCCTCACGGAACGCCTCAATGCCTTTGTCGTACCAAGCCAACGCGGCTTTCGGTGGCACATAGTAACTATGAAACGACCTCCAAAGCAGAACTCCGGACACCAGGACGATCGTTGCGAGCAAGGCCAACCCGGCCAAGTAACTCGCAGGGGCCCTGCGAAGCTCAGGCCGGTGGCCAGTTAGAGCTTTGGCAAGCTCCTGGGCTGATTGAAACCGCCGTTCTCGCTCGTATTCCAGGCAGCGGCCAATCACCTTGTCCCAGCGGTGCGGCACGTCCGGCTGAATCGATGAGGCTGAGGCCGGGCGTTTGGCGCGGCGAACAGCGGCGGCCATGGGGGTGGAAGCTTCAAACGGCAGTTTACCCGTCACCATCTCATACAGGACCACGCCAAATGCGTAGATATCGGTGGCCGCACTGGCTGTGCCGCTCTCGAATTGCTCGGGCGCCATGTAGTCCGGCGTACCCATGATCGTGCCGGCTAGCGTCAACGGGGTGCGATGTTTTGCGGGAGCGTCATCCACTTCCGGCCGGTGAGCCAAGCCCAGATCCATGACGATAGCCCTGGGCCCGCCGCTACTGGTGGTGAGCATCACGTTGCGAGACTTGAAATCGCGATGGATTATCCCGGCGCCATGGATTGCCTCCAGGCCTTGACACAGTTGCAACGCGATCGACTCTGCGTCCCGCCAAGCCAATGGCCCCTGGTGCGCGATGCGGTCGGCAAGGGTTATGCCTTCCAGCAACTCCATTGTCAGGAATGCTAGGCTGGACCGGCCGTCTTTGGCGGGCAACGTGAAAAACTCGTGGATACGGCAGACGTGGGGATTGGTGACCAAGCGGGCGAGTTGCACTTCTTGCTTGAACCGGCGGAGGGCACTCTCGCCACGTTCGTCCTCACGGATAGTCTTTAGAGCCACGCGTCCCATTTCGGAATCTTGAGCTTCGTAGACTTCGCCCATACCTCCGCGGCCCAGCAGCCGGATGATCCGAAAACGTTTCAGGATCAAGTCGCCCTCTTGGAACGCCGACCGCGGCGCTAGGGACGCCTCCGGCGGGATAAGCGGCTGGGACATGGATTCGGTCTGTTCGGATTGAGCAGCCAATAACCCCCGGAGGTGTTCAGCCATAACCCCGCCGTCTTCATCCTGGACTCTGGCCAGCAGGGCCGCGCGGAGCAGAGGAGACAGATCGAGTGCTTCGGCGAACAGTTGCTGGAGACGAGCGAATTGCTCCGGGGTCAGGTTCATGATCATGCCCCGAGCTGGATTTGCGGCCACAACCCGACTCGGTGGAGTTTAACCCGTTCCGGCGCGTCGCTGCTTTCCCGCGCGTGTGGGGATATCGACATGGCGACTCGTTCAGGTTTAGCCGACCAACAATCTGTTCATTGTAGTCTGAATCGAGAGAAACCATCAGAGCCGTGCCGAAACCACCGCCCCTTGGCGCAGGGCTGAAATTCGGTGCAGGGTGGGGCTAGGGAGCCGCCGGCGGTCGGGTGATTTCAGCAGCCGTAAAGCGAACTCGCATTTGGTTGGACTCTTCTCCACAACCGACGCAGCAAAGGAACGAGCACTGCATAAAGAATGGCGAGAGCCACTATTCCCAACACCAGCCATGCAAGGAGTGCGTGCATCGTGACCACCCACAAAGTGCGAATCGCGTGCCCCACGCCTTCCCGGATTACTGCGGTGACGCCGCCCAGCGAAATTGTGGAAGCGTCCGCTCGAAACATGCACGCGCCCAGCCGGTAGAAAGGAATCAGCAGGATGAACTGCAGGGGGTAGACGGCTCCGTTGACTAATTGAATCGCAGGAAGATTCAGGCGGAATACGACAGCCGCGAACGTGCACAAAAGCACCGTAGAACCCAAAACCGGCGTGACGCCCAGAATAATTCCCAGCGCGATCGTGAGCGCGATTTTCTCCGGTGTTACACCTTGGCGCAGCAACTGGAGGAAGGGCTTTAGCCAACGGGAATTCGCGAGGTCCGTCCCCGTCATTGCGCGGAAGCCAGTTTCCGAACTTGCTCGGCAAGAGCCTGATAAGAAGTCTCCTCGAACGGTCCCGCGTGACACCAAGCGACATTCCCCTTCTGGTCGACGACGACTAAATAAGCGGAGCCCTCTGCCTTCACTCCAAGCCGCTGCTTCCAAACCTGCGTACCATCGTAAACGGTGATCACATTCTCCTGATCGGCTTGGGAGTTCCTCGCCGCATGCCGCTATCGACGAACCACTTTCACAAGCGCGCCATGCCGCCGATCATGGGGATTTCGTAAAAGGTGACCAGCGGATTCTTCTCAAAATCTCCGCGAAAACGTTTGGTCCAGGCTTCCACCGCGAATCGCGATTGATAGCTGAAGCCGAACAGCAGCAGCGCCACGCGGCCAGCGGCATCTTTCGGCAGAGTCGCCTTTCGCCCGCTGAGATACTCGCCTCGAAGGTCGGGCATCTTCTCGCCAGCCGTCAACTCGCTGGCCGCGGATGACAAAGAGATCACGATGGTCACCGGGGCAATGGACAGGATGCGGCGAATCATACGGCCGGCTTCAGCTGCGTCAACTCGAGTGCAGCCGGCACTTGGCTTGGCCCGCTATGCTTCCACGGCTCGCCATAGAGAATCGCAGGATTGGCGTTCTTTGTAAGCATCAACTGCATGTCACTGATGTGGCGTTCACGGAAGGCGCCTTCGCAATAGGCCAGATAGTAGTCCCACATCCGGCAGAATCCTTCGTCGAAACCCAGGGCGCGAACTTCGTCGATCGATTCGTGGAATCGCCGCCGCCACTCCGCCAGCGTATAGGCGTAGTGCAGCCCGATGTCCTCCACGTTATATAAGGCAAGCCGCGTGGAACGCACCAGTGAGTTGAGAATCTCTCGAATCGAGGCCAACTGCGCGCCCGGGAAGATACGCCGCTGAATCCAGTCGCTCTGCTTCCTGTAAGCGTCAAAGCGGTGTTCGTTCATGGTGATGGCCTGCATCACCATGCAACCGTCCGGAGTCAGAAGGCGGTCGCAGGCAGAGAAGAAAGCGTCGTAGTGATCCAAGCCAACCGCTTCGAACATCTCAATGCTAACCAGCTTGTTGAACGAGCCCTGCAAATTTCGATAGTCCTCCAGCAGCATTTTGATCCGGCCTCCAGCTTCTCCGGCGTCCGTGAATAGCTTCCGGGCTTCGTCATGCTGCTCGCGGCTGATGGTGGTGGTGGTGACGCGGCACCCGTAGTTCCGTGAAGCGTGCAGCGCAAACGCACCCCAACCGGTACCAATTTCGAGGACGTGATCGTCGGGTCCCAGACGCAATTTGCGGCAGATCCGGTCGAGCTTCTCGATCTGAGCCTCTTCGAGTGAATCGCCGGAATGCCGGTAGACTGCGCTCGAATAGACCATATTGCGATCCAGAAACAGGCGGAAGAAATCGTTGCTCAAATCATAGTGCGCCTGAATATTCCGCCGGCTGCCCGCCACCGTATTGCGATTCATCCGATGACGTAGCCGCTGTAACAGGCGATTGGCGGAAGAAAGCAGAGGGTTGCCGCCTTCCAACTCCGAAAGATTGCGCGCCGCCAGGCGCACCACTGCGACAGGGTCCGGTGAGGACCAGTCGCCATCCATGTAGGAATCCCCGGCGGCATCGTCGCCACCCCACAGCACTCGGGAAAAGAAACGTTCGTCATGTACGGCGATCGCAGCCCGTAGACCCGTGCCGGCTTCGCCGAAGAGGTAGGTACGTTCCAGACAAATCACTTCGAGCGCGCCGTGACGCACGTTCTCCAACATCCGGAATACCGCTTTCTGCGCAAAACTCATACTCATGTTCGTTTCGTTGCCTCCTCAACGGGCGGCCGCATTCTGGTCGGATGGGAATACACAGGAACTCGCTTCAAGAAAAGACGCAGCGCCTGCCAGTGAATTGCGCCGATCACCTGGGCGGTCATCCAGGGATGGCGCAGCAGGGCCAGGCCAAGGTTTCGTGTGGTCCAAGGCTTATGTTCTAGCGTGAGCGTTGCGTCGAAGAAAGGGCTGGTGAACCCGGATGCCGCGCCGCGCTGGATGGTATTCATATGCGCCACGAGTTTATCGTCCGGCCTGGTCAGCACAAATTCGTAATCCAGATTCATGTCCATAAACGGCGACACATGCAACGCCTTGGGGCAGACGTAATGCAGCGCTCGTGCGCCGGGTTGCTGGTTCTTTGGCCATAGCCAGTAGTTGCGGCTCTCTCCAAACGTGCTGTTCACTTCAGCCAGGATCGTATCCAGATGCCCGCTCCGGTCATAACAGAAGTAAAACGATATCGGATTGAAGCAATAGCCCAGATAGCGCAAGTGCGTCAGCAGAAAAATCGGACCGTCGGGCAGCTGGACTCCGTGGGTGCGTGCATCTTGGTCCACGCGCTCACGCAGGGAGAGCCGGGGATCGCCAAAGTGATCCCGCTCCTCAAAGCTCGCCCAGTTGAAGCGGTTGTAGCTGGTCCAGGGTGACTTCGCCATCAACTCGGGAATCTTGTCGATATCCAGCCAAGCCATGAAGAGCTTGTAGGCAAACTCATGCTTACGCGGAAGAAAGCGTCGATGCCGCAGCGTGCCCGTGTAGAGTCCAGCTTCTGGAATCATAAACAAGCCACTCCCAAAGCTTCCGCCACTCGCATGCCGCTCCGCACGCCATCCTCGTGGAAGCCGTAAAACCAGTACGCTCCGCAGAAGTGCGTGCGGTTCTTTCCGCTGATGTCCACCCATCGTTCTTGCGCGCGAATCGCCGCCTGCGTGTACAGCGGATGCTCATAAACCATCCTGCGCAGCGCCTGTCCGGGATTGACTTGGCCGTTCCCATTCAAGGTCACGCAGTAGTCTTCCGCCGTGTTGAGCGACTGCAAGCGGTTCATGTGATAGGTCATGGTGACCTTGCCGGAATCCCCCAACAGATAATTCCAGGAAGCCCCGGCCGCCGCCCGCTTGGGCAGCAGCGCGGAATCGGTGTGCAGACACACTTCATTGCGGCTGGTAGTGAAACAACTCAGAACTTCGCGTTCCAACTCGGTGGGCTGCGCGAGCAGCGGCAGAATCTGATCGCCGTGGCAGGCGAAAACGACTTCATCGAATTGTTGGGCGATCCCGTCCTGGAATCGCAGCGTCACCCCGAGGTGGGAACGATCAATAGAAGTAATCGTGGCATCTTTGGTAATTCGCCGCCGGAAAGGCGCGGTCAGCGGGGCAAGATAGGAATGGCTGCCGCCGCGAATCACTTTCCACCGGGGGTGGGTGTTGATCCCCAGCATGCCGTGATTTTGCATGAAGCGGATCAGCGTCACTGCCGGAAACATTGGCATCACTTCGGGCGCCATGGACCAAACTGCTCCCGCCATCGGAATCAAATATCGATCCACGAAAACCGGTGAGTACGCACCGTCCTCCAGAAATTCGCCGAGCGTAATTCCCTCCGCGGCCGGATCGTTCAGAATCTTGGGCGCCTCGCGATTGAAGCGCAGGATTTCCCGCAGCAGAGTGTAATGATGGCGCGAGAAATAATTGCGTCTCTGCGCGAAAAAGCCGCCTAGGCCGCGGCTTGAATATTCGAAAGCTCCGTTCTGCCCCGTTACCGCGAACGACATGTCGCTCGGCTGCGTCTCTACGCCCAGCTCGGTCATCAGCCGGCAGAAATTTGGATAAGTCCGGTCATTGTGCACAATAAAACCGGTGTCCACCGGAATTGGTCCCTGGTCAGACTCCACCATCACCGTGTGAGTGTGGCCCCCCAAGCGATTGTCGCGTTCGAACACGTGTACTTCGTACCGGCGGCTGAGATAATAGGCGGCGGATAACCCCGAGATACCGGAACCGATCACTGCGATACGCTTCACAAGACTGCCTTAACTTCGAAATTCTGAATCTCCGCCGGCTGCGGCACTCGGCGGAACGGCCGCAATTCCCGCACGATACCGAACCAACTCAGAGTCTTGAGAACCAGATAGGTGATATCCAGTTCCCACCAGCGCTCTCCCTGGCGGCAGCTTCCGGGCGAGTAATGATGATTGTTGTGCCAACCCTCGCCGAAGGTGACCAGGGCCAGCCAAAAGTTGTTGCGGCTTTCGTCCGGAGTATCGAAGCGGCGCGTGCCCCATAAATGAGCCAATGAATTGATCGCGAAAGTGCAGTGGTAGAGCAGGACTGTCGAAACCACATAGCCCCAAAGAAAAGCCGGCCATCCACCGATCAGCGCCACCACCGCGCCAAACGTCACCGTCGGAACCCAGTGGTGCCGGTCCAGCCAGCGGATTTCCGGAAACCGGAGAAACTCGCCCATCGAGCGCGGATCGTATTCGTCGAAGTCGTTGGAAAGAACCCACCCCACATGCGCCCACCAGAAACCGCGCAGTGTGGGCGAGTGGACATCCCGCTCCCGATCGGACTCCCGATGATGCAAGCGATGATGCGCCGCCCACCACAAGACTCCCTTCTGCGCCGAACTCTGGGCCAGGAAAGCCATTGCAAACTGGGCCACCCGGCCAAGCTTGTAGCTTCTATGTCCAAAATACCGGTGATAGCCTGCCGTCACTCCGAACATGCGGATCGAATAGGTCACGGCCAGCCAAGCCAGCAAAGATTTCGTCGGCGGGGTCCAAAACACCGCTAACAAGCCGATATGAATTAGTAGGAAGAAGAAAACCGCCCCGAATTGGTATTTCGGTTTGGGGATGAAGGAGGTCACGACCTAATATTATCTCCGCCCAGGCTTTATGTCAAGCATTTGTCCATGACAAACTATTGACAACATCAAACGACTCTCGTTATAGTAGGTACGATGCAGACCCGCTACCCGATTCGAGCCGTGGCGAAAATTACCGGCATTAGCCTGGACACGCTGCGCGCCTGGGAGCGCCGCTACAAAGCAGTGGTTCCGGAACGCTCCCACCGGGGACGCCAGTACGGCCCGTCGGACATAGAGCGACTGCTGTTGCTGAACCAGTTGGTGCAAAAGGGGCACGCGATCGGCGGGATTTCGTCGCGATCGGACGAAGAGTTGCGAGAGCTTCTGACCCAGCAAGTGAGCCAACCAGTGCAGGTGCCGACATCGCCGACGGATATGCTGGCGCCGGTTCTGACGGCGATCCAGAATTTCGACACCATTCGCTTCAGCGATGAACTCAGCCGTTTGGCGGCGGTTCTCAGTCCCCGGGACTTGGTGTATGAGGTTGCGGTTCCGCTCATGCGCGAAGTCGGAATCCGCTGGCACAACGGAACGCTAGCCATCGCGCAGGAACATCTGGTCTCGCAGATGCTGCGCACTCTTTTGGGAAATATGATGCGCCTGTTCCGGCCTTGCAACCCAACCATGAAGATGGTTTTGGCGACGCCCACCGGCGAATCGCACGAGTTCGGCATCCTTGCCGCTGCAATGCTGGCTTCGCTCGCTGGCGTGGAACCGGTGTACCTTGGGCCAAACTTACCAGCGCGCGAGATTGCGGATGCCATACAGAGGACATCCGCTCAGGTGGTTGTTCTTAGCGTCACATTACTGTCGGAGACGACGCAGGAACAGTTAACGGCCCTCGCCGCCGCCATGCCGGAGGGTGTCCAACTGTGGGTGGGCGGCGCGGGCAGCACTGATCTTGAGCTCTCCAACCTCGGCCGCAAGACTGTCTTGATAAAGGATCTTCCCGCTTTCGAAAACGAGTGTGGGCACTGGCAAAACTGACTTATGAAAATGGCGCTTCAGCTTTTATTCGTGTCGATCTTCGTGTGGATGACCGTGCTCACCATCCGGACCAGTGTGGCGGTCAGCTTGTGGAGTGCCTGGGATTCCTACGCTGCCAATCCCTGGGCCGTCGCGACGCTCTACGACGCCTATTTCGGCTTTATCACTTTCTGGGTATGGGTGGCTTACAAAGAAAACACTCTCTGGTCTCGTCTGTTGTGGCTGGTGCTCATTCTTGGCTTGGGCAACATTGCCACGTCGCTCTACGTCCTCATCCAACTTTTCCGCCTGAAATCGGACCAATCCGTGGAGGCACTCTTTCGGCGATGAATGACGGGCTCAAGCTCTTGCTCCTCGGCGCCGCGAGCGTAGCGGTGTTCATGCTGCTGCTGTGGCTCATCCATTTGCGAACCGGCAACGCAGCTATTGTCGACGCTGGTTGGGCCGGGGGACTCGCTCTGCTGGGGCTGCTCTACGCTGCGTTGGGACATGGATACTGGGTGCGCTCAGCGCTGATCGGCACGATGTCAGCAATCTGGGGAATCCGGCTGGCCATCTACCTCCTCGCCACGCGTATCATCGGGCATCCCGAGGAGGGCCGCTATCAGGAACTGCGACGGCAGTGGAAGACGAATATCCCTTTTAAGTTTCTTTTGTTCTACGAATTCCAGGCGTTGTTATGCGTTGTGCTTGCGGTGCCATTCCTGACGGCATCGCGCAATCCAGACCTTGGAATATCGGCGATTGAATGGACTGCGGTAGCTCTCTGGGCCATGGCGATGGTCGGAGAAGCGGCTGCCGACGCGCAGCTCAGCAAGTTCAAATCCGACCCATCGAATAAAGGCCGCACCTGCCAAGTGGGATTGTGGCGCTACTCGCGCCACCCGAATTATTTCTTCGAATGGCTGATCTGGATCGCGTTCGCGTTGTTTGCGCTCGCTTCTCCAGGCGGATTCTGGGGGCTTCTTTCGCCCGCTCTCATCTTGTATTTCGTGCTGCGCGTCACCGGCATCCCAGCGACCGAAGCGCAAGCCATCCGCACGCGCGGCGAAGAATACCGGCGCTACCAACGGACCACCAGTGCCTTCGTGCCGTGGTTTCCGAAGACAATTCCTCAGGAGAAAACATAATGGAAGCCGCCACGCTCTCAGCCGGAGAAAGCATTCTGCAACCTAAGGCCGCTTGGTACGAACCGCTGGTGGAGCGCGATCTGGTGCCCGATTGGATTTTGCGAGCCGGGATCCGGCGTCTTGTTGAGCAGCGCATTCGCGACGAAGACAAGGGCGATCCGGAAACCCAGCTGACTCACTTGATGAGCTACGTCGAGCAATTGAACGTCAGTCCAATCGCCATCCATACGCCCCAAGCGAATCAGCAACACTATGAGGTTCCAGCGGAGTTCTTTGCCTCAGTTCTGGGCAGCCATCGGAAATACAGTTGCTGTCATTGGCAAGAGGGTGACTCGCTCGATACAGCGGAGCGCCGCATGCTTGAGCTGACGGCGGAGCGCGCGGGAATCGAGGACGGACATTCCATCCTCGATCTCGGGTGCGGATGGGGCGCGTTCTCGCTGTACGCTGCGGCTCGGTTTCCGAACAGTACCGTGGTGGGCCTGTCGAACTCGCACTCCCAGCGCCAGTACATCGAGCGCCAGGCTCTCGAGCGTGGTCTTGCCAATCTCCGCATCGTCACCGCCGACATTAACGATTTCGAAGCAGGCCGGCTTTTCGACCGGATTGTGTCGGTCGAAATGCTGGAGCACGTGCGGAACTATGAGCGTCTGCTTCGCAAACTTGCCTCATGGATGAATCCGGAGGGCTTGTTGTTCGTTCATATATTTACTCATCGTCGATTCGCATACCCCTTCGAGGTCCGGGATTCGAGCGATTGGATGGCGCAGCACTTTTTCACCGGCGGTCAGATGCCCAGCGACGACCTATTGCTCTATTTCCAGAAAGACGTCAAGATCCGCGAGCACTGGGTGGTGAACGGCCAACACTACCAGCAGACCGCCGAGGCGTGGCTGGTCA
>Ga0302326_10014258_pt1 | contig 16813 bp, 14 predicted proteins | sample Palsa_T0_3_FD_202264 | JGI IMG/M metagenome (GOLD analysis project Ga0302326, IMG submission 202264) | Peat permafrost microbial communities from Stordalen Mire near Abisko, Sweden - Palsa_T0_3 | ecosystem: Environmental > Terrestrial > Soil > Palsa > Peat permafrost | place: Sweden: Abisko...
TGCCGATAGACCTCGGCCAGCGGCGAGTTCCGATCGATGGCGTAGGACAGGCCAGACGTGTGGGTGACCAGGTGGCGGATCAGAATCGGACCAGCTGCTGGCCGCGTCTTGGTGACGTCGCCATCCACCACGACCCGCATGTCGCGGAACTCCGGCAGGACGTCGGAGAGCGCCTGATCCAGGCTGAGCTTGCCCTCCTCGATCAGGATCATGGTCGCCACGCCAACGGTAGGTTTGGTCATGGAGTAGACGCGATAAATGCTATCGGGCGCGGCCCTGGCGTCGGTATCGAAAGCCAGCGTCCCGGCGGCGACATAGTCCACCGGCCGCCCGCGTCGGCTCACAGCGACCACGCCGCCTGGCAGCCTCTTGGTCGCCACGTAACCGTCGAGCACCGCCTGGAGCGCAGGATAGTCCGCCGCGCTGGCCGCGAGCGTCCGCAGTCCAACACCGGGCGCGGCCAGAGCCGCGAGCCCCGCCACTACGCCCCGTCTTGCAACCGAAATCATGCCGTCCCCCTTGCCAGCGTTCTTGGCCCTGTCTAACGCGCAGCGGCACTGTCAGAGTAACTGAGTATAGCTGATTTTCGGCGTCAAACCGCGCTGGGCGCAGCGGCGATTCTTCAGCTAAAACAGTGGCGCCGCTCTTGCCCCGGTGCGCCGAAAGCCCAGTATAGAATTTACTCTGACAGTGCCCGCCGTTGGACAAGCGGACTCTGGCGCAGGTCGCTGAACATGGGCACCGCCGACGGCTATTGGTCTGACTACCCCGCCGCGGTTAAGCTCCTGCGATTGCATCGGATAGGGCTGGCTCATGGATCGTCGAGAGATGTTGGGCCTGGGCGTCGCTTCCGCCGCAGCAGTGCAGGGTGGTTCTTTAGCCTGGGGTCAGAACCGAGCTCCGTCGGCGAACGACGCACGCTCGGCCGTCGTGAAACTCTTCGCAATCTATGATCGCCCTGATGATCCAACTGCCTTCTTCCACCACTACGAGACGGTCCACGCACCCTTGGTGAGGAAGACACCAGGCCTGCAAAGCTTCGTGCTCAACCGAGTCACTGCGGACCTCGTCGGGGAGGGGCCGTCGTATGCGCTGATCGCGGAGATGACCTACCCCGATCGAGCCACTTTCGACGCCGCGATGAAGAGCCCCGAGAACGAAGCGGTGGGACAGGATCTGATGAGCTTCGCCAAGGGAAAAGTAAGGGTCGTAGTGGCCGACAGCGTAGAGGCCTAATGTCCAACAACCGGCACTCGTCCAAACGCCGACGGATGTCCGCAATGGTTCGAACTTCCCCGTTGGGACCGCCCAAAAGCGCCGCGGCCGAGTCGACCCTCAGCAATGATAGAGCCAAGCTTAGCCCATGACTTCACTGGCCAACCATCCATCCGAGAGGGCGCCCAGAGACGGTAGCGTCGATCGAGCCTACTTCGAGCGGTCGCGGCCCGTGGGGGCGCCATGTTCATGGCAGTGAGCTGGAACAGCGAGCGCGGCTGGGTCGACCTGCACGGCGATGAGGTTGGCAGCAAGTGGCGGCTGTGCGCCGTTGGCCCCGAAAGGCCGATGTGAGGCGCTCACGGCGTGGTTCGACCGGCCGGCGTTACTTCAGCCGAAGGTGTTAGTGGCTATACCCCTATAAACCCTCGGCTGTTTCGATCCTGTTCTCAAGGCCATAAAGGCGCCCGAGAATGAGGAGTTTGTCCATGCGCGTATTTCTGACCGGGGCGACTGGTTACGTGGCCACGGCGATTGCCGCCGAGTTGTTGGGGGCGGGGCACACCGTGCTTGGCCTCGCGCGAACCGACGAAGGGGCAGACGCCCTGGCGGCGCGCGGCGTGGAGCCGCACCGGGGCGAGCTGGCGGACCACGAGAGTCTCGTCTCCGGCGCGGCAGCGTGCGACGGCGTGATCCACACGGCCTTTATCCACGACTTTTCCCGCTTCATGGAGAACGCGGAGATCGAGCGAAGGGCGGTGCAGGCGATGCTGGCCTCGCTCGAAGGGTCGGGCAAGCCGTTCATCGCCACCTCCGGGGTTGCGATGCTGGCCGAAGAGCGCGCAGCCACCGAGGAAGATCGGCCGGCGGCGATGGGTCGCGGCGCCACCGAGGAAGTGGTGCGCGCCGCCGCCACGCGGGGGGTGCGCACCGGCATCGTGCGGCTGCCGCCATCGACGCATGGCCAAGGCGATCGAGGTTTCATGCCGCACCTGATCGACATCGCGCGGGAGAAGGGCGTCGCGGCCTACATCGGCGTGGGCGCCAACCGCTGGGCCGGCGGCCGACGCGCCGACGCCGCGGTGCTCTACCGGCTGGCGCTGGAGAAGGGCGCGGCGGGCGCGACCTACCACGCCATCGGCGACGAAGGCGTGCCGACGCGAGAGATCGCTGCGGCCATCGGCCGGCGCTTGGGCGTCCCTGTCGTCAGCAAACCCCCCGAGGAAGCCGCGGGCCACTTTGGCTGGATCGGCATGTTCTTCGGACTCGAAATGTCGGCCTCCAGCACCTGGACTCAGGCCGCATTAGGGTGGCGGCCGACGCCGCCCGGCCTGCTGGCCGACATCGAAGGGCCGAACTACGACAACAGCTTGAGCAAGTACGCTGCCTGATTGGTCCGGGCAAAGGGGAGCGATGCCTGCGTCCAACCCTCTGCGTGTCGCCATCCTCGGCGTTGGTAGAATCGGCAGCGCGTTCGCTTTCCAGCTCGCCCGCACCGGCAATCACGATGTCACCGTTGTCGCGCGGCCAGGCTCGCCCCGGCTTCAACAGCTGCAACGCGACAATGGGATCGTCAACATCAAGGGCGAACGGGCGAGTGTGACGGTAACGGATACGCTGGACGAGCAGACGCCCTACGACCTCGTCATCGTCACCTTGCTCGCGTTCCAGGTCGACGCCGTGCTGCCGGCTTTGCAGCGTAGCGCCGCCACGTGCATCCAATTCATGTTCGTCACCTTCGACCCGGAGCGACTGCGAGACGCGGTCGGCATCGAGCGCTGCTCTTTCGGGATGCCATTTGTTCAGGCTAATTTCGACAGCGATGGCCGGCTCAAAGCCACCATTGGGGCTGGCGGTCAAAAGACCATCATGAGCCAGCAGCGCTGGGTGGACGTGTTCAACGCCGCAGGGTTGCCAACGGCTCTCGAACCCGACATGCCTCTCTGGCTACGCTGCCACGTTCCGCTGTGTGTTGCCTTCGAAAGCGTATCGGTGGCCGGTGAGCGGCGCGGAGGCGGCGCCTCATGGGGCGAAGCAATCATCCTGGCACGTGGCGTGCGCGAGAGCTTCACGCTGATCAAGGGACTTGGGTATCGGATTTATCCACGCGCGAAGGCGCGGATCAACGGCAGCCCAACCTTAGTGGTAGCGGCCATGCTTTGGATGATGTCGCGCATCAAGCCGTTCCGGGAGTTACTCGCTACCGGGAAAAACGAATGTCGCGCACTCGTCGATGTGATGGTGACAGCTGCACCTCAAGCGAAGCCGCCTGTCAGGGTGGCAAAGATCCAGGCGATGAAGCCCGGTTAACACCCGTCGATGTCCGGACAATCGGAAATCGATGGGCAAACATCCCAGTAAGGGATGCACACCTCACCAGCTACCCGCTGCGTCGGCGGCGCTGCGGGATCAGACACGACCGCGAACTAGTGGCGTCCGTCGATCACCAGAGGCTGTTTCAATACGCTGGGCGCTTCGACGTGTTCGGTGCCCAGGCTTCCCTCGAAGTCCGTGAAGACGCTAGCCAGCTCGGCGGGCGTGACGAGAGGACGACTTCCGGCGGGAAAGCGGAAACGCCAGAAACTGACGATGTGCTCGATCCCACCCAGCCGCTCCCCAAGGTCATTGAAGAGGGTCGGCGCCCTCAGCAGGAAGTCACGGAACGCGCCCGGATCACTCTGCTGCGTTAGCCGTTGGTAAGCGTTGTCATAGAACCCGAGCGTCACTTTGACGGCCTTACATGACGCGATCAGCGCCTTGCGAAGCGTTTCCCGGGCAGAGATGAGATAGGCGCGATCCTCTTCCGATTGAGGGCCGAGCGGCTTGATCTGGGCAATTTCCTGCAGGACCGGCGCGACGCGCGGCAGAATGTCTCCGAGCTGCCATTTGTAGTAAAGAAACGCCTTCCAACAGAAAGCCCCCTCCAGGAACTGAGGTCGGTCCAGTCGCATGGTCTGACGCAGCGGCTCGAGGTCCGCGTCAGCCGAGTTGGCCAGTATCTTGCGCGTTAGCCGGGCGGCCTGGTCGCCGGCGTCAGCGGGATTCTCGATGCTCATTCGTATGAGCGCCTCGATCTCACGCTGCGCGAAGGCGAACATTCGGGCGGTGTCGGCTTCCGAGAGCTCGAAGTAACATCGTGCTGGTTCGAGGTCGAAACGACGAAGCTGTTCCCGAAGCAGGAATGGATCGAGCGTGGGCGTCAGATCCAGGATCGACAAGGTGCGAATATCGCGACTGTTTTCGTCAATCGAGATCCCGAAGCTCTCTAGCAACGCTTCCTTGAATTGGTGCTGGCCAATAAAAACGTAGCGTGCGCCCAGGCTGAGGTCGCGAGTATCGATGGGGATCATGATCTTAGTCGCCGAACGACGCGTCGTCGGGAATAAGTCGGCCTCGCCTCGTCTAAGACGGTGCTTTACGATGATCGACGTGTTCAGCGCCAGATTTTGAAACATTGGCTCGGTCGAATATTCCGGCAGCTTGTCTTTCAAGTTTTTGACGGCTCGCAGATTCAGGACCCGCGCAGTCGATGCGGTGTTTTCAAGGTGAGCAAGATTTCTGACGGTCTGATCGCCCACAATGGATCTCGGTGAGAACACTGATGCGTGTCCGGTCGCGCAGTCTGTAGTTGGCGGATCGATGCAATCACCTAGTTATGAGCTAGGTAAAGGCTAGCAAGGCGTGCGCCGGCCGTCGTGTGTAGAAGTACCTAAGACCAAACCTTGGAGCTTGACCTTCGTCGGCGCAGACCGGCGCTTGTACAGGCCGACAATTAACCGCACGCGCAGCCACTGCATGCCAGATTGACGCACCGGTTCCGGGACGGCAACTCTCCACCCATTTTCCCCGTTGGGAACGGCTGGTTTCGGGCGACAGGGCTTGGCGGCGCGGAGTGAACCTCTCTCAGCAGCGCGGGTTGTTCCAGACAACTGCCGTAGACGTGGTGAAACAATGGAAACCCGGCGCTATGACGTCGTCATCGTCGGCTCAGGTCCCGGCGGTGGGACGATGGCTTGGCGGCTCGCGCAGACGGGCAAGCGCATCCTGCTGATCGAACGCGGCGACTACCTTCCCCGCGAACGGCGGAACTGGGATCCCCAGGCGGTCTTCAACGAGGCCTGCTATCAGACCGACGAAATCTGGTACGGCGCGGACGGGCGCAGCTTCCACCCGGGCCTGCACTACTTTGTGGGCGGCAATAGCAAGGTCTACGGCGGCGTCCTACTGCGCCTGCGCGAGCACGATTTCAGCGAGATCGTCCACCCGGACGGCATCTCGCCCGCCTGGCCGCTGGGCTACGAGGCGTTCGAGCCCTTCTACCAGTCGGCCGAAGAGCTGTTCCACGTTCACGGTCAGCGTGGCGAGGACCCGACCGAGCCCCCGTGCAGCGCGCCCTACGCCTACCCGCCCGTCAGCCACGAGCCGCGCATTCAGCAACTGTTCGACGATCTCAAGCGCCTGGGCCATCACCCCTTTCATCTCCCGGTCGGCGTATTGCTCGACGAGCACGCAGGAACGGTTCTCCCACATTCGCCTTGCATCCGCTGTGACGCCTTCGACGGCTACCCGTGCCTCACCAATGGCAAGGCGGACGCACAGATCGTCTGCGTTGACCCGGCCTTGGCTCGCAATGCCAACCTGGAGCTTTGGACCGGCGCCTACGTGGAGCGGCTGATCACTGACGCACGGGGCGGGGCGATCGCCGGCGTTCAGGGCGTGCGCAATGGCGAGCCGTTCGAGGTTTCCGGCGATATCGTCGTGGTCGCCTGCGGCGCGCTCTCATCGGCCCTGCTCATGCTGCGGTCGACAAACGACGCGCACCCCAACGGCCTGGCTAACCGTTCTGGCCTCGTCGGTCGCAACTACATGCGCCACAACAATTCGACGGTGCTGGCGATCTCGCGCACGCCGAACCCTACTCGGTTTCAGAAGACCCTCGGCCTCAACGACTTCTACTTTGGCGCCGACGACTGGGATTTTCCGCTGGGACATATCCAGATGGTGGGTAAGTCGGATGGCGTTCAGATCGAAGGCGAGGGCCTGCCCGAAATTCTGCAGTGGTTTCCGAAGGCGCCGTTCGACTGGATCGCGCGCCACTCGCTGGATTTCTGGCTCACCTCGGAAGACCTGCCGCGGCCGGAGAACGGCGTCCGCTACGACGGCGGGCGAGTGGTGCTCGACCTGACTGAATCGAACATGGAGGGACACCAGCGGCTACGCCGCAAGCTGGCTCAGCTATGCGACAAGATGGACGTCCACCCCCATCTGTTTGACCGCAAGCTCTACCTCGGCAAAGACGTTCCGGTCGGCGGCACCGCGCACCAAGCCGGCACGCTGCGCTTCGGGACAGACCCGGCGACCTCGGTCCTCGACCTCGACTGCAGGGCGCACCAACTCGACAACCTCTATGTCACCGACGCCAGCTTCTTCCCGTCAATCGGCGCAGTGAACCCGACGCTGACCATCATCGCGAACGCCCTGCGCGTCGCCGAGCAGATCATGCGACGCCTTGGGGCGCCTCCAACTCGAACTGCAGCAGATGGCCATCCGGATCGCGCAGCAGCGGGACCGGCCCCGGTAGTCCCCGATGGTGGCGGTGTCTGAGCGCCTCCATCGTCGGCCGATCCGCGGCGAACACCAACCGCGTTGCGGCGACGTCGTCGGGCCGCGCCGCCGCCAACGCGCCGGCCGGGCGGTGGTGGTAGGCTAGCAACTCCACATGCGTTACGCCCGCCGATGGCAAGAGGGCGGTCACCTCAACGTCTGCGCCCGTCAAAGCGTCCAGCCGATCCTGTTCGGGCCCTCGGTTTCGGGATCCGACCCCGCGTCGCAGGCCCAGGCCCGCGTAGAAAGCGACGCTCTCCGCAGTGTCGGCGACCGAGATGGCCGAGTGGTCGATCCGCGGCGTCTCCCCGGCGGCGGCCGAAATCAGCTCCAGCGGATGGCCCTCCGGACTGCGGAACTTGAACGCGGTGACCCCGCCCGAGCTCGCGGGCAACCGCTGCGGTCCGTCGGTGCTGATCGCCGTCCAGCCGCCTGCTCGGCGAAGACGAGCGTAGGCGCCAGAAATGTCGCGAATGGAGATGGCGAAATGCTGGAAGAGCGGACTCCAGGCAGGAACCTCCGCTGGGTAGGGCGCGCCAATGACCGGCGCGATCTCAAGCCGGCTCGGCCCCAGCGCCAGGAACTCGGTCTGACCGCGGGCAGGCTCGCGAACGAAGCCGAGCGCTTCTGTGAAGAAGCCCGCCAGCGCTGCGGGATCCTTCGCGTTCAGCCGGATGCGAGCAAGCTTGCACACGCTCAGACGCGGCGCGCCCTCCATCAACCGAGCCCGCGAGGTGCGCCGCGGCGTTCGCCGCTCTCAAACTGGACGATCATCAGAACTGCGGGTGCGTCGCCCACCGTCCCGGAACGGTGGCCCTTGCGGCCTGCAGTCCCCTGGTCTTCGCCGAACGACAGCTCACCTGGACCCATCTCCCCCCGCTGGCCGTCCATCGTCTCGACGTACCAGCGGCCGGAGAGCGGGATAATCCATTGCGGCTTCGGGTTCTCGTGCCACTCGCCGATCCAGCCGACTGGCAAGACCGTAACGAAGATCGTGCAGGGCGCGGTGAGCTTGCAGCCTAGCCACTGCGCGGCCGCCGGCGGGCTGATTGAGGCCAACTCGAAGTCGGCGAGCTCGCAGCGAGTCTGGCGGCTGACGCCCTCGGCGTCGGTCCAGACATGCCAATACGGTACTCGGGGCGGCTGATCAGCGGTCATGGTCGACCCCCGTCTGACTGTAGGGATGCGTAGAGCCGAACGGGTCGGCGAATGCCGCGCTGACGGAGTTCGCGGTGACCCCGAAGGTGAGCAATAGGAAGCCGCCGGCCAGGGCGACGTTCTTCCAGAAGTCCCAAAACAGGCCGCGCGCCTTGCCGTCGGCGTTGCTCCAGAAGTCCCCTGGGGTCCAGAACTGCTTCCACAGCAGGGCGGTCGCCAAGCAGTAGCTGGCCAGGACGAAGGCCGCGGCGCGGTCGGCGACGCCAAGCAAGATCGCCGTCGACATGACAACCTCGACGACCAGCCCCGCCAGGATCAGCGCGATCGCCAGCGGGCGTGGCGCCGCCTGACGCGCCTGGGCGACGGCGCCCCGGAAGTCCAAGAGCTTGTCCAGGGCGCTGAAGGGCAGGAACAGCAGCACCAGCAGAAGCCGCACACCGAAGGCGATGGCGATGCTCAACCTTGCCTCCTCCGTTAGCCGCCCGTGGCGAAGCCCGGAAAAAGCGTCATCGCGCCGTCCACGAACAGGGCGCGGTCCGCGGCGTCCGAGGCGAGCCAAACGGATCGGCGATCACGTCGCGGTTGGATCGGGGCCGGACCAGCCCGGCAGGCTCTTGGCGTCCGTGCTTTTGGCGAGATCGAGCGCCTTCACCAGCGCAGTGCCGAAATCCTTTTCTACAAGCGTTCGCTTGACGCGGCGCCGCAAGAAATCGGCCCAAAGAAATTCGAAAAAGGGCGCGCCGGTCTTTGCGCACCCGCCGGCGCGGATCAGTTCCCCGACCAGGCTGCGGAACGGGTCGTCGGTGAGCTCAGACAAGCTCTTCGGTATGTCCGCGAGGGCGCAGCGCTTGCCGTCCCCATCGTAAGCATGGCACCAATCGCTGTTATCGAGGAAGGTCCAGAACTCGTCCTTGGCCAGCTTTTCAAGGTCGGAAATTAGGTAGATCGCAACCAGTGAAGCCTTCTCGTCGAGCAACGCCTTGGTAAAGTGGTGATGATCAACGATGTATAGATGACCCTTTGGACCCACGACCGCTGGAACGACATGTCGCCGGAGGAGCTTGGTCCGCTCCTCGTTATCTGCGTCGTGCCATTGGCGACGCTTGATCTCAACCTCACGAAAACCGACCGTCATCTGCGTTGGACGCAGATCGGTTAGCGGCACGCCTATCGGAAGAAGTTTAGGCATCTTCGCTTTCATTCAGGGGCGGGACGGTTAGCGCCCAGATCGCAGCCCGGGGGGCCGAGGCGCCGCCGCGAGAGATTCTGCGGGCCACCGGTCGGGCAAGATCTCTGCATCCGAACCCACCTAGCCCCGACGATCAGGGGAGTCGGACGGTTTTGGCGGCGCCGGGTGCGCTGCCGGCCCAGGCGGCGCGGCGTGGATCTGCGGCGCGTGCTGTTGCGGCGCGGCCTGCAGAGGCGGCGCACGCATTTCCTGGGTGTGAAGAGCGCCCCGGATCGGTCCAGGTGCTGACATCCGCGGCGCTTGTGCGTGCGCCGCCAGAGGCTCGATGGGGGCGGCGACCATCCTGTTCGGGTTTGCGGCTATCTGGCTCGGTTCCCTCACCGACGTCGCACTGGGATGGCCGAACGCAGCCCTCGCCGGCGCCGGTTGTGCAGCGCCGCCTGACGGTCCCTGTCTGCCCGGCGGCGGCGCATAGACGCCCGCTGAATGCGCGGCGGTCACATCAGCCCCAGCACGGAAGGCGGTCGGGCGGGCGGTTGCAGCGATCGGCGGCGCGCCGCGATTGACGCCAGCGCGAAGTTGGGGCTCAGCGCTTGCCATACGCGCCTGGTCGCGCTGGCCGCTGGTTGGTGGGGCATGGGCCAGATGAGCGGCCGCGATGTCTGCCTGAGCGGGAGCCACACGCAGACCACCAGGCCCACCGTTGAAACTCACCTGGCTGGCGCGCGCCGGCAACGGCTCGCTGTAGGTCTCGCCGATTCGGCGGGCGCCCAGGTTATTCGCTTGGCTGTTGTAGTAGAACTGATTTCCCTGCCAGCGACCGCCGGCATAGCCGCTCCCGTTGTAGCCAAAGCCATAGTCGACGCCGCCGTAAAAGCCGACCTGCGGGCCCCAATAGCCATCGCTGAAGAGATAGCGGCCGTTGTAGTAGCGCCAGTAGCCTGGCGTCCAAAGCTGTCCGGTCCCGGGCGGCTCGACCCACGTCCCCGGCACCCAATAATAGTCGCCGGCGTCGTCGCTCCAGTCCCAGTAACCCGGCGTCCAGACATACCCAGAGCCTGGGATCGGCGGCTGGTCGTAGACCGGCAACGGCGGCGGCGCGGTTTCGGCGACCGCCTGGTACTCACTGCTCGGCGGCAAGCCCTGGCCGCTGACCGGCAGTGACGCGTTCGTGGCGGCGCTGACGTAAGCGCCGTTTTGCGACGATCCGTTTCTATTGCAGGCGACGAGCGACAAGCAGGCCAGGCATGCCGACAGGAGCGCCATAGTGCTGAGAGTCTGTCTCACGGCGCCATAACCCGCAAAGGAGCGGCGCCGTTCCAGAGAGGCCGTTCTGCGAGCGGCCCAACGCGCCGACGCTGACGGCTGCCGGGCTTCGTCAGATCAACGTGCCAGTTACATGGGCCCCTTGGCGTACGAGCCCGCGCAGTCAGAGTAAAATCTATACCGCCGCTTCGGGCCGCTCCTCAAATCCTCAAGGCCAGCGGGGGACCTACGAGGGCATGCGCAATGGGATTGTCCATTTTCGACCCGAACACGGGCCTACGGGCGGGACGTGTATGAAAAGCAGCCCGCGATCACGGACGACGCTCGTCAGATAGGGTCGCAATAATCTCGGGGGCGGCCTTAGATATGGCGGCGATCGAAGCCACTTCTCGAGAAGGTCATGTTGACTGTGGACGCCGTAGGCCATCTGCAGGGCAGACCTGAAGGGCCCAGGATCGGGGGCCCCTTGCGATGAGTTCATCGGTTCGACCCTGTCGCATCTTCGACCGGCCGCCATCCAACTGCGCTCGCTCACGTTCTAAGGCGGACCAGATCGGATCAGCCCTGCAAAACTTGGACCCGACGGCGAAGCTGCGGCGACAAGCTGAAGCACACATTGACAAGATGACTTCGGCCGTGGCTCGGGGCGTTCGACGGAACGAGGTCGAGGCGGCGGGTCGGTCACTCCATGTACCGATAAAGCGAAGGCCCCGGCTGGGGCGGCGGGGCCTTCATCAAGTCGGGTCATGGATTGGAATGGGGCCCGGCCCAACGATCTCTGTCTGCCGCCTGATCTTTTGCGGAATTGTGGCAACGACGATTCTCAGGCAGCAGTGCCCCAACTTGAGTGGCCAGTTCATGAAGTGCCGGGCGGCAACCGCCTGCGTGCGGGAAGGGCATCTCCGAAGCCTAAGGACCCGTCCCGATACTTCAACGACTTGCCCGAGGTGATCAGGCTGGTGGAACCGCGCGCGATGGCTTTGGCAGGCGATGGTCGCCCGCCGCATCAGAAGTGGGCTTTCACCCCGCCGAAGAACCCGATACTGGGCCGCAGGAAACCGAACGGGTCTTCGTAGTGCTCATCGAAGAGGTTGCTCACCCGGCCGTAGAGGGTGAGCTGGTCGGTCAGCTCATAGTTGGCCGCCACGTTCACCGTCGCATAGCCCGGCGCCGTGAGGCGCGGGATCGAAAAGTCCCGGTTCCCGTCGACCCACGAGCTGACCGAAAGCAGGTTCGCATCCAACGACAGCTTCGGGGTCGCCTGCCACCGAGCATCGACGTTCCACTTGTTCCGAGGCCGGCGCAGCAGCTCCTCGTGCAGGATGTCGTCTTGGGCGACGGTGTAGGTGTAGTCCAGGCGCAAGCTGAGGGTGGGCATCGGCTGCACCAGCGCGAAGCTTTCCACGCCGTCGGTGTGCGCCTTGCCGATGTTGGTGAACGAGGTGAAGGTTGCGTTGTCGTCGATCAGATCGGTGATGTGGTTGTAGTAATAGGTCGCGCCGAACTGGACGCGCTGTTCGAGCAGGTATTGCTCGAAGCCGGCGTCGTAACCGATGCTCTCTTCGGGCTTCAGGTCTGGATTGCCGAAGAAGCCGAACGACGGAAAATTCTGGAACATCTCGCTGAGGCTGGGCGCCTTGAAGCCTGTGCCGAAGCTGGCCTCGAGCTTGGTGCCGGTCGCCTCGATGAAATAGGTCGGCGCGATGCGGTAGGTAGCCTCGCCGCCGAAGCGGCTGTTGGCGTCGTAGCGGACGCTGATGGTGTCGTTGAAATCTTTGAACAGGGTCGACTGCAGCTCGACGTAGCCGGATTCGATGTCGTTGCTTGCGGACAGCGGCTGGGTGATCGCGTCGTGCTGGTCTTCCGCGCCGATCACCAGCGTTTCGGTGTCGGTGATCTTGACGTTGCCCTGCCAGTCGACCGCGAGCCGGTCGCCGTAGAAGAGGCTAGTCCCGAAGTTCGGCGTGAACTCGGTGGAGCGAAGGTCGGTGTAGGCGACGCCCAGCGTCTGGTCGAAACGGCCATCGAACAAAGACAAGTGGCCGCTCGCGCGGGTGTAGAACTGCTCGTCGGTGTTTTCGCTCTGCACCGGATCGGGAAAGCCGAAGGTGAAGTCGTCATCGCCCGTGAGGTGGACGTGACTGCCCGTGTAGCGGGCGACGAAGCCGAGATCGAAGTCGTTGGTGACGTCGAAGCCGAGCTTCGTCGAGGCGGTGATGTTGTCGTAGGCGTCGTCGTTGCGCTTCTCACCCGGCGCCAGCAGATCTAGCGGCGTGACCGGCGTCGCGCCGGCGTCGAAATGCTCGATCGTCGCCACATAATGGAACGGGCCGGTGGCGCCGGAGACGCTGGCGTTCTGGTTGAAAGTGTCGAACGAGCCACCTTCTAGGTCGGCCGTCACGTGCGGCGGGCCTTCGCCGCTCTTGGTGATGATGTTGATCACCCCGCCGATGGCGTCCGAGCCATAGAGGCCGCTCTGCGGACCGCGCAAGACTTCCACCCGCTCGATATCGGGCGTGAGGAACTGGCCGAAATCGAAGGCGTCGTTCGAACTGCTGGGATCGCTGACGTCGATGCCGTCCACGAGCACCTTGACGTGGTTGGAATTCGTGCCGCGCATGAAGACCGAGGTAGACCCGCCCGGGCCGCCGGTCTGGACAACGTTCAGTCCCGGCGCGTCGGCAAGGACGTCGGGCAGCGTCTGCTCCTGCTTGAGCGCGATGTCTTGCGCAGTGATCACCGTGACACTGTCGGCCACCTTGAGCTTTTCCGTGGGCGTGCGCGTGGCGGTGACCACCACCCCGCGCACGTTGGTCGACGCCTGGTCGGCGCCTTGGTTGGTCGCCGATTGCGCGGCGGCCGTCGTGGCGAACGCCAGCGCCGCCAGCGAGCTTGATAACCAGAGCTTGGCCATTTTAGACCCCCCGGGCGTCGTCAACGACAGGGCGGGAGACTCCGCGTCAGCGCGGTCGGTTCACCCGCCAGGCGGACGCCCGGCGCCCGACACGCGAACCGATGCGGCTCCCGCCGCACTGCGTCGCTCAGACGGAGGTTCCGTGCCTCGGCCATCCTCTGGACCAGGCAAGAGCGACTCGCACCGACCGGTCTCCTGGCTCGCGGGTCATCACGCGGTTTGCGCCTTCCCAGGGCCGAAGCCCCAGTGGCTGCGATCCGGAAACCGGACCACGGTGCAAGCCGCGCTCGTCGCTTACAGTTGCAGGGACAGCCTCGGCTTCGGGGTGTGATCCCCTCACCGTGTTCCCGTTGAGCCCTCTCGGGCGCCGGCGCGATCTCGTCGCGAGTCGGCCAGCTTGACCGGCTCGCGACGGCCCAGGCCTAGGTCAAGCGATGGGTCAAGGCAAGCAGTCAGTTTGGCGAGTATGGGACCCGATGCTTGAGCGGCGCCTGGTCATGCAGGCCCACGGGGTTCGGCTTTGGCGACGTGAGCGCCAGCCGTCATGTTCCCGCTGTTGGCAGCCTTGGGGCGCCCCCTTTGCACGGTCCAGGCGCACCGCGAGCCGTGATCCTTTGCGATTTGAATCCCGGCTAGGCGCCGCCAAGGTTACGTCGCCAGCACACTTCCGCCGCGAGTAGACTTTCCCAAGGTGAGGTACGAGCCAGAAGCCGTCATCCGCGCCTAAGGGGCGTTCCAGGACACGATCGGGGATTTGCGTCTCGACTCCACACTAAAAAGCATGGTCGGGCGCGAAGTCGCGCCGCTAGACCGCCGCCTCGATCGCGGCCTCGGCCCGCATTACCTCCGCCACGATCTCGAAGGAGTGCCGGCGGGCGACGTGGTCAAAGATCTGGGCGGTCAGGATCAGCTCGTCCGGGCGGTTTCGGGCGATGAAGGCGTCCAGGCCGGCCTTCACCGTCGCCGGGCCGCCGACCACGGAGCGCGACAGGGTCTGCTCCAGCAACTCGTGGGCGCCGGGGTCGATGATCGCCGCGATGTTGTCCACTGGCGGCGGCAGAGGGCCGGCGCGGCCGGTGCGCAGGTTGATGAAAGCCTGCTGCAGCGAAGTGAACAGGCGATGCGCCTCGGCGTCGGTGTCCGCCGCCACCGCGGTCAGGCCCAGCATCACATAGGGCTGCGCCAGGTGCTCGGAGGGACGAAAGCGCTCGCGGTAAATCCGCACCGCCGCGTCCATGTCGGCCGGGGCGAAGTGGGACGCGAAGGCGTAGGGCAGGCCGAGCATGGCCGCCAACTGGGCGCCATAGGTGCTGGAACCGAGTATCCAGACCGGCACGTCCAGCCCCGCGCCGGGCACCGCTTGGACGGCTTGGCCGGGCTGGACCGGCTGGAAGTAGTGGATCAGTTCCATCACGTCGTTGGGGAAGGCGTCGATGTTGCCGCTGAGGGTCCGGCGCAGGGCATGGGCCGTTAGCTGGTCCGTGCCGGGCGCGCGGCCGATTCCGAGGTCGATGCGGCCCGGATAGAGGGCGGCCAGGGTGCCGAACTGCTCGGCCACCTGCAGCGGCGCGTGGTTGGGCAGCATGATGCCGCCGGCGCCGATGCGGATCGAGGACGTGCCCTCGGCTACATAGCCCAGGGCCACCGCCGTGGCGGCGCTGGCGACCCCCGGCATGTTGTGGTGTTCAGCCATCCAGAACCGCCGGTAGCCCAGCCGTTCGACATGGCCGGCCAGATCGCGGCTGTTGTGCAGCGCCTGGCGGGCGTCGCCGCCGAGGACGATGGGGGACAGGTCGAGGACGGACAGCGCGGTCATGGGCGACATATAGGCGCCGACCGCCGTCGTCGCAGAGCCGGCGCTCGACCGCGGAGCGGGCCGAGGGCGGCGGCGCAGTATCTTGCAGCCGCAGAGACTCGGCATCTAGCTGTGACGGCTGCAGTGCCGTTCCGGGGCGGGGCCGCCGGCGCTTCCCGAGCGACTGCCCGGCCGCCCCTAATTGGCATTGACTAAAATCCTCTGGGTTCGTGTGGCTGGCATCTGCCTTGGGACACGAGCAACGCTGTCGCCGCTTAGCGGAAGTTCCCAGCTGCGCCGAACGGCGACCTTCGACTTGGCCCGGCCGTCGAACGCGCTCACGTCCAGCTGAGGTCGTGCTGGTAGTAGCGGATCTGGTTGTCCGTAAATGCAGTCGGGTGGCTGGCGAAGCCGTGTCTTGCTGTCGTGGCCCGGTAGTTGTGCTCGCCGGCCATGATTATTTCCGGGCCGTCGGTCAGGATGTCGTCGCGGCTGCGGTCCGTAGGCCGAACGATGGCGATATGCCCGGGTCTTTGTTCGTCGGCGTTCTTGTAGCTTGCCACCACGAGGTCGCCGCGGTTGGCGGCTCGCTGGGCAGTGAAACCGTCCGCCACCGGCATCCAGCCGCTGGCTGGGCCCTCCGCGGCCAACCAGTCGTACTGGGCGTTGGCGAGCAAGGCCTGCCCATGCTCGGGCGGGCGTAGGATGTAGACGCCGAGTTGCTTGGCCGCTTCGGCGACGAAGGCGCTGCAGTGAGTGTGCTTTCCCTCGAAATGCTCGGTTCTGCCGTCGGGGCGTCCAGTCTCCCAATCGACGTGTACGCCCGCAGGCCAACGACTTTCCACCAGCAAGCTGTCAAGAAACACGGCTAGCCTGTGACCGTTGTCGAAACTGCCGGCCGCGCGCGAGGCAGCGGCGTCGCCGATGCTGAGCGCCGCGGCGCACGCCAAACTCCCAAAGCGCCTCCGCGTGAATGTCACCGAACCCATCCTATCTCCCGAGATCACCATTGCGAGACCCGCTCTACGGAACAAGCGTCTCTCCACGCTCCATCGCTCATCCCAGATGGATGTCCTTCTGCCGGGTCTCGTCTTCGCCGTCCGTCCGCTTGAGCCTTGAGAAGACCAGCGTCGAAAGGATGGTGAACGCGCCCAAGGCGAGGAACGCCTGGTGCAGCCCCCCGATCATCGCTGCTGGATTGGATCGCAGCTGATCAGGGATCAGGAACACCGTGGTCAGGCCCGCGATGGCGACGCCGAAGCTAACCGAGAGCTGCTGGAAGGTGCTCGCGATCGAACTCGCGTTGCTGGCGCTGGCGTCGGGCACGTCGGCGTACACCAGCGTATTCATGCTGGTGTACTGGGTCGACGTCAGGCCGCCGTAACAGAAGGCCTGCAGCACAATCAGCCAGATTGGCGTGCCCGGCCCGACGGTCGCGAACAGCATCAGAAGCAGACCCAGGACGACGGTGTTGGACACCAGCACGGCGCGATAGCCGAGCCGGTCCAAGATCTTTGGCATGAAGAACTTGGTGGTCATCGCCGCGGCCGCCTGCGGCATGATCAGCAGGCCGGATTGCACAGGGCTCAGCCCAAGCCCAATCTGGTAAAGCAGCGGCAACAGAAACGGCACACCGCCGATGCCCAGCCGGGTGAAAAAGCTGCCGCCGACG
>Ga0302326_10014259_pt1 | contig 16813 bp, 17 predicted proteins | sample Palsa_T0_3_FD_202264 | JGI IMG/M metagenome (GOLD analysis project Ga0302326, IMG submission 202264) | Peat permafrost microbial communities from Stordalen Mire near Abisko, Sweden - Palsa_T0_3 | ecosystem: Environmental > Terrestrial > Soil > Palsa > Peat permafrost | place: Sweden: Abisko...
GCTCCCTCCCGCCACGCGTAAATCAGAATGCAAAGCAGTCGTAACCCAACTCCCAAAGGCCGATTGCCGAACACTTGCAAGTGGGATTTTACCCGGTTCCGTGCGGAAGGTACGATATGCGAACAGGAAGTGGAACGGTACCCGCCAACTCCCGCGTGATTCGGGGGGCACGCTGTAGTGCTTATCCATCCCGGCCCACTTGCAAAATGACAACACGCACTTCCGATCTGCCTATGCGATCCATGCGCACAACTCGCCGTTTGAAGTCCTCACCCGCGAGTTGAACTGTGTTCGTCACCGTAAACCCTGCCTTCTTGAAGGCCCGCAATGATCTGAGGTTGGCCACCTCAGGATCGGTAATTACGGCGCTGACGCTCGGGTCTGCAAAGACGATTTGCCTGAGGAATTCGCAGATTGCTACTGGCCCCAATCCCAAACCCGTCATCGCAAGCTCCCCAATTGCGAGGTCGATACCAACCGAAGCGAGTTCCGCCCTCAGTTGTAATGCATGCTTTGGGTAATCAGACCAGAGATACCACTGAATCCATCCAACTGGCCGTCCACCATGTTCGATCACGAAAACGTGCGTGGGCTCAGCACCATCAACCCGGGGACCGTATTTCGCGTCAACATTGGCGAGATCGAGGCGCTCATGCCACCAAGCAGTCACGTGGGGAGCGGAGAGCCATTCTTGAAGTAGGGGAAAGTCAGATCGGCCAAGCGGTCGGAATGAGATGGAAGCCTGCATCAAAGTGTTCGGTTTCGAATCGTCATTTCTGCGTTATCCTCGACCCGATGGATGGTTCGCTCCATGCTTGCCTCCAATCGTCACTCTCTCCTGAGTCTGCTTCCAAGTTCACTTACAAACTGCGAAAGAAAACCCATCAACAAAAGAATAGTCCCCCAAGTCACGAAGTTCATTCGTCAATTGATCGCTTTCTCGTCGTGTTTCATTCGCCGACCGGGATGGCGGAAACCGGACTGCTCGCTTGCCGATCCGGGGTCACCGTTCTTGAATTGATCATTGTGCCCGACATCAGTCGAGGAGCGGCTCGCGCCTCGCGCCTCGCTCACGAGTCTGCGCTTATGACGGCCACCCAGTCAGGGGCCGACAGACTTTGCGTCTCAAAAAATAAATTTCGCAGCGAATTGGACGATTCTGTTGTCTTTGCCCGAACCTGCCTGGCGCGTGATCTGCCCGAAGCTTGTGCTTGTGCCCAGATCGGCATTCGGATTTGCGAAGTGTGGCGTATTCAGCGCGTTAAAGAACTCAAAGCGCGTCTCTAGCTTGGCGCTCTCCGTAATGGCAAAATCCTTGAACAGGGAAGTGTCCGCGTTTACGAAGCCGGGACCCCTCAGTATGTTCCGGGGTGTGTCGCCAGGAATGCACTGCCCGCCGGTGGGCGCCACGAAGGCCGCTGTGTTGAAGTACTTTAGCAACGTGCGCTGTCCGCTGGGAAGCGTGGGATCGCCCACCAGGTTCGGGCGGTCGCCCGGGCACGCTTTGTTGGCTCCGGCTGTGGTCACATTGCCGGGCGTGCCTGAGCGCATTGTAAAGATACCGTTGAACTGCCACCCGCCCGCGGCTAAGTCTCCCGCCCTTCCCAGATTGCCAAGGAATCGCTGACCGTGGCCGAGAGGAAGGTGGTAGAGCCCGCTGAAATTAAATGTGTGGCGGACATCGAAATCCGAAGACGCGATTTCTGCATTCAAGTCGTACGGATCTTGCGGGCTGTCACTATTGATGTGGCCCAGGTCAAACGGAGCAGGTCCGTTGTCTATGGCATGGGAATAGGTCCAATTCGCCAAGAAATTGAGATTCTGCGACACACGCTTGGTGACTTTGACCTGCAGCGAGTTGTAATAGCTTTGGCCCAAATCGGTCAGGCCCTGGATCTGCCCCAAATTCGCATCGATCAGTCCTTCGCTCTGGGTTGCGGTGTTTATGTTGAGATCGCCTACTTCATAGGACAGCTGGTGCCCGCGAGCGGCAACATACGCAGCCTCCACGGTAAGGTTCGATCCCAGTTCTCGCTGAAGGGCTAAGTTGAAATCCTCCGAGTATCCCGTTTTCATTTTCGGATTCACGTAGTACATCGTCTCTAAATTGGAGTTTGGAATGGAGAGGAGAGTCCCAATCGAAGATGTGGGGATGCTGCTCGCACCAGTTGGAACCGGTGGCTTTGAGATCCGAGGAAATCCCTGATCGATCTGATAAGCGAAAACTCCATTGCACTCAGTTAGGGCGGTCACCACGCAAGGGCCATTGTACGGGAGGCTGTTCCACGTTTGTTGAATCGCATAAGGCAAGTTTTTGGTCAGCAGGTCCTCGCGCGCGTCATTCTCCGGCGAGTAGAATATGCCCCACCCTCCGCGCAAGACGGTCTTCGGCGTGATTTGGTAGGCAAAGCCCAAGCGGGGCGCAAACTGGTTCCAGCGCGCGTTAACCAGGCTCCGGGAGTTCCCTCCGACCCCAGCCAGAAGGATCGTGCCGCCAACGGCAGCGTCCCCGTTGGGGTTCGGCACATAGTTTGATGCGTAATTATGCTCTTCGGTGTACGGCGCCTGGAATTCGTAGCGGACGCCATAATTCAGCGTCAAGCGCTGAGTTACTTTGTAGGTATCCTGAGCGAAATAGTCCATCTCCCAGCTTTTCGTATAGGGATTGGTCAGCTGAAGTCCCATGTAAAGGTCGATAGGCAGGCCCATCAGCAAGTCCGCGATGTCACTGCCACCCGTTGCGTACAACGCACTGTAGTTATCCAGCGGGCTCGTGTAGCTCCAGTCGCTGGTCATCGAGAAATACGGCCCGCCATAATACTGGAAGCCGGTGGGGAAGAGAGAGAAATTGGGGTTCGACTCTAGCCGGCGGAAGTCGGCACCGAATTTGAATTCGTGTTTTCCCACCCCGCTGAGGATGATGTTGTCGGCGATCTGCCAGTTTCGATCTTTGAAATAGAGGGGCTTATAAGTGGAACCCCCGGTCAGGTATCCGGCTCCGAGGTAGATGTAAGGATACGCATCTGTGGCGGGAAAACCCGGTACGGCGATGTTGGCCATCCCGAACTGCGTGCTGTAGTCATGTCCATCGAGCAGACTGAACTGCGCCAGATTGTAGCGGGTGTATCCCAGACGGGCCTCATTGATCAAGCGGTTGCTGAACAAGTGGGTCTCCGTAATGGAATACTCCTGAGCGGCATAGGTCTGGTTATTCGCCTGATCGGCATCGCCAGCCCCTGGGACCGGCGTCGCGCCGTGGAAAGGGTCAGTTGTCAAACTATCGCCGTTGTTGTAGTGGAAGACGCCTGAAATGCGGTCTTTGCTGGAGATGTTATGATCGACCCGCGCGTCGACAGTCTTGTTGTTGTCCGTTACCGGAGAGTTGACCGCAAAATTGTCGTACCAGCCGTTGTCGATTCCAGGCAGGTTTGGTTTGGGAAAGAAGTTCAACAGCGTGTTCAAGCCGGCTTGGCTAACACGGTCCGGCGGAATCACGTTGAGCACTCCGTTGTATGAAATCTGCTGATAGCAGCTACCATAACAATTCACGGAAACCGCCGGATCATAGATCGGAATCTGTGTACCGGCAAGTGGGTCTATTAATCCCGTTAGGTCTACTGATCCATCGGGATCGACCTTGATCTGGCTGATCGGCGGCACGGCATAGACGTAGTTGTAGGCTTGGGACATGTGCAGCCCTTCATACGAAACAAAAAAGAACGTCTTGTCCTTTAAAATCGGGCCGCCGAACGTACCGCCGTAGTTATGCTGCTTCAGGATCGAAGGCGGAACGTACTCGCCATCGAAGCCAAAGCTCTTGGCAGTCGTAAAATTCGGCCGGAAAAATTCATAGGCGCTCCCGTGCCACTTGTTGGTACCTGCTTTGGTCTGAATCGAAACCACCCCGCCTGCCGACCTGCCGAACTCGGCGTCGTATCCGGACGTCGAAACCTTGAATTCCTCTACCGAATCAACGCTGGGAGTGACCGTGATGTCGCCGCTGCGGTTGGTAGTGGACTCTATGCCGTCGACCTGAATGGAATTGGCGTATTCCCGCTGGCCTCCGATGGAGTAACTGAAGGAGTTGATACTTCCTCCAGCCACCGTCACACCGGCCGACAGCGCAGTAAGTTCGGTGAAGTTCCGACCGAGCAGCGGAAGATTCAGGATGTCGTGCGACTGAATCACATCACCTTCTTCGGCGCCTTCCGTTTGCAACATAGTGGGCGCGCCGGTGACTGTGACTACATCGGAGGTGGCGCCCACCCTCAGTTCAAAATTGAGCAATTGTTTCTGGTCGATCTCGATAAGGACATTCTTAATGGATGCGCTCTGGAAACCGTTCTTTTTGACTTCAACGGAGTAGGGTCCGGGGGGCAAGCCAAAGACCGTGTAGTTGCCAGCGTTGTCTGACTCGCCGGGATAACTAACGCCGGTGCGCTCGCTAACGGCAGCAATCTGCGCACCCTGAATGACGGCCTGGGACGGGTCCGTGACGCGGCCGTAGATCGAACCGGTAGTAGCCTGCGCCGATGCGCTTTGGATGGAGAGCGAGAACATCGCTGCTGTGATCATGATAAGGAGAGGGGACGACCAATCCAACAGAGGAATGTGCCGCATGGTGCCTCCTGCGTACGAATTGAGTAAACGCGTACTCACAAGCGCTCAAATCGCTTCCCCGGAAGGTTGAATCTGGGCGGGGACCGTGGGAACCTTAATCTCGTTCCGGTCAATTGTCAATCTACTTTACTGGTTCGCCCGCGATGGAAATCACAGGTCTGGCGGAGGCGTGCAAAACCTTTGCTGGCAACGACTTTTGTCATGACCAGGAATCGTCCTCTCTCTCTGGACGGGTGGTTGGCAATCCGGAAACTATGCGGTTGTTTGACGCAAAATCTCCATCTCTAACAATGTCGGCGGTGTCAAGGACTTTTCGAGCACACGACAGCATGCACTCGGAGAAGAGCTGTGGTCCGCAAAATTTCCGCTCGCCTCTGGGAGTCGGTAACTCCGCGAGAAGTCATGAAAAAGTTTGACGTGTCAGAGGTCGTTATCCGCGAGGAATCGGCCGAAGTCGTTAGCTTCCAGCCAATTATAGAGGTGAACCTGGTAGAGGTACGAGGCTACCATCTCTTCGCCCAGTTCGTGGCTCTCCGTGCACAGGAAAGGAATCTGCAAACCGGCGAGGACAGCGATCAGAGACTGACGTGACCGGCGAAATTTGTACCAAGTGGAATGAGAGAGAATCCACTTGGAGGAAACGCAGGGCAGGGACCTTAGATCCGGTCTGTTCGACGGCAAGGCCCATATGACTTAGAGCCAGCGGACCCAAGCCACACAACAAAAGTACGCATACCGCAGAATGTAGCAACTCTTTAGCCCGACGGGCAATCCGACTTGCGCTCATGCGGTTTGCTGCCGGCGAAGAGGCCGCTGGTTTTGCGGCCAAGTGATTTGATTGTTCGGCGCACAGAACGATACCGTCCTCACAGAGAAATCCAATTCCAATAGTCACGGCTTTAACTCAAGTGAATAATCGTGTCTCTTTAATTGGTTTCTGCCTCGATGAAGATCAGCTCCGAGCTGTTTTGGAGGGGTAGCGTCACTTCGAGGCCCGGCCCCATCAGTTCGCGGCCCGTCACGCTCCGGTCGGCACTGCTGTGATCGTAAAACTTGAGCCTGTAGCGGCCAGACGCTAGTACTCCTTTAAGCATGAAGGAGTGCGTATTCTCCCATTCGATCGTTCCTCGAAACGCATAGACTACGCCGCGCCGCCGTTCAGGATCCCAATACTGGATACCGTCCCAGTGAACGCCATCGGGACGCGAAGACACATGATACAGATTCGCATCGCGAATCAGAGGACGAAGTTCTTTCTTGTAAAGATTGATCTCCTGCTTCGCTTCAGCGTGCTGTTCGGGTGACCATGTGTTGGTGTCGATCATGATAGTGAGCCACCCCATCATGCCGCTGCGCAGCATGTAGCGGAAGTTCTCGATGCGCGGTGTTGGCCATCTCTCGACGTAACTTTCGAGCATGGCGGAGGGAAGGACATGGCTTGTGTCGTAAAAGGCTCTGCGGTTCGACAGCGGATCGTAGGTATCGGTGATGGAGAAGTAGTCACCGTGCGCAGCGCTGCCAAAGTCAACCATTCTGCCGCCGTCATCGCAGATTTCAAACAGTAACCCCGGATGATCCTTGCGCAACTTGGCGTAGATATCATAATAGGCACGGACCGCATGGTAACTGACGTCGGTCGAATTTGAACTATCGACCCAGTAGGAACCCCATGACTTGTAGATACACTTATTTAAAGGATCGGGTGCGGCGTGAGGATGATCCGTGCGATCACATCCGTGCGCGACGAGGTATCCGTCGTGCTCCAGCATGTCGAGATGGTAATCCGTGACGATGCGCTCGACTTCTTGTTGGGCCCAACGCTTGGCCTCTGGCGCTCCGAGGTCGATGGTCTGTCCCTTGAAAGGTTCCGGCTGCCAGTCCTTCGGAAGGTCTGTCACCATCCAGTCGTGAACTTTTGGATCGCGAGCGTTCAGGGCTCCGCGTTCGGTCGACAGACCCGCCTGCGTCCAGTCCACCCAGAGACCGAACTTGAGCCCGTGTTTGTGCGCATCGTCGGCGATGGGGGCGAGACCGTGGGGAAACTTCTGGGGATTTGGGTACCAGTCGCCCACGCTGCGAAACCACCCGGCATCGACGTGAAACATATCCAGTCCGAGATCGGAGGCGTCGCGAATCATGCGCATCGCAGTCTCTTCGTTGACGTTCATGCCGCCACCCCAGCTGTTGTTGACAGTCAAGGGATAGTTAGGATTGTTCCATGTTTCGGGGTTGCCGAGGACGGCGCGCACCCAGCGTCGTAAGACGTTTCCCGCACCGTCGGGTCCGTCGCGGAAACCACCGAGAAATATGACAGGAGTCTCAAAAACTTCTCCAGGCGGGAGGCGTGTAAGAAACGGGCTGGGATCGGGGTTCAGGCCGATGGATCCGTGCAGGGAGTCCTTCGCTCGCTCCAGAGAGATGCGGGTTCGACCACTGAATTCGATACCCGCATACCACCCGGTTTGCAGGGAATCTCGTGTTTGTACGAGAGACCACGGAATGATTTCGCGGGGCTCATCCTCTCGAAGGTCTCCATAAGTACTTGAAGTGCCCGTCCAGCGGTAGCCCTCAGCAAGAGCAACCTGATGCGTGCCCACGAGGGATGGAGTATTCGCACCTTTCTCGACGTAGAAATGTTCAAGCTGCGACTGGGGATCGATTTGCCAATCGAAGGCAAAACTGTCCTGCATCGGAATCCAGAGTTCCTGTGAGTCCAGGTTCTCAATTCGTATCTGGTGCTCGATCGGGCCGTAAATTACCGGAACCCTCCACTGCCAAGTGAGACGAAGGTGCGGCGTCGCTGATTCGTAAACGAAGGACACATTTTTATCGTCACTTCGACTCGCGTTGCCATCGAATTGCCAATGTACCGGCGAGTCTGTGCCGCCAATCTCGATCGATTCGATGAGGGCTTCGGAGGTTCTGCTTTCCCATTTGGATTGTCCCGGAATCTCCAGGCTTACCAGGCGCGGACGGTTGCTTCCTGCCTCAACGACGATGCGAGTGTCGGAAGTTTGAAGTCGCACAGTCTGCCCTGGGATCTGCGCCTCAACGCTCGCGATGAGCACCGCGAGAGCAAACGGATACCGCATCGATCGCCACACATTGTGAGTCCCCATGGACACGGCCGTACCAAGGTTTTCCAGCATACCCCAATTGGCCCGGCTGTGGTTTGGTAGACAAGGCGACGGTTGTGGTCACCGCCCCAAATCAAGGAACGTTTGGCGCGATTGAGCTTTCAACGCGCGCCAATGTTCCCTGGGCGGCGGGATAGGTGTCAATTTGGCGACAGACGGAGAAATAGTTAGGCCGGGAGTGCAGGTTAGCTAAGCAGTAGATTGCGAAAATCGCCTTGTGAATGTGTGGCCCAGGGTGGACAAAACCGAGTAACTACAGCTACGAGGCCTTTTTTTGCTAGCCTGCAAAAACAACAGGCAGACGATAACGCTGAAAAGTTATAGCTACTCAAACAATCGTAGCAAGTTGTTCCATGAAAATCTTTACCTGTCGGATCAAGTTATCCGCCTCTTCCAGCGTGTAGGTATCCTTCGGGTGCATTACTTCGTTGCGCCACGCCAGTTTGACCGCGTACAGGTTTGCAGACGCTTGCGACATTTTTACTGTCTTAGGGTTTTTTGGCGCGTCTTGATGATGCATTGTGGATGACGCCTGAAATTCAGGAACGCTACGCGCGATTACGAGCAGATTTCAGAAGATGCGGCTAAACTTCACAATGTAGGCTATTCGATGAGAGGTGGCAGGGTACGGCTGGTCATGGTTGACAGTGGGTTAGGTCTGAATGTGAGCGGCATATACAGGCCCAATAGATTCCGACAGTCGGGCCTCACTTCACAATCCGCTAGGATGCTGCGGCCTGAGCCGTCATAAAACTACGCACGACTTCGGTGAGTTGCCGATCCGCCTCGTCAGCAATAATCATCACGTCTGACTGCACCCGATTCTGATCCAGTTCGCCCCAATGATGACGATAGTCAAAGCACCGGCTATCCTGAATCCCGTGAAAGCGGCGCTGCTCTTGCTAACGGTCTTTGTGGCTTTTCATTGAAAAAATCAACAATCGTGTTCATCGAGCTTGGGATGCTTGCTGGTATCGTCGTAGCCGGGTATACGCTTCCCGGAAGCACGCCACTACGAGTGTTTCTTATCGCCAGTGGCGCATGTTTTGCAGTCGGGAATATCCTTCTTCATCACTGTTGACTTCCGAGTTGACTCGTACTTGCTCAATGACGCTGACATCGTCGGATTTGGCAACATCAAATACCGCCTTGGCATTCGTTGCGGCGCTGTTGTTTACGTCGAGGCCGCGGACGTGACCGTAAGGAACCGCAATGGGGTTCGGCTCGAAACAGAACCCAGCTCGAAGACTGCCAGAGGCTTCATTGAGAATCCAGAGTCCTCCCCCGACTGTCCCGTCTCCGATAATGTCGGACTGGGGCTCCAGCATCAGATAACAAGAAACGGTGTCGGTGATGCCGCTAGCGTTTGCCTGGCCGGATACAGGAATCTTCAATTCAACATTGGTGGCGTTACTGCTAATCGTCGCGCCATTGCACGGAGAAGTTCCGCCCGGTTCGGTCAAGACCGCATTCGTTCCGCCAGCAACGGATGCACACAATTTCTCTGTGCCGCTTGCTCCGGCTGCTGCTGTGATCGCTGGGGTCCAGGTACCTGTTGATCCGGATGGCACGTCATACATGACCGGAGCAACGGGACAGGCGAACCAGCACGGAGGTGTAGTTGAGATAGTGGTCGGTCACGTAGTAAACATCCGGGTCTGCGGCGAGCAGTTCGGCGCGGTCGTCGAAGCCGACACGAACGGCAAGCGAACCCGGCTCAGCCGAACGATGAGTAGGCACGCACGCCAGCAGTTTTCCACGAACCTTAAGCGCGGGTGCGCCGTATGCTGTGCTCTCCTGCACGCCGGGCAACGCCAAGTCGATCTTGCGCACCGCGTCGACGCTAATTGTGCCCTTTGGCATGGGTCAGTCCAATTATCGGCAAGAACAGGAGTCTGATAGTCCCCGCCGCTGTTCAAAACCAACACGTTTATCGGAATAGCAGGGGCGCAAACTCCACCAGATTCCGCCGCCCCACCAACATAGTGTGATTCCCCGGCGTTTCGATCTCGGTTACCTTCACTCCCTTGGCCTTGAGCCACTCTCGCAGATTGCGATTCATCGCGAGCCGATAGTCCTCAGTGCCACATGAGACCCAAAGCAGATGGAGTTGCTCATTTGCTTTTGCATTGAGAGAGGGAAAATCTTTTTGAAACTCTTCGGGAATACCACGTACACCACTGAAGGAACCAATCCAAGAGAACTTGTCGAGATGATTCAGTCCAGTCAGCAGTGACTCAGAGCCGCCCAGCGAGAATCCGGCAATCGCCCGCGCATTGCGATCTTTGATAGTTCGGTATTCGCGTTCGACTCGCGGCATCACTTCCGTGAGCAGCGTCTCGCTGAACATCTGGAAGTTGGTGTCGCGCAACTCGCTGTTGTCCCAAGCACCCAAGATTTTCATGGTTCCGTAGCCGAGCGGCATCACCACGATCATAGGCTTCGCCTTGCCCTGCGCGATCAGGTTGTCAAGAATCACGTTGGCGTGGCCATCCGCACTCCAGCTTCTCGCGTCGAAACTGTAACCATGGAGGAGGTAAAGCAGGGGTACGACTTCTTAGCGGCAGAGTCGTAATTCGGAGGAGTGTACACGTAGTAGTCACGGTCGTCCTGCGCGACTGCTGACCTGTAGAAATGATGATGGATAACTCCATGTGGCACGTCGTTCACTTCCCAAGGCAGCGAGAGGGAACCGGGAACATGCAAGATATTCAGTGAGAAAAGCAGGTTCGGCGTCAGTTCGTGGTTGGAAGGGTCAGACACGTCCACACCGTCGGCGGTGAAAGAGTATTAGGTAGTAGTCGGGAGTCAAGGTAGGAATGGTGACGCTCCACACTCCTTGGTCGTCCTTTCGCATGGGCGCGACGGCTGTCTGGTCCCAATCACCCCAAACCTCCACCTTTGCCGCGTTCGGATCACGGAAACGGAAGGTAACACTGCCATCGGCGTGTACCTCAGGCGAGACCAACGGCGTTGGCGGTTGAGCGGGCGTGGTCTGCGCCGCTTTGTCCTGCGCAGTGGTCAGGACTCCCAGCAGCAGGAGGGCGCTTAGACAAGACTGCAAAAGGTGTGTAATTGATTTCATAAGTGCATCCCTCAAACTACCGCGAAGTCCGACTGATTATAATCAGCCGCGAAAATCACGCTCACGGACCGCGCTCTCCCGACCGTGGTGGAAGATTTCCAGCGAAGCCCAATGGATTCAATCACAGGTCAAAAAGGCTTTCGCCGCAGCAGCCGCAAAGGAATGAATCCATTCGCTCGGAATTTCGGATTTCGATGGTTCGCCCGGTATAGCTTCTGAGGCCAACCCGAACGGCTGGAGCAGCGGCCGAGAAACACCCCTGACCAGCCCAAACGATGCCCTTTGCGATGGCGTTTCAAGAACAGTTTCGGGTGCGGACATGCCGGAGTCTAACACTCGAAACTTTGCCGAGCTGAACGAGGGCTGGAGTGGTCACACTGAGCGTACCGGTGGTCGACTGGGTCGTCAGCAATCGAGTCGTTTAAAGTCCCGTGACGCGATACAGGACGACCCCATGAGATGGAACAACAGCATTGATGGTGCTGCTTGTTTTCTTCGTCTCGCCGGTCCACAGGTCGCGCAGGGAATAGCCGCTTTCGTTTTTAGAGAGGCCTACCGTGGATGTTGGAACGGAGACTTCCTGTGCTTTCAAGCCAGTGTTGAACAAACCGACGATCGCGTCTCCGTTCGGCTCCCTCTTGGCGAACACCTGCTGGTTGCCGGTATTGAGCACCCTTTTCGCGGCGATCGAATCCTGGTCGACAGCAAGGACTTCGGAGTTCTGCAAATATCTCTGCAGATCCGTTGGATCGAGGTGAGTAAGATCTATGCCGAGGATAAAGGGTGCCGATCCAAGCGCCCACAGGCTGATCTGAGTCTGGCGCTCGACCGGAGTCAGCCCGTCGTTGCTGCCATTTCCTACCTCGATGGAGTCATAGTCGTTGAAAGCGCCGGGACCAGCATAAGGCTGCCACTCCGCCACGTAGTTGAAGCGTTTGGCAACGTCGGCCCAACTGGTCAGCGGGTAGCTGCTCCCGCCCTTTTCGCAGCGATAGCATTCGACGTCGGGCGGGAATTCCCATTGATTCGCATACTTCATCAATGTCGGGGCGATAGCGGTTGTAAGGTGCCCCTGCGTCACGTCCAGGACCATGGGCCGCCCGCTTTGCCGTATAGCATTCGACCACGCCTTAACGTCATCGGCGTTGCTGTCTGTCATGCCGTCAATCTTGATGTAATCAATATTCCATGCCGCGAGCATATCTACCCATGAATTCGTATATTCCTGTGCTCCCGGCTTGCTGTAGTCAATGCGGACCATGCCCTTACAGTTGTAGTTGTTCTCCTTTACAGACCGTTCCGCAATCTCGGCAGCCGTGTGCGATGTACCCTTAATCGGCGTATTCCGGCGGACTGCCTGCTTGGAAATGCCGGGCGTCACATAGATTCCGAACTTCATCCCGAGACTGTGGATGTAGTCAGCCACCACCTTGATGCCATCGGTATCTCCCTGGGCCGGGAATCGCGATGAGTCTGTCACCCAGCGGCCATTACGGTCGACGTTCGGACCGTGCGGTCCCGGACACTGATACCAAAAGTCGTCGAGGTTTACGTATTCGTACCCGGTTTTCTGCAATCCCGAATTATGCAATGCGAGTGCCTGAGCTTTTATTTGGGCTGCCGTGGGATGCTGGCGGAGGAAGCTCCAACTACTCCAGCCGAGAACGGGCGTGCGCTCGAGACCATTATCCTCTGCGCTGGTGTTCTGCAGGGCCACGCCCGCCAACAACGCGATCAGCATGGGTGCCCTGAAGCTGCGTATCAATTCCCTTGACAAAATTACCCCCTCATCTCCATCATAAGCGGGGAGACAAAGACAATTACGCATGGGCGATGCACATACCTGTGTGATAGCTCGTGCGGGCCGTGGAGCGCACTGGTCGCCATTTCAGTCATTGAGAATCTTTGCTGAGATCGTCGTGGGCACACCGGTGAAGCTTCCCGTCGTTCGAAACACTGTCACGAAATTGTAATGGTTAACGAACTGTAATAAAAACCAAAATCTTTTTCGGAAGTGACAAACGGCAGGAGTTCTGAGACACTCGGCGACGCCATGCCTTTGTCTTCGCCTTCCGTTAACAGTACGGGATCTGTCGGAGTTGTGGGGAATATTCCGCTGAAGCGACCACCCCGGGGTGAAGCAGAAATCGATTTTGCGTAGGCTGCTAGCGACTGTAGGAGTTGAGGATTTTCCTAACCGTTCAGAACCCACTGTGGAACTCAAAATCCGCCGGCTCTCCAACCGTCTCACCAAAATCCTCACAGAAGCGCGCAAACTACGCACAACCTGAGATTGGGCAGAGATTGGCCGGTTAAGTCGGCCAATCGGAAGTTTTCGAACTTTGCCCCCGCAAAGCAATTCACCCGACTCGTTTCGCCCGCCCCTGCCTTCGGCTCTGTGCCCGAATATTCTTCTACGCCGCAACGGCGGCGCAGGAGGCTAGGATGCAACGTGGATGTATGGAACGAAACACTCGCAAAGAAGGCCCTGATGTCGGGCAGTTTCGCTGGTCTGAGACCAGGCTTGACGGCAAGCGTTTTTACCACAAGAAAATTGTCGGCACGGTCGAGCAAAACCCTGATGAAGATGCTGCGCGGCGCTCCGTAGTGGGGTTGGTCTCAGAACTCAACGCCGATGGCCGACCAACGAATTCCGGAGTCCTAACCGTTGCTCAACTCTGTGATCACTTCGAACAACGCGAACTTTCGCACAACACTTGGCGCAGTCATGCCACAAAGAGAATCTATCAGGCGTACTTGCGCCGCTGGATTCGTCCTCATTGGCAGAAATACGGACTCGCCGAGGTTAGGACGACACAAGTCGAGTCCTGGCTTCACGGATTGCCATTAGCACAAAGCAGCTGCGCCAAAATCCGAAACCTGATGTCCGTTCTGTTCAATCATGCCTGCCTATGAACTGTTTGACCGCAACCCAATCCCACTCGTTCGTCAGAGCGCGAAACGCCGAACACCACAAGCCATTCTGGTGCCCGCCGAAATCAAAGCGTTAATCGACGGTCTGGCACTTCGAGAACGCACACTAGTCCTTCTTGCCGCATCAACCGGGTCGCGGCAGAGCGAGATATTCGCCTTAAGTGGGGCGATATCGACTTCGAGCGAGGCCCGATGAGCGTCATCCGTTCCATCGTGTACGGAGTACCCCTGAACCAACGGCCTACTTCCATTGCCTGTCGCTCCGTCTTAGGATGCATGGAATGGCGCGGCTAAGACAGGTTCCTCTCCGCTTTGCCCCGAGCCCCGGCCGGGCCCCTCGCTCTCTCTAAGGCGGTAAGCTGCCTCTATAAGCTGCCTGTAATAAGATAACGAGCAGGGTGTGGCTAATTCGACAGGGAAAATGAAAACACCTCGACCTTGGTATCCTAACTTCCTCATCTCGGCCAGGTTTACCAGAAAGAATGGTTTCGCCTACCACCGTGAAATTCGCCACACGTCCGGCAGAGACTTTTGCCCTCTCGCCAAGGTCCGCTGACGAGCCGGTAGACTATCCGTATCGGAGCCTTCATGACAAAGCATTTTGCAGCAGTTCTCGTCTTCGCTCTGTTCAGCTGTCCCGTCCTCATGCGGGCGCAGCAATTTCCGTGGTGGGAACGGCTTTTGCAACACTACGGCGGCAAGAACGATCAGACCCCGGTATCCTCCATGAGAATGGGCAATCACATGCAAATGTCCCTTAAGGGAGCGTCGCAACCCGGTGACGAACAACGCGCGAAGCAGATCGTCTTCATGGCGGGGGAAGTTGTCGCGCATTATGCAGATGTAAATAGGGCTCTGCAGGAGGGCTACAAGCCGTTCCATCCCACGGGGAAAATGGGCGAGGAGGTTCACTACACAAACTACCGATACGCCAGGCTCGAGCAAAAAGGCGTGATCTACAAGCAACCGGGATCGATCCTATACAAACGGACGCCAGAAGGCATGAAGGCAATCGGCGTGATGTACACCGCGCCACAGAACTCAACTCCTGAAGAATTGAATGCAATCGCTCCGCTGAGCATCGCCACATGGCATCGGCATGTGGACTTTTGCGGCGGTCCGCGAAACCTGCCTCTTGACGAGCAGTTTGGCCAGCATGCCCTGTTTGGACCGCAAGGTAGCATCCACACCGAAGAGGCATGTAACCAGGCGCATGGATTGTGGATCCCGGTCGTGTTCGGCTGGATGACGCATGTTTATCCCACGGCGAAATCCTCAGATGAGATATGGGCGGGCATGGAGATGCGTATGGAGGCGAACACGGATGCGAAGAGACTATGAGATAAGATTCCATTTGTCGACTCCCCTCATCGTATCTGTGTATCAATCTCCTACATGCTTGGTAGTTTGCAATCCAGCGCCGTACGTGATTGAGTTTCTCGCTGCTGATGATCGCTCCCGTGGTGCAACCGGACCGAGCGTCACCGTCAAATACCAAACCGGTCGTGGCGCTCTCCGCGCCCGCATTTGCAGTTAGGGGTGCCACAGGTGACGTAGCGCTCGACCAAGGAGCCGCGCAGGATTTCCTCCGCCGGCGGCAGAAGTTTGGTTTAGTTTGGTTTAGCCGGGCAAAATCGTAAGGCTCACGGACAGGTGCCCTTTCTGATCCATCGTGCCCTTATACGACCGGCGGGCCCTTTGGCTTGGAAGACATGTCCCGGCCAGATTTGCAAGAAATCCCAGGAGTCCGGCTTCGACCAGAATGAGTTTGCGGATTTGCGCTATCATCGCCATAGGTTCAGTCCGAAGTTCATCTGTCGGGCTCGTGATTCTTTACCGAACGCCAGACTGGCCACTGGTCTTCATATCTTCAAGGTCCTATTTCCACGGGCCGATCGTAGCCGGTCATCTCCAGATAGCCCACTCCTTTGATCTCACTCGGACCCCGGTGTCCTTCGATGTTGATGGCTCCTTCCCAATAACTGGGAGCGAATTTGGTGCGACCAGAGAGTTCCTGGGATTTCAGCGGCGTGCTGACTTCCAAAGAGAGACCCAATTTCGGAACCTCCACGCGCCAGCGAACCGGATATTTGGCCGAAGTGATCGGGCTCGTCCAGGTCTCCCCAAGCGACATTAGTGAAAAATCTGACGCCTGGAGATGTATCGAACGGTTGCTACTGTCGACGTAAGTTCCCGTGGAAAACGGATCAATCGAGCCATCCTTGCGCCGGATGTGGAAGAGCATCAATTCCGCGTTGTCGTTCATTTGCAGGCTGAGCCAATCCCACCCGACCTGCTGTGCTTCCAACTGGTGGGTAAAAAACTCATGGTCCATCCAGGCGGTTCCCGTTACCTGATTGGCTTTTCCTCCAACGAGCAAACTTCCCTTCGTGTCCAAGCGTGTCAGGGAAATGTAGTGCGAGGCATGTCCCAGCCCTGCCGCTTTCTGACTTACTCCATTTCGTCCGTGGATGACGGGAGGCTTTTCCGGATGGAGAAGCAGCAAAAAGGAAAACCGATCGTCATAGGCTTGCAGAGTCAAATCTTCTCCCTGCCAATGAGCCTCCCAGTTACCATTCCAGATTTTCTTCCGAACCTCGCTGATTCCCGCCAACCCTGGGCCGGATCGATTGGTCCGTTCGGAATGATAAAACTGCCCATCATCCAGATCGCTCAAGGCCAGGTGAGCCAGGTACAAATCGTGCATATCCCACGTCGAAGATTTGGCAGGATCACGGTCGATTGCCTGACGGAAAAACGTCAATTCAAAGCCGAAGCGATGGCCTTCCCTTGCGGTGAGATTGCCGGTGTAATACCACCACTCGGTTTGAAAATCGGGATGGTTGAAGTGGTCACGAGGGAATTCGTAATGGTAGCCCGGCAGGGCGGTCTGATATTTCTGAACGGCGAATTGCGCACCGGCCATTTGTGCGTTCAAGAAAAGAGCGGCGACAAGGAGAGCCTTATTCTTCATGAATGACCTCCAGAGGATTCAGCCGCACGGCGACGCGTGCTGGATAAAATCCAGAGAGGATCG
>Ga0302326_10014260_pt1 | contig 16812 bp, 16 predicted proteins | sample Palsa_T0_3_FD_202264 | JGI IMG/M metagenome (GOLD analysis project Ga0302326, IMG submission 202264) | Peat permafrost microbial communities from Stordalen Mire near Abisko, Sweden - Palsa_T0_3 | ecosystem: Environmental > Terrestrial > Soil > Palsa > Peat permafrost | place: Sweden: Abisko...
CAGCTGCATAGCCCAGCATGCGCTCTGCGCCGACGTTAAAGATCTGGATTACGCCCTTGGCGTCGGTGGCAATGCTCGAGAAGTTGACGCTGTTAAAGATCGCGCTCTGTAGCGCTCCCGCCTTGGCGAGGGCCTCTTCCGCGCGCTTGCGTGCGGTGTTGTCGGTGCCGATCAGAAGGTATCCGATGATCACGCCGTCGACGTCGCGTAGTGCCGTCACCGACACGACCGCGGGAAAGCGGCTGCCATCTTTACGGATATAGGTCAGCTCGTAGATATCCTCAATGCCTCGGGAGGCCTTGAAAACTAACGCCTCAAACCCCGGTGCGATCGGAGTATCGAGTTCGTCACTCAGCACTTTGGCACGCGCAATCAGCTCTTGCGGATCGGAAATATCCGCCGGCGTGATCTTGTTCATCATCTCGGCAGCTGCATAGCCCAGCATGCGCTCTGCGCCGACGTTAAAGATCTGGATTACGCCCTTGGCGTCGGTGGCAATGCTCGAGAAGTTGACGCTGTTAAAGATCGCGCTCTGTAGCGCTCCCGCCTTGACAAGGGCCTCTTCCGCACGCTTGCGTGCGGTGTTGTCGGTGCCGATCAGAAGGTATCCGATGATCACGCCGTCGACATCGCGCTGTGCCGTGACCGAAACGACCGCAGGAAAGCGGCTGCCATCTTTACGGATATAGGTCAGCTCGTAGATATCCTCAATGCCTCGGGAGGCCTTGAACGCCAGCGCCTCGAACCCCGGCGCAATCTGGATCTGTAGTTCGGCGCTCAGGGATTGCGCGCGCGTAACGAGTTCTCTTGGATCGGAGATGTCGGCAGGCGTGATCTTGTTCAACACCTCTTCAGCCGTGTAGCCGAGCATGCGTTCGGCGCCTACGTTGAAGATCTGGATGACGCCATTGGCGTCGGTGGCGATGCTCGAGAAGTTGGCGCTGTTGAAGAGCGACAGCTGCTCCTTCTGTTGCTTCAGGATTTGCGTCTGATCCTGGAGCTGTAGGTTAGTCTGCTCGATCTCAAACTGCTGAGCCTGCGTTTTAAGCTGCGAATCCCTAAGGAACTCGGCTTGAGACCTGATTTCTGCGCTGCTCACGCGCAGCTCTTCCTGTTGGGTCCGCAGCTCAATACCTTGCCGCTGGGTTTCCTCAAGCAGATCTTCCAGCTGGACCCGGCTTTTCAATGATCGCACGGCCAGGCCAAGGGACTCAGACGCGCGTGACAGCAGTTCGTGGTCGGCGGCTTCCAAGCAGCGAGCGAAGTCCAACTCCACCACTGCGTACACCACTCCATCGACGCTGGCCGGTACCACGAGACGCTCAATCGTCGTGCGGAGACCAGTGCTCGATCCGACGACGCTATTACCTGCCGACATCGTCTGCACGTGTATCGGGCGATTATCCTTCGCGGCCTGCTCAACAAGCTCATCCCCGGTGGTTGCCAAGTCAAGGTCCGACCCACCGGGAGCGCCGTAATCGGCTAAGCGCCGGGAAGGCCTGTCTCGTTCGGCCAGATAAACCACACCTGCTCGAGCACCCAGATACTCGGCCAGGAATTCAAGCGCCCGGTCGGCGAGCTTTTCGAGTCGCTGCCCGCCGTGGGTCCGTTCACTCAAGCCCACTTGTCCGCTGCGAATCCAAGCTTGCATCTGCCGCGCTCGATAGTCTCGCGATGTACGCAGTGCTGCGGCCAAGATGAGCGCCAGGATTAACGCGGTCCCCCCCAATGTAACGAATGAGGGGGCGCGCGCGGCGCTGAATAACTTGGGTCGATCGAAGGCCAATTCGCGGCGTTCTTCACGCGTCATTTCGGCGGCCGCGGCCCGAATGCCGTCCATCAGTTCTACGCCACGATCTGTACGAACCATTGCGAGCGCATCAGCAAGGTCCCCCTGACGGCGCAGTGCAATCGTCCGCGATAGCTCCGCCATTTTGTCGGTGCATAGCTGAACGAGCGCCTGCAAGCGTCGCTCCTGCAGAGGGTCGGTAGCCACCAGAGCGTGCGCGGCCGCGATCTCGGCCACTAGCGCTGTGTTAGCCGTTTTGTACGGCCCAATATATTTTTCGTCACCGGTGAGCAGGAAACCCAGTTGCCCGGTTTCCGCGTCCTCCATCGTGGAAACCATTGTCTGCAGCTGCTCGACCACTTCGGGGGTATGCGTTGCGCGTCGAGCGCTCGCTAGGTCGCGCTGGAGCGCCGCATATGAGGCAAGCGCCACCATGAAAGCCGCCGAAAGCGCGATCGCGAATCCGACCAGTGTTGTGGTTGGAAGGAGCGGCCCAAACCGGGAGACACGACGTGAGACGAGCGAAAATTGTGTCATGAAATGTGAGTGGCCTCTGGGAAAATGATAGTTACGGCTCCCTCCCGGTCTGCGAATTCAGGCACCCTCTCCTGGCAAACGGCTCCCGGGACGTACTGCGCCTCGGCCGCAGGAGATTTAGGATCTTTGGATCGCGGGTATTTGTGCATTTAGCAACTGGGGGTAGCCGAGCTCGACGATGTCTACCAGTCTGACTTGGTGACCACCTGCTGACCTGGCACCCTTAAGTGCCTGCTCGGCGGCCTCGATCAGATCATCCGGAACGGCGCCCTTGGGCGTCCTCTCGTCTTTCGCGCCGGACTCACCAATACTCTGGCGCGTGGAGTTACGACAGGCGCCACCCACTGACACTGTGATGTGACCGTGACACGATGATGCGCTGTGCAGGAGATTCAAAGCGTCAACCGCATCGATAGCGCGCCGAGCGACGGTGCTCGCGCCCTGAGCGCTGGTTTCCGGCAAAACTAGCGCGAATTTACCGCCCGCATAGCGGCCCAATACATCGGTGGGTCGGGGCGCCGCAGAGCGCAGCGCGTCGGCGACGCTGTGCAGGCAGGCGTCACCTTTCTGCTCGCCAAACTCGGCGTTGTATGCAGTGAACAGATCGATGTCCACCAGCAGTATCGCGAGCGGTGCTCCTGAGCGTTGGGCGCGCAGCCACTCCTGCGTTAGAGTCTTTTCAAGCTGTCGGCTAGTGACCGCGCCGGTGACGAAATCCATCTTAACTGCACTGCGCAGCGTGTCGGACAGCGCCTTCAGGCGCTGGTAGGTACGCACTCGTGCCAACACCAATGCGGCATGGGGAGGTTTGCCGATGAAGTCCGCAGCACCGAGCTGCATCCCTAAGGATTCCAGCTGCGGACTTTCGTGGCTGGTGACAAAGATGATGGGCACTTGCGCCAGCGCCGGATCGTTCTTAAATTCCTTGCACACTTCGAAGCCGCTAAACTCGGGCATGTCTACATCCAGGAGAACCAGGTCCGGAGCCGATTCGCGCGCCAGCTTGAGCGCCAGGCGACCCGAGGTTGCAAATCGAATTGGTCTGAAGTCGCTAAGGATATGGCTCAGAATACGAACCATTGTGCGGTCATCGTCGACCAGCAGGATGCTGAATTTCTCTTGGGCTTGCATAAAGTGTCTGCCCGGCTCCTTCCGCAGGTGCCTGTGCTCACTTCAATGAGGTAGTCAGCGCGCCCGGTTGAGTTTATTAGGCTGTACTGACGTGCTGTGCGGTGGCCGTTATGCCGCGACCGATGGCCGCCAGTTGTCTCCGGGAGGCAAGGCCATTTCGATCACATCGGCCAACGATGTCGCATCGAAAGGCTTCTTCAGGAACCCTACGGCTCGCAGCTTCATCGCACGCTCGCGCAGCGCGCGGTTTTCGCTCGCGGCAATGAAGATGATCGGTGTCGCTGCCGAGCCAACCAAATTTTGCAGTCGATCGGCGACGAGGAATCCATCGCCAGCCGGCAGCGAAATGTCCAAAACAGCGACGTCCGACTCGTTCTTGCGGACGGCAGCTATAGCGCTGACGGCGTCATTAGCCGTATACACGATATGTCTCATAGACTTCAGACGCACGCCCGTACCGAGCAAGGCAGTGTTGTCATCATCAACTAGCAACACGGATTTCATCGCCATTGAATGCCTCCATGAATTAGCGAGTTTCGGGCACACGCAAACAATGAGGTCCCTACTCTGGCCTGACCACTCTAGTCCAGAACTGTTCTTTGTACAGGACCTGGTCGACTTATCGGCGTACCCGCATCAAAATTGAGCGCCCATGTTGTCCGCGCAACTTAAGCGGGCCGGAGGCTACTATTAATGCGGGCGGCACCGTTTGACGTCACTAATTAGCATTCTTTGACGAATGCGGCGCGCCAAGCGTCTCAGCACATCAATTTCAGCTTCAAACGAGCTTTCTGTGCCGCGGATCGATTTGCTGGCGCGGGGGCTGCGCAACAAGGAAAATGTCGGAAGATGCGCCCAAATCTGGAGGGAGCTCGCCGCCGATTGATCGGCAGGTGGCCGTACAGGACGCCAAAGCATCCCCGCACGTATTCATCAGTTACGCCTCGCAGGACGCAGCAGTCGCGGAGCGGTTGTGCGCAACGCTCGAACCAGCGGGGTTTCCATGTTGGATCGCGCCGCGAGACGTCGAAGCCGGAGCGCTCTACGCGGACGCCATCGTTCGGGCAATCAACGAGGCGAAAGCCGTTGTGTTGGTACTGTCCGCAAGCGCGACAGGATCAGAACATGTTGCCCGGGAGGTTGAGCGGGCAGCCTCCAAACAAAAGCCGATCATTGCGTTTCGAATTGATGGTGCGGCGCTCAATCCAGGGCTTGAGTATTTTCTGTCGAACTCCCAGTGGATCGATGTGCTAGCGATCGGGATGCCAGCGGCATTAGCGAAGTTGGCGAATGCGACGCGACACGGTTCGGGACAGACCATGGCCGCGGTTCAGGAGGCTGCTGCAAAACCCCTGGAACGAACGCGGGGAAGGGCGACGCTGATCGTTGGCGCGGCGGTCGTGATGAGTGTCACCTCGCACGCTTCCTTAAGTTCGGCGCGTACTTGAGTGCTGTCTCATATCTCGCCAACGCCTCGATGGGGCTCCCTCGAGGTACGGGCCTTTGTCGTGGGGCGAAAGCCATCTGTATAGTGGCGCCCGGGCGAGATAAGAGGCGTCAGCTTCGCGCGCACCCCGCAATTTGCTCCGCTATAGCCTTGGCGTGATTGAAGGGGGGCGGGTAATTCGATTGCCTATGCGCGCCCATTCCACAGTTGTGACGTAGTCCGCATCAATCTATCCAGCGCGAGCAGATGGTGGTCGATGGTGTCGATTCGCCCAAAGGAACGGAGTGAAACCGACGATGTTCCTGCTGACAACCGCCCTTTTCAGCTTCGTGATTACGAGCTTCAGCCCGTCGTCGGCACATACGGCCGGTTGCGCCGTCACTCAAGAACGTTTCTTGGCAAATCAATGCCCACAGAGGCTGCAATTCCCTGGGAGTCTAACTGGTGTGGCCCGCTCAAACATCCGTACTCCGCCAGTAGCCTGCGATGTTGAGATCTCGTAAAAACGAGTGGTGATGTGAACAACACCCAGAATCCGCAGTCCTTGTCCGATAACGTCCGTCGTTTCTCGACGTCAGATTGGATTGTCGTGGGCACCGCATTGTTCATCATATTTAACGGCTTGTCGGTTTGCATCGGATGGTGGGCGCGCATACCGATATTGGTCCAAGTGGATCCTAATGACGCTCCTACTCATATCAATACTGCATTGGGCTTCATCTTATTAGGATTCGGAGAGTTGGGCGTGGTGCTCCGGCGTCGAGGTTTCGTGATCGCAATGGCGGGTACGGTGCTGTGTCTTGCGAGTGCTGAATTGGCCGAATATGCATTCCAATTCAACATGGGCATCGATACCCTTTTTGCCGTGCCGTTCGTTAGCCTCGATACCCGCTATCCCGGCCGGATGTCGGGAAATACCATTGCTTGCTTCCTTCTCATATGCGGCGGGCAATTATGTATGTCGAAGCCGGGCAAGGACGCCGGTGCCGCAACCACCGCCGCTGTAACACTGAAAACGCTGGCGGGCGGAATCGCCTTTGTCGCTATGCTTGGTCACGTGGTGCAGTTCAACACTGCCTACGGATGGACTGATTCCGTGGGGATGTCGATACGCTCTTGGGCAGGATTTATGCTTTTAATCATCGCGAGAATTGCCGCATTGTGGCAGCGCGATATTGTGGACAAGCCCAGCTTGCCAAACTGGTTCCTGCCCTTTCTGGCAAGCTCCGTGACCAGCATATCTATAGGTCTGATCTGGATATTCGCTAGTCCTATTGTCCGACCATTCATGCTCGATCCTATTTATGCGACGTTCGCCCATCGAGTCGCCGTCGCATTAGCACTGAGCGTGGGTACGCTTATATTTCTCGGAACGATCAGCGTGCTGGTTGCAAGGCACAAAGCGGTGATGGCGCGGGTGAGCGAGAAGAAACTTTCCTTAGTGCTGGAACACATGTCCGAAGGAGTGATGCTGATAGATGCCCAGGGGAACGCGATCTATCAGAATCCCGCATGTTTGCGCATTCATGGCCTGGAACCGGGCGGGACGGGGTTCATCAAAAACCAGGACTTGCCGATTGGCTGGAAGGGCTGGGATGAGCAGGGGCGTCCGCTCAACCTCGATGAGTGGCCGCTTTCCCGAGTTACTCGTGGGGAGCGCATTCAAAACCAAGTGCTACGGGCGCGCCAATGCGAGACAAATCACGAGTTCTTCGCCAGCTGCAACGGCTCTCCGATCTACGACGACAACGGAAAGATCGTTCTCAGCTTTATTACCATACAGGACATAACCGAGCGCAGGCAGGCGGAGCGGGAGGTGCGGGAAAGCGAAGCGCGTTTTCGGACGTTGGCCAACTCCATCCCGCAACTCGCGTCGATGGCCCGTGCTGACGGATTCATCCTCTGGTACAACCAGCGCTGGTACGATTACACGGGTACGACGCCCGAGCAGATGGAAGGCTGGGGATGGCAGAGCGTGCATGACCCCGCACTACTCCCGACCGTGCTGAGCAGGTGGCGCGACGCGATTGCGCTCGCGCAGCCGTTCGAAATGGAGTTTCCGTTGCGCGGGGCAGACGGAACGTTTCGCAACTTTCTCACCCGCGTCCAGCCGATGAAAGATTCAGAGGGTCGCTTGGTGCAGTGGTTTGGCACGACTACCGACGTCGATGAGTTGAAGCGGATCGAACAGTCGCTGCGGGTGACACAAGCGCGGCTGGAATCGACGCTCGAAGCCGGCTCGATCGGGACCTGGACCTGGGATATCGCCAGCGACCGCTTGATAGCCGACGAATTCACAGCGCGCATGTTCTCGATCGCGGCGAGCGCGGCGGCGGAAGGACTGCCCGCAGCAAGCTATCTGCAAGTCGTTCATGAGGAGGATCGCACGAGCGTCGCCGACGCCCTCGAAAGCGCGATCCAGCTCTGCGGCGCTTACGATATCGAATATCGGGTCCGGCAAAGAGACGGAGCGTTCCGTTGGCTGCAAGCGAGGGGGCGGGTCGAGTCCGACGGCGCGGGCCGCGCCTCGTTTTTTCATGGAGCGGTCATTGACGTTACCGATCGGAAGCTCTCGGAGTTGTCGTTGCGCGACAAGAATCAGCAGTTGGAGAGGTCTAATCGTGACCTTGAGGATTTTGCTTACGTCGCATCCCACGATATGAAGTCGCCGCTGCGCGGTATTGACAGTGCCGCAAAATGGCTCGAGGAGGATCTACACGATCTCTCGGACGAGTCTCGCAAGATACTTGGACTCATGCGCAATCGGATCAATCGCATGGAAAAACTGCTCGACGATCTTCTCGCTTATTCGCGCGCCGGACGTACCGACACGGCCATCAGTGAAACCAATGTGGCGGACATCTTCGATAGTATTGTCGTGATCTTAAGTCCGCCCGCGCATATTAAGGTTCGTGTGGAGGGCGTACTCCCCGTGATCGTCACTGCGAGTGCTCAACTCGAACAGGTGCTAAGAAATCTCATCAACAACGCAATTAAGCATCACGATAAGCAGAGTGGCGAGGTGGTTCTCTCTGGAAAGCAGGTCGGAAATTTCGTGGAATTCCTTGTGCGCGATGACGGTCCCGGCATACTGCCCCAATTTCACAAGAAAATCTTTCAATTGTTCCAAACGCTGAAGCGACGTGACGAAGTGGAAGGCAGTGGAATGGGACTGGCCATAGTAAAGAAATTGGTGGAGCAGCAGAATAGTTGCATTACGGTCCACTCGCACGGGAACGGCACGGGGACGGAATTCCGCTTTCAGTGGCCGACATCGACAGCTGCTTATGATGTCATGAGGACGACACATGCTTGAACCGAAAACCGCGCAGTTACTGCACGTGGAAGACGACGACCTATGCCTGATGGGGCTGGCGCGTGCATTCAAGGCTGCCAAGATCGCAAATCGAATTTACTTCGCGCACGACGGCATAGAAGCGCTGGATATGCTGCGGGGAACAAATGGCCGCGCCCGGCTACCGCGTCCCTTTACAGTGCTTCTTGATCTCAACATGCCGCGCATGGACGGAATTGAATTTCTCAAGGAGGTGCGAAAAGACGAGGAGCTAAAGAAAAGCGTTGTCTTCATTATGACTACGTCTAATGCAGACGAGGACAAGGTGGCGGCTTATAACCTCGGGGTAGCCGGCTATATCCTCAAGTCGAATCCGGCGAATGCATTTCTGGAAGCAACAGCGCTTCTGGATACCTATTGGAGGGTGGTCGAATTTCCGGCTGCGTGAGCGACCCTCAATGAAACATGACGACAAAGCCGCACACGACTTTCGTCGTTTTCATGCTCTCGCAAGCAGGTAGTCGGTAGTGTCATCCGCTGCAGCACCTAGGACGGCCCAAGCGAGCGTTCGCGGTCGATCGCTACGGGCCGAACGTCGATGTCTGCTTTCAGATAGCGAGACTCGCTTTTCCACCTTCCGGTTCTGGCCGGAAGTACTGCTTTTGGCGTGCGCCGTGGAAAGGCGGCGCTTCCCAGTGGGTGAAAGCCCCACCCGGCGATAGCTTCAGCCGGAAGCAACCGGAGCAACTGTGGAGGTAACGAAGCGGTTGAAGCCTTCGGTGAAGCGTGTCACGAATTGGTGGCAGCGTGAGTGTGCAGGCCGTAACGCGAGTGAACGCTGAGCAAGCCTCGAAAAGGTCGACGCGCGGGCCGACCCGACAGCCATATTGGGGAAGGTTGATACGGTTGGGGAAGCGAGCAGACAAGACACCCAACCGCTGCGCCGGGGAGCATGTACACAAGGGAAGCGCACGCAACACGGGAAGCCCCACGACGTGCTCAGCGATGAGCAACCGGACGCCTGCGAGGGATGGGCCGGGCGTCATGGGGTGACGGAGAGGCTCGTATTACCGATGAAGCCGGGTAATGCCGGCGGAGGGAAGGGGCCTCAGTTCAGGACAAACGCAATGAAGTAGTGAGGGACAGGAGATTGGGCAACCTATCAACTCCGAAAAGTGTTCAGAAGCTGCAGACGGCGTTACACGCGAAAGCGAAGACGGAAGCCGGGTACCGCTTCTACGCTCTGTACGACAAGATTTACCGCGAGGACATCCTGGCGCATGCCTACGTCCAGTGCCGCTCCAACAAGGGGGCGCCGGGTGTAGACCGGCAGGACTTTGCGGATGTCGAGAAGTACGGGCTCGAACGGTGGCTCGGTGAACTGGCGCTTGCGCTCAGGCAGGAGACGTACCGACCAGATCCGATCAGACGAGTGTATATCCCGAAAGCCAATGGCAAACTCAGGCCGCTGGGCATCTCGACTCTGCGTGATCGGGTGTGCATGACAGCAGCGATGCTGGTGCTTGATCCGATCTTTGAAGCTGACCTTCCACCCGAGCAGTACGCCTATCGGCGTGGCCGCAATGCCCAGCAGGCGGTGACCGAAGTGGAAGAGACACTGTTCTATGACCATCCGGAAGTAGTGGACGCCGACCTCGCGGACTACTTCGGTAGCATCCCGCACACCGAACTGATGGTGTCGCTCGCGCGGCGCATCGTGGACGGGCGTGTACTGCATCTGATCAAGATGTGGTTGGAATGTGCCGTCGAAGATACCGACGATAAAGGCCGGAAGATGCGCACGACCGAGGCCAGGGACAGCGGTCGCGGCATCCCGCAGGGTTCACCGATCTCACCACTGCTGGCGAATCTCTACATGCGCCGGTTCGTGTTGGGATGGAAGAAGCTCGGCCTTGAGGAACGCCTCGGCTCTCGCATCGTGACCTATGCGGATGATCTCGTGATCCTGTGCAGGCGTGGCAACGCTGACGAGGCGCTGACCCGAATGCGCGAACTCATGAAGAGACTGAAGCTGACGGTCAATGAGGAGAAGACACGAATCTGCACCGTTCCGGAAGGGACGTTCGACTTCCTGGGTTACACGTTCGGGCGGATGTATCAGCGGACGACTGGCAGAGCCTATCTGGGTATGCGGCCGTCCAAGAAGAGCATCCGGCGCACGGTGGAGAAGATCCATGCGCTCACGGCCCAGTCGATGACGTGGCAAGACACCACAGAGCTGGTGGAACAGTTGAATCGCACGCTGCGCGGGTGGGCGAACTACTTCCAAGTAGGCACGCGCATCCACGCTTATCGGGCGCTCGGTAACTACACCGCTGCGCGGTTGCGTCGGTGGTTGCGCACCAAACACAAAGTCAGAGGTCGTGGAAGCGGGAGCTATCCACTCTCGCACCTGTACGGGCACGTCGGTCTCGTACGCTTGACTCAGCTTGGACGCGGCCCGTCGTGGGTGAAGGCGTGAGGTCCTGTCCGAGAGCCGGATGCGGGAGATCTGCACGTCCGGTTCGATGAGCGGGGTGTGAAAACGGAGCGACGGCGCGGGTACTTGGGCACCGCCAAACGAAAGAGGCGGCAACAGACAACCCGAACCTAATGTCACCGCGTCACATCCCAACTCTACCGCCTGCTGACGGATTGGCCTGTAGTACCGGTTTTGAACCCCCTGCAGACATTCGCGAATATCTGCTTCGGGGACGCCAAGGTCGATGCGCACGCTTCACCAGCGCCTCAAGGGCCGAGCCGCCGTATATAGAGGTGTCCGTAAAAATGTCGCATTCGCGCGACCGCGTTTGCGATCGGACTTTCCACGACGCTGGAACAGGTTACATCGAGTCTGCAGCGGCATGAGCGTCAGCCCTTGGCGGCACCAACGCAGCGGCCCGTATCATCCTGTCTTGACGCCAGAAACTCCGAGACGACACTTTCGCGTTGTAATGCATTGACCGACCGGGAGTCGGACCGCTGGTCTCTGTCGGCGAAAGTCTCAATTCCGGGCGGCGACACTCATGTCCTGCATGACGCCGAACTGCTGCGCTACATAAAATCCATTTTTTTCGATATACACGCGCGCGAGGAATGTGCTCTTGGTGGCGTTTACCGCACCGGCAATGGCACCGCGTACACAGGGGCTGGCTCCGCGCATCGTGACGTCAATATCCTTGGCTGACTCGCCGCAAGCAGCGTAAGCAGCCTGCTCAATGTGCCAATAGATGCGGTGAGCGCCTTCGCTGGTGCTGAGGTCCGACGCCGAGTATTTGACGCGAACCGCGTCCCGTGCCGGCTCGTCGGCATGACTGCAGATTGGAACGGACGCCATGACCGTCATAGCGAGCGCAAGCAGCATGCGCGCATTAGGCTTCAGTGTTTTCTTGCCAAACATAAATTAGCTCTCCGGGGTCGACGTCGCAGAACAGGTGGCTGACCTGAGTATCGACCGATCCCGGGAGTTCGCAGGTGCAGATTGCCGGTTGTGTGACCGGTCGCGAAATTTATCGGAAGAGCGAAGACTTCTCATTAGGACATATTTCCGATTGTGTTGATGAAGTCTCACAATTGCCGGATCCGCACAGTTCAACTCCGCCAGCTACGCCGATGTCGGCCATTCCGAATGTCGTCGGGGTAACTGGTCCATCTTCGCGAATGCAATTAGCACCAAGCTCGCGGTGGGTGACAGGACGTCGGCTTTTCGGCAGGTAGTTCGCACGGCTGAAAGTCCGGTCTTGGGCCAATTGCCGTCCGCTGAGACTCTAAGAGCCGGTCATCGTGCGAGCCCGAGAAACACGGTCAGAGCGCGATTTAGTCTAACTATATCCTCATCGTTGAGTTTTCCGATTCGCTTGCCGAGCCGCGCCTTCGGAACGGTGGTGACCTTGTCGACCATTAAGCGCGAAGCGCTGGAAAGACAGTTGCGATCGGTCGGCTCAACCACCATCTGCAGTAACGGAGCTTCGGTGGGGTCGGTCGTGAACACGCACAGAGATATGGAACTCGTAGAATCAAAACGATCCTCTTGCGCGATCACCGCAGGGCCGGGCTTTCCCGCGTACGGGCCACCGCCCGAAACCGTCCACACTTCGCCACGCTTCATTCCGCAGCATGATCCGAAATGGCGTCAATGAATCCCTGATCGCCCTTCGCTCGCTTGCTGGCAGCAACGGCCTTGGACTGCTGACGCGCGGCGCGTACAAAGGAGCGTGCGCGCACATCCGGCACCCAGATCTGAACGGGCCGCAATCCCTGTGCGCGCAGGCGTTCTCGGTGTAACCGGACCTTGTCTCTGGACGAACGGGTCTTATCAAGCAAGGTAATTCTCGCGGTGGTTACATGTAACCCAACAGTTCAACATGAGTGGCGCAACTGTATTCGGCACCCGGCGTCAGGTGATACCCGGAATTCACTTCGAATCGATTCGAGTGGCAGCTTCCTGGCGACCAGTTCGGCACCGCCAATGCCCGGTATTGGCCCGAATCGCGCCTACCACACCCCGCCGAGAGCCACGGTGATCGCCTCACCGTTCACGCCCCCGGCGGCGTCGCTGCACAGGAACGCGATCACCTGCGCGACCTCTCGCGGCTCCAGCACTCGGTTCTGCGGGTAGATGGCGGCGCGCTCGCGCCATACCTGCTCGACGGTGATGCCGCGCCGTTCGGCCTCCGTCTTCGCCGAGCGCTCGGCCATTGCCGTTCGCACCCAGCCAGGCAGCACTGCGTTGGATGTGACTCCGAATGGTCCAGCGTCCTGCGCGATCGCGCGTGCGAGCCCGATAACCCCATGTTTGGACGCGGTGTACGCGCTGCCGGAGCGTTCCGCTTTCTCGCCGGCGGTCGAACTAGTAAATACGAGCCTGCCGAAGCCGCGTTTGCACATGCCGCCTACTGTCAGCCGCGCGAGCTCGAACGGACCATCGAGGTTGATTCGCATCGTCTCGCGCCAGACGTCCGGATCCTGCTCCCAAACGAGCCGCTCGTGGGCCGAACCGATACCGTGGTTCACGACCAGCACGTCAATCGCGCCCAGTCGTCGCTCGGTCTCGGAAACAGCTAGGGCACAGCCCTCAGCTGTGCCGAGGTCGGCCACGACGTATTCGAGACCAACGGCCGCCAGTTCCGTCGCGCTGCGCGACACGACCATCACGCGCGCTCCCGCTAGCGACAGCAGTTGCGCTGCCTCGCGCCCGATCCCCCGGCCGCCGCCTGTGACCACCGCTACACGTCCGTTCATCCTCTGGCTCCCCGTTCGCGGAATCGTCCCATGCTAGACATTATATTTTGTCTTTTCCGACTTGAGCTGCAAGCGAACCCGGATCGCCCAGATCTCTTTCAGCTCGAATGGGGCTTTTTGGTCAACGAGCTTGCCTTTGTTCCAGAGCTCGCGAGCACGTTTGCTACGTATTCCATGGTTGTCTTACGTTGTTTGAGGGCCAACTAGTCTTCTGCCCTTGAAACGCGGCGACGTTTCTGCAATGCGTTTCATCATTACTGCGGCGTTCATACTCCTTCCCTCTTACGCGAGTTATTGAATCCGGCGCGTGTGAATCAGATCGGTTCCTGATGGCGACGTAGCCGCACCGCTGCGTCGATGGACGACGTCTTTCATGATGCGCTGGCCTGGTCCTTCCATCGCGGAATGTTCACTCCCCTCACGATGAGCCATAGCATTAGCAAGGCTTCCGCGAGGAAGCCAAGGATCTCGAGGTACGTGGACAGCTGGCTTGCGAGCGGGGACAGAAAGATCAACCAACCGACACCGGCTAACGCCATCAGCACGCCTAGAATTCGGGGCAGGAAGGTCGACCTGAAGATAAGGTAGCCAATCAGGAGACAAAAGGGCCCGAAGAATGCCAAGCTGCTGATTTTGTAGGGAGCGACGTTAAAGAGGCTAAGAACATCATTGGCGCATCCCACAAGGCTAAAAAACGCCGCGAGCAGAGAGAGGCTCCGGTTCACCGGCCTAAACATGAAATAGAAGCGCAGCGTTACAACGATGTAGAACGCGTACGCGACGAGGCTGACGGCATCAAATAAGACAACCCGGCCCCGGCCAACGAAGACATCGGCGGATACTGCTGTCAGAAAGTAGAGCAAATAAACTACACCGGTAATCCTGGCCCTTGCTCGTGGTGACGTTGCGTCGGCGTTGGCGTTCAAAGGTGCATCCCCCCTTTACTGCTGGTGCGCGGCGCAATTCGAAGCTAGACCGCCGCCCAGCGCTCGAAGTCTACCTTTTTCGAAATCGCGACTGAGGAGGATTGACGCATCCGGAAGCGGACGCCCGCGAGCTACGTCTTCGGGTCAGCAAGCGACCTCGGCGCGTCGGCCGCAATCCGATATGTGCCGCGCGTGCTGGAATCGCTGCACGTTTAGGTGTCGCCGACGCTTACCCACGGCACCCTGAGGCCGGGCTTTGGGAGGAAGGTGAAGCTTCGGCCATTGACACTTCGGATCGCCCAGCTGCACGATCGCTGGGAAGCGCCAAATTGAATTATGGGCCGCGGTGCCGGCGAGGGATGGTTGCAAGTAAGTGACAAATCGAGCCCCCGATTTGAACCTACGATTGCCCTTCTCAGCCAAGGCACTGGCTGTGAACCAGGATCTTGATCTGCTTTCGGCAGGCCAAACGGGCGACGATGCCGGTAACGGCGCGGAGCGGTTGTGGCCGCGCGGATTTTCAGTCTTTCGACGCTCTCTTCTTGCTCCAGCCGCCAACTGCGAGCGCGCCGGACGTGCAGGCAGCGCGTAATTCATCGGCAAGAGCACGGTCGACTATGGCCCGCGCCACGACCATGCCCCCAATGGACAAGGCAGCTATGATCTGTGCAGTCGTGCGGCTTTGGCGGCCCTTCTTAGTCATGCTCCGCTCCAAGACGCTCACCATCGCCCTAAAGACTGTCTCGAAAGCGCGCCTTGCGCTTATACCGCTACGTGAAACGTCCGTCGGCAGTGCGACCATCGGACAAGAATTCTCGATGTCCTCGAAATGCTGGCGAGACAGATAAGCACGGACCACCTGTGGCCCCACGTCAGTCGACGACAGGTCTACATTCACACCTTCCCAACAATTCTTCCACTCTGGATCAGTAAAGAAGCACTGTAGTACCTCGGCGTACAGGTCGCTCTTGCTTTTGAAATAGCTATAGAACACACCATGTGTTAGGCCTGCACCGGCCATGATTTGTTTGAGAGAGACGCACTCAAAGCCATACCGATTGAAAAGCTTGCGTGCGCTGTCAATGATGCGTTTGCGCACCGCTGCGCGGTGCCCGGCGGGGTATGGCATAAGGTGTTCTCGTCTCCAGAGACGATTAAACTATGCCCCGAACCTCGATGGGCTAACAAGTAAAATATTATCTTGAACATGTTCTCACACGGTGCTGTTATGGCCGTTCAATGCACAATCCGGGGGACGACTATGGGCGATATAGCAAATCTCGCACCTCTGACCAACGGACCTACGCGGCGGCAAGCGATTGCGGGTGCTGTGGGCGCATTCGCTGGTCTATCTTTGGGCTCAACTGGAGCCTGGGCGGGAGCTGACGATGGGGTATCTCATACAGCGGACGCTATTCACCAGGAGCCAGTTTTCACGGCGAGCCCAAAGCGCGTCTACGAAGCTCTTACTGACGCCAAACAGTTTACCCGCGTCATACAGCTCAGTGGCGCCCTGCAGGCGATGCATTTGCCAGATAAACCCGCAGAGATTAGTCGGGAAGCTGGGGGCGCCTTTGCGCTTTACGGCGGCTTCATCACGGGACGACACATCGAGCTTGTGCCGGACGTGCGAGTTGTCCAGGCGTGGCGAGCGGGCGACTGGCCTCCAGGCGTTTATTCGATTGCCAGTTTCGAGCTCGTCAAGCAGGGCTCAGGGTCCAAGATCGTCTTTGACCACACGGGCTTTCCTAAAGGTAAGGCCGAGAGCCTGGCGTCGGGATGGAAAGCTCACTATTGGGAACCGTTAGCTAAGGTCCTGGCGTAAACACTGCGCGGAGTTCATGAAGAGGCGTGCAGAGCGCTAACAGTCCGGCAGGGGCCTGGCGCAATTAATCCAAGCCCTTACGTTGACGTAGCGCTCTAGGAAAGTGAAAGGCTAGGCGTCTCGCCTCGAGAGACGGCAATCAAGTTAGTACGACAGCTTTGGCGATCACTGATTGCTTCCTACGGGTAGGATCTCTAGTTTTCGTGGAAGCGATCGCCGGATTCGGTTAAGCATGTTTAACCTCGGCACTGGGCCGAAGTGCGCATGCAGGGCAGAATGCCGGCTTCCGCACAGCCTTAAGAGTTCGGATCGGCAACTCATTTTGTTCGTGAACGAAGCGTGAACCGCTGGAGATAGGGGTTAGTTAGCGACCTGGCGTGGATCAGCGCTTCGGGCGGCGCACTGCTCTGATCTTGCCGCCGCGGCCGCCGCCGCAGAAGAACTGATCGGCGCCGTCAGACTCGAGTCCTGAGACGCCGGTTCCTTGAGGCATATCGAGGGTCTGGAGGACCGCTCCGGTTTGAGGGTCGACACGGCGCAAATCACTCTTGTCACCTTCCCAGGTGCCATGCCAGAGCTCGCCGTCGACCCAAGTGACTCCGGTGACGAAACGCTTTGACT
>Ga0302326_10014263_pt1 | contig 16808 bp, 17 predicted proteins | sample Palsa_T0_3_FD_202264 | JGI IMG/M metagenome (GOLD analysis project Ga0302326, IMG submission 202264) | Peat permafrost microbial communities from Stordalen Mire near Abisko, Sweden - Palsa_T0_3 | ecosystem: Environmental > Terrestrial > Soil > Palsa > Peat permafrost | place: Sweden: Abisko...
TTTTTGAAGATGATGCTTGCTGACGTGGTGAAACGAGCCGACGAGTCCGCGTTTTAGAAGGGCAAAAAAAGCCTCCGCCTCGTTCGTTGTCACGTCACCGCGGGCATATTCGCCAGCCGAGTGATTGACGGTCACGTGACCGCCAGCAAATTCTTTGCCGATGCCGTGATAGGAGCGGAGTTCATCGGTCATGATCCGCGCAGACCGATCCACGTTTTCGCGGATTGCTTGCTTGAGCGTAGGCGCGGTTACATCGGCCACCACGTGCGCGCGGGCGCGACCGCCGCGCTCGACAAGGGCAACCACTGGCGTCTTTTTGGTGCCACGTCCGGCCAAGTGACGGCCAGTGAATTTGCGCGGTTTGCCGCCAACATAGCTTTCATCAACGGCCACATCTTGACCGCCAGCGCCCAGCAGCAAGCCGCTCATAGGTTCCTTGCCCATCGCGTGCCTGATCCTATGGCAAAGATGCCAAGCCGAGCGATAAGAGCGGATGCCGAGCTGCCGCTGCAATTGAAGGGCCGAAATTCCCTTTTTGGCGGAGGTCAGAATTGAGAACGCCATCAACCAAGTGCGGATCGGCAAATGGCTATCTTCGAGAACCGTATTTACTGTTGCCGTGAACTGCATCCCGCAATCGTCGCCGTGGCATTTGTAGAGGCCCGGTCGAACGGTGCGGCCCTCCAATTTGATCCAGTCGGTTGAACCGCAATGCGGACATGCCGGGCCGTGCGGCCATCGGATGAGCTCGAAATAAGCGCGGGCCTGATCCTCGGTTAGCCTTGAAATCTCTGACAAGTTCATGATACCTACCCCTTGTAGGAACTATAATGCACGAGAGGAGCCAGTTTGTCAAGTGTATAATGCGCACTATAATGCATCCTGCGGATGACCCGTGGCCGAACCGACGGCAAAAGCCCAGCAACCGCAAAAGTCTGCCGCCGCCGCGCCAAGCGAGCCGGCCTACGCGGCTGAGTTCCTCGCCGCCATCGGGCGCGAAGTGCGGCGTAACCGCGCCAAGCGCGGCATGACGCGCCGGCAACTAGCCCAGGCATCAGAAACTTCGGAGCGCTATCTGGCGCAGATCGAGAGCGGCACCGGCAATCCGTCGGTGAGCGTGCTGCGCGCCATCGCCCAAGCGCTCGACCTTCCCGCTTCCGCGCTGCTGCCCGAGACCGGTGCGCGCACCGCCGAGCTTGGCGCGATCTTCGATCTGCTGGGGCAGGTGCCGGCGGGCGAGCTGCCCGCGCTCACCAAGGAAATTGCGTCGCGCGTCGCGCAGCGCGCCGGCGCCGACCGGGCGCGGCGCATTACTCTCGTCGGCTTGCGTGGCGCCGGCAAGTCCACGCTCGGGCGCATGCTGGCGCAACATCTCGGCTGGCCGTTCATCGAGCTCGACCGCCGCGTCGCGGAGGATTACGGCGCCAGCGTCCCTGACCTCATCGAAATGGCGGGCACCGCGACGTTCCGACGTCATGAGCGCAGCGCGCTGGAGCGGCTGATCGCCGAGCACGAGGCGGCAGTCATCACCACCGCCGGCGGCATCGTCTCCAATCCCGCAACCTATGCGCTGTTGCTGCGGCACAGCCACACCATATGGATCAAGGCGCGGCCGGAAGAGCATATGAGCCGCGTCATGGCGCAGGGCGATTTTCGCCCTATGGCGCAGAACCGCGCCGCCATGGCCGATCTCGTCGCGATCCTCGAAGCGCGGCGCGCCGACTATGCCCGCGCCGAGGCCGAGGTGGACACGTCGGGCGATTCCGTCGAGCAAAGCTTCGCCAAGCTCTTGGCTATCGTCACGCCCTTGGTCGGGGAGCGGCGGCCGTGACACTCGCCGACGAGGGCTTTCTCGATCTGGCGCCGCTTCGCCTCGAATATCGCATGATCGGGCCACGGCCGGATGCGGCGCCGACTATCGTCATGCTGCATCACGGCCTCGGCTCCGTCGGGCTCTGGCGCGCGTTTCCGGAGCAGCTTGCAGCGGCGACCGGCGCCGGCGTGTTTGTCTATTCGCGCGTCGGCTCTGGCAAATCGAGTCCGGGAAAGCTGCCGCGCGGCGTCAATTTCATGCACGAAGAGGCTCTCGAAGTGGTGCCCCGCGTGCTCGACGCGATCGGATTTCAGCGCGGCATTCTGTTCGGCCATAGCGACGGCGCCTCGATCGCGACCATTTACGCCGGCAGCGTCCAGGATCACCGGGTGCGCGGCCTCGTGCTTATGGCACCGCATTTCTTCACCGAGCCAATGGGACTGGCCGCAATCCGCCGCACGCGCGACGAGTTCGCGACCGGCAGCCTGCGCGACAAACTCAAGCGCTGGCACGGCGACGTGGACGGTGCTTTCCGTTCCTGGGTCGAGCCCTGGCTCGATCCGGATTTCGAGAAGTGGGATATCACCGAGGCGCTCGGCTATATCCGCGTGCCGATCCTCCTCGTGCAGGGTGCGGACGACGAATACGGCACCTTCAAGCAAGTCGAGGCTGCGGAGGAAGCGTGCTACTGCCCGGTCGAGACGGTGGTGCTGCCGAGCGTTCGCCACTCCCCGCATCGCGACGCGCCTGAAGCCACTCTCACTGCGACCACCGGCTTCATCAATCGGCTGTTACGCGATCACCATGAGGCGGACGGAACGTCGATTCCGGGGTTGCGGCTTAATGCATTATAATGCATATTAGGCGCGGAGGATCCAATGCACTATAATTCACTTCGCGGAGCCGCCTGATGGCGCCCGCGCAGCATCCGGCCGAGCGTCCGCTGGCCAACGGCCAGACCCGGATCGATTTCCAGACTGCGCCGTCGCGCTACCGCCATTGGAAGCTCGCGATCGACGGCGACGTCGCCACGCTCTTCATGGACGTAGACGAGAAGGGCGCGCTGTTCGAAGGCTATGAGCTCAAGCTCAACACCTACGATCTCGGTGTCGACATCGAGCTCGCCGACGCCATCGAGCGGCTGCGCTTCGAGCATCCGCAGGTGCGCGTCGTCGTGCTGCGCTCGGGCAAGTCGCGGGTGTTCTGCGCCGGCGCCAATATCCGCATGCTGGCCGGGGCAAGCCACGCCCATAAAGTCAACTTCTGCAAATTTACCAACGAGACACGCAACGGCATCGAGGATCTGAGCGAGCATTCCGGGCTGCAAACCATCTGCGCGATCAACGGCACCGCAGCCGGCGGCGGCTACGAACTCGCGCTCGCCGCCGACTTCATCATGCTGGTGGATGACGGCTCGTCGGCGGTCGCTCTGCCGGAATTGCCGCTCTTGGCAGTGCTGCCCGGTACCGGCGGACTGACCCGCGTCGCCGACAAGCGCAAGGTGCGCCGCGACCACGCCGATTTCTTCTGCACCACCGAGGAGGGGGTGAAGGGAAAACGCGCGCTCGACTGGCGGCTGGTCGATGAAGTGGTGCCGGGGTCGAAATTCGAGGAGACGGTCGCCACGCGCGCCCGCGAGTTTGCGGCCAAATCCCGCCGCGGCGCGGCAAAGCAGGGCATCACGCTCACACCGCTGGCGCGCAGCTTTACCGCAAGCGGTGTCGATTATGACTCGCTGTCGGTCGAATTCGATCGCAGCGCGCGCATCGCCACCATCATGCTGCGGGGCCCTGCGTCGCCGCCGCCGGCGGCGGCGGCCGACGCCATGGCGGCGCTCGGCTCGGAGTTCTGGCCGCTCAAGCTTGCGCGCGAACTCGACGACGCGATCCTGCATATCCGGCTCAACGAATTCGATGTCGCCGCCATCGTGTTCAAATCGTCGGGCGATGCGGCCGAGGTGATCGCCTACGAAGAATTCCTCGACGCCAACAAAGATCATTGGCTGGCGCGGGAAATCCGCCATCTGTGGAAGCGCGTGCTCAAGCGCGTCGATCTGACGTCGCGCTCGCTGGTGACCCTGATCGAGCCGGGTTCGTGCTTTGCCGGCACGCTGGCGGAGCTGCCGTTGGCCAGCGATCGCTCCTACATGTTGGCCCCCTCCCAACCCTCCCCCGCAAGCGGGGGAGGGTTGAGGAGGGGGGGCGACAACAAGCCGCCGGCGGCGATCGCTTTGACCGCGGCCAATTTCGGCGCCTATCCAATGCCGAACGGCTTGACCCGGCTAGGGAGCCGTTTTCTCGCCGATCCGGCCGATCTCGAAGCGGCAAGATCCGAGCGCGGAAAAATGCTCGACGCCGAAGCCGCCCAGCGGCTCGGTCTCGTCACCTTCGCGCTCGACGACATCGATTGGGACGACGAGGTGCGCGTTTTCCTCGAAGAGCGTGCGAGCTTTTCGCCCGACGGCCTCACCGGCCTCGAAGCCAATCTGCGCTTCGCCGGTCCGGAAACGATGGAATCGAAAATCTTCGCCCGCCTGACCGCATGGCAGAACTGGATTTTCCAGCGCCCCAACGCGGTCGGCGAAGAAGGAGCGCTCAAGCGCTACGGCACCGGCCAGCAGCCGGTATTCGATACGCGCCGCGTGTGAGTCAGAGGAGTCAGCCATGGACATCGAGAACGTCGATTACACGACCAAGATCCCGAACAACGTCAATCTCGCCGAAGACCGGCAAGTGCTGCGCGCGCTCGAAAGCTGGCATCCAGGCTACATCGACTGGTGGATGGACATGGGGCCGCAGGGTTTCCAGCAGGCGCTGGTCTATCTCCGCACCGCCGTGTCGGTCGATCCCAAGGGCTGGGCGAAGTTCGACTATGTGAAGATGCCCGAATACCGCTGGGGCATCCTGCTGGCGCCGAAGGAAGAGGACCGCAAGATCCCGTTCGGCCACCATTACGGCGAACAGGCCTGGCAGGACATTCCCGGCGAATATCGCGCCATGCTGCGCCGTCTTGTCGTCATCCAGGGCGACACCGAGCCGGCCTCGGTCGAGCAGCAGCGCTATCTCGGCAAGACCGCGCCCTCGCTCTACGACCTGCGCAACGTCTTTCAGGTCAACGTCGAGGAGGGCCGCCACCTCTGGGCGATGGTCTACATCCTGCAAAAATATTTCGGCCGCGACGGCCGCGAGGAGGCGGCCGAGCTGTTGCAGCGCCGCTCCGGCAGCGCCGACAAGCCGCGCATGCTCGGCGCCTTCAACGAGGCGACGCCGGACTGGCTGTCATTCTACATGTTCACCTTCTTCACGGATCGTGATGGAAAAATGCAGCTTGAAAGCCTGGCGCAATCCGGCTTCGATCCGCTCTCTCGCACCTGCCGGTTCATGCTGACGGAAGAGGCGCACCATATGTTCGTCGGCGAGACCGGAGTCGGCCGCACCATCCAGCGCACCTGCGAGGCGATGCGGGCCGCCGGCATTGAGGACCCGAACGACATCGACAAGGTGCGCAAGCTCGGCGTGATCGACCTGCTGACGATCCAGAAGAAGCTCAATCTGCACTATTCGCTGTCGCTCGATCTCTTCGGCTCGGAAGTCTCGACCAACGCCGCCAATGCGTTCAATGCGAGTCTCAAGGGCCGCTTCCAGGAAACCAAGATCGAGGACGATCATCGGCTCGAGCATTCGACCTATCCGGTGCTCAAGCTCGTTGACGGCGAGATCAAGCGCGTCGACGAGCCGGCCCTTACCGCGGTCAACATGCGGTTGCGCGACAACTACACCGCCGACTGCCAGCGTGGCATCGACCGCTGGAACAAAGTCATCGGCAAGACCGGCGTCGCGTTCAAGCTCGAACTGCCGCATGTCGGTTTCCACCGTCAGATCGGCGAGTTCAGGGATGTGAAAGTCTCGCCAACGGGCGCAATGCTCGACGCGACGGCCTGGAGCCGCGATCTCGGCAAATGGCTGCCGTCGAAGGACGACGGTGATTTCATCGTCAGCCTGATGCAGCCGGTGTCCGAAGCGGGCCAATTCGCCAACTGGATCGCGGCGCCGCGCATCGGCATCGACAACAAGCCCGGCGATTTCGAATACGTGAAGATCGCGGCGTAAAGCGTCACTCGGGGCGCGCACTTGGCGCGCCCCGGGAATGACACGCATCATCTTTTCAGGAAGGCCAGCAGGTCGGCGTTGATCGTTTCCGCTTGCGTAGTCGGCATGCCATGCGGGAAGTCCTTGTAGGTCTTCAGCGTCCCGTTCTTCAGCAGCTTTGCCGACAACGGTCCGGCATCGGCGTAGGGAACGATCTGATCGTCTTCGCTATGCATCACCAGCACCGGTACGGCGATCTTCTTGAGGTCTTCGGTGAAATCGGTCTGTGAGAAGGCGACGATGCCATCGTAATGCGCCTTGGCGCCACCCATCATGCCCTGGCGCCACCAGTTCGCGATGACGGCTTCCGAGGTTTTCGCGCCCGGCCGGTTGTAGCCATAGAAGGGACCTTCAGGAAGGTCGCGATAGAATTTCGAGCGACTGGCCGCGAGCTGCGCCTGAAGTCCGTCAAATACCTCTTTGGGAAGGCCGCCTGGATTGGCCGTTGTCTTCACCATCAGCGGCGGCACCGCGCTGATCAAGGCCGCCTTCGCTACCCGGCTCTCGCCGTGCCGTCCAAGATAGTGCGCCACCTCGCCGCCGCCGGTGGGGGCCGACGTGAATGGCGTTCTTCAGATCGAGGTGAGCGGTCAAAGCCGCGAGGTCGTCTGCATAGTGATCCATGTCATGGCCGTCGCTGGTCTGGGTCGATCGACCGTGACCGCGGCGGTCATGGGCTATAACGCGATAGCCGTGATTGAGAAAGAACAGCATCTGGCGTCCCAGTCATCGGCCGACAGCGGCCAACCATGACTGAATACGATGGGCTGACCTTTGCCCCAGTCCTTGTAGTAGATCTCAACGCCGTCTTTGGTCGTGATGAACATCGTAAGCACTCCTTTTTGACGGATGTTTATTCGGCTAACGGCCCCTCGCACAGTCGCGCGAGGTCGAAGCGGTCCACTTCAACGAGCAATTCGACGAACGCCTGCGCGCCGTGCGCCAGCGCCGCCTCGCCCTTGGCCGCGCTGGCCGGCGTTGCATCGCCGATCGCGCCGGTGGCGTTGAGGTCCTGCGTCATCCAGGCGAATCCGGCCGGCCGATAGGCGCCGAGCCATTTGAACTCGCGCGCCATCGCCACGGTCGCCGGCGTCGCGTTGGCCGACTTTTCCGCGCGCACCGTCGCCGGCATCGCCGCGAGCATCAGGGAGGTCTCGATGTCGCCGCCATGAATGCCGTGCTTTTTTTCTTCGCCTGAAAATGTGCCGTCCGGGTAACCGAAGCGATGCCAGGCGACGGTGACGGCGAGCATTGCCAATCGCGCGCGCAACTCGCGCGCCACCAATTCCATGGCCGCGACATTGCCGCCGTGGCTGGTGACGAGGACGAGCTTGCGCAACCCGGCCCGCGCCAGGCTCTCGCCGAGCTCAGTCCAGGCGGCGATCGCGGTCGCCGCCGATAAAGTCAGCGTACCGGGATAGGCAAGGTGCTCGACCGAAACGCCGACCCGCTGCACCGGCAGGAACGTGACTGGAAGCTCCGCGGGCAGGATTTTGCGCACCCGCGCCAGGTAGGCTTCGGCGATAAAGGTATCGACACCGAGCGGCAAATGCGGGCCGTGCTGCTCGACCGCCGCGAGCGGCAGCACCGCGATCCAGCGCCCCGCCCCCGTGCCGGCGCCGGCAATGTCCTGCCACGTCATTTCCATCCAATCGCGCTTGGGCAGGTTCATCGGTGCTCACTCGCCAACCGTACCGGTCTCCCCTATTGTTGCGACACGCGTGAGAAGGAGCAAGCAATGATGTTCGCGAGGATTGTTCGCACGGTGCTTGCTGGGCTGGCCGCTGCCGCCGTCGCGCCGATCGTGCCGGCAGGGGCGCAGGCGCTCGACAAGGTCACTTTCGGCACCAACTGGGTGGCGGAGGCCGAGCACGGCGGTTTTTATCAGGCGCTCGCCGACGGCACCTACCGCAAATACGGCCTCGACGTCACCATCCTGCCGGGCGGACCGAACGCCAACAACCGGATGCTGCTCCTGGTCGACAAGATCGACTTCTATATGAGCGCCAACACGCTGCAGGGCTTTGACGCGGTCGAGCACAACGTGCCGACGATCGAGATCGCCGCCATGTTCCAGAAGGACCCGCAGGTGCTGCTCGCGCATCCCGATCAGGGCATCGATAAACTCGAGGATCTGAAAAAGCTGACGCTGTTTGTCTCGCCGGAGGGGATGGCGACCTATTTCCAGTGGCTCAAGGCCGATTTCGGCTTCAAGGACAATAACGTCAAGCCATACACCTTCAATTCACAACCTTTCCTCGCCGACAAGAACAGCGCGATGCAGGGCTATGTGACCTCGGAGCCGTTTGCCGTCGAGAGGGAGGGCAAGTTCAAGCCCAAGATTTTCCTGCTCGCCGATCAAGGCTTTTCCGCCTATTCGACGCTGATCGAGACGCGGCGCGAACTCGTCGAGAAGAAGCCCGATCTGGTGCAACGCTTCGTCGATGCCTCGATCATCGGCTGGTACAACTACATCTACGGCGACAACGCCCCGGCCAATAAGCTGATCAAAAGCCAGAACCCGGAAATGACCGACGAGCTGCTGACCTATTCGGTCGCCAAGATGAAAGAGTACGGCGTCGTCGATTCCGGCGATACCGGCACGCTCGGCGTCGGCGCCATGACCGACACGCGCATGAAGGATTTCTTCGACAAGATGGTGCGCGCCGGTGTCGCCAAAGCGGACCTCGATTATCGCAAATCTTACACGCTGCAATTCGTCGACAAAAAGGTCGGGCTCGATCTGCGGCCGAAGCAATAACGATAAAAATGCCGCCGGCGACCGCCATCTCTTTCGCTCCGTTGGTTGCGCTGCGCGACGTCGGCAAGGCGTTTCCTAACGGCACACAGGCGCTCGCCGGGCTCGATCTCGAAGTCAGGTCGGGCGAATTCGTCGCGCTGCTGGGCCCGTCGGGTTGCGGTAAGTCGACCGCGTTACGCATCGTCGCGGGCTTGAGCGAGCCGAGCGAGGGCGTCGTCGAATGGCCGCGCACGGCAAACGCGGCGCAAGGCGGAAGCCGCATCGGCTTCGTGTTCCAGGAGCCGACGCTGATGCCCTGGGCATCGGTCTTCGACAACGTAATGCTGCCGCTCACGCTCAAGGGCGCGCCTGCGGCGAATGCGGCCGAGCGCGTCGAGGCGGTGCTCGACCGCGTCGGCCTGGCGGCGGGTCGCCATTCCTATCCGCGGGAATTGTCCGGCGGCATGCGCATGCGCGTCTCGATCGCGCGCGCTCTCGTCACCGAGCCGCAGCTTCTGTTGATGGACGAGCCGTTCGCCGCGCTCGACGAGATCACGCGCTTTAAGCTCAACGACGACCTGCTGCGCATGTGGCAGGCGCTGCGCACGACCATCGTCTTCGTCACCCACTCGGTATTCGAGTCGGTTTATCTATCGAGCCGCGTCGTGGTCATGGCGGCGCGGCCGGGTCGCGTGTCGAGTGAGGTCGCCATCGACGCGCCGTACCCGCGCGACCAGAACTTCCGCACCGCGCCGGAATATTCCGCCTTCTGCCGCCGCATTTCGGATGCGCTGGCGCGGGCCATGGCGGCGGGAGGCAACGCGTGAAGCCGCGCGCACCCGCGCACGAAAGCCGCGACCGCGCGCTGCGCATCGCTTTGCCGATCGTGGTCCTGACGCTCGGTCTGGCGCTGTGGGAATTCGTGGTGCGGATCGAAAACATTCCGCCCTATGTGCTGCCCGCGCCCGGCTTAATTTTGCGGACGCTCGCCGCCGACTGGGCCTTGCTGTCGCATTCGCTCCTGGTCACGCTGATCACCACATTCGAGGGCTTTATGCTCGCGGCAGCCGGCGGCGTGGGTCTCGCGGTGTTGTTCAACCAGTCGCGGCTCGTCGAATATTCGCTCTACCCCTATGCGGTCATTCTGCAGGTGACGCCGATCGTCGCCGTCGCACCGCTCTTGCTCATCTATTTGCCGCAGCACGGAGCCGTGCTGGCCTGTGCCTGGATCGTGGCGTTCTTTCCCGTGCTGGCGAACACGACGCTCGGGTTGCATTCGGTCGATCGCAATCTCGCCGATCTGTTTTCGCTCTACAGCGCTTCGCGTGGCCAGACTTTGTGGCGGCTCAAGCTGCCGTCGGCGCTGCCCTACATCCTCGGCGGCTTGCGCATCGCCGGCGGACTGGCGCTGATCGGCGCGGTGGTCGCCGAGATCGCTGCGGGCTCGGCCGGAGCCGGCTCCGGCCTGGCTTACCGCATCGCCGAATCCGGCTATCGCCTCAACATCCCACGGATGTTCGCGGCTTTGCTGCTGCTTTCCGTCGCCGGCATTGCGATTTTCTATTTGCTGACGCTCATCAATTACCTGGCGTTGCGGCGCTGGCACGAAAGCGCACTGGCGGCGGAGCGATAGCTGGCGGAGAGATAACCGGAGGAAACAAAAGGAGAGCACGATGCTCAAGAACGCAATTGTCGTCTGCCTGCTTATCGTCAACTCCGCTGCTTTGGCTGCCGACAAACACGTCACGATAAAGGGTTGCGCCAGCGCCGGAGTGGAGAACTGTTTGTTCATCACATCACCGCAGGGCCGGTACGCGCTCTACGTCACGCCGCCGCGCCCCGTGCCGGGACGAGGCATAAGGGTGACGGGGACGATCAGTGACGGCCCCAATATCTGCATGACCGGGCCGAGTATCAAAGTCGAGACGTGGCGTTATACTCACCTGCATTGCCCAAAATGAGCGCGCAGTTCGCGGTGACGCTGGACGGCTCCACGCTTGCGTCAATGTGTCCGGCCCTCGGATCGTCAAACACCGCGCGCGGGCCGGGAACAAGAGACTTGACCCGAATGGAGCATTCGGGGAACAAGACCCCCGCCGCGGGAGCTCGGACGGGCGCGGCCGGGGAGCAGAGCGTCCGAAGGAGTTTCGACAAATGCCACAGAATGCCTCGCGTCTTCCGGGGCGCCATTTCCTGCAAATTCCCGGACCGACGCCGGTCCCCGACCGCATCCTGCGGGCGATCGATATGCCGCTCATCGACCAGCGCGGCCCGGAATTCGTCAAGCTCGCCAAGCGCGTGCTCGAAGGCATCAAGACCATCTTCAAGACCACGCAGCCGGTCATCATCTACACCGCGACTGGCACCGGCGCCTGGGAAGCGGCGCTGGTCAATACGCTGTCGCCCGGCGACCGCATGCTGATGGTCGAGACCGGCCAATTCGGGGTTTTGTGGAAAGTGATGGCGGAGCGGTTGGGGCTGAAGCCTGAATTCATCGAGACCGATTGGCGCGTCGGCGTCGATCCGAAAGTCATCGGGGAGCATCTGCGCAAGGACAAGGGGCACGAGATCAAGGCGGTCTGCGTGCTGCACAACGAGACCGCGACCGGCTGCCTGTCGCCGATCGACGAGATCCGCAAGGCCATCGACGCCGCCGGCCATCCGGCGCTGTTTCTGGTCGACACCATCTCCTCGCTCGCCTCGACCGATTACCGGCACGACGAATGGGGCGTCGACGTCACCATCGGCGGCGCGCAGAAGGGACTGATGCTGCCGCCCGGCTTGTCGTTCAACGCCGTAAGCGAGAAGGCGCTGCGCGCGTCGAAGACGGCCAAGCTGCCGCGGTCGTTCTTTCAGTGGGACGACATGCTGACCATGTACAAGCAGGGCTTCTTTCCCTACACGCCGGCGACGCAGATGCTGTACGGCCTCGATGTTTCGATCGAGATGCTGCACGAGGAGGGGCTCGACAACGTTTTTGCCCGCCACCATCGCCTCGCCGAGGCGACGCGCCGTGCCGTGCGCGCGTGGGGGCTCGAAATCCTCTGCCGCGACGCGAAGTATTACTCGCCGACCATCACCGCCGTGCTGCTGCCGGACGGCCACGACGCCGACCAGCTCCGCGATCTCGCGCTCAACACCTTCAACATTTCCTATGGCGCGAGTTTTGGTCCCTACGCGAAAAAGTATTTCCGCATCGGCCATCTCGGCGACATCAACGACGCGACGTTGATCGGGGCGCTGGGGGCGACCGAAATGGCGCTGGCGCTCGCCAGCGTGCCGCACAAGAAGGGCGGCGTACAGGCGGCGATGGATTACATCGTGTCGACGCAAGGCCGCGCCGCGCGCGCGGCCGCGGAGTAATTCGTCATTACGCCAGCGGCACGGCGGCGACCTGATCCTTGAATGCTTGCCGCGCGGCGATTGCCGCGTACCAGCGCTCGAAATTGCGCAGTGGCGGGCGCTCGGGCACGAGTTGGCGATAGCGATTGGCCATGACGGCGGCGGGAATGTCGCCGTAAGAGAAGGCATCGCCCGCGACATAGCCGTTCCTGGCGAGATCTGCGTCGAGAATGGCGATCGCCGCCGTTGTCTTCTTCTTCGACTCTTCGATCGCGGCGTGGTCGCGCTTTTCCGGCGGCGTGCGCACTAGGCCCCAGAAGCACGCGAAGATCGCCGGCGCCAGCACGCTGAGCTGCCAGTCCATCCAGGCGCTGGCGCGCGCCCGCGCCCGCAGATCGGCTGGCTCGAGCACGCTGGCGCGGTGCTTGGCGGCGAGATAGCGCACGATCGAGTTCGACTCCCAAAGGAGGAAGCCGTCCTCCTCTTCGAGCGTCGGCACCAGCCCGTTGGGGTTCATGGCGAGATAGGCCGGCTCGCGATTTTTGCCGAACGGTCCGCCGATATCGATGCGCTCGTGTGCCAGCCCGATCTCGCCGACCGCCCACATCACCTTCTGCACATTCGCCGACGTGTTCCGCCCCCAGATTTTGATCATTTATTTTTCTCCAGTCTCGCCTATGTCCCGGCCATCCACGTCTTGGGTACCGCGTAGGCTGGAAGACGTGAATGCCCGGCACAAGGCCGGGCATGACGAGCGCGAGGATCAATCGAGCCGGCGCGCTTCCTCGGGCAGCATGATCGGGATGCCGTCGCGGATCGGATAAGCGAGCTTGGCCGCGCGCGAGATCAGCTCTTGCCGTTCCGCGTCGTATTCGAGCGGTGTCTTGGTCAGCGGGCAGACCAGGATTTCCAAGAGCTTAGGATCGATGGTGTCGGCGGGGTGATCGGCGGACATAGCGAGCTCCATGGCAATTCACTTATCACAAATCAGATCGGCAATCTCGTCGCCGGCTGTATCGTCATCGTCACTGTAGCGTGCTCTCGCCGCTCTCGCTTTTGGCGAGCTCGATCTCGGTGACGGCGACCAGAATCTCGGCGCGGGTTTTCAGATCCGGCGCCTCGAGCAGCGCCTGTTTCTCCGCGGTGCCGTAGGGCGACATCATCGCCAGCGCGTTGACCAGCGCCTCGTTGGGGGCGTTCTCGATGCCTTCCCAATCGGTCTTGAGGTTGTTGGCCTTGAGGAAATCGGCGAGCGCGCGCAGCAGCGCTTTGCGGTCGACGTCCTCTTCGCCCTTGCGCGCGGTGAAATCGGCGGTGAAGGGCTGATAGGTCACCCGGCATTGCCGGTACGGCGTGCCGACCGCAAGCTCTTCCTCCATGCGGAAGCGCGCGACGCCGGTGAGCTGAACGAGGTAGCGGCCGTCGCCGCTCTCGGCGAGTTGGGTGATGCGTCCGAGACAGCCGACGGTAAACAGCTGCGGCTTGGTCTGATCAGGTCCCGGGTGGATGGGATCGGGCTGGATCATGCCGATCAGCCGCGAGCCTGAGCGCATCGCGTCGTCGATCATCGCCAGATAGCGCGGCTCGAAAATGTTGAGCGGCATCTGCCCGCGCGGCAACAGCAACGCTCCCGGCAGCGGGAAGATCGCGATCACGCCGGGCAGGTCGTCAGGCCCCTTGTAGACCGCGTTGCTCGGCATGTCGTGCTCCGGACGCCCCAACTGTGCATCCGACAGCGGCTTCGCCGCCGCGTCGAGATGGCGGGATGCGTCAAATTATGCGAACAGGATCGAGGACAGCCGCTTGCGGCCCTCGATCGTGGCTTCGTCGGTCGGGCCCCATGCATCGAAGAACTGAACGAGCTGCTTGCGGGCGCCGTCATCGTTCCATTTGCGGTCGCGCTTGATGATGGTGACGAGCTGTTCGAGCGCGTCGAGCCGCCGGCCCTTGTCATTGAGCGCGAGCGCGAGATCGAAGCGCGCCTGATGGTCGAGCGGATTGGCGGCGACCTTTTGCTCCAGCTCGGTCAGCGGCCCGAGCGTTTTCGCCTGCTCGGCCAATTGCAGCGCGGCCTGCGCGGCGGCGACCGCCGATTCGTTGCGCTTTGAATCCGGGATCATGGCCAGCGTCTGCCGCGCCTGATCGAGCGCGCCGGTTTCGACGTTGCAGCGCGCCAGCCCGGCGAGCGCCGGCACGTTGGCGTTATCCTCGGCGAGAAGCTGCGCATAGAGGGTCGCCGCGCCGGCCGAATCGCCCCCGGCCAAAGCCGCGTCGGCGAGTTTCAAGAGGTCCTTGGCTTCGCCGCCGATGCTGCCCTTGGTCAGCCGTTCGAGGAACGCGACCACCTGGCTTTCCGGGAGCGCGCCCATGAAACCGTCGGCCGGCTGGCCGTTTACGAAAGCGATCACCGCGGGGATCGACTGGATGCCCATCTGGCCGGGGATCTGCGGGTGCTCGTCGATATTCATCTTGACGAGCTTCACCTTGCCCTTGGCGGCACGCACCACCTTTTCGAGCACCGGTGTCAGCTGTTTGCAGGGGCCGCACCAAGGAGCCCAGAAGTCGATCAGCACCGGCTGCCGCTTCGATTCCTCGATGACGTCCTTGACGAAAGTCTGCGTAGTCGTCTCCTTGACCAACGCGTCCGCGGTGGCGGTTTGCGCTTGCTGCAACATCTCCTTGATACGCCTTCCCTTTTTGGGCCCTGCGGACCGCAATCTCCCCTATTCGCCTGATTAAATGGGAAGAAACGGCGCGAATGCAATCGGAAGGTTCACGCGTCTTCGGCCGAAACCGCCTCGATCCGCGGCCGATGCCCGGTGGCTTCGAGGAATTTCAGCAATCCCTCGCGGGAGATTGTCGTGGTGCCGGTGTTGCGGAGGGGATGAAAGTTGAGCGCTTCCTCCGTCATCATCGCGGCATCGAGGATGACCGTCACCCGAGCGGCCTCGTCGTTGATGACGGCAAACGGGGTCACCGAGCCGGGCTCGACGCCGAGCGTCTCGCTCATCAGCTCCGCCGAGCCGAAGGAGAAGCGCCCGGAGGTGCCGAGCAGGTGGTGCAGCGATTTAAGCTCGATTGCCGCGTCTTCCGGCGCAACCACCAGAAACAGCGCGCCCTTCTTGTCGCGCAGGAACAGGTTCTTGGTATGCCCGCCGGCGACTTGGCCGCGCAGCGCGCGGGCTTCCTCGACCGTGAACACCGGCGGATGGCTCACGGTCCGGTGCGCGATGCCGAGACTGTCCAAATACGCGAAAAGCTCGTCCGGCGAGGCAGGCATTGGCGATTTATGGGCTACAGGCGGTGTGGTTGCAAAATTAACCGCGCTTTGGCATAGCTGTGCCCGCGCGGCGTCCCTAGCGCCGCCGTATTACCCTTCTACGGATGCGGGTGTAGCTCAGGGGTAGAGCACAACCTTGCCAAGGTTGGGGTCGAGGGTTCGAATCCCTTCGCCCGCTCCAAAGTCAACGATATTCCGACACGTAAACCGTTGCGCGCGCCTTGCGTGTTGTGTTGCGGCGATTTGGGGAAGCGTGGATCAGCAGACGGTTGAACTTAACGGTTCAATCCCATTGCGGTGCTCTCCCATATTTTCATTCTCACGAGGAAGGCATGCCCGCTCCAAAACCGCCCGCCTTTGAAACTTTGAGTTTGCATGCCGGGCAGCACCCCGATCCGGTGACACGGGCGCGTGCGGTCCCGATCTACCAGACAACCTCTTACGTGTTCGACGACGCCGATCATGCCGCCGGGCTGTTTAATCTCGAACGGGCCGGTCACATCTATACGCGCATTTCCAATCCGACCAATGCGGTGCTGGAAGAACGGCTCGCGGCGCTGGAGGACGGCGTCGGTGCCGTGTGCACGGCAAGCGGCATGGCGGCGATGCATCTGGCTATCGCCACGCTCCTTGGCGCCGGCGACCATATCGTTGCGTCCGCCTCGCTCTATGGCGGCAGCATCAATCTCCTCACCCACACGCTGCCGCGCTTCGGCATCACGACGAGTTTCGTCAAGCCGCGCGACCTCGACGGCTTCCGTGCCGCCATCGGGCCTAACACCCGGCTCATCATCGGCGAGACCATCGGCAATCCGGGGCTAGAAGTGCTCGACATCCCGAAGGTCGCCGAGATCGCCCATGCGGCCAGCATCCCGCTGCTGATCGACAACACTTTTGCCACGCCGTATCTCAGCCGCCCGCTCGCGCTTGGCGCCGACATCGTCATGCATTCGATCACCAAATGGATCGGCGGCCACGGCGTTGCGATCGGCGGCGTCATTGTCGATGGCGGCCGCTTCGACTGGCAGGCGAGCGGCAAATTTTCGACCCTGACCGAGCCCTATGCCGGCTATCACGGCATCGTCTTCGCCGAGGAATTCGGCCCGGCGGCCTTCGTCATGCGCGCGCGCGCGGAAGGTTTGCGCGATTTCGGCGCCTGCCTATCGCCGAGCAATGCGTTTTATCTTCTGCAGGGCGTGGAGACGCTTCCGCTACGCATGGAGCGCCACATGCAGAATACCGCGGCGGTGCTCGCCTTCCTGCGAACGCATCCTGCGGTCGACTGGGTGCTGCATCCGTCGCTGGAAACGCATCCGGATCACGCGCTGGCGCAAAGTTTGTTGCCGAAGGGCGCGGGCTCGATCGTCAGCTTCGGCATCAAGGGCGGCCGCGCGGCGGGGCGGAAATTCATCGAAGCGGTGCGGTTGGCGAGCCATCTCGCCAATGTCGGCGACGCCAAGACTTTGGTGATCCACCCGGCGAGCA
>Ga0302326_10014265_pt1 | contig 16806 bp, 15 predicted proteins | sample Palsa_T0_3_FD_202264 | JGI IMG/M metagenome (GOLD analysis project Ga0302326, IMG submission 202264) | Peat permafrost microbial communities from Stordalen Mire near Abisko, Sweden - Palsa_T0_3 | ecosystem: Environmental > Terrestrial > Soil > Palsa > Peat permafrost | place: Sweden: Abisko...
TGTGCGTCAGGGATTTGTTCTCGACGGCTTTCCGCGCAACATCGAACAGGCGACCGCCCTGGATGGCATGCTCGCGAAGCTCGGGCAGCCGCTCGACGGCGTCGTGCTGATGGACGTGGATCGTGCGGAGCTAGTGCGGCGCATCTCGGGCCGGCGCACCTGCCGCGATTGCGGGCGCGTCTTCAATGTGAGCACGCCAGGCGGCTGCGGCGCCGCGGACGAGATCTGTCCGAAGGTGGGCGGACCGCATCGGCTCTTTCAGCGTCCCGATGACAACGAACATACGGTCGCCGAACGCCTCAAAGTCTATGAGGAGAAAACCAAGCCACTGGTGGAGTTCTACCGCGGCCAGAGTCTGTTGCGCGTGATCAAGGCCGAGGGAAGCGTTTCTGAGGTGGCCAAGCGGCTGGATGCGGCGCTCGGAATTTCCAAACGACCCGCGCTGGCACGGCGTCATCGGCCGCCCGCAGGAGCCTTGAGCGCGCCGCGGACGCGCAATCGCACGACGCCCAAGCGTTCGCGCTAACCCGGCGCGCCGCGACTAGCGGCTCGGATCCGCTGTGACGGCTCCATTCGACTGCACAGGCACCGACCCGGATGTCTCCTCGAGGGATGCGAGGCGCGGCAGCAGGACGGTGAACGTGGCGCCGTGACCCACACCGTCGCTTTCGACTGCGACATTGCCGCCGTGCAGCTCAACCAGCTGTTTGACGATGGCGAGCCCGAGTCCGAGGCCGCGGTTGGGTGTCGTCGTTGCCGCCCGTGCCTGGCGGAAACGATCGAACACGTAGGGCAGCAGCTCCCTTGGAATGCCATCGCCCGTATCGCTCACGGCGATCCGGCAGGTGGCGCCAGCGCATTCCAGGCGCACCGTCACGCGGCCTCGCCGCGGCGTGAATTTCACGGCGTTGCTCAATAAGTTCCACATGATCTGCTGCAAGCGGTGCGGATCGCCAAACACCAGGCACTTCGTCTCGCCCAGGTGCTTGTGCAGCTCTATGCCCTTGGATTGCACGGTCGGCTTCAAATTCTCGAGCGCCGCTTCGATGACCTCGCACACGTCCGTTTCTTCGGGATCGATGCGCGTCTTGCCGCTCACCATGCCGCTTACGTCGAGCACGTCGTTGACAATCTGAGAAAGTGCCCGCACGTTGCGCACGATCGTTTGTGCACCGCCGTGAGCTTCTTCCGGGGAGAGGCGGCCGAGTTCGAGCAGACGCGCCCATCCGAGAATCGCATTCAGCGGAGTACGCAGCTCATGACCCAGCGCCGCCAGGAATTCGTCCTTCAAATGGCTGGCGCGCTCAGCTTCGAGGCGCGCAGCGCGTTCGGTCGTGAGCAGATCGTCCGGATCGCCGTTCTCGTCCACAGCCACCTACTTTAGCACTGGCCCGGCCGCACGCGCGCGTGCTCGAGAGATTTAGCTACAAAGCCGCAACCAAACGCTCACCCACAACGCCGTGCCGCCAGCCGTGCAGGACTGGCAGGTCGCGTCGACCGTCCGCGAGCTGCTCGAGCTCGCGCCGAGTTGTCAGAACCTCTGAACTCATGCCAAGTTCCAGGGCGATTGCCTGATTGAGGTCGGCGAGCTTGCGCACGAGCGCCGTGCGCGCCGGATCGGGGCGCACCCGCGGATCAAGCGGCGGCGGTGGCTCGGGGATGCCCGAAGCTGCGATGCACGCGAGAATCTCCTCGCCGCAATGCTTGAGGGTGCTTGCCGGCAAATCTGCAACACCGGCGAGCTGGGCATGCGTGCGCGGAACGCGCAGCACGATTTCGCGCAACGCAGCCTCCTCGAGTATCCATCCGCGCGGCCGGTTGCGGTCGATCGCGCGTCGCTCGCGCCACGCCGCAAGATCGCGCAGCAGCCGCGCGCGCGTCGCATCGAGTCCGTGCAGACCTTTCACCCGCAACCAGGCAGCTTGCGGATCGACGGAAAAATTGCCGGCACTGGCGAGCGCCGCCAGCTCCTCCTCGAGCCAGGCCGTTCGACCCAGCCGTTCAATCTGTCCTTCCAGATGAGCCTTGAGCGGCAGGAGGTAGCGCACGTCATCGAGCGCATACTCGATCTGCTCCGGCGATAGGGGCCGCACCGACCAGTCCGTGCGCGTGTGGGCTTTCGCCAAGTCGCAGCCGAGGAGCCGGCGTACGAGGTCCGCATAGCCGACCTGAGCCGGCGCTCCGGTAAGCGCGGCGGCGATTTGCGTATCGAACACCGGGCCTACTAAACCGGCCACGGGATACAGCACTTCGAGGTCCTGACGGCAGGCGTGCATCACCTTCACCGCAGATCCCAGGGTGAGGGGCTGCGCCAGTGCGGCAAGCTCCGGCAGCAGGATCGGATCGATGCATGCCGCGGTATCGCTCGTTGCGACCTGGATCAGACACAGCTCCGCCCTATAGGTGCGCTCGCGCAGAAACTCAGTGTCGACAGCAAAGGCGTTCGCCGCCGCCAGGCGAGTGGCGAGCGCCGTAAGGCCGTCTTGGGTCGTGATGATGGGCTGCAACGCGTTTAACGAGGATCTGTAGAATCGGGCTTCCGTTAGCTTATCGGAATAGACATCGCGGACCTGACCGAAATGAAAGAGCTGGTCCGCCTGTTTGTTCAAATCGCGCTCATGCGTAAGGGTCCGCAGGACCTGCCGGCATCGGCCGCGTTGCTGGCAGGCACAGCGGCGGCCTTCTTCATCATCAACTGCCTCGTCAGTGCCGCGCTGCCGCCGATTCCGGGACACTGGTTCGGGCAACTCGTGGTGGAGGTCGTATTCGTCTTCGTATGGTATGCGTTACTGCTGAGGCTTCTTAAACGCCCGGAGCGCTTCCTGCAAACCACCACCGCCGTGTTTGGGTATCAGGCCGTGCTGGCGCCGTTATGGATTTCCGCAGTGTGGCTCGTGCGTCAATTCTCCGATGATGACACATGGCGCCTGCCGATCTCGATGCTGGGACTTGCGATCGTCATATGGACGGTGGCTGCCAATGCGCGCGTGCTCAAGGCAGCTCTTGAATGGGCGACGCCTGCCTGCGTCGCACTCGTCATTCTGCAGTACCTTGCGGGCCAGATTCTGCTGCTGTATCTGTTTTCCGGCATGCTCTGACAGGCGCCTATGCACGTCCATATTCTCGGCATTGCCGGTACATTCATGGCCGGGGTAGCAGCCCTTGCGAAGGCCGCGGGGCATCGCGTCACCGGCTCGGACCAGAACGTGTACCCGCCGATGAGCACGCAGTTGCAGGCTCTGGGCATCGAGTTCATTGAGGGCTTCGCGGCCTCGCAGCTGACGCCGCGGCCCGATGTGGTCGTGGTCGGCAATGTCATGACTCGCGGCCAACCGGTCATCGAGGCCCTGCTCGAGAGCGACATCCCGCAAGCTTCCGGCCCGGAATGGCTCGCACGCGAGATCCTGAAGGGGCGCTGGGTATTGGCGGTTGCGGGCACGCACGGCAAGACGACGACCGCATCTCTCCTCGCCTGGATTCTCGAGCACGCGGGTCGCTCGCCCGGTTTTCTCATCGGCGGCGCGCCGGGCAACTTTGAGGCCAGCGCCCGTCTTGGTCGAGCGCCTTTCTTCGTCATTGAGGCGGACGAATACGACACGGCATTTTTTGACAAGCGGGCGAAGTTTGTCCACTACCGTCCGCGTACTCTGGTGCTCAACAATCTCGAGTTTGACCACGCCGACATCTATGAGAACGTCGCGGCCATCGAGCGCCAGTTTCATCATCTGGTGCGCACCGTGCCCGGAAGCGGGCGCATTCTTTGGAACGCCGCAGATGCGCGCCTAGCAGAGACTCTCGCCATGGGATGCTGGACGCCGCGCGAGGGTTTCGCGGGCGGGGCGCGCGCAGCCGGTGCGCTGTGGACGAGCCGCCTCGCGCCCGGTGTGACCGACGGGTCGTCGTTTGATGTCTTCGAAGGCGCAACGCTGCACGGTCGGGTGCAGTGGTCTCTCATCGGCGCTCACAACGTCGACAACGCGCTTGCCGCCCTCGCAGCCGCGCGCCATGCGGGGGTTCCCGTGGCCCAGGGGGTCGAGGCGCTGCGCGCCTTCAAGGGAGTCGCGCGTCGCATGCAGGTGCGCGGAGAAGTAGCCGGCATAGTCATCTATGATGATTTCGCCCATCATCCGACGGCGATCCAGACGACGCTCGCCGGCCTGCGTGAGCGCGTCAACGGTGCGCGCATCATCGCCGTGCTCGAGCCGCGCTCGCAAACCATGCGCATGGGCGTGCATCGGGATGCGCTGGCGCCGGCGTTCGCCGCGGCTGACGAGGTATGGATCTACGCGCCTCCCGATCTGGGCTGGGACGTGCAGGCGGTCGTCGCAGCGCTCGGCGAGCGTGGCCACCTGCGCCGCGACTTGGACGCGCTCAGTGCGGATCTCGTTGGGGGACTGCGTCCGGGAGATCAGGTACTCGTGATGAGCAATGGCAGCTTTGGCGGCCTGCATGGGCGGCTCCTCGCGGCTTTGCAGGCGCGCTACGCGGGCGCCACCGATGGCTGATCCGGTGTCTGCGGCCGAGGAGATTGCGCTCTTCCCGCTGCACACCGTGCTCTTCCCCGGCGGCCCTTTGCCGCTGCGTATCTTCGAGCCGCGCTACATAGACATGGTGCGGCGTAGCCTGCGCGCGCAGACGGCCTTCGGCGTGGTGCTCATGGAAGGCGGGGCTGAGACCGGTGCAGTCACCGCCACCGCCACGGTCGGCACCACGGCCCGGATTGCCGACTTCTACTCGCTGCCGGACGGACTGCTCGGCGTCACGTGTATGGGCGTGCGCAAGTTTCAGTTGCGTGGCCGTCGCGTGCAGAACGACGGACTGAATCTCGGCGAAGTTGACTGGCTCGCCGCGGAGCGCGAGATAGAATTGCCCGGCGAGTATCAGCATCTCGGCCGGCTTTTGCGCAAAGTCTTGCCGGAGCTCGGCGATTTCTACGAAGGCGTCACGAAGCACTTCGAGGATTGCGCATGGGTGGGGTACCGGCTCGCCGAAATTCTGCCGCTGAGTCTTTCCGACAAGCAGTACTGTCTTGAGCTCGACGACCCGCTCGCACGCCTGGAACGCCTAAGTCCGCTCATCCAACGTGTCGTATAGAGCGCGTGCGGCGGACGTAGAAGCGATAGAGGGGCCAGCCAATTACAATGATCCAGGCGAGCACCAGCCAACCGACAAAGCCATCAAAGTTGCTCAGGAGATAACCCAGTCGGTGCGTCGCATCAGGCACGGAAGTCTCGCGCACCAGGAGCATGATCCAAACCCACCCGGCGTGCAGTCCGATGCAGGCGGCGATATTGCCGGTGGCCGCGCGCACGGCGGCGAGCAGCACTCCGACCGCAAAGAGGGCAAGGTACGCATCACCTATCGCAAGCGGATTCGCGAATGCCTGCAGTGAGCCTTTGACCATCTCGAACCCGCTCTGCGGGACGACGAGTTCCGCCGGGATGTGGTAGCGGGCAATGAAGTGCGTAGCCGCGTATATCAGCGCGGTGAGGATGATCGCCGCTCGTGCGCCGGATTCACGTGCGATGCCGCTGAACATGGCGCCACGCAGGAAGGTCTCCTCAATGAAGGCCGTGGCGAGCCCGCTCAAAAGCGCCTTCACTGCAAGAGACGTCAAGACTGCGGGATGCAGGTCAAGGTCCGGTTGCCACACTCTCAACCCCGTGCCGAACATCACGGCAACCACGGCGAGCATGAGCCCCACTCCGAGCGCGAGTGCACGCAGGAGCTCGCCCAGAAACACGCGCCGCGCAATGCCGTAGCCGAGACTCGCGCGGTCGGCAAGGCCGAGCCGGCGCGCCACGCTCACGAACCCTATGAGCAGCGCCAGCATGCCGACGCGGCCTGCGATGCGATGAAAGGGAAAGTCGAAATGCGGGTGCAGCAGCAGCCACGCGGGATAGGCAAAGAGCGCCATCGCGGCGAAAGCTGCCGCCAGGAGTCCCAAAAACCAGAAGAAGGTGCGCATGGCTATAGGTGCTCCGGCGGTGAATAGTACGCGGATCCGGTAGGCTGTGCGGATGTGCGGTATCGCCGGAATCATCGGTCGCGAGGCAAGTGCCGACGCAGCGCAGGCCATGTCGGCGCGCATCGCGCACCGCGGACCCGACGGCAACGGCATCTGGCAGGCGCCCGGTGTCGCGCTCGCACACCGCCGTCTCGCCATTCTTGATCCAACCCCGGCGGGTGCGCAGCCAATGCAGCTCGGCTCCCATGTTCTCACCTATAACGGTGAGCTCTACAATTTCCACGCCCTGCGCGCGAGCATCGACGCGCCGCTGCACTCCAATTGCGACACCGAGGTGCTGCTGCACCTGCTCGTGCGCGACGGCAAACGCTGCCTGACCGAGCTCGTGGGAATGTTCGCCTTCGCGGTCTGGGATGAGGAGCGGCGGCGGCTGTTTGCGGCGCGCGATCGGCTGGGCATCAAGCCCTTTTACTATCGAGTGCTTCCGGATGGGATTGCCTTTGCCTCGGAATTGAAGGCCCTCGTGGTGCTTGGCACGCCCGCCATCGACAAGAGCGCTGTGCGCGACTTCCTATTCCACGGCTACATACCCGCCCCGAAGACGATCTACCAGGGCATCGCAAAGCTTCCCGCGGGGCATTGCCTGAGCTGGCAGGATGGTGAGCTGCGGATCGAACGCTATTGGGAGCCGTCCGTTGAGATTCGTGTGCGCGACCGCGACGCAAGTCTCACGCAGCTGGATGCGCTCCTGCGCATCGTGGTTCCGGAACACACGCTGAGCGACGTGCCGGTCGGAGTATTCCTAAGCGGCGGCATTGATTCGGCGCTCACCGCCTATTATCTGGACGCTCCGCGGACGTTTACCCTGGGATTCGACGCGGACGAGCGCTCCGAGGCGGATGCAGCGCGTGCGCTCGCCGCGCATCTGGGCACGCGCCACACCGCGATGAGCACCGGCAGCGCCGATGTGGATGCCGCGCTCGACGCCATAACGGGGCTCTTCGATGAACCCTTCGGGGACAGCGCCGCGTGGTCGAATTATTTGATTGCGGGGTGCGCACGGCGTGATGTGACCGTGGCCCTGAGCGGTGAAGGGGGCGATGAGATCTTCTGCGGCTACCCGCGTTACTGGTCGGCGATCGGCGCCCGCTCCACAAGTCTCAATCGGGCGCTCGCCGCGACGCTCCCGCCGCTGTCGCGATTCGGGCAGTCGATGCAGCGGCATTCGTTGACCGGCCTCTCCGGGTTTTCAGCCGCCCTGGGTGCTTTGACGGCGCTGCAGGTTGATGCTCTTCTGCATCCTGCCTGGCTCGAAAGCGATTACGACTACGACTGGTTCTACCGGCAGTTCTGGCGCGCATCGCTTGATCCGCTTGTGCAGCTGCGCTGGCTTGATCTCAATACGAACCTTCCGGAGGGACTCCTCGTAAAGGTCGACCGCTCGAGCATGGCGCATTCGCTCGAGGTGCGCCCGCCGCTTCTGGATCACAGGCTCGTCGAGTTCATGCTGGAAGTTGATCCGCAGCTGCTCGTCGATCGCGACGCGCGGCGCGGCAAGCTTCTGGTGCGCGAGCTGATGCAGCCGCGTCTGCCGCCGGGGCACCTCGAACGACCCAAGAGTGGCTTTGGCCTGCCGACGCACCGCTGGATCCGGCGCCATCCGCAGATGTGGAGGGATGCCATGCGGCGCCTCGTGGATCGCGGCGTGCTGCGCCAGCCGGTGTCGAGCGATTTTCGCCGGGCTTGGTTGCTGCTCGTGCTCGATCGCTGGTTCAGCGCATTTGCCTAGCGCACCGCCGGCGCCTTTTGGTGTTCCCGCAGGGGATCACGGCATTTGAGCTGCACGGAGCTGGCGTTCGCGCCGGTGAAGCCGACGAGGATCTACGCGAGGGCGAGCTCATCGAGCATTTTGCGCAGCTGCGCACGCCAGTGCGCCGCAGGAGTTCCCGTGAGCGCGCGCGTGCGGGCCGCATCGAGCACGCTGTAGGCAGGTCGCTGCGCTGGAGTCGGGTATTGCGCGGAGCGGATCGGCAGCACGGGTATCGGATGCGCAAGGATCCCGCGTTGCAGCGCTTCCTCTTGAATGGCGACCGCGAAGTCGTACCAGCTCGCAACACCCGCGTCGCACCAGTGATAGATTGCAGGCGGCGCATCGATCTTCAGCATCTGCCACAGGACCTGCGCAAGACCAGTTGCCCAGGTGGGTGATCCAACCTGGTCGCAGACCACGCGAAGTTCGGGCTTTGCGGCCATGAGACGCAGCATGGTGCGTACGAAATTCTGGCCATGGGCGGCATAAACCCAGGAGGTGCGTACCACGATGGACGGCGCGCCGTCCGCGAGCGCCTGATGCTCGCCGGCAAGCTTAGTCGCGCCGTACGCGCCGAGCGGAGCGGTCGATGCATCCGGCTCGTAGGGCGTTGACGCGCGTCCATCGAAGACGAAGTCTGTTGACAGCTGTAGCAGGCGCGCATGCGCGCTGCGTGCCGCATGCGCAAGATATCCGACGGCCGTCGCGTTGAGCGCGTGGGCAGCTTGCTGCGCACTCTCCGCTGCGTCGACGGCGGTGTACGCCGCGGCATTGACGATCCACTGCGGTGCGTGCGCGGCAACCGCACGCCGCACCTGTTCCGCGTCCGTGATGTCCAGATCCGCGTGCGTGAGCGCGACGACGCAAGCTCCTTCGGGCGCCAGCGCGCCGAACGCGCGGCCAACTTGACCTGCGGCACCCGTCAGCAGGATTTTCACAGCAGTCCACCCGCGTCGCGCGACTGACTCTGGTACGCAGCAGCGGCAGCAGGATTCATGCGGGTCTTCCTAATGTCCGTAGGTGCGGATCTATGACGACGGGCCCTTGGCATCGCCGCCTGGCTGGCTCGACAGGTGGACGCCCGCGCCCGCGGCGAGTTGCGCCTTTGGCTCCTGCTCGAGCGCGTTCATTACTTCTTGCGCCACCCGCTCGTCGATTTCAGCGGCGCTCTTGAGATCGACGGGATAGCGGATCACGGCCTCGACGCCCGTCGCGACGAAGCGCAGCAGTACGGTTGGGTTCAAGCTGCCGACGGTCGTGAAGATGACGGTTTTTGCGATCTCCTGGGTTTGCCGCTCCATCTCTTCGCGATAATCGGCGAGCACAGCGGTCACGGCCGCGAGCAATCTTTTTTTGATGTCTGCGTAATCCGCCTGCGCGGCGAGCGTGAGCGTTATCTCGTGCCACGAGAAGTTGGTGCCCTGGATCTGCTTGAACAGACCCGCTCCCGTCTGGAATACGATCGAATTGGAGAACGCAACAACGCGGCCGGTCGGGCCGTCCATGCCGCCGCCGCCAAGTTCCATCAGGTGAAAGCGCACGAGTCCAACGTCGATCACCTGTCCGGTCACGCCTGCGATCTGGACGCGATCTCCCACACGGATGCCGAACTTTCCGATGAGGAAGAAATATCCGACGACGGCAATGATGACGCCCTGCATTGCGACGGCGACGCCCGCCGTAATGAGCCCGGCAAACGTGACGATGGACCCAGCGCTGGTTGCGAACGCGAACGCGATGATGACCGCCATCAGGAACCAGAACACAAACCGTCGCAGTAATAGAAACTGGTATCTGCGCCGCGGATCGGTCACGTAGCGGTATACGGCCCGCTTCCACAGTTCCGACGCGGCCATCACGATGACAAGGATCACGATCAAGGATCCCAGGCGCACTGCCAGGCTTCTGATGTCAGTGTGGAGTTCCGTCTTGACGAGCTGTTTCCAGTTGTTGAGGTCTCTGCTATAGAGTTCGAGCAGCACGCTCTCTTTGCTCAAAGGGATGACCGCGGCCGCGAGCCGCCTGAACTGTTCGGCGAGGTCGTCGAGCTGCGCGCGCGCGTCCTGCGGCGCGGATCCCTGCGCCGCATCCGCCTGCTGGCCGAGCGCGTCCCCGCGGCTCGACAGCGTTTTCATCTGGGTGATGTACGGCGCGCGCAACTGTGTCACCTTGGCTGCGAGCGCGTCGGTCTGCTCGATTAGGGCATCAATGGCGCGCATCTTCTCTGCCAGCGCAAACGCATCGGCCGCGAGATTCCAAATGCCGTTCGTTTCGGCTTGTTTTGCCGGCGCCGCGACGCTGTTCGCCGCTGCGGGCGCGGCTTTGCTCGTCACGCCGCCGGAGCCCGCAGGTGCAGGAGTCATGCCGGGCACAGTGCGTGCGAGGGCTTCGATCTGCGCGCGCAGGCCACTTGCACCGAGGCCGTTGGCGCTGCTGCCGCTAACGAAGTCCAGCATGTTGTGCACGGCGTCGCGGCGCGCGTTGGCGAGATCAAGTTCGCCCTGCAGCTGCGAGATCTGCGACTGCAGCTGCTGGCGCTCGCTTGCACCTGCGGTCGCGAGCTTCTGCCGATCGGACTCGAGTTCAGCTTGTGTGTCGCTGACCTGCTTGTCGAACCGGCTCTGCAGTTGGGTTAACGACTGGAACTGCGATGCGACCGCATTTTGGCCTTGCTTAGGGGTACTGTCGTCGCCAATGAACGCAGCCTGCGCACGAGCGAAGTCAAAGGCGAGGCGCACGGCCTGCATGGCGGTCTGCCGATTGTCGTAAACGATCGCAATGTCGGTGGGCGTCGTCGCGATCTGCTGCTGCTCGGCAAGCCCGTGGAACCAATCGATGCTTTGATCCAGGAATTGCAGCACCTGTGCTGAGTTCAGCGCCGCGCCGGCGGAGTCGGGTGGGGCGGCGGCGCTGAGGGTCGCGAAGCCCGCTAACAGCATGACGCTGCACAGGCGGCCGGCGCGGGCGCACCCAGCGCGGGCGTTGGACCGCTGTTTGGAAATGTCCGGCATGCCCCATTGTACTACCATTGGCAGCATCCGAGCCGCGCCGGGGACGGCGCCAGATGCGAGCGTCTACTGTTCGAGAAGTTCAATCAGGAGTGCGTTGTCCTGCAGGCGACCAACAAAGACTTTGAGAGATCCCACCTCGAATCACGCAGCGAATTCAACCGCCGGCCAATTTGCAAAACGGCGTGGTCCCGAAAATTTCTGAGGGCGGCATGGCAAATTTGCATATCTTTCAGATCCTGAACCATTACACGTCGCGCGAGGCTTTGGATCCCGGGTTCGCAGTCATCGACAATTCATCGAATGAACGGCCGGACTGGTTCGAGTATTGGCCGATCCGGAAGTTTCTGCTGAACGAAGCTCTCGACGAGGCGGCGTTTTACGGATTTTTGTCGCCGAAGTTCAAGACCAAGACAAACCTGACGGCGATGCAGGTAGCCGAATTCATCCGCCATTGTGATGCAGCGACGGAGGTCGTGCTTTTTTCGCCGAGCATCCATACCGGGGCGCAATTCCTGAATGTCTTCGAGCACGGCGATGCCGAACACCCGGGACTATTGGCCGCATCCCAGCAGCTGTTCGACCGCATCAACTACCGCATTGATCTGGAAGAGCTCGTAACCGATTCAAGAAACACCGTGCACTCCAATTATTTTGTCGCCAAACCGCGCTTCTGGAGACAATGGCTCGCGATCAATGAGCAGATGTTCGCGATCGCGGAGGCCGGCACGGACGACCTCGGCAAGGCGTTGACGTCCTATACGTCCTATCGGGGGCGCGCGGACGTACAGATGAAAATATTCATCATGGAGCGCGTCGCGACTTTGATTCTTGCGTCGGACGAGAGCTTTGTCACCGCGGTGCGCAATCCGTTTGTCGCCAGCAAGAGAATCTACAAACTGCCGCTGGCAATTGTCAGCGATGCGCTGAAAATTGCTTACAGAACCGAAGGCTTCAGCCAATACAGGGACGTGTTTCTGCTTATGCGCAGCCTGCGCAAATTCTGGAATTTTCAGATCAGGTTCGGCGCGTGGCTCGGCTTTCCGGGCGTGCGCGCGCACACGCGCAAGCTGGCATCCTATTGGGAGAAGACGGAACGCCAGTGAGTGCAGCGCCGATGAAAACGTTCTGGCAGGGACGCAGGGTATTGTTGACCGGGCACACCGGCTTCAAGGGTGCCTGGATGAGCGTGTGGCTGCGCACTCTCGGCGCCGATGCGACCGGCCTTGCCTTGGCGCCCGCGACCACACCGGATCTGTGGTCGATGGTCGGCAGCGGCGTGCACTCCGTGATCGGGGACATCACCGATGCTGCGCTCGTGCGCGATGTCGTCGCGCAGGTCAGACCGCAAATCGTCATTCACATGGCCGCCCAGGCGCTGGTGCGCGATTCATACACCGATCCACTGCGCACATATGCAACGAATGTGTTGGGAACGGCCAACCTGTTGCAGGCCTGCCGGTTTGCGCCGGGCCTTGAGTGCGTGCTCGTCGTCACGAGCGACAAGGTCTACGAGTCCGACGGCAGCGGCCGCGCGTTTCTGGAGACCGACCGCTTGGGGGGAGCCGATCCCTACAGCAGCAGCAAAGCGTGCGCTGAACTCGTGACGACGAGTTTTCGCACCAGCTTTTATGCCGATGGCCCGCCGCTTGCGACGGCGCGCGCCGGCAATGTCATCGGCGGCGGCGATTGGTCCGCCGATCGACTGATTCCCGACTGTGTGCGGGCGCTCGCCGCAGGCGTGCCCGTAAGCCTGCGCTATCCAGACGCAGTGCGGCCGTGGCAGCATGTCCTCGAGCCCTTGTCCGGATACCTCGCTCTCGTGCAAGCGCTCGTGGAGCTCCCGGACAAAGCGCCGCGCGCCATTAACTTCGGACCGCAGGCGGCGCAGTCCTGTACCGTCCACGAGGTCGTCGACGCGTTCAGCGCGCGCTTCGGCGGCAAACCCGGCTGGGTGCGCGATACGCGCGAGCATCCGCCGGAGACGCAAGCGCTCATGCTTTCCTCGGCACTCGCGCAGCGAACCCTTGGATGGCGGCCGCGACTGAACCTGGGCGCGTGTTTGTCGTGGTCCGCCGACTGGTATCGCGCGCATCATGACGGTGCTGACATGCTGGCGCTGTGCCGATCACAAATCGAGCAGTACCAGAGCCTGGTGCTGAGCAACCGGAATCATCAAACATGAAATGCGTCATTCTTGCGGGCGGCAAAGGCACTCGGATCGCCGAGGAGTCAAACGTTCGGCCGAAGCCGATGGTCGAAATCGGCGGCCGGCCTCTGCTGTGGCATATCATGAAGCTCTACTCGTCGTTTGCCGTGAACGAATTCATCGTGTGCCTGGGCTACAAGGGCTACATGGTCAAAGAGTATTTCGCCAACTATTTCCTGCACCAGGCCGACGTCACCTTCGACATGGCCAAGAATCGCATTGAATATCACGATTCCCGCAGCGAGCCCTGGAAGGTCACGCTGGTCGACACCGGTGAGGAGACGATGACCGGCGGGCGTCTGGCGCGCGTGCGCGACTATCTCGATGCCGGCGCGCCGTTTTGCATGACCTACGGCGACGGGCTGTCAAACATCGACATCCGCGCCGAAACCGCCTTTCACGCCGAGCACGGTTTGCAGGCGACGGTGGCCTGCGTGCGCCCGCCGGCGCGCTTCGGGCGGATTGTCATGGAGGGCTCAAAGGTCGTCTCTTTCGAGGAGAAGCCGCGGGTCGAAGGCGGCCTCATCAATGGAGGCTTTTTCGTGCTCAATCCGAGCGTTCTGGATCTGGTAACCGCTGACCACACGGTCTGGGAAAAGGAGCCGATGGAGCATCTGGCTGCAAGCGGTGAGCTCGCTGCCTGGGTGCATCACGGCTTCTGGCAGCCGATGGATACGCTGCGGGACATGATGAGCTTGAATGCGCTGTGGGACAGCAACAGGGCTCCCTGGAAATCATGGCCCTGAAGAGCGGCGCGCGCAGGCTGTGCCGCGCATGCGGCGGCGAGCTCGCCGTGACATTCGCCGATCTTGGGCTGCAGCCCCCCGCAAACGCATTCCTGCCGCCGGGCACCGACCTGCGGCAGGAGAAGCGCTATCCGCTGCGTGCCAGGGTATGCGGATCGTGCCTGCTGGTGCAGGTCGATTTTGACGTTCCGCCGCGCGAGCTCTTCAGCAATTACGCCTATTTTTCCTCCTATTCGGAGGATTGGCTGGCGCACGCGCGACGCTTCAGCAGTATGGCGCGCGAACGCTTTGCGCTTGACGCGGCAAGTCTGGTGATTGAGCTCGGCAGCAACGATGGCTATTTGCTGAAGGAATTCGTCGCCGCCGGCATACCGGTGCTGGGCATTGATCCGTCGGATACCGTGGCCGCGGCCGCCGAGCGGATCGGCGTGCGAACGATCGTCGAGTTCTTCGGCGCGCAGCTTGCTGCGCGCCTGGCGGGGGAGGGGCGCAAGGCGGACTTGATTGTCGGCAATAACGTGCTCGCGCACGTCCCCGAGGTCAATGACTTTGTGGCGGGAATCGCGCAGCTCCTAAAACCGGAAGGTTGCGTGACCATCGAGTTTCCACATCTGCTGAGGCTCATCGAACGCGCTGCATTCGACACGATTTACCACGAGCACTTCTCCTACATCTCGCTGCACGCGATAGAGCGCGTCTTTCGCCTGCAGGGATTGCAGATCTACGACGTAGAGGAATTGCCAACGCACGGCGGGTCGCTGCGCATATTTGCAACCCACACGAGCCGCGCACTCGAGGAAAGTGCCGCCTTGCGCAGGGTGCGCGCCGCCGAGGGGCGCGCCGGGCTTGCCGACCTCGACACCTACCGGCGCTTTTCCGAGCGAGTAGCGGCGTGCCGCAGCTCGCTGCGCGAGTTTCTGGCGCACGCCAAATCCGCAGGCAAAGTGGTGGCCGCCTACGGGGCGGCGGCCAAGGGCAACACCCTGCTCAACTTCTGCGAAGTCACCGCGGATGATATTTCGATGGTCGCGGACCGCAATCCGCACAAGCAGTCCAAATTGCTGCCCGGCAGCCATATTCCCGTCGTATCTCCGGAGGAACTCACCCGTCACAAGCCGGACTACGTGCTGATCTTGCCCTGGAACCTGCAGGCGGAAATCATGCGGCAGCTCGACGGGATCAGAGCCTGGGGCGGCCGCTTCCTGACGGCCATTCCCACGGTGCGCTGCTACGAATGAAATTTACTGCCGCTCCGCTTGCCGGCGCCTTCATCGTTGACATCGATCCGACGTCCGACGAGCGCGGGTTTTTTGCGCGCACCTTCTGTGCCGCGGAACTTGCCGAATACGGCTTCAGCGCGGCGGCACTGCAGTGCAGCGTGTCCTTCAACATCAATAAGGGAACGCTGCGCGGCATGCACTATCAGGCTCCTCCGCACGACGAGGACAAGCTCATACGCTGCACTGCCGGCGCCATCTATGATGTCATTGTCGATGTCCGCACAGGTTCTGCGTCCTACGGCCGATGGTTCGGCGCGGAGCTCACGGCCGCCAATCGCCGCGCGCTCCTGGCGCCCAAGGGTTTCGCGCACGGATTTTTGACGCTGGCCGAGGACAGCGAGGTTCTCTACATGATCTCTGCGCCGTACGCACCGGGGTTCGCGCGCGGTTTTTCGTGGAACGATCCAAAAGTCGCAATCGTGTGGCCTGCGAAGCCGGTGGTGGTGAGCGCACGCGATGCCGCCTATCAGCCGCTTGATCATGGCGCCGATTAAGCGGGTCCTCGTCAGCGGCGCGAGCGGGTTCATCGGACGCTGGAGCGTGCCGGCGTTGCTCAGGCGCGGCTACGAAGTTCACGCGGTGCTGTCCAGTGACGTGCGCGAGCAGCGCGGCGCCGTGCAATTGGCGGGCGCCGAGTTGCACGCGTGCGACCTCCTTGATCAAGCCTCCGTCGAGCGCCTGCTGGATGTGCTGCGGCCAACTCACCTCGCGCACTTTGCGTGGATCGCAACGCCGGGAGTGTACTGGGCGAGCGCGGAGAATTTTTCCTGGGTCGCCGCCAGCTTGCACCTGGTGCGGGCCTTTCACGGCAACGGCGGGATCCGCGCAGTGATCGCCGGCAGCTGCGCCGAATACGACTGGTCGCGGGCCGATGTCTGCCGCGAAGACTCGAGTGCACTCGCAGGCAGTGCGGGAAGTGGTGCAACACCGTACGCGGTATGCAAACTTGCCCTGCAAAACATGCTGGCGAGCTACGGCTCTGCCGAGGGCCTGTCCATCGCCTGGGGGCGCATTTTCTCGCCGTTCGGTCCGTACGAACACCCCGAGCGACTCGTGCCGTCAGTGGTGCGCAATTTGCTCCTCAATCAGGAGGCGCCCTGCTCGCACGGACGCCAGGTGCGGAATTTTCTGCACGTCGCCGACGTCGGCGACGCATTCGCCGCGTTGCTCGACAGCACCGTGCAAGGAGCCGTCAACATTGGCTCGCCGGAGCGGGTTTCAATTGCCGCACTCGTCGAGCGCATTGGAATGCGGATCGGTCGCACCGACCTCGTTCGGCTTGGCGCCCGGGCAAGCCCCGCCAACGAGCCGGCCGTTCTGGTCCCCGATGTGCAACGGCTTTACGAGGAAGTGGGGTGGCGGCCGGCATTCACGCTCGATGAGGCTCTGGCGGACACCATCCAGTGGTGGCAAGAAGCGCTGGCGCACCGCGCCCACGTGGAGGCGCCATCGACCTAGCGGCATCTGCTGTGCCACGTCGCAGGCGCGCGCCTCAGCGCGTCTGGTTCACGAGGCTCTCGAAGAGCGCGACGTACTGGGATTGGTAGTTCTGCAAACCATAGCGGCTTTCGACGTGGGCGCGGCCGGCGGCGCCCATGCGCGCCCGCAACTCGGCAGAGGCGATCAGGCGCTCGAGGGCACTCTCCCATTCCGACGGGTCACGCGCGTGAAAGCCAGTGCGGCCGTCGATGACGGCCTCGGCGCTCGCACCGACCGGGGATGCGACGCAGGGCAGCGATGCGGCCATGTACTGCAGCAGCTTGAATGCACATTTGCCGCGCGCCC
>Ga0302326_10014266_pt1 | contig 16804 bp, 14 predicted proteins | sample Palsa_T0_3_FD_202264 | JGI IMG/M metagenome (GOLD analysis project Ga0302326, IMG submission 202264) | Peat permafrost microbial communities from Stordalen Mire near Abisko, Sweden - Palsa_T0_3 | ecosystem: Environmental > Terrestrial > Soil > Palsa > Peat permafrost | place: Sweden: Abisko...
CCGAACGCCCTGCATTGATTTCCATCGGCCTCGTCTTTCGCCGGATCCCACGCGCCGGCTACGCGCCGTCCCTCCGGATTGAGCGGGAGAAATGCCAAATCTCCGTTGGCAGGGGTCATCATGCGCCACCGCCACTCGTCGTCAATTATTGAGACCCAGTAACCGCTCAGATCGAGCAACGCCCCAGCTTTTGGAGTCGGCGCCGGTGGGCGCGGCCCCCCCGCGCCAGTCGCTTGAGCTGCAGCCGTGTGGCCGGATGTTAAAAAGGCCGACGCGAGTAGGGTACATAGAGCCAAGCATGTTTGCCGGGCACGATATGTCGTGCCCCTACGGAACCGCGCGCGCGGCCCCGACGACGCGCCCCCATGGCTCCTGCAATGACGGAGAATTCGCGCGATCGTCATCGGCCCTGCCCTGACTTCTTCCCCGGCTTTGTTGCTCTTTGATCGGGCTGATTTTTTGTTTGGCTCAGGTCGCGATAGACGGCCTCGATGAACATGTCCGTGGTCCAGGGTCCGGTGTCCGCGCCGTATATGCCGTCATAGTCGAGAGTTGGTTTTGCCGCTTTCACTTGATCTAGTGTGTCGCCCTTCTTCACAAGGTCCTCAATCCGATCGCGAACGATCGTGACCATGTCCCGATAATCGGTGACCGTGTTGCGGTCGCAAAGGCGTCCGTGGCCGGGGATCACGTATGTGCCGCCTTCTTCATTTTCGCGCGGGACCACGATTTCGATGATCTGGTTCAGCGCGTCAATTTCGCCGTTAATGCTTCCGCCCTTCGCGGCGGCGATCACGGGATAGTGTTCCGGAGTGACAATGTCTCCCACGCTGATCACATCAGAACGCCGGAAAAACACGATGCTGTCGCCATCAGTGTGAGCGGCATGCGGGTGTTCAATGATGATCGCCTCGTCATTGAAAAGGTCCCATCGGTCGTTGTCATATGTATCCGTCGGCCAAGATTCCTGCGAAACCGCGGTTTCCTTGACGGTGGGCGGCGCGGTCATTCTGTCGAGCACGCGCAAATGCGCGACGATGGATGCTCCCGCCTGCTCTCCTGCGAGACCGGTGTTGTAGTGGCCTGTTTGCGCGAGGCTTTGATTGCCGCCGGTGTGGTCTTCATCCACGCTGGTGTTTATGATGAATTCAATCGGCTTTTGCGAAAGCGTCCGGATCGCCGCCAGAACCTGCTCGCTCATCTGCGGAGCGCCGGTGTCTACGAGCACGACAGCCTCATCGCCCAACTGAACCGTGATATTTGAGCCTCCGCCGACGAGCATGTAAACCCTGCCCTGCACGTGGAGGATGTGGATGACGGATGCCTCAAGCTTCGGCTCCTGCTGGGCGGAAAGAGGCGACAACGCCACGGCGATTACCGCAACCACGACAGTCAGGATTGTTCGCGCGGCGCTCGCTGAGGTGCATGTATTTTGGCTTCGCTTCACTTCTGCGCCCCCGCGGTTTCCTTCGGTTTGGGAGGCGATGGCGGCGGGGGAGGGGGCGGCAGCGTCGCCAGTTTCTGCATGTACTCGGGGTACATCGTTTCCGCGCCGCCGCGAGCTGCCTCGAGAGGAATCCCGAACTTTGTCGGATATTCCGTCAGCCATTCGTTCGTTCCCGGCAGATGGTGCGGCACCCAGCCCTTGGGTTTGTCCACCTCATGCTTGGGAATACAGTTGTAGGATGCGAGGCCGTAACCCGGGTTCAGAACCCAGTGTTCGGTTCGAACCAGGGGCTCGGTGAGATAGACAGGATCCTTTACGATCGAAACGATCGTGAGAAAATCACCGTGCCGGATGAAGTATTCGACGGCCGTACCTTTGTCGCTGCGCGCAAGACCGTTACGCCGAATCCACCCTTCCTTCAGATGTGTAGTCGAAACCCGCAGCCTGTCGCCTTCCCACTTGCCCGTTGAAAATCCCGTCCACGTTTGCGCCGCGTAGTCGGGCGGATGCGGTCGCCCGTCCATAAAGATCGTTCGCTGGACGCCGAGAAAAAAAACCATCGTGTGCCACTGCGTGATTTCCTTGGTCAGCGGATCGGTCTCGGCCCAGATGCGCATGCCTCCCGGGGCGCGGAACGCATAATCCGCGGGATGGGGTTCGCACTCGTGCTCTTGCTGGTCCCATTTCTCCGCGGTCCAACTGTCGCCCCGGAGGCGCTCGGCGTCGTTGATAGGCAAGCCGGTGTAATCGCCGATGTCAGGATCTGTGGTGTTGTCCGGGCCGGCCGTCTGGCTCCATTCGCCGGATAGATCAACCTGTGCGCGCGCGGGCTGGGGCATGAAGGCCGCGGCAAAGAGCAGTAAGGAAGCCAGGATCATCGCTCGATGGACGGCACGCATGATTCGCCTGTGCTCCTTTGGCCGGGTCGCGCGTTTGCAATCGCGCGAACGGGAGATTCTATAGCACAGCAATTAGCGGGCAGGCACAATATTGTTGCGGAAATTGCAGATATACTCTGGCGGCCAGAAATACATGGGGGGCGGGACGCGAAACTTCGGGTGAAGGAGAGACGAAGATGAGAATCGCCAGGATTCTGCATTTGACCGCGATGGTGGTTGCATTTGCTCTGGGGGCCGTCGCCGCGCGCGCGCAGGCACAGACGCCACCCGATTTCAGCAAGGTCGAGATCAAGGCCACCAAGCTCGGCAACAATTTCTACACCCTCGAAGGATTGGGCGGCACGACCGGCGTGTTGGCCGGGCCGGACGGCGTTTTCATGGTGGACGATCAGTTTGCGCCGCTGAGCGTGAAGCTTATGGCGGCCATCAAGCAGCTATCGGATCAGCCGGTGCGGTTCCTGGTGAACACTCACGTGCACGGGGATCACACCGGTGGTAACGAGAATTTCGGCAAGATGGGCGCGATCATTTTTGCTCGCGAGGAATTGCGCAACCGGCTGATGCACCCTCTGCCGGCGGCGAACGGCACACCGGGCGTTCCTGCACCGGCAGCGGCGCTCCCGCTCGTGACCTACGAAGGGATTGTGAAGTTGCACATCAACGGTGAGGTCGTGGAATTGATCCCAATTCCGCGGGCCCACACCGACGGCGATACGATGATTTATTTCCCGGGACTGGATATCATCATGACGGGCGATTTCTATCGCTCGATACAGTATCCCAATATCGATCGGAACAATGGCGGCACGCTGAATGGATTGCTCGACGGCCTCGGCGTGGTGATCGGAATGGCTGGACCGAACACAAAGATTGTACCGGGCCACGGCCCCGTGGTGGGCAGAGCGGAAGTGATGGCAAACCGGGACATGGTCCTGGCCGTTCGGGATCGCGTGGCGCAATTGATCGCGGAGGGCAAGACGCAAGACGAGGTGCTGGCGGCGAATCCAACCTCCGACTTTGATGCGCGCGTCCCCAATTCCAAGGAGACGACGCAACGATTCGTAACCCAGTTGTACGCAGAGCTAAAGCCGGCGAAGTAGGTCAATGCAGTTTTGTTGCTTTGTTGCTGCTACCGGAAGGGCACCCCGGCGCGTCTACTCGGTGTACAATTCCGGGCGTAGTCGGCGATCCCAGCGTGAAAATTTGAGTCCTTGGAGGTTTTACTAATGGTTCGTTTTCTGAGTGCGCTTTTGTTCCTGTCCTTTTTCGCTCCGCGCATTGCGTCGGCGCAGACACCGCTGCCGCAGACACCCGTGCGCGAGGTCACCGACGAGTACTTCGGGACAAAAGTCGCCGATCCCTATCGCTGGCTCGAGAACCAGTCGGATCCCGAAGTGGTTGCATGGATGAAGGCGCAGAACGACCATGCGCGCGCGATACTGGCAAACATTCCCGGGCGGGATCAGCTATTGGAGCGCATCAAGGCGCTGGACAACGCTGGCGTCGTCGTTTCCGGGCTGCAAGTGTGGGGCGGGCGCTATTTCTACCTAAAGGCGGAGCCGGGCTCGGACAATCGCAAGCTTTGCGTACGCGACGCCCTGAACGGCGCGGAGCGTGTGCTGATTGACCCGCAGCAGATGACGACTGCGGACGGCAAACATTCTTCCATTGATTACTTCCAACCTTCGCTGGACGGCAAGTATGTTGCGTATGGCATTTCGCCGGGTGGGTCGGAAGAAAGCGTGATCCATGTAATCGAGAGCGCCACCGGCACGGTACTGCCGGACACGATCGATCGCGCCCAGTTTGGTTCGCCGAGCTGGCTGCCGGGCAGCCGCTCATTTTTCTACATACGGACTCAGAAGTTGGAGAAGGACGCTCCGGCGACAGCGCGGTTCCAGAAACTGCGGGCGTATCTCCATACTCTTGGTGGCGACCCGGATAAGGAGCCTGCAGTGTTCGGCTACGAAGTGAATCCGAACGTGAAAGTGTCAGAGGATGACGTTCCGGTGGTTGCCTTTTCACCGGGCGCGCCCGGGTTCCTGGTGGCGCTGGTGGTTCACGGGGTGCAGCGGGAATTCGATGTGTACTCTCTCCCGTTTGAAACCACGCCGGGCGCCAAGAGCGAGTGGAAACACGTTGCGACCGATGCCGACGACATCACTGGACTGGATGTTCACGGCGACCAGATTTTCCTGATGTCGCACGAAGGTGCGTCGCGTTACAAGGTATTGCGAACCAGTTTGGCCAATCCCGATCTCAAGCATGCGGAGTTGGTCGTTCCTCCAAGTGAAGTCGTGGTGGTCAACATTATCGCGGGGGGCGACGCGCTCTATATCCAGGATCTGGACGGGGGAATCGGCCGGCTCCGGCGCTTGCCCTATAGCGGCGGCGCGGTTGAACCGGTGAAATTGCCATTCGATGGCGCGATTCAGTCGCTATTCGCGAATCCGGTGCAGGCCGGCGCGTGGCTCGAGCTGGTTTCGTGGATCAAATCGCCGCTCTGGTATGCGCTGGACTCGAAGTCCGGCAAGGTGAGCGATACGGCCCTGGTGCCGAATTCCCCCGTGGATTATTCGCAAATCGAAGCCGAAGAGGTGAAGGCGAAGAGCGCGGACGGAACGATGGTGCCGCTGTCCATTATTCACAAGCGAGGGCTGGCGCTGGACGGATCACATCCCACATGGCTGGAGGGCTATGGGGCGTACGGGATCACGCTCGATCCCGGGTTCCAGCCGACTCTGCTGGCATTCTTCGAGCGCGACGGCGTATTCGCGGTGGCGCACGCGCGGGGCGGTGGCGAGTATGGCGAGGATTGGCACGTCGGCGGCGAGAAATTGACGAAGCAGCACACGATTGACGACATGATTGCGGGGGCGCGATACCTGATCGAGCACAAGTACACCTCGGCTGCCCATCTGGCCGGCGAAGGTACCAGCGCCGGAGGAGTGACAATCGGAGGATCCATCACGCAGCATCCGGAACTGTTCGGCGCGGCGCTGATTCGCGTGGGCGACTCGGATTCGCTGAGGTCAGAGTTGATGGCCAGCGGGCCGGAAAATATTCCCGAGTTCGGCACGGTGAAAGATCCCGATGGCTTTAAGGGACTCTACGCGATGGATGCGTACCAACACGTGAAGCCGGACACTTCGTTTCCGGCCGTACTGCTCACGACTGGCGTCAACGATCCTCGCGTGGCGCCGTGGCAGGCCGCGAAAATGACCGCGCGGCTGCAAGCCTCAACCAATAGCGGCAAACCGGTCCTGCTCAGGGTGGACTATGACGCGGGCCACGGGATGGGTTCCACAAAGTCCCAGCGCGAGATCGAACTGGCCGACGAGATCGCGTTCCTGTTCTGGCAGTTGGGAGTCTCGGGATATCAGCCGAGCGCGGCGGGGAACTGATCGGCGCATGCGCTGTGTATCGCTTGGGAGGGCGTTCGTATGCCCTATCAATTCGATTTCGACCCGACCCATCGGATTCTTCGATGCCGGCTCGAAGGGCGCGTAACGGACGAAGAACTCAGGGAATGCTATCGAGCCATCGAGGACCAAGCTGCGCGGACCGATCCGCTTGCCGGAATTCTGGATATGTCCGGGGTGACGTCCCTTGAGGTTTCTTCCCAGACGATCCGCGAGTTGGCAAAGTCGCCTCCGGCGATTCCGAACGCGGCCCGGCTGCGGGTTTTGATCGCAACGTCTCCTCCCGTCTACGGCGTGGCGCGGATGTTTGAATTGCAGGGGCAGGACACGCGTCCAAACTTTCACGTCGTTAGCAGCGAGAAAGAAGCATTCGCGATCCTGGGAATTCAGGAAGCGAAGTTCGGGGCAATCCCGGGGAGCTGACCCCGCTCGAGTGGGTCCAGGCACGACTACAAAAAGGGCATCCAGTGGTAGACTGCAGTTATGGCGACCAAAAAGAAGAATAAGAAAAAACTAACCAAAGTGAAGAAGGCTCCGCGCAAGAAACCCGCGCGGCAGAAAAAAACACCGGCGAAGAAAGTGTCCGCACGCAAGGCCGCGCCGAAAAAGAAATCGGCGCCGAAAATCAGCACGCGCGGAAAAAGCGAGCGAGTATCTTCGCTGGCGTTTGAGCCCGCCGGACTGGGGGCGCGTTCGGGCGGCCAGTCGGGAGATCTGCAGGGACTGTCCAACCGGGGCGGCGCGGATTCTGAGAGCGTGGACGAATTGCTCGAGGAAGGGAACGCGTTCGAGGCCGAGGTCGTGAAGGGCGTTGAGGACGTTCCGGACGCCGATGAAGGCGAGGTAAAAACGCACGAAGTGCCGGAAGATGACGTCCCGGAGGAGTATCAGGACAACGAGCCTTAGGCGCGGCGGATCTTCCTTCGCGAAATATTCGCAGAGTGACAGGGATTCTGAGATTTCCCGGCAAAATGCCGCGGTTGTGATGCAGTCCTCCCATACGAAAGGAAACTGATGGCGAGCGGGCCCACAGAAGCGGCGGTGGTCGAAGCGCTGCGCGGAGTCATGGACCCGGAGCTCCATAAGGATCTGGTGACGCTCGGGTTGACGAAGAATGTCGAAGTGCGCGACGGGACTGTGTCGCTGCTCGTCAAGCTGACGACGCCCGCGCGCTCGCAGCGCGAAACGATTGAGAAGGAGGTGCGCGCGGCGCTCGCGAAGGTGGCAGGCGTGACGACCATAGATTTGAAATTCGACGCGTCGGTGCCGGAAGGAGTCCGGCCGCAGGGCAAGGCGGCGATTGAAGGAGTGAAAAATCTGATCGCCGTGGCGAGCGGCAAAGGCGGCGTGGGCAAGACCACGATTGCCGTAAATCTGGCGATTGCGCTGAAAAATATGGGCGCGTCGGTCGGGCTGCTGGATGCGGACGTGTACGGGCCGAACGTCCCGGTGATGCTGGGAACCACCGAGCAGCCGAAGATGCTGGACGAGAAGACGATCATACCTGTGCAGTCCTACGGCGTGAAAATGATTTCGATGGGGCTGCTAAATCCCGGAGACAAGCCGTTGGTATGGCGCGGACCGATGCTTCACAGCGTGATGCAGCAATTCCTGCGCAACGTGCGGTGGGGACAGCTCGATTATCTGATCGCGGACCTTCCTCCCGGCACCGGAGACGTGCAATTGAGCTTGATTCAAACCGTGGCCGTGAGCGGAGCCGTGGTAGTCACGACGCCGTCGGTGGTTGCGCTGGCCGACGTGCGCAAGGCCGTGGAAATGTTCCGCCAGGTGAACGTGGAAATTCTAGGCGTGGTCGAAAACATGAGCTATTTCGCTTGCCCGCATTGCAACGGCAAAATTGATGTGTTCGGGCATGGCGAAGGCGAGCGGATGGCGCAAAATTTCGAGCTGCCGTTTCTCGGCGAGATCGAGATCGATCCACAAATCCGCATCGGCGGCGATACGGGGAAGCCGGTGGCGTCTCTTGGTGAGAATGCGCCGGGCGCGAAGAGTATTTATGCGATGGCGCGTCAGGTGGCGGCGCGGCTCTCGATGGTCAATCTGTCGGCGCCGGCGCCGGTCGTGCAGATTTTGTAACCGCGGTCCGATTGGCGATGGCGCCGAAGTACTTCGCGGTCCACATACGATTTTGGGGGTGGGCATGAATCTTCCGGACGCCCCGGTTACCCGGAGCGGTTTTTTCGTTACGCATTTCTTGACCGTCAAAGATCAAGAGAGGTCCAAGGCCTTCTACGTCGGCGTGCTCGGCGGAAGAGTCGTAAAGTCGAAGAACCCCTGCTACATCAAGTTATCCAACTCGTGGGTCATTCTTAACGGCGGCGGTCCCACGCCGGACAAGCCAGAGGTCATTTTGGAAACGCCCAGTGACCCGAACCGCGTGAATTGCTTCTTGAACCTGCGGTCGCCGACATCCGGGCTTGCGACAAGGAATGGAAAGCGAAGGGCGCACACTTCCTGACTGAGCCGCTCGACAACCATCGTTAGGAGTGGCGGTGTTACATGCGAGATCCGGATGGCTACATCATCGAGGTGGGGCAGTACTCTGAAAGCTCGATCAAAGTTTTTGCAGAGTGCAACGCCTGACTTGCCCAATTGAAGAAATCGTGTGCGTGCCCTCGTGCCGCAGTGGCGATCCGCGCCGTCCACACGCGAAAAACATTGCGGAGAGCTGAGGCGGCGCAATACTATTCCGCCGGGCGATACGGAGACTTATGAGCGAACTGGTTCAACTGAGCAAGGATGGCGATGTCGCGGTCATCACGATCAACAATCCACCGGTGAACGCGCTGAGCCCAGGCGTACCTGAGGGTATCGAGAAGGCCATCGCCGAAATCGAGAAAGACGCGAGCGTGAAGGCCGCGGTCCTGATCGGCGGCGGGCGAACTTTCATCGCAGGCGCGGATATCAACATGTTCGTCCAGATGACGTCCGGCAAGGGCGGGCGGATTAATTTGCTGCCGACTCTTTTGCAAATCGAGAATTGCAGCAAGCCCGTGGTGGTGGCGATTCACGGGAACGCGCTGGGTGGAGGACTCGAAGTTGCGCAGGCCTGCCACTATCGCCTCGCGAGTCCGGACGCGAAGGTGGGTCAGCCCGAAGTGAATCTGGGAATCATTCCTGGCGCGGGCGGCACGCAACGCCTGCCACGGCTCGCCGGAATCGCGAAGGCCGTCGAGATGTGCACCGGCGGCAAGAACATCAAAGCGGCGGAGGCGGTCGAGGCCGGAATCATTGACAAGCTGATCGAAGGAGACTTGCTGGCCGGAGCCGTGGCATTTGCGCGCGAGATGGCCGGAAAGCCCGCTCCAAAGACCCGTGAGCGCAGCGAAAAATTGGGGACGCCGCAGGCAAATGCACCGATTTTTGCCGCGGCGCGCGAAAACGTCCGAAAGAAGCAGCGCGGATTGCCTGCACCGATGGCCGCGATTGACGCCATCGAGGCCGCCACCAAGCTGCCGTTTGAAAAAGGCTGCGAGGAAGAGGCGCGGCTGTTCGACACGTGCCTCTACTCTGACGAGTCGAAGGCGCTGATACATGTTTTCTTCGCCGAGCGCGAAGTGGCGAAAATTCCGGACGTCCCGAAGGAAACGCCGGTGATTCCCGTCAACTCGATCGCCATTGTGGGCGCGGGAACGATGGGCGGCGGAATCGCGATGGTTTGCGCCAACGCCGGAATTCCGGTGCTGCTGAAGGATACGGACCAGGCGGCCCTCGACCGGGGACTCGCGAACATCCAGAAAAACTACGCGACTTCGGTGAAACGCGGGCGGTTCACGCAGGAATATGTGGACGAGCGCATGAAGATGATCAAGCCGACGCTGAGCTACGACGATTTTGCGGGCGCCGACCTGGTGATCGAAGCCGTGTTCGAAGGCATGGCGCTGAAGAAGGAAGTGTTCGCCGAGCTCGATCGCGTGTGCAAGCGCGGCGCGATTCTGGCGAGCAACACCTCGACTCTCAACATCGACGAAATCGCGGCGACGACGTCCCGCCCCGAATCCGTGATCGGCACGCACTTTTTCAGTCCGGCGAACGTGATGCGTCTGCTTGAACTCGTCCGCGGGAAGAAGAGCAGCAAGGAAGTGATCGCCACGTGCATGCAACTGGCAAAGAAAATCGGCAAGGTCGCGGTGCTGGTGGGGAATTGCCGCGGATTCGTGGGCAACAGGATGTTCCTGCCGTACATTCGCGAGGCGCAGTTTCTGGTGGAGGAAGGCGCGGCGCCTGAGGGGGTTGATGCGGCGCTCGTGCAATGGGGCATGGCCATGGGGCCGCTCGCCGTCGGTGATTTGGGGGGGCTCGACGTGGCGTGGCGCATCCGGAAGGAGTTCAAACACCTCGAGAAGCCGGGCGCGCGGCAGCCGTACGTGGAAGACAAGCTTTGCGAAATGGGCCGCTTCGGGCAAAAGACCGGATCGGGCTGGTACAAGTACGATGCGGAACGGCACGCGACGTCCAATCCAGAGGTCGTGGAGCTGGTAAAGAAATGGAACGCCGAAGCGGGCACGGCGCAGAGGCAAATCTCGGCCGAGGAAATTGTCGAGCGCGAAGTCTACGGCCTGGTCAACGAAGGCGCGCGAATTTTGGAGGAAGGCTACGCGCTGCGCGCGGGCGATATAGACATCATTTACCTGAACGGTTACGGATTCCCGGGCTTCCGCGGCGGGCCGATGTGGTATGCCGACACCATCGGAGTGAAAAAAGTCTACGACCGCGTCTGCGAATTTCACAAGCAGCACGGAATGCTGTGGGAGCCCGCGCCGCTACTGAAGAAGCTCGCCGAGACAGGCGGCAAATTCGCGGACTACGAGCGTAGCGCCGCGCAAGCGACGGATTAGAAGCTGCGAACGGACGACTTGCTGCGGTAGTGGCAGCGCAAAGGAAGGCGCCGCTTCGCGCCGCCGGTTTTATGTCGGAGCTAAAGCTCCGACCTCCTAAACGGCTCTAAATCGTGTCGCGCAGTCGGTTCAGATCGCGACTCCCTCAGCCGCGCGCTCTTCCCTCGTAAGGTCAGGCGGTGCATATTCGGCTCCAATCCTCCTAAACAGATCTAAATTACTTCGCGGCAGGAGTAAGGCCGAACGCGCCGGACTGAAATTCGAAGGACGCGGGCAAGTGTTCCGCGAAGTAGCTCAAATCGTGCCGGCCCGGGTAGAGATGAAATTCGTGCGGGATTTTTCGTGACACCAGCAGATCGTGGAACGCCTGCGCGCCGCGATTGAAGCCAAAGTCATCCTCGGTTCCGCAATCGAAATAGATTTTCAAACCTACCGACGGCGGCCCATCGCGCGCGAGCGTGAAGGGACTATTGCGGTCCCAGAACGCCCGATCGAACGGCGTGCCGAATGCTCCGCCGAGCGCCCGGGACAAGGCCTGGGCGCTGGCGCTGTCAAAATTGCCCTCGGGCAGCTTGGCGATCAGCGCCGCGCTGTGCGCGCTCACGGAGCCGAACAAACCCGGATGGCGGAACGCCAGATGCAGCGCGCCATAGCCGCCCATGGAAACGCCGGAAATGCCGCGGTTTCGGCGTCCCTCGCGGAAGCGATAGTGAGATTCGATGAAGGGAAGAAATTCCTTCACCAGGAAGTCCTCGTAGCGTTGGTGTCCGTCGCGCGAGTTGATGAAGAAGGACCGGTCGCCGTCGGGCGCGACGATCAGGAATTCACCGATCTGTTTCTGGTCCCACAGATCTTGAATCAGGTTCCAGCCGCCCGAATCGAGAAGAGCCTGTTCGTTTTGTCCGAGCCCGTGCAGGAAATAGAGCACCGGATAGCGGCGCATCTTCTCTGAATCGTAACTAGGAGGCAGCAGCACACAATACCCCACGGAGCGCGCGAGGATTTTGCTCGGGACCGAACGGCATTCCGCGCGGCCGGCGGCGTGTGCCGGTATCGCAATAAATACGAGGAGAATCGCTGCCAGGATCCAGCGACAAGCCCTATTCATACCGCAGGGCCTGGACGGGGTCGAGCTTCGCCGCGCGCGAGGCGGGATACATTCCGGCGACGAGGCTCACGGCTATCGAAAAGCCAATTGCTGCTGCGACCATCCACCACGGCACGGCGGTGACGCTGATCGCGGGCAGGTCGCGTCGCGCCAGGTAAATGTTCGTGCCGAAATTGATCGCGCGGCCGATCAGCCAGCCGATCAGAACGCCGAAAATTCCGCCGAGCAATCCCATCGCGCCTGCCTCGACGAAGAAGAGTCTGCGCACGTCACCATCGGCCGCGCCCAGCGCTTTCAGGATGCCAATCTCGCGCCGCCGTTCCAGAATTGCCATGACGAGCGTATTGATGATTCCCAGCGACGCCACGACCAGCGCCAGGCTGCCGAAAATTCCTAGGAAAAGATCAAATACGGCGAAGACCAGGCCCAGGCTCCGCGTCGCGTCGAGCAGAGAATAGGCGGCAAAGCCCATTTGTTTGATCGAGTCTTCGGCGTCCTTTACTTTGGACGCGCCGGTGAGGCGCACTGTAAGGCTGTCGTAGGTGCGTTTGGAGGGTGTGTCGCGCAGGAGGTCGCGCAAATCGTTCGTCTGAGCGGTGCGCAGCGTTTCCGCGACTTTCAAGGGAATGAAGAGCCGGGCGCGGCCGAAGGCTCCAAAGCCTCCCGCGGGATCCGTCTCGATGATCCCCACGATGCGGAGTTTTTCCTCGCGCGGCACGATGGAGTAGCCGTCGGACTTGCCGCCTCCCGATTCCGCGGGAAGCGCCTGGCGCTCGGCATAGCGGAGTATGACCTGGTTGCCGATCACGGACTCCGGCGGGGTCGCGAGCTGGCGCGCGAGCTCGACCTGCACGATTGCCTCGTCCGCCGAAGGCCCGGAAAAGAACGAGCCCTTCATCTGATCGAACGCGCCGTCGTTTCGGTCCGAAGGCGCGACGCCTGACACTACGGTCGCGTAAGGATTTCCGGCGTAGTGAATTTCAGTGGGAAAGCGGATTTCGGGATAGACGGCGACGACATTGGGCAACGCCTCGAGCTGATGGCGGCCATCGTCGTCGAGCGTCCGAACCGGCGCGAGCGGAGCCGGACTGGGATTTTCCATCCGGCGGAGACTTGGAGTGTTCGGCTTCGCGGTTACGAAAATCGCGTCGAAGAGGCCGGTGCGAGAGAGGCGATCGCTGGCCAGGTTCTGCAGACCGACTCCGAGAGAAAGCATGGCGACCAACGACGCCACGCCGACGGCGATTCCGACCGTTGTAAGCGAATTGCGCAGCGCCGCCTCGCGAAGATTGCGCGCGGCCAGTTCCGCCAGGTCGCGGCCCTTCATGACACGCTCCCGTCGCTGACAAGTTTGCCGTCGCCCATCAGGATCAAGCGGTGAGCGAAGCGCTCAGCGCGCGGTTGTTCATGCGTCACCATCACGATGGTCATTCCCAGCGTCTCGTTGATTTCGCGCAGCAGGAGCATAATTTCGTCGCCGGTCGCGCTGTCGAGGTTTCCAGTGGGCTCGTCTGCGAGCAAAATGGTTGGCTTATTGACCAGCGCGCGGGCGAGCGCGGCGCGCTGCTGTTCGCCGCCGGAAAGTTCGCTGGGGCGATGAGTGAGCCGGGCGCTGAGGCGCACTCGATCCACCGCTTCGCGGACACGGCTGGTGCGCTCGCTGCGTTCGACCTCCGCCAGGCGCAGCGGGAGCTCGACATTTTCTTCCAGAGTCATCCGCGGCAGCAAGTTGAAGGCCTGAAAAACAATGCCGATCGTGTGGCTGCGGTGCTTGGCCAACTCCTCGGAACTCATCTCGGCAAGATTGCGGTCGTGAGCGAAGATCGCTCCCGACGTGGGCCGGTCGAGTCCCGCCATTAGGTTCAGCAGCGTTGATTTGCCCGAACCTGAACTCCCGAGCAGGGCGACGAATTCTCCCGCGCCGATGCTCAGGGTGACGTTGTCGGCCGCGCGCACGAGCGTTTCGCCCATTTGATAGTGTCGCGTTACTTGCTGCAGGCGGATGGCGGCTTGGCCGGGTATAGGGGCGCTAGTGGTCATTATTTCGCTCTATATGTTACTACGCGCGGGACCGGTCCGATGTTGCCGCGCGCTGTTGATTTACGGCGGCGCCGTGACCTGGCTCGATTCGCTGTAAAGGCATCCTGGGGTTGCGCAAATAAAAAGGCCCCGGCGCGCGGTGGCCGGGGCCCTTCGGTTGTTCCGCAACTATTGATTAGCAGCTACCCCGCTTACCTACGTGCGCCGTTGTGTTTGTCCCTGTAGATGGCGCGCGAAGTACCATTCTGGCTCTGGTTGATCGCTTTCTTGTCGGCGCCGGTAAGTCTGCCACCGTTCGCCTGCTTGTCTGCGCTCACTTCGCGGTTGATGCCTTGTTCCCGATTTTCGAGCCTCGACGTTTCGCCGGCAGTCAGCTGGCCGCTTTTGACTCCCTGTGCGATGCGGTCCTGCTGGTTCTGGCGGCGCTGGCCGATTTCACCGTTGCCGTAATGCGCCGTGTTGGCGTTGTGCTTGTCGTCGTAAATCTGATTCGACAAGTGGTTCTGCTGATTGTTCAGGGTGGAGCGGTCGGCGGCGGTCAGGTGGCTGTCGTCGTCCGAGCGCATCGTACGCTCTTCCTGGTTCACGCCGGCTTCTTTGGTTTCCAGGTTCTTGGTTTCACCGGCAGTGAGCTGCCCGCTGTCGATTCCCTGTGCGATGCGATCCTGCTGATTGTCCTTGCGCTGCGCGATCGTTGCGGGTTTGTCCGCGGGCGTCGCTGTGGAGCTGGTATCGGACTGCTGAGCAAACGCGGACGGCACGCACATAGCTATCACGGCCGCCGCACTCAAAATAAGATTGCGAGTTTTCATGATGACGTTCCTCCCAGTAAGATGGTGCTGATTTTAAGTGCCAGCCCCCAAGAGCTGATGTGGAGGCCGTATGCTTAATGAAACACGAGGTGGAGAGGAAAGTTGCGGCTGCGTTTCGCCTACGCACAACCGGTTGAAGTGCGGATGCGTAGACCCTATCGATTTCTTGCGATCCCGGGCGACGCCCCTCGCGGCGAGTACGCGCTGGATGCGTGTATAATGCGCGACGGCCGATTTGAAGCCCATAACCATCGCCAATCTAGCTCATCGAAAATATGCACTACCGCACGGCAGGGCGCGCAGTTAGAGTGCTGTCTGAGGCTTTTAACCGGCGCACGGGCGCCCCAACAAGCCTCTCTCGGCGTAGTCTCATGGGGTCCCAAGTCGAAAGACCAGAGAGTCGAGACGAAAAACGATGACAAAAGTGGAAGCGGTGATTCAAACCTCGAAGCTCGATCCGGTCAAAGACGCGCTTCACGAGATCGGCGTCGAGGGCATGACGGTTCTGGAGGCCCGCGGGCATGGCCGGCAGAAAGGCCATACCGAGTTCTACCGCGGCCGGGAATACACGGTTGATCTGATCCCCAAGATCAAGATCGAGTTGGTCCTGGCGGATGACCTGGTTGAAAAGGCGGTCCAGACGATCGTGACGGCAGCGCGCACGGGGAAAATCGGCGACGGCAAGATTTTTCTTTCGAAGGTTGACGACGCCATTCGGATTCGCAACGACGAGCGCGGAGACAGCGCGCTTTAACGGGCGCCGGTCGAGCAGGTGCCTAAGGAACGGCGCGTGCCAGCGTGGCGAAACGCCGCGACCGAGCGAGCGAAGCGCGGCATCGGCTCAAAGTCCCGTCACACACGTATGTCCACGAAACAAGCACCCGAAAGCGATCTGCGCGAATTCTATGCCGCTGAATCGGCGCGCATTCGCGAGGAATTCGCCGCCAGGAGCGATGGTCGCGCCGCGGTCCATGGACGCACCGCGCTCGTGGAATCCATTGCGATGCGCCTTTGGAAGGAATTGATCTCCCTGGACACCGCTGGCCCTCAGAATTTTGCGCTGGTTGCGCTCGGAGGATTCGGCCGCCGCTGGCTTTTTCCGTACTCGGACATCGATATTCTATTTCTGCACGCAGGGGGTGGCGCCGAGCGAAATCTGAAGGAGCGCATCGCGAGTTTCTCGCAAGAGATCTGGGACTTGCGGCTGAAACTAAGCCCCGCCGCGCGGACGCTCGCCGAATGCGAGAAATTCGATCCCAGCAACGTTGAATTCGCCATCTCGCTGCTCGATTGCCGCTACCTCGCGGGGGACAAAAGCCTTTTCGACCGGCTGCACGATCAGCTGATTCCCAAGCTTGTGGCGCGCGAGTCGCGCTCGATTGTTCAGCGCCTGACGGACCTGACCCACAGCCGCTACAACAAGTTTGGAAACACCGTTTTTCACTTGGAGCCCAACGTAAAGGATGGCCCGGGCGGACTGCGCGATTACAACCTCGCGCATTGGCTTGCGCTTATCGCCGCGATGGAAGAACAGGGCGCGTGGCCTGATGAAGCTACGCTTCTGCCTCCGTGGCTCCGCGAAAGATTTGACGCCGCTCTCGATTTCCTGATGTCCGTGCGGTGCTTCCTGCACTTTCGTCATGGGCGCGACGACAATACGCTAGCGTGGCTCGCTCAGGACCAGGCTGCCGCCGAAAAAATCGGCGCGCCGGACGCTGGGTCGCTAACCGCCTCGGATTGGATGCGAATCTACTTCGGCCATGCGCGGCTGATCCACCGCGTCGGCCTGCAACTTCTGGAGGAGTTTCCCGCGGCGCGTCCATCTCTCTACCGCCAGTTTCAGAATTTGCGATCGCGCCTTTCGAACGCGGAGTTCGCGGTCGTGGACGGCCGTATATTCCTGCAGCGCCAGGAAAAACTGACCGATTCCGAGCTGCCGCTGCGCATGTTTCGCTTCATGGCGCGCCACGGGCTGAGCCTCAGTTCTTCCGCCGAGCACCAGATCGAGGAACTTCAGCCGGCATTGGCCGCGGCGCCGCCCAAAGGCGCCCAACTCTGGCACTATTTGCAGGAGATTCTGGTCGCTCCCCATGCCGCTGAAGCGCTGCGCACGATGCACTCCCTCCGCCTGCTGACGCCGCTGTTGCCGGAATTTCAGGCTATTGATTCGCTGGTCATCCGCGACTATTCCCATCGCTTCACAGTGGACGAGCACAC
>Ga0302326_10014269_pt1 | contig 16802 bp, 24 predicted proteins | sample Palsa_T0_3_FD_202264 | JGI IMG/M metagenome (GOLD analysis project Ga0302326, IMG submission 202264) | Peat permafrost microbial communities from Stordalen Mire near Abisko, Sweden - Palsa_T0_3 | ecosystem: Environmental > Terrestrial > Soil > Palsa > Peat permafrost | place: Sweden: Abisko...
GCGTGGTGTCGATGCGCTTCGGCCTGACCGACGGCCAGCCCAAGACCCTGGATGAGATCGGCAAGGTCTACGGCGTGACCCGCGAGCGCATCCGCCAGATCGAGTCCAAGACGATGTCGAAACTCCGCCACCCGTCCCGATCCGAGGTCCTCCGCGACTACCTGGACTAACTTCATCAGCCCGAACGGCTCCCTGCTCGTGGGGGCCCGGCCCGTGGCGCGAGGTCAGGCCGCCTGGAACGACCGCTTGGCCAGCCCGATGGCGTAGCCGTCGATGACCGTGGTGGGCGGCGCCGCCGGGTCGGTGGCAGCACCAAGGCTGACGAACAGCGGCGTGAAGTGCTCGACGGTGGGGTGTGCGTACGGCATGCCGGGGGCGCGGGTCCGGAACGCGGCGAGCTCGTCGACGTCGCCGCGGGCTAGCGCGTCCGACGCCCAGGAGTCGAAGTCCGAGGACCAGCCCGGCACCTGGTCAGGGTGGCTCCAGTCCAGGAACGGAAGGCCATGGGTCATGTACCCGGAGCCGATCACCAGGACCCCGGACTCGCGCAGCGGTCCCAGTCTCCGGCCAAGGTCCAGCAGCCGCCCGGGGTCGTGGGTTGGCATGCTGAGCTGCAGGACCGGGATGTCGGCCTCGGGATACATGATCTTCAGCGGCACCCACGCTCCGTGGTCCAGGCCGCGGCTGCGATGCTCGTGCACCGGCTCGGCGTCCGGCATCAGGCTGGCGACCTGAGCCGCGAGTTCGGTGGCGGCCGGGGTGTCGTACCGCATCTGGTAGTACAGCGGGTCGAAGCCGCCGAAGTCGTACACGAGTTCGCTGGGCTGGCTGCTGCTGATGCTCAGCGGAGCAGACTCCCAGTGCGCGGAGACGATGAGGACGGCCTTCGGCTTGGGCAGCGCCCGCGCCCAGGAGTGCAGCTCGGTCATCCAGGCCGGCATCTCGAACAGCATCGGGGCGCCGTGGCTCAGGTACAGGCTCGGCAGCGGCCCGTCGTCGGGGGTCCACAGGCGGTGGGCGTCGGCTCGCTCGGCGTCGGCGGCCCGGCGCAGGTGCGCGGCGAACGGGTGCTGGCCGGGAATGCGCCGGTCGGCGGTCGCGGTCGTGCTGGGCGCTGGCGGGGACGTCATGCGGGCTCCTCGGGGCCGAAAGCGGCGCTGATACGGCTGGTGCGAGACGACGTGCCGCGGCCGGTCCGGCAGTTAGTTGTCTCTACAACCGTCACGCTATCACCGAATAGTTGTAGTGACAACTATTCGGTGCCATGATGTGACGGTGGATGCGAAATGGCTGAACGACGAGGAGCTGGCGGCCTGGGTACGGCTGGCTGCGGTGCTTGAGCTGCTGCCCGGAGTACTCGATTCGCAGCTCCGTCATGACGCGGAGCTGACGCATTTCGACTACTACGCACTCGCGATGCTGTCGGAGGCGCCGCAGCGGACCCTGCGGATGACATCGCTCGCGGCACAGACCAACGCCACCTTGCCCCGGCTCTCCCACGTGATCAGCCGGCTGGAGGAGCGCGGCCTGGTGGAGCGCTTCCCCTGCCCCGAGGACGCCCGGGCCACCAACGTCCGGCTGACCCCGGCGGGCTGGGATAAGGTGCGCCGCACCGCACCAGGCCATGTCGCGAACGTCCGGCAGCATGTCATCGGCGCCCTGACCCCCGAGCAGGTCCGCCAGCTGGCCGGCATCACTGAGGCGATCTTGCGCAGGCTCGACCCGGACGCCGCGATGGCCGTGACCTACCACCGCTACGACCCGGAGCCACCCGACGTGCGCTAGCAGGGTGCTTAAGGCAGGAGCAGCTCGGTGCGGTATTGCGGGGCGAGCGCCTGCGATTTCGCGATGAAGGCCGCCTGGGCGGCCTCGTCGAGCTTCGGAGATGGCGCGGTCCGGGTGGCGACGGGAACGCCGACGGCGAGGAAGAAATTCTCCTGCCCGGCCGGGGAGCACATGCACAGGAGCCGGGCCGGCTCGCCCGAGGCGTTGGTGAAGGCATGCGGGGCGTTGGCCGGCACGTTGACGGTCTCGCCGGCCCGGGCGACGGAGTGCTCGCCGCGGAAGGTGAGTTCCACCTCGCCCTCGAGCACGGTGAACATCTCCTCGAAGTCATGGCGGTGGGGCGGCGGGCCGCCGCCGGGAGGAACGTGCATGTCGATCAGGGTGTACCGGCCGGCGGTGTCGTCGCCGGTCAGCAGGATCGTGTAGGTGTCACCCACCACTCCCAGGTGCGGAAGCGCCTGGTCCGTGTCCGGCTGGGCGACGGCCAGCTGCCGTTCCGGGTCGTCAGGCGGGATCGCCGGGTGTGGCGATGCGGGGCCGTCGTTCATGGCGCGGTTCCTTTCGGGTCGAGTGGCCAGGAGCCGCGGCGCGCCCAAGATCGCAAGCCGCATGACCCCCGTAACGTGCTCAACCTAGGTTCTCGACGATATCGACGGCCGGGACCTTCCCGGCCACCGGGCCCTGACCGGCCGGCTCATCGCCGGCGTCAGTTCAGAGGTGTGTTAGGTCCAGGCGGCCGTCGAGTGGGTCAGTCCGAGCATGGCCCACGCCTGCGCCCGGGACCAGGTGCTGCCCTTGGATGAGCCGTCGATCGTGGTCTGAGACGTCACGTTGCCGTCTTGGTCGTAGGTCGCGGATTGGGCGACTGACCCGTCTTCGCGGACGCACATGGCATGGTGCCCGCGCGCGTGGGCTAGTGCCATGGAGCGGAGCACGGGATCCTGCATCTGCCTGGAGGCAAAGGCCAGCAGCGGAATGGTGCCCGGTAGGCCGTCGATGCAGGCTCCTGGCCGGGGCCAGTGGTACTCCGAGGCGTCTTCGTCTCCCGGTGGCAGGAGTTGCGCGACCGGGTCGAAATCTGCCGACACGGAGCGGGCGGCGGCGGTGGCCAGGTCAGCCGTATCCCTGCCGGCGTAGCCGAGATCGAACCCGAGACCCGCGCCGTACCAGGAGAGGAATCCGCGCAAGATAGTGGGCGCGCTGGTTCGCGGGCTGAGGCGTGCTGCGGCGCCGGCCGCTGCCCGGGCATACTGCGCGTCTTGGGTCGCCGCTGCTGACAGCCACAACAACCCGGGCCAGAAGCCGCCGAACCATCCCCCATCGTCAGACCAGGTCCACACACCCGTCGTGGGCTCGGCGTACATCGGGAACCGGCCGGCTGCCTGCTCGATCGTGTCGTCAACCCTGCGGACCAGGCTCGAGACCGCGTGCGTCATGTTCATGGCCGCCTCCTGATGGCGTCGTCAACGATCCAGGGCAGCCTTCCCGGACTGCCCACCTGCCGCACCCGGCAGCCGCCGGGCCGCCGGGCCGCCGGAGCTCAGCTCAGCTGGGCCCGGCGGGCCCGGAGGCTCCGGTTCTTGAGCCGGTTCCCGCAGGAGGCCATGTCGCACCACGCGCCCCGGCGGCTGTGCGAGCGGTCGTAGAACGCCCAGCGGCAGTCCGGATTCCCGCACGGCTTGAGCCGGTCCCAGCTGCCGTCGGCCTGCGCGTCGCGGATGATTAGCAGCAAGCCGAGCAGCCCGCCGGCCACGCGGCCGGCCGGGGCTGCGGCCTCGAGCCTGACCTGACCGTCTGGGGCGACCCGTAGCCGGGGCTGGCCTTCATGCCAGACCTGCTCCAGCGCCCGCAGGTCGTTCCCGGTGAGCGGCTCGGCGTCGTCGTGTTGCGCGATCAGGGCCCGGATGCTCGCCCTGACCCCCCGGGCGAGGCGCAGATCACTGGCAAAGCCCGGGCTGGCGGGTCCCGCGCTGGACGCCGCGTCGATCAGTCCGGCGTCGACCAGCCATGCATGTGCTTCCTCGGCTCGGGCGAACATGTCGGTGCCCAGGTCCAGGTCGAGGGTATTGACGAACGCCTGCACGAGCAGCAGAGGAGGCGGCGCCAGCTTGTGCTCGAGATGGGACGCCCACGAGGGCAACGTCACCGTGATTACCCCTGTCTGTTTCCTGCCTTGCATCTACCGCCACAATATATGACCAGTCAAATCGCTTTACAGGTCATGCATGACCGGTATAATGATTTTATGGGTCACACCAGAGAAAACGACACTATGTACGTCCTGCTGGAAGACGATCTAGGCCGCCTCGCCCTGCGGCGGTTGCGGCTGTGGGACCGGATCATGGCCCGATGCCTGGCGGCTCGACTCGACCGGGAGCTGGCTCGCGGTGCGCGGCCGGAGACGAACGCGGGCCTAGCCGCGCGGGCCGTCCGGCTGACGTCCATGAAGTGCCGTCGCGACCTGGCGGCGAGCCTGCAGCGGATACTGGCGGCGGTCCTGCCCGCTGGCAGCCGCGGGGGACGGGTGGGGGCAGATCCATCGGCTCGCGTCGCGCGTCAACCGTATATCCCGATTCGCGGGGACCGGGTCAGCCGGTCGGCTTCGGAACTCGCGGAGCTGGCCGCCCACCTCCTGCAGCCCGGCCCGGTCCCCGCGCGCGGCGTGGCGATGGTATGCCAGCTACTGACCGACGGCGGGGGCCCGCTCTACCGTCGGGCGTGCCGTGACGATCTAACGGCCCTCGTCGAGCAGGCCACGCAGGCGCTGACCACCTAGGCCTAGGATCAGGGCATGATCACTGGGGTGCATGCGATCGTGTTCTCGCCCGAAGCGGAGCAGGTCCGGGGATTCTTCGCGGACGTGCTCGGGCTGCCGTCGGTGGACGCGGGCGGAGGCTGGCCCATTTTCGCCCTGCCTCCGGCCGAGCTGGCCGTTCATCCCGCCGACGGGGAGAGCCGCCAGCAGCTCTACCTGATGTGCGACGACATCCGGAGGACGCTGGCCGAGCTAGAGGCCAAGGGAGCGGAAGTCACGCAGGACGTCTCCGACCAGGGGTGGGGGCTGCTGGCCGCGATCCGCATCCCGGACGGCAGCGAATTCCCGATCTACGAGCCCCGGCATCCGTCGCCCCCTCGGTCTTGATCGAGGTCGCGCCGGAGCCGGCGCGGGCTAGCGGCTAGCGTAGAGGGATGGGAAAACTCAGGGTCCTGTTCCTCGGCGGCAGCGGGGTCATCAGCTCGGCGTGCTCCCGGGTCGCGGTCGCAAACGGTGTCGAGCTGTTCGTCTTGAACCGGGGGCGGAGCACCACCCGGCCGCTCCCGCCCGGGGTTACGATGCTGCAGGCGGATATACGGGAACCACGTACCGTTCGGGAAGTAATTAAAGATCTTGACTTTGACTCGGTGGTCGACTGGGTGGCTTTCACCGCTGAGCAGGTCAGGACCGACATCGACCTGTTCAGCGGACGGACCGGGCAGTACGTCTTCATCAGCTCCGCGTCGGCCTACCAGACGCCGCCCGCCCGGGTGCCCGTCACCGAGTCCACCCCGCTGCGCAACCCGTTCTGGCAGTACTCCCGCGACAAGATCGCCTGCGAGAACCTGCTCGTCGAGGCCTACCGCGAGCAGGGGTTCCCGGCCACCATCGTGCGTCCCTCGCACACCTACGACCAGACCTCGGTGCCCTTCGACGGCGGGTGGACGGCGCTGGGGCGGATGCTCGCCGGCAAGCCCGTCATCGTCCACGGTGACGGGACCTCGCTGTGGACGCTGACCCATCACGACGACTTCGCGCGCGCGTTCGTCCCGCTCCTGGGACACCCGCGAACACTGGGCGAGCCATTCCACATCACCTCTGACGACGTGCTCACCTGGAACCAGATCGCGGAGACCTTGGCGGCCGCGCTGGGTGTCGAGGCGCGGGTGGTGCACGTGCCCTCGGATGCGATCGCGGCCGCGGACCCGCACTGGGGTGGCGGCCTGCTGGGCGACAAGGCCCACTCGATGGTGTTCGACAACGCCAAACTGCGCAGCGTCGTGCCGGGATGGAACGCGGTGATCCCGTTCGAGCAGGGCGCCCGCGAGATCGCGGACTGGTATCTGGCCGATCCGGCGCGGCAGGTCACCGACGCGAGCCTGGACGCGGTGATGGATAAGCTCGCGGCAACCTGGACTCAAGCCGTCTTATGACACCGGGATCGCCGGACATCCTCGCGGCCGCTCGCCGGCTCGCCGACGATGTGCTGTTCCCTGACGCGATCCGGCTGGACGGCCTGGACGCGGTCCCGGTCGCCCAGCTCGACGCGCTCGCCGCGGAGGGCCTTTACGGCGCGTCCGTGTCACGGCAGGCCGGCGGCCTTGGCCTGGACCTCCTGACCACGTGCGCGGTGACCGAGGCACTGGCCAGCGGCTGCCTGGCCACGACGTTCGTCTGGCTCCAGCACCGAGGGCTGGTCATGACGCTGGCCGCCGAAGCCACCCCGGCCGCGCTGCGCGACCAGTGGCTCGAGCCGGCCTGCCAGGGCAAGGTACGCGGCGGCGTCTCGCTCACCGGGCTGATACCCGGCCCGCCGCTGCTGCGCGCGCGGCCGGTCGAGGGCGGTTGGCGGCTGGACGGCGAGGCTCCGTGGGTGACCGGCTGGGGCCTGATCGACCTGCTGCTCGTCGTAGCTCGCGGGCCGCAGGACAGCGTCGTGTCGCTGATCCTGGACGCCGCCGCCCAGCCCGGGCTGACGGTGACGCGCGAGCGGCTGGCCGCGGTCAACGCGAGCGTGACGGTCCGGCTCGATTTCGATGGCGTCGTGGTTCCGGCGGTACGTCTGGCCAGCCAGGAACCTCTCGATCCGGCCGCGAGCCTTCGCCCCGACCGGCTGCGTATCAACGGCTCCCTCGCGCTCGGCGTGGTCGGCCGGTGCGCCCGGCTGCTCGGACCCGGGCCGCTCGACGACGAGCTGACCTCCTGCCGGGCGCGGCTCGACGAGGCCATCACCGCCGATACCGAGGCGATGGCCGGGGCCCGCGCGGCGGCCTCGGAGCTGGCGGTCCGGGCCACCGCGGCGCTGGCGGTCCGGGACGGGAGCAAGTCCATCCGGGCGGACACCCATCCATCGCGGCTCGCTCGCGAAGCTCTGTTCCTGCTGGTGTTCGGGTCACGGCCGCTGATTAAGAGTGCCCTGCTGCGTCGGCTCGGCGCCACGGCCGGCTGAGCCGGACTCCCTGGCTGAGGATGGTTAGGGCTGAGGACGGCTAGATGAGTACGGCGCCGCCGGCGACGTCGATGACCACGCCGGTGATCCAGGCGGCCTCGTCGGAGGCGAGGAACGCGGCGGCGGTCGCGACGTCGTGCGGTGTACCGAGCCGTCTGAGGGGGTGCGCGCCGGCGAGTGATGCTTGCACCTCGGCCGGGATCCGGTCCCGGTTGCCCTCGGTCAGGATGGTCTCCGGGGTGATGCAGTTGACCCGGATCCCGAACGGCCCCGCCTGGGCCGCGACATCCTGCGTCAGCAGCGCGATGCCCGCCTTGGCGGCCGCGTACGGGATGGGGGAGCGAGGGTCCGCGCGGCGCCCCGCGGCGGAACCGATCGTGATGATCGTGCCCCGGCGGCGTTCCTTCATCCCGGGCAGGAAGCTCTTCAGCGTGAGGAACGTCGCCAGCAGGTTGCCGTCGACCGTCGCGCGCCAGCCGTCTTCGGGGATCTGCTCGAGCGGCGCGGGCGGGGTGAAGCTGCCGCCCGCGTTGGCGACCAGGATGCCGACCGGGCCCCAGGCGTCCTCGATCTGGCGTCGCACCGACTCGACCTGGCCGAAATCGGTGACGTCGCCGGTCGCCGCCATGGCCTTGCCGCCGTCACGGAGGATCGCGGCCGCCACCCTGTCCGCGGCGGCCCGGTCGCGCCCGTGGATGGCGACGGCGGCCCCGCGGTGTGCGAACTCGGTGGCGATGGCCGCCCCGATGCCCCGCGTGCTGCCGGTCACCAGGGCGATCTGCCCGTCGAGAGCGCTCATGCCGGTTCTCCTGAGGTTGGCGTGAGGATCCATGAGGTGGCCGTCCCTTCTCGCTTGCCGCGACAGCCCAAGGGCGCGGCCGCCGTCACTAAAGATTAGGTATCAAAGGGTTAGGTGTCAATCAATTAGATGTCGATGCTTGGTATGCTGGCTGGCGTGTCAGCACCGTTTCCCCTCCCGATCGGGCTCCGCTTGGCCCAGGCGGCCCGCGCGGTTGAGCGCGCGTTCGACGAGGCTCTTAGCGAAGCGGGCGGCACCCTGCCGGTCTGGCTGATCCTGCTCAATCTGAAGGTCCGCAAGCCCGCCAACCAGCGGGAACTCGCCGGGGCGGTAGGGGTGCGCGAGGCCACGCTGACGCACCACCTGAACGCCATGGAAGCCCGCGGGCTGGTCACCAGGACCCGCGACGCCGCCAACCGGCGAGTCCAGGTGGTCGCGCTGACTGAAGCGGGCGAAGCGGCGTTCGCGCGCCTGCGGGACACCGCGATCGCCTTCGACACCAAGCTGCGAGCAGGCCTCGCCGACGCAGACCTGGCCACGCTCAGCACCTTGCTCGGCCGCCTAGCCGCCAATGTCGGCGCGGGGGAAGCCGCCGCGCCCTGGACCGGCCTGGCCGGTAACCGCCCGGAGTAACGTTGCGGACGTTCGGACGCCTGATTCAGGCGCAGATCAGGCAGCCGCTGTGCGTGGTCACCTCGAAGACAGCACCGTCCGAACGGCCCGGGAGCCTGTCGGTCACGGCCGGGATCAGCAGCTCGGGCGCGGCCACGTACTTGGCTTCTGACATGCTGCGCACGTAAGCCACGACCGGTTCCGGGCCGGGCAACAAGAGCTTGCTCACGAAATCGTGCCTGGTCACAGAAGCGAAGACGGAGCGCAGCAGGGTCTCGCCCCGGTCGAGCTGACCAGCTCGTCGATCAGCGGCCACGGGCCGTGTCCGATGCTGGCCAGCGCCGCGGTGACGACGGCGCGCATTTCCTGCAGGTGGTCATCGCCGTTGAGGCCGACGACCACTCGTCCGCCCGGGCGAGTGACCCGGCGCAGCTCGGCTACCGCCTGACCGGGTTCGGGGACGTGGTACAGCATGTGCGTGGCGAGGGTCAGGTCCGCCGCCCCGTCGCGGAGCGGCAGGGCGGTCGCGTCGGCCGCGAGCAGGACAGGGCCGGACCGTCCGGCGCCACCTGCTCCCTGCCGGGCCGCGCGAAGCATGCCCGGCGACATGTCCACGCCGAGGACCGGCCCGGCGTGCCCGCGATGTGCCAGTTCGGCCAGGTAGAGGCCGTTGCCGCAGCCGATGTCCGCGACAACTTCGTGGCTGGCCGACCCGGCCAGGTCCAGCGTCCGGCTGATCAGGTTGACCGGCGGATGCTGGTGCGCGTACATGGACTGGCGCGCGGAGAGGTTCGCGTCGGTCTGGTACTGGACTTCGCGCAGGAAGGTCCGGTCCGCCCACAGCCCCGCCCCGGGCTCTGCCACGGCCGGCCCTCAGCCGGATGATCCGCCGGCGATCTCGTACGACCAAAGCTCGCTGCCGATGCCCACCGGCCCGGGCGACTCGCCTCCCGCCCGCTCGGCGGCAGAACGGTGCCCGTGCCCGAACGCGGGGGAGTTCATCCACGCCTTGAATGCGTCGTCGTCCCGCCACCTCGTCACCACCAGCCAGGTGGTCCGTCCGTCGGTCGGCTTGAGCAGTTCGAAGCCCTCGAAACCGTCCTGGTCATCCACCGCGCCAGCCCGGGCGGCGAACCTGCGGGCGAGCTCGTCGCCGCTGTCAGCAGGCACCGTTATCGCGTTGATCCTCACGACTGTCACATGTGTCAACCTATCCCAGGTCAGCGGTCCTTGACGGGGAACCAACTCACGCGACGGGGGCCGTGGTGGCCGCTGCTGAGTTTTGATATCCGGCGGGCTCTTTGAGATGTGAAGTTCAGGGGTTTGTACGTTGAACCTTCAGCGGTAAATGACCTTCAGGGGCCGGTGTCGCCGATGACGAGAGTCGTGCGGGCGGCTTCCACCACGTCAGCGGTCACCAAGGTCAGCTCGTTGATGCTGAGGATTCGCTGGATCTGGACGAACAGCCGCTGGATGAGCGAAAGTTGCCAGACGGGCGAGCGGATTAAGAGGATTCTGCGTTGATGCGGTCACAGTGGACGGCCAGCGTGTGTCCAACCTAGTGGGAGCAGCTTTCATGAGGAAGATCCGCGTCATGGCCACTGTAGAAGTGCTCGATTCGTTCATGAGCTACCGCGACGCTGGCACCGGCGATATCCCGGTGGTGTTCCTGCATGGCAACCCCGTTTCGTCCTATGTGTGGCGGAACGTGATTCCGCACGTGTCGGGCCAGACCCGGTGCCAGGCGCCGGACCTGATCGGCATGGGCGAGTCCGGCAAGCCCGATCTCGCGTACCGTCTTGCCGGCCATGTCCGCTACCTTGACGCCTGGTTCGATGCGATGAGCCTGAACGATGCGGTGCTGGTGGGCCATGACTGGGGAGGCACGCTCGCGATGGACTGGGCAGCCCGGCATCCCGGGCGGGTCCGGGGCATCGCGGTGACCGAGACGTTCCTGCGGCCGGTGCGCTCGGAAGAACTCGCGCCCCCGGTCGCCGGGCTGTTCCGCGCGTACCGCTCGCCCAAGGGCGAGAAGATGGTCATGGAGGACAACATGGTCATCGAGGTCAACCTGGCCCGCGGCGTGGCGGGCGGGCTGGCAGCGGCCGATCTCGACGCCTACCGGGCGCCGTTCCTCGAGCCGGCCTCGCGGAAGCCGATGCTGGCCTGGACGCGCGAGTTCCCGCTCGACGGCGAGCCCGCCGACGTGGTCGAGGTGGTTCTCGGCTGCGGTCGCTGGATGGCCGGGACTCCCGGGATGCCGAAGCTGATCATGGCTGTGGAGGGCGGCGTGGGACTGGGGTCGCCTGAGGTGGTCGGCTGGGCTGCGGAGAACTTCGCCGGTGTCGAAGTCGAGTCTGTCGGGCCAGGCGGCCACCAGATACCTGAGGACCAGCCCGCGGCCATAGGAGCGGCCGTCACGAGCTGGCTGCGCCGGCACGCGCTCGTCACGGAGGCGGCGGCGAGGCCGTGAGCGCGGAGGCGGACGAGGCCGAACTGGTAGCGCGGGCCGTCGACGGCGATAAGGCAGCCCTGGAGAAGGTGGTCCGCCTCCTCCAGGATCCGCTCTACCGGCTGGCGCTGCGGATGACGTGGCGGCCGGCCGATGCCGAGGACGCGACTCAGGAGATCCTGATCCGGGTCGTGACGCGGCTGGCGTCCTGGCGCGGCGAAGCGGAGCTGCTGACCTGGGCGTACCGGATCGGCGTTAACTACCTGCTCAACCTTCGCCGCAAGACCCCGCGGGAGGCGCAGCAGCTCAGCCTTGACGAGTTCCGGGCCGACCTGGCCGACGGGCTGGCGGACGCCGACTACCAGGGCCCGGAGGCCGCGGTGCTGGCCGAGGAGGTGCGGCTGTCCTGCACCCAGTCGATGCTGCAGTGCCTGGAGCGCGGCGAGCGGGTAGCGTTCGTGCTCAGCGACATCTTCGAGCTCTCATCGGCGGATGCGGCGTGGATACTCGAAACCAGCCCGGCGGCGTACCGCAAACGGCTGGAGAGGGCGCGGCACCGGATCCGCGCGTTCATGGAATCCACGTGCGGTCTCGTGAACCCGGAAGCGTTCTGCCGCTGCGCCCGGCGGGTACCGAAAGCGATCACCGCCGGCCGCGTCAACCAGCGCACGCCATCGTTCACCGTACATCCGGTCAGCCCGTCGGGTCGCGGCGTGGCAGAAGCCGCAGACCAGCTCCACCGCCTGCACGACGCCGCTGCCGTCCTGCGGGCGCACCCGGACTATGCCGCACCGCAGGCCAAGGTCGACGCCATCGTAGCGCTGCTCCAGTCCGGGCGGTTTCCGTTGCTGGAATGACCTGCAGGTGCCGAGGCCGCGAACGTGCAAGTGGCTTGATTCAGGTAAAGCTGCTGAAGCACTAACCGCCGACGGCGAGCGATTCGCACGGGACGCCTGCCCTCAACATGATGCCGGCCTCGCCCTGACAGACGGGCGGGTGGCCAACTACCCGACGACATCGCGGACCTTGGCGATGAACTCCGGATCTGAGCTGAGCTTCCATGTCTCGGTCAGGTGCGGCTTGAGGCCGAACGCCATTGACGCCAGGCTCGTGCCTTCCACGGTTGCCTCCCGCCGAACCGGGACCGGTCAGGCGCTGCAGCGGGCCAGTTATCCAACCCTTTGCCGTCGGCAACCCTGGCCGGCCCCGGGCCTACGGCTAGTAGCCCTGCTGCTGTTGGTCCGTGTTGCCTGGATCCTGGCCGCCTTGGTCCTGACCGTACTGGTCACTCTGGTCCTGACCGCCTTGGTCCTGGCCGTACCCGCCCTGGCTCTGGCCGCCTTGGTCCTGCTGCTGGCCGCCTTGGTCCTGCTGGCCGCCACCTAGGCCGAACTTCTTCTCCGCATCCTGCTCGCCCTCTTGGACTTGCTGCGGGTGCTGCTGCGCGTACTGCTCGGCGTCGTCCTTGAGCTTGTCGAACTCGCTCACCGTGGCCTCCGTCCCGTGGGCCGCCTCGTCACGGCCGTCTCGTGATGCCGGCATATTCGCCGGCGGCCCGACGCCCTACCCGCGCCTCGCGGGCTGACACCTCACGCCCCGGGTCAGCTGATAGTCACCGGGGCGTTGACGTCATTGCTGGGCAGTATTCCGTCGGTCGTGGCCGTGACCTCGGTTTGGATCAGCTTCACGGCACCGCCGTAGGTGGACATGAAGGCAGTGTCGGCCGCGTCGTCTGGTCGCTCGTGGTCCGATCATTGTCCTCGCCAGGCGTTATCGTCGGTCCGTTACGCGACTACTCGCCGGTCGTGCCGTCGATGCGCTCCCGGAGCAGGTCAGCGTGACCGTTATGCCGGGCGTACTCCTCGATCATGTGCTGGAAGATCCACCGCAGCGAGATGGGCTCGCTGGATCCCGGCGCAAGATCATCCAGGCCATGGTCCTCAATAGCCGTGCGGGCCCGGTGAACACTGGCGTGATATGCGGCTAGGTCCGCGTCTGCACGCGCCGGATCGACCAAGTCGAATTCACCGTCAGGCTCGTCATAGGTGCAGTACCACACGCCGTGCGGCTGACCGTCGAAGTCATGAAACCATGTCTCGACCTCAGTGAGGTGCCGTACCAAGCCGAGCAACGACAGGCTGGATGGCGGGCATGAACGCATCGCCAGCTGCTCCGGTTCCAGCCCCGCGCACTTGATCAGCAGCGTGGCCCGATGATATTCGAGCCACGTCTCCAGCGAGGTGCGCTCATCACCGGGCGTACGGGGCGCCCGGATGCGCTCGGCGGCAGGCCAGCTCGACATGGTCGGATTCTATAAAGGCTGCCCTGCGGCTCGCGGGTCAGCCGATGCTGACCAGCGCGTTGACGTCATCACTGGGCAGTACTCCGTCGATCGTGGCCGTGACCTCGGTTGCGATCAGCTCCACCGCACCGCCGTAGGTGGACATGAACGCGGTGTCGGCCGCGTCCCGCCCGGTCGCGATGCGGATCAGGCTCGCTCGCGGGGCGAGCAACGTAGCGTCCACGACACACCACTGGCCGCCGACCAGCGCCTCGGCCACCGCGTGGAAATCCATCGGCTCCAGACCGGGAGCGTAGACGGCCGCGAGCCGGGCCGGGATGTCCAGGGCCCGCAGCAGCGCGATGACCAGGTGTGCGTAGTCCCGGCAGACGCCTTGCCGCAGCAGGAGCGTGTCCACCGCTCCGTCGATCGGCCTGCTGCTGCCAGGAACGTAGCTCAGCCGGGTGCCGACCCAGGAGGATATCGCGGCGAGAAGCGCCGCGCCGGTCTCGATTCCGCCGAACTCTCCGCGAGCCACCGCAGCCAGGCGGTCAGATTCCGCGTACCGGCTCGGGCGCAGGTACGTCACGCGATCGGCTTCGGTCACCTCCGGCCGCAGCGCGGTGCCGCGGACCACGGCGCCGTATTCGACACCCACCCGGCCCGGATCCAGAACCAGAAGATGCGCCCGCCCGCCGTGTGCCATGGCGACCTCAGCCGTCTTGACCGGTTTCCCGTCGTGCCGGACCGTCAAGTTCTCCTCGACCTGCAGGCCTGCCATCCCTGCCACCGCGACCTGGAGGATCGTTTCCCCCTGCTGATGAACCCGCAAATCGAGGTGGGCGCTGACACGGCGGCTGGGATGATCGTTCATCGCATCATTATGGGGGCAGGGGCGACTTGTCCTGACCGGCGCGGCACCGGCGCAGCGCGGGTCGTCCTGACCGGTCCAGCGCCGGCGCAGCGCGGGTCGTCCTGACCGGTCCAGCGCCGGCGCAGCGCGGGCCGTTCAGCCCGCACCGGGCAGGCAGACCTGGAGCGCGCCGCCGACCTCGCGGGCCTGGAACGCCGGCTGCGGCGCGGTGGCCGGCCCGCGCGCCACGGATCCGTCGGTGACCCGGAAGACGCTGCCGTGCCACGGACAGGTCAGGCAGCCGTCGACGAGCTCGCTGTCGGACAGCGGACCCGACATGTGGCTGCACCGGTCCGACAGCACGTGCACCGCACCGTTGATCCGGACGGCCACGACCGGGACCTCGCCGAGCATCTGGCGCACCGGCTTGCCGTCGGGCAGGTCGGATGCGGCCATCAGGTGGTGCCAGCCCGGCTTGACCAGGTGCGGGACCTCCTCGGCGTGGTTGGCCCCCCCAGCCAGGCGGAACGAGATATGGCCGCCGAGCAGTCCGCTCGCCGAAAGCGCGGCCAGGCCAGCCAGCCGCAGCACCCGGCTTCGCCGCGGGCGGCGGGAGATCAGCGAGGCCCCGTACAGGCCCATCGCGGCGATGTTTCCTGCGGCATGGACCACCCCGACGCGCATCTGCTGCTCATGCTGCTCCGACCAGTCGGCCGCGCCCGCCACCGCGGCCGGCACCGACGCTGTGAGCCCGGCCACGACCAGCTGCCGTGATGCCTGTTCATCGCCGCCGAACAAGTCCAGGAGGCTCGCCGAAAGCCACGCCCCCGCGGAGGCCTGGACCAGCACCGGATGCAACGGGTGCCCGAGCCAGACGCCGTGCAGTCCGTCCCGGATCTTGCCGGGCCTGATCAGGCGGGCAGCCCGCTGACCTGCGGAGACCAAGGAATCAAGGCCGGCTGCCTGCTCAAGACGGGATATCAGCTGCATGGCGGACGCGGCTTCCCAGGCCCGGCAGGCTTAAACCGTCGGACGAGTGGTAGGGAGTACGGCTGCGAACAGCGCAGATGACAGAACAACAGAAGGGGGACACTTATGGTCACCTACACCGTGCCCGGAATGAAGAGCGACGACGCGGAGAAGGCCGTCACGATCCTGCAGGACAGGCTGAACTCATTCAACGACCTCGCGCTGACCCTCAAGCACGTGCACTGGAACGTGGTCGGGCCGAATTTCATCGCGGTCCACACGATGCTGGACCCGCAGGTGGACGCGGTGCGCGCCATGGTCGACGAGACCGCGGAGCGGATCGCGACGCTCGGCGCGTCCCCGGTCGGGACGCCAGGCGCCCTGGTCGCCCAGCGCGACTGGGATGACTACTCCATCGGCCGCGCCGACACCCAGCAGCACCTCGCTGCCCTGGACGTCGTCTACACCGGGATCATCGAGGCTCAGCGGGAGGCCATCGAGACCACCGAGGAGCTCGACCAGGTCACCCAGGACATGCTCATCGGCCAGGCGCACCAGCTGGAGGAGTTCCACTGGTTCGTCCGCGCTCACTTGGAGACGCCGGACGGCTCGCTGACGACCGCGGGTACCAAGACCGAGAAGTCGGCGGCCAAGCGGGCGAAGCGCTAACGCCGATCAGCTCTGGTCCGCGGTACTTCGCGGCGCCCAGGTCGACAGTGCCGACGCCGGCCGGGACCGCGTGCTGGACCGGGTCGTGCAGCAGGTCAACCAGCGCCCGGCTGTGGGACCTACCCTCGGCTCCGGCGGCGTGCATGCCGCCGGAGCCGGGTCGTGCGCGTAGCTGCCCGCCTGCTCGGCGGTGGGGAACTCGGGCGTGATAAACAGGTCATTGCCGTCTTCGGGGCTCCGCTGCACCCGCTGCGCGGTGCAACCGTTCTGCCGAGTACACCCGTTCGCTCCTGACCCCGGCCGAGTACGTGGCGATACAGATCTGCTATCTCCTGAAAGACAGGAAAGCCACTCGCGTGATGCGCTGTGAGCCGCGCAATGCTGATATTGAGCGTTCCGAACCCATCCCCTAAACAAGCATTAGGGAGCGAAATGCACCACGAACTCCAAACTCTGGCCGATCCCGATGCCGTATCTCGGGCTGGCGCGGCATTCGTGGCCGAGCGCGCCCGCGCCGCGGTAGCGGCCAACGGAAGCTTCCACTTCGCGGTCAGCGGCGGGCACACCCCCTGGGCCATGTTCGCCGAGCTAGCCTCGGAGACGGTCCCGTGGAACGCGACCGTCATCTACCAGGTGGACGAGCGCGTGGCTCCGCCCGATGACCCCGACCGGAACCTGGCTCACCTCACCAAGGCACTGGGCTCGGCCCCGGCGGAGGTGCGGCCCATGCCGGTCAACGAGAGCGATCTGGCGGCCGCGGCCGCCAGCTACGCGGCCCTGCTGCCCGAGCACTTCGATCTTGTCCACCTGGGTCTTGGCCCCGATGGGCACACCGCCTCGCTTGTCCCGGGCGATCCGGTCCTGTCGGTCACCGATCGCCTGGTTGGCCTCACCCAGCCGTACCAGGGGCGGGTACGGATGACGCTGACCTACCCTGCGCTGGCGCGGGCCCAGCAGATCCTCTGGCTGGTGACCGGCGAGGACAAGAAGGAGCCGCTGGCCAGGCTCCTGGCCGGCGACACGACGATCCCGGCGGGCCGTGTCGAGGCCGCTGCCTCCCTGGTGATGGCCGACCGGTCGGCGACCTGACATGGCCCCGCCAATTCGACTGTTCCTCGCCGACGTCGACGGCACGCTGGTAACCCAGGATAAAGTCCTCACCGATCGGGCCATCGCCG
>Ga0302326_10014272_pt1 | contig 16801 bp, 8 predicted proteins | sample Palsa_T0_3_FD_202264 | JGI IMG/M metagenome (GOLD analysis project Ga0302326, IMG submission 202264) | Peat permafrost microbial communities from Stordalen Mire near Abisko, Sweden - Palsa_T0_3 | ecosystem: Environmental > Terrestrial > Soil > Palsa > Peat permafrost | place: Sweden: Abisko...
GTGCGCGCCCCGTACATGGTCAATAACATCCGGGATCTTCAGGCGCTCAACGAGCGCCGCGCCGCCGAGGGGCAGCCGCCAGTGCCGGTTCCATCCGAGTGGCAGCGGCTCGCTGCCCTAGTGACTCCACCGCAGGCCGCGCCGTCCCCGCAGTTCGCGCCATCGCCGAACCCACCGCCGCAGACCATCCCCGGACTTTTCCCACTGGCCAACGCGCCCAGCGCCCCGCCAGACGCCGCGACAGCGACAAGCCTGCCGATTGCCCAAACTCCCGATTCCTCGTACCCATCACCCTCGACTTCACCTGACGCGCCGTCTGGCGACGCGCCCACGGCGGACCCACCAGCCGGGGAAAACGGCGAAGATACTCCTGGCATTCCCGGCATTTCTGATAATCTTTACGCCGCCGCCTCCCAGAATCCGCAGTCACAATCCGATCTCCAAGGGCGTTCCAACGCTGCCAAGCCCCCAAATATCCATGTCGACCCCGCGGTGAAGGGATTGACCCCAGAGCTAGCCCAGAAGCATTACGAAGATTTGATTGACTCACGAATGCAGATCTACCAAGACAACAAGGTATTTTTGGACAAAAATCCATTCCAGACCTGGGGGAAATCACCTACAGCCGTTACTTTGGACAATCCGTCGAAGAAGCTCGATCCGAAAGCAGAAACCCTTTGGAGGCGAGTATTCTTTGACGATGGCACCACCAAGGAAGGTCAACCGACCCGAAATCTCGGAGAGTGTGCCTCGATAGCCACTAATCTAACCGGACTGCCCGCGAAATCCGCAGATTGGCAAATGGGCCCGTCCGTTATGAATCCTAACACCAATATCGCTCCGGGGACAGCCATAGCCACATTTGATGAGAAAACGGGGCAATATAGCTTGAATACAGCCGCTCACGACGGCCATACGGCTATCTTTATTTCAAAGACAAAGGACACAATGTGGGTTCTGGAACAGTGGAATCAGGGGCACGAGTCGGGCGGGCCGCCGTGGGGCGGCATGCCGCACATCCGCTCCATACCAATGGCATCAAAGCCTGAACCAGGACAGAGGCGCGATTGGTCGAATGTGGCCAATTATTTTCATGTGATAGAGACAAAAAAATGAAGCCGATCAGAAATCAGACTTTCGCTCTTTGTTGCCTGCTTGCATTCAACGTATGTTGCGCCCAGAATTCGGGTCCAGCGGGCCTCGCCAAGCCAGCTGATGCGTCCCACCGTTCCGAAGTGTATCGGCCGAAGAATTACGAAACGGGCCCGTTACTACTGGGCGGGATCAATCACTGGCTGAAGAAATTCGATCTTTCAGCTCTGGATTACGATGAAATGACTGTTCGGCTTGCGGAGCACGCATCGATGGCAGACCATTCGGAGGGGCTGGGACCATTGGCGGTAGATTTTCTGAAATGCCTTGTCAAAAAAAGGCGATTCACAGATCCCGTCGAATTGCAAGAGTGGTACAGTCACGACATACCTCTAACATCCGACTATTCGGCAGGCGAACGCCTTCCTCTGCGCACCCACTACATTCTGGAGGTTCACATCCTCACCAACCCTCGAGGTAGCCGGGATCGATTGGGACAACCAAAAGTCGTGAATTGGTATACCATCTTTGTCGCCTACGCGCTGGTGAAAGAGGAAAAGCAGAGAACCGTCAAACCATAGCGTTCGGTCGGGCCTTCGACGCCCTGCTCCATCAAGCCGCCGACATCGCCGGCATCGGTCATGACCAATTCCAGAGCCCCACGGTTCGCTTGGTGCTGACTTCCTCGGCGTTGGGCGCGCTGATGAGCGGCGAAGGCGCGAAGGTTGATCACCCGGCGCAAGTGAGTGACATCCTCGGACGCTGGGCGCAAGCTGCGCAACGGGGTGAGCCCATTGAAAAGGTGCTCAGTCCCGCGGAGATCGCCATGTTGAAGGAAGCGGCGCCGAAGATCGCCGCCGCCGTCCAGCAGCGCGGCAGCGCCATCTTCCAGGACCCTGCGGCGTTCCAAAGCCGGGTGCGCCAGGCGCTGTCCAACCCCGACGGCGCCCCAAGCCCCGCGGACGCGAATCCCGGTGGCGGGCCATCCACCACCGCCGCTGAGGAGTCTGCCACCGGCGGCCCCACCCGTCCACCTTCCACCCATCCACCGGCACCGCCCACCGTACCTCCGACTGCCAACGAAAAACCTTCGCTGATTCCCGGCCTCGAGTCGGAAACTCTACCACCCACCCCGCCGACCATCCCCGGTCTGCCGCAGAGTGAAGGCTGGGGCGAAGTAGGTCCGCAGCACATCGGACAACAGGTCGAGACCCGCGACGGCCTGACCGGCACACTTCGGGATGTCGGCCAACGAAACGTCGCCTTCAAAGACGCCACCGGTAAGGCCTACGCCGTTCCCATCGCCGACACCCGGCTCGCCGAAGCCAGCAATACCGCACCCGGACCGCGATCCGCGCGCCAAACGCCGGAAACCTCGCTGATTCCCGGCCTCCCGCAAAGTGAAGGGTGGGGCGGGGTCGGTCCGCAGCACATCGGTCAACCGGTGGAAACACGCGATGGCCTTACCGGCACACTTTGGGATGTCGGCCAGCGAAAGGTCGCTTTCAAGGACGCCACCGGCAAGGCCTACGCCATCCCGATCGGCGAGGCCCGGCTCGCTAAAGGCAACGGATCCGCGCAAGGACCGCAATCGCCTCCGTCTATCAACGGCATCACACAGGTAGGGGGCGACACGGTACCACCGCCCGTTACCACTTGGAGGCCCGCGAATCGCACGGGCGACAACCCGGCGAGGCTTTCCGCGGATAGAACCATCTCTTCGTCCAAAGACGCCACGCCCCCCGACGAACCCGCAGAAAACGGCGAGACGGTGCCTCGTTTGAGCCAGCGATACGCGGACCAGGGGCTTCTCGCATTGATTCGCGCTGAACGAGCAGAGATCGAAGCTGAGTACGGCAAGCTAGGGCTCCAGACAACCGATGATCCTGGCCGTAAGTTTGCCGTGCATTCCGATCCTTCGGGGAGAATCACTCCCAATCTACCTGAGGACAGGCTCCTCGAAATTGCCCTTTGGAAGTCGCAGGGAAATCCAGAGGCCGCCGAAAGTGTCATCAAGAATACCCAGCGGGAGGAATTCTATCATGCTGTCGACGACGTCGGACTTCTCCACGAATGGCTGGCTCGCGGTGGTGAGTCAAGTGGGGAAGACTTTGTCCAATTCAAAGGAAGGCGAAACACCGAGACCGTGCAGGATGTTGTCCATAACGTTGAAAGCCTTCCGCCCGACCAACGCGGGAAGGCTATACACGACGCGGTCACGATCTTGCGGAATTACAGGGAGAAGTACAAAGGGGATTCCGATTTAAAACTTTGGCAGGAGCTACAGGCGGATACGCCACTAAGAAAGATGTTCGCCAATGAGGTCGTCCGCCAGTTGGCGCAATTTGCCATGGACAATGACAACTCAGAAACGGGATACCTGCAGCACCTTGACCCGCAGGAGTTCGCCAAGCGACACGAGTTCTATGGTCGAATGGTGAGACAGGCTCAAGGCGATATCTTCGGCCCACTTCTCCGGCGAGCGATCGATCGGACAATCGCGGGCGTGCGCAATCCTGAATCCTTGCGCATTGCCCGATAAGCGCCTATTCTCTCATCAGCTAGTTAACCTCCGCATGTGTATGGATCAACTGCCCTCTCGCCCGCTAACTGAAAGGAATCTAAAGGCGGTGGATTCCCAAGGCCTGGAGCCGCTCTCCGGCGGCTGGGAGCATGGAGGGAGTCTCAGGGCATCCCACGGGAACTACGTTCCGCCGCCGGTCGGTCCCGGCGATTTCCTATTTGACCCCTTGCTTCCCGGAGCGCTGGACGCGGTCCGGGTGGAGTACCGATTCGATGCCGGCACCGATGCGCAACTCGTCGAGAAAGGGGACGCATCGAAGGTCTATCACCTCAGAGCGCCGGGAGGAGAGATCGACCTTCCCACGGAGCTGGGTCGCTCGTGGATCCTCCGGTTGCCGGCCGGAACCAGCGTTCATCTAGGCGTGATCGCCTGGCATTGGGACATGGAAAAGCTCACGAAACCCAAGCCGGAGATCGCGCCGGAGGTCTGGGAGTATGTTCATCGCCGGCGGGCGAAAATGAAGGAAGAAGATCGTTTGCGAATTGCCAAATGGCGCGAAGAGTTCCCTCTCCCGAACCTCGACGATTGCAAGGAGTAAGGAACTTTCCCAAGCCGTTCTGGGAGAGATGACGGCGCCGCCGGCAAGGCCTACACCCCACTCATCGCCGACACCCGCCTCGCCGGACCCGACGCCGCTGCGCAGCCGCCGCAAGCCGCGCGCCGCCAGCATCGGGCCGCTCGGGCAGCACGACACCCAGCGATTCGTCGACGGCCAATGACCAAAGAACACCGCTTGCGACTGGCACGCCGCAGGGACACCCAGGACGCGCGCCGTCAGCCCCGGATTCCGGCCTGGCGCACCTACCGCCTACTTCCTATCCACTCCCGGAGGAACCTCCTGCCAGCAACTTGACTTATGAAACCGAAACCCGTAACATTGATCCAGTTCCAGATGAACACACCGGAGCCCCAACCAGACTCACCCGACGAAGAGTCGACCCAGCAACCGCCAGAGCAATTTCGGATCGTAACGCGAGAGAGCTTGGAGGAATCGGCGGCGTGGTTCCGCAGCCTCTCGCCGGAGGACAAGGCGCGGGCTCTGCGGGGAGAGGTTCCGTCGAGGCGCCACCCGCGGGATCGGAGCGACCAGCCTTAAGTGACGAAGCGCGACGGCGAGTATTATCGTTGCGCAATTTAGGAGGTGGCGGGGAAGCCTTGGCCACCACCGATGGGCAATTCGTCTACAAGACCTATGAGCTGCGCAATGAATCGGAGGGCCGCGGCACCGGGATCGTCGGGCAGTTGGCCACGACGCGAACGGCGCCCTGAGGGTTAACCTCGTGCGAGGTTCCGCGCGAGACATCCAGGAGAAGGCCATGGTGCTTTCCCATTTAGGACTGCCGACAGAGACACACGGCGTGATCGGAAGTACCGGGGAGACGGTGACGAAACAGTCGCTAGCTTACGATGAAAGCGAACTGAAAGATCAGTTACCCGCCGGCACGACCCTGAGTCCCTCCCAGATCAAAGGGCAATTGGCCCAGATGGGCGCCGTCCGTGTTGCGACGACGGACCGCAATTCCGAATACGGCAACTGGATGGTCAATGTCCGCGGAAAGTATTACCTCATTTCCGATGTCAACCGGCGCAATGTGCTCTACAACTCCCGCGGCCAGGCGCGGCTCTTTGACATTGCGGTCTGCCCGTTGACGGAATCAGATTTTGCGGAAAACCCGGAGTTGGAGCAGGTGCGTCACTCGGTTCGCCCGCTGACCCCGGACAAGCCTTTCTGAACCTGCCAGAGCGAAGGCTGGGGCGAAGTAGGTCCGCAGCACATCGGTCAGCAGGTCAAGGCCCGCGGCGTCCGCACCGGCACCCTTTGGGACGTCGACCAGCGAAAAGTCGCCTTCAAGGACGCCACCGGCAAGGCCTGCACCCCGCTCATCGCCGACACCCGGCTTGTTCAAGGCGACGCCTCAATCATCAAAGATGCGGGCTAAGAACCCTCCCGCAAGCGGAATAATCTATCGTATGCCAGGCCACCCCCATTCCAACCTCTGCCGCGGCCCGCTGTCGCGGCGAAGCTTTCTCGAGGTTGGGGCGCTGGGTTTGCTCGGGATGGGCATGAGCGATTTGCTCCGCGCGGAGAGCCTGGTCAAATCCGCCGGCAAAAAGCTGCGGGACAAAGCCGTCATTTTCATCTGGCTGCCAGGTGGACCGTCGCACCTGGAAACTTACGACATGAAGCCCGACGCGCCGCTCGAATACCGCGGCACGCTGGCGCCCATCAAAACGAATGTTCCCGGCATCGAAGTCTGCGAACTCTTTCCGCGTCACGCTAAAATCGCGGACAAGTTTAACATCGTCCGCTCCATCTCCCACGAGTTCGCCGATCACGGCGGCGGCCACAAGCGCTTCCTGACCGGCCGCATTCCGGCCACTCCTGTCGGATTCGTGAACGACGCCCCCTCGGTGATCTCCATTGTCAACAAGCTGCTCACCAAGCCCGGAGAACCCATGCCAGCCACCGTGGCCGGCGTGGACCAGGGCCGCAGCGGCATCGATATCTTCTCGCTCGGCGCCGCCTATCTCGGCCCGAGCACCACGCCCTTCATGGTGGTCGGCGATCCCAGCGCGCCGGATTTCAAGCTCCAGAACATCGGCCTCACGCCCGACATGGCGACGCGGATGGAAGACCGCGTGCACCTTCTCAAGGGCATGGACCAGCTTCGCCGCGACGCGGATTCCAGCGGACTCATGGGCGCCATGGATGAATTCAGCCAGCGCGCCTTCCAGATGCTCACTTCGCCCCGCGTGCAAGACGCCTTCGATCTCAGCCAGGAACCCGCCGCGCTCCGCGACCGCTATGGCCGGCACGCCTATGGCCAGCGCGGCCTCATGGCCCGGCGGCTCGTCGAGGCCGGCAGCCGCTTCGTCACCATGGTGTGGGAGGATCCCTTTCCCGGCACCAAGAGGCCGCAGAACTGCACTTACAATTGGGATTCGCACCCCGAGAACTGCAACATCTTTGCCGACGCCCGCTGGCGCTATCCCCTCTACGACCAGGCGCTCACCGCGCTCATCGAGGATCTCTACGATCGCGGCCTCGACAAGGACGTGCTCCTCGTGGCCACCGGCGAATTCGGGCGCACGCCGAAGATAGTCACCCATGACGGCACGCTCACGAAAGTCGCCCAGCCCGGCCGCGGCCACTGGCCCGGCGCCATGTCCCTCCTCGTCAGCGGCGGCGGCATGCGCACCGGCCAGATCATCGGGGCCACCAATGCGCTGGGCGAATACCCCGTCGAGCGCCCGCTTTCCCCGAACGATCTCTGGGCCACAGTCTACCGCCACCTCGGCATCAATTTCGACGTCAGCTTCCCCGATCTCCAGGGCCGCCCCATGCCGATCCTCCCTTTCGGCAGGCCGATTGAGGAACTCCTGCCCGTAACCTAAAAGCGGCGCCGGTGCGATCACCGGAACTCTGTTGATGCTAAGAGGGCGTCTAAGACCCGCCTCCTTTTCCACCATCATCCTTCCCGTCGTCGTCCCTTCTGCATGTTTTGCGCCTCGATCGCCATAGCGCGCAGATGAGGGCTCGGGCTGCGCCTCGCGACTTCGATCATCCGCGGCGGTATCTGGTGACCTGCGGGGATGCCGAGCGCGCGATGCAAGCGCCCGCGGTGGGACGGTGGGACGAACGGTTTGGCCATAGGAAAGGGTTTTTAGTTGATAGTGGATAGTTGATAGTTAAAAGCATGCGCGCGGAGCGCGGCCTCGGGTGTAAAAGCGGCGGCCTATCAACCATCCACTCTCAACCATCCGCTCGCCGCACCCCATCACTCCTCCTCCTGGCTTGCCGCAGGCGTGCTGGCCGAAGCCGTGTTCACCGTCGGTGGCGGCTGCGCATTCGCCGTCCCCGTGCCGTTCTGCGGATTGGCCGGTGACAACGTCGGCGAGGGCATGAACCAACTCGGGGTCGCCGCCGACATCGGATCACCACCCGCCGAAGCCGCCTTCGCTGAGGCGCTCGCGCCATTGCCCGGGTCCGGGAACGAATACGACGGCCCATAAAGATCCGCGCCGGATGGCGATTTCTGGCCGCCCGAGGCCTGCTGCCCTGTCGGGTATTGGTAACTGCCCGGAGTTACCGGCGTCTTATCGAACGCATACTGGTTACTGCTTTGCGCGGTGGACGCGGTGGGCGGCTTCCAGGACGGTTTCGGAAACTGCGCTGGCGGGAGCGGATTCGGGTTGGCGGCGTAGGATTTCTCCGAAGCGACCGGGGTTGGTGATGGCTGGGAATTCACCACGTCGGACGTGCGCGCCGCATGGAGCCCTGCCTCGTCCACATTCATGCCGGGCGTGCCCAGACCCATGGCTCGCGCGTACTGCCTGCCCTGTCCCGGCACGGGGGCGTAGTCGAGTCCCGGCACCGGACCTTGATCCGCCACATTCGGATTGAATGGGCCCTGGAAATCGCGTGATCCGCTGACGAAACGGCCAGCCGCCGCCTCGGCGTTATTGACGGCGGCGCCGGCGGCCGTCATGGCGTCGGCTGCCCCCGTCCCGCCGCGACTGGCCAGATCCGGAAGCGAACCGGGTTCCGGCGTCGAGGCCTCCCTCTGCGCCTGAAGTTGCTGCGCCTGCGTGGCGGCGTTCTTTGCCGACGCGATTTCCCGCGAGGACTGGTCGTTGCCCGCCGGCGGCATGGTGGTGGCGCCGTCGCCGGGCCGCATGCGGCTGACGTAAATCGGCGCCATCGTTTGGTGGGAGAGCATCACCGGGTCAAAATTGCCGGCGCCGCGGTGGTTGACCGCATCCGCATAGGCGGCGCGGTAGGCGAGGTTTGCCTGGCTGTTTTCGATGCCGATTTCCGGGTGCGCGGCCAGGACGGCCTGCTGCCAGTTCTGGTGCGGCACACCCGCTTGCTGACCATTCGGCATGCCCGGCGTCGAGCGTCCGCCGGTGGCCGCGTTCCCGCCCGGCGCGGCGATGCGGCTGCTGATCATTCCGCTGCCCGGCGTGCCGTCCCCATAGCCTGTCTGGAGGGCGATTCCCGTACCGGCCGCGTTCGTGACCGCCAAAGGTGCGCGGTAAATCCCCGCGGCGTTGTCCGGGGCGGCTGGCGTCACCGCGGGGTTGACGGACGGGGCGCCCGCGGGCCGCGGGGCTCCGCTCGCAGGCGTAGTTCCCCGCTGCTGAGACAGCATCGCGGCGCCGGCGGCAGCCGCGGATGGGGTCCCCATTAATGACGCAGCTATGGCCGCCCTGGCCGCCGCCGCCGCCGCGAAGGGGGCTGCGGCGTCGGGCCTCACACCCACCGTTTGCGGTCCCGCGTCGCTGCCCTCCGCCGGAGCAGCGGCCGGCGGCTCATCCAGCGGACGCACCCTGCCATCGGGCGTGAGCGGAAAATCACGATTCCAACTGGCGTCGGGAGATTTTCCCTGGCCGCCGTAGGAGGCGCCGAGCACGCCGGGCGTGATGCGATCGTGGGTGTTTTGCAACGCCACGAGCTGGCCCGGCGTCGGGCTAAAACTGTATTGGCGGGCGGGAGCGGAGCCACCACGCACCGGGATGGGGCGGGTCGCATGAGGAACGTAAGCACGGGCAGGAGTAGTCATGTCCCCGCTCGTTGGGACTCACCCGCGCGAAGTCAAGCGGGAAAAAGAAAAAAACTTGACGCCGTAGACGCACGTACGCTCCACTCCGGCCCAGTTCACCCACGGACCCTGGTATGGCAGCACCTCATCAAGAATTCCGGCCCTGGTCCCGGCGTTGCGGTACGCCGGCCCGGCGGCGGTTTGGTCGCCGGAATCCGGCCTGGGACCCGGCCGGGCCGGCAAGGCTCGCACCCATGTTTGACTATTTCCATCACGGCGGATTTCCGCCGATTCACCACTGCAAGGGGGAGGCCTCACGGATGAGTTTCGACCACGGGCGCCCACACCGGACGGCTTAAAATGGGGAAGCCACTGCACCTTTGGGAAGTCCTCGAGAACGAGTTCAAGAAGCTCCATGGCGAGGACCGCCTTGGCGCCGGCTACGAGGCCGAGCGAAACGAGGCCCTCGAAAGCGCCAAAAACGAACTGACCGCGTCGATGCGGCAGCGCCCCGAGAATGAAGCTCGCGCTGCCGAACCGACGCGCGAAGAGGTTCTCGAGGAAACCGACGCCAAGCCCTCGTGGATCAATGCCCCGGTCTGCAAGGTGTTGTTTCGCCGGATCCACGAAGCCGTCGAGTCCAAAGAAAATCCCTTGCTACACAGCGCCCTTTGCCTTTCGGGCGGCGGCATTCGCAGCGCCACCTTTGCCCTCGGCGTCCTCCAGGGGCTCGCGCGCAAAGGTGTGCTCAAGGATCTCGCTTATCTCTCCACGGTCTCCGGTGGCGGTTACATCGGCTCCTGGCTCAGCTCATGGATTTATCGCGAAAAGCAGGACGCCGCCCTGGAGGGGCTAAGCACACCGGAAAAACCCGCCGACCGCGTGGCCAAGGATCAGGACGCGACGCGCAACGCCGACCCGGATCCGAAGCAACCCTTTGAGACCGAGCCCGCCACCATCCGGCATCTGCGCGAGTTTAGTAATTACCTCACACCCGCCGTCGGCTTGCTCTCGGGCGATGGTTGGGCCGTCGCGGCCATTGTCCTGCGCAATCTGCTGCTCAACTGGCTGGTCATCGTCCCCGCGCTCCTCTTCGTGCTGCTGGTGCCGCGCCTGGCCCGCCACCTCGAGATTCACGGAGTCGCGAATTTGCCCTGGGTGGCCACGACTGCCGCTACGGCGGCATTTCTTTTCGGCATCTACTCACTGACCGCGCTGGTGGGGCGTCGTGGCACCAGCCAGTTCCGGGTGTTGCTTCACTGCATTTTTCCCCTCGTGCTCTTTTGCATCCTGGCCGCGCTGGCCTGGTTTCGCACGGCCAGCACCGGGGGCCACCTCGGCCTGCCACTTTTCTTCTGGTGGGGCTTCCTCACCGCGGCGATCGCCATGCCCGTCGGCACCTGGCTGCGCGGCGACCTGCCCAAGCTGGCCAAAGGGCAGGACCTGGCTTTCCTCCGCGACTGGGCGATTCGCTACGGCTGTCTTATCGGTATCTTTGCGCTCGCCGGATTGGCCGCCTGTGGGATCAGCGCCAAGTTCTACGGGGTCGTGCGGAAAGCGTATCTGGTACAGGAGATGGTGGACAAGGCGCGCCAAGCCCCCGCCGAGCCAGCCGCTGGAAAGACCCCGCCCGCGCCGACTCCGCCTCCGCCGGCCCCGGGCACGAGCGCGGCGGAGACCAAGCCTCCACCGTCGACGCCGCCCGCTTGGGCGCTCATCTCGCGCGAGGAGAAAGACAGCCGGCTCACGGCCTGGGTGCCGGTCGAATCGGACAAAGTAAAGGTCCAGGATTGGACCAAAAAGTTTTCCGAGTCGACGAGCGCCAGGGCTTCCTGGGACGAGGACGCCGCCCGCTGCGTGTGCTACGGACCTCCGATCCTTCTCACGCTCGTTTTTCTGGCCAGTACCTTGCTCACCGGCGTTCTCAGTCGGATCATGCTCGACGAGGATCGCGAATGGCTGGCCCGCGCCAGCGGCTGGGCCTTTCTCTTCGCCGTGCTTTATGGCGCCCTCGATTGGGTCGTCCTCTACGGACCCGATATCCTGGAGCGTCTCTGGCAGAGTTCGCCCAGGCTCCTTTCCTCCGTCGGCGGCATTTCCGGCCTCATCACCGTCCGCGGCGGCCAGAGCGAGAAGACCACCGTCTCCTCGCAGGAGGACAAGAAACCCGGGTCGAAGAATGGGATTCTGCAACTCGTCGTCAAATTCGCCGCGCCCATTTTCGCCGTCGTTCTCCTCATGCTTTTCTCCTATCTTACCAAGCTCTTGCTTCCGAAGGTGCCGGTGGCGCTGCGGCTGCTGGCGCAAGCGCCGGCCCTCAAGTTCGTGACCGGACCGCTGCACCACATCCTGCCCGCCTGGCTCACTCACGAACTCACCACCGCGCCGGCCGGCATCACCGATCATACGAATCTTCCCATCCTCATCGTGGTCGCTGTCGCTCTGGCCGCTCTCGCCGTTTTTTTCAGCTACTTTGTCAACATCAACAAATTCTCGCTGCACGCGATGTATCGCGACCGGTTGCTGCGCGCCTATCTCGGGGCGACCAATACCCACCGCGCTCCCAATCCGTTCACCGGCTTCGACGAGTGTGACAACCTCCACATGGCGCACCTGCGCGAGCAGCGCCCCTTGCACGTCATCAACACCGCGCTCAACCTGGTCCACGGCACCGAACTGGCCTGGCAGCAACGCCTGGCCACCTCCTTTACCTTCACACCTTTTACCGCCGGCAGCGCCATGCTCGGCTACCGCGATTCCACGGACTATGCGGTCGGTGCACAGCAGTTGCCGATTACTCTCGGCACCGCCATGGCCATCTCCGGCGCGGCGGTCAGTCCCAACCATGGCTATAACTCCTCGCCGTTGGTCGCCTTCCTCCTCACCTTTTTCAATGCCCGGCTGGGCGGTTGGTTTGGCAATCCCGGCCCGGCCGGTGAGCGCCGCTGGCCCTGGGTGAACTGGCGCTCCGCCGCCTGGCGCTGCGCCGCCCCCAGATGGGCCCTCTGGCCGCTCATTTGCGAAGCCCTCGGCCTTACCGATTCCACCCATCCCTACGTCTATCTGTCCGACGGCGGCCATTTTGAAAACCTGGGTATCTACGAAATGGTCCTGCGCCGCTGCCGGATCATCGTCGTTTCCGATGCCGGCTGCGATCCCACTTACACCTTCGAAGACCTCGGTAATGCGGTCTCCAAGATACGCGTCGACCTTGGCATCCCCATCGAATTCGATCCCGACATCGACATCAGGAAGTACCCCGGTGAGAGCGCCAGCCACAAGAAAAAGCCGGGACGGCATTGCGCCATCGGCCGCATTCGCTACAGCCAGGTCGACGGCCCTTCGGGCGCCACCAAAGAGGACGAGAAAAAGCGCGAGCAGCGCGATGGCTGGCTCATCTACCTCAAACCCGCCATGTGCGGGCGTGAACCGATGGACGTGTTTCATTACCATAGCGCCCACCCGGAATTTCCTCATGAACCCACGACCGACCAGTGGTTTAGCGAGTCGCAGTTCGAAAGCTATCGCATCCTCGGCCTTCACACCATCGAGCGCATCTGCGCCGGCGGCACCGTCACCGGGCTGCAGACATTTCGCAAACAGGTCAAGGCGTACCTCGCCGGGAAACACGACAAAGACGACGACTAAAACGAAGCGGCAGGCGGCGCCGTCCACCGCATCCGCGCATTGATCGCCCACGTGAAAGATGATGTCACCGTGAATCGTGGCAAACAGGGCGACGGAAAAGCAGGAAGGCTGGCCGTTTGCGTGAACTCTCCATCCAGAGCCTTAGACGCCCTCTTAAGCCATGAGTGCTGATCCCGCAGACACCGCTGCCAACGATAACATCGAGGAACCGGAGGACCCGCACGAACCGCGCCACTTGTGGAAAGTCCTCGAAGAGGAATTCACCGCCATCCACAAAAGCCCATCGCAAGGCGCGGACGCCTTTGTCCTCAGCGATCACTACAAGGCGGGGCGCAACCGAAAAATAAGAGAGGTGAAGGATGAATTGCGCAAGAGCATCGAAACCCAGTTGCGGGAAGAGGAGCCGGAGATCGATGCGCGAATACTCGCGGAAGAGACGGCCAGGAAGCTTCGAGAGGATATCAATTTCAAGCCCTCGCTCATTAACGCGCCGGTGTGCAACGAACTATTCCAGGAGATTCATAAATTCGTCGAGGCCAAGCCGGAAAATGCCGTGCGCCACTCCGCGCTATGCCTCTCGGGAGGTGGCATTCGCAGCGCCACCTTCGCCCTGGGAGTCCTGCAAGGTCTGGCCAGAAACGGCGTCCTCAAGGAATTCGGCTATCTCTCCACCGTTTCGGGCGGCGGCTATATCGGTTCGTGGCTCAGTTCCTGGATGAAGCGCGACGGTCGTCCCAAAGTCCTCAAGGCCTTGCGCAAACCCGAAAAACCCGCGGTGAATGTCGCCGAAAATGTCGATCTCCAACATGCGGGCGGCGACGAAGATCCCCAGCAGCCTTTCGACACCGAACCCACCCAGCTCCGCCATCTGCGCGAATATAGCAACAATTCCCCCGCCGCGCTCGGCGTCTTCTCCGGCGGCGGTTGGGCCGTGGCCGCCATCTGGCTGCGGAACGTGCTCATCACCGCGTTGCCGATTATTCCGTTGCTGCTTTTCGTCCTCACCCTGCCGCTGATCGTCATGCGTTGGGAACGCGACGAGGTCACGACGCCGTCTTGGACATTTTGGACAGTGTTCCCTGCCTGGCTGGCCTTTGGCTGCGGGCTTTGGTCTCTCACCGCACTGCTCGGGCGCTGCGGCAGAACGCGATCCAAAGTCTTGTGGATGTGTCTCCTGCCACTGGCCGCCTTTTGCGCCTGCGCCGCATTTGCCTGGTTTCGGACGGTGAGCGCCGGCGGAACACCAACCCTGCCACATTGGCTCTCGCAACTCCTGACCGCCTGTGGTCTTTCAGCCCTGTGGTGTTCAGGAACCCAAGCTCTTTGCACCGTGTGGGGCGCCGTGACGGCGTTGATCGCCGTGCCCATCGGCACCTATCTTCGCCAGCGCGACGAGCATCTGCGGCGGCTGGAGAACGACGACGGGACCCGGGTGCGGTGGGTGTTCTGTTACTTCGGTGTCGTCGTCGTCTTTGCGCTCACCGGCCTGGCTGCTTCTGCCATGAGCCATCCATTCGCCGCTCCCATCGCCGAGGCTCGCCAGGCATACGTGCGCTCGAAAATCGCCGAGGCTCGCCAGGCATTTCTCCGCTCGACAATCCCCGAGGCTGGCAATGCACACGTGGACTCGAAGCAGGAGGTCGAGCAAAGTTGGATCAAGCTTTATGCAGTAATACGCAACGAGTTTTCTGAAGTAATAACCGGGCGCAATTCGTGGTTCAGGTGTGCACGCGATTGCGTGTGCTTCGGTCCCCCCTTTCTGATCACTCTCGTCTTTTTGGCGAGCACCGTCCTGACGGGTCTGCTCAGCCGGACCATGCCTGATGAAGACCGCGAATGGCTCGCCCGGACCAACGGCTGGGCCCTCCTTCTCGCGGTCGTGACCTGCATCTTCAACTGCATCGTCGCTTTTGGACCCTGGGCGCTCGTGATACTCTGGCACTATTCGAAAGCGCTTTTCATCTCCGTCGGCGGCACTTCCGGGCTGATCACCATTTTGGGCGGACAAAGTGATAAGTCAGGCGCCCCGGACAAGGATTGTCAGAAGCCCGCCTCCACGGACCGGATTGTCCAGCTCCTTGTCAAATTCGCCACACCCATCTTCATCGTCTTTCTGCTGATGCTCCTCTCGTGTCTCTCCGTTCTTAACGGCATCCTCCTCGAGATACTTTTCGGCACAGGGATGCCCAGTGGCGACGCAGACCCGAGCTGGCATATCACCTTGGCGAGCTTGTCCCTCGCCGCCGCCGCCTATCTCGTGCTCGCCGCTTTTTTAGGCTTCTTTGTCAATATCAATAAGTTCTCCCTCCACGCGATCTATCGGAACCGGCTGCTGCGGGCCTATCTCGGGGCCACCCACACCGACCGCGTGCCAAACTCTTTCACTGGTTTCGACGAGAGCGACAATCTCCACATGGCAGACCTGCGCGACCAGCGGCCGTTTCACGTCCTCAATGCCAGTCTCAAACTGGTCCATGGCACCCAACTGGCCTGGCGGCAGCGGCGCGCGAGCTCCTTCACCTTTACCCCATTTACCGCCGGCAGCGCCACACTCGGCTACCGCGACTCGAAAGGATACGCCATCGGGTCGAACGGGATCCCGATCACTCTCGGCACGGCCATGGCCCTTTCCGGCGCCGCGGTGAGCCCCAACCAGGGCTATAACTCCTCACCCATCATTGCCGTCCTACTCACCTTTTTCAACGCCCGCCTTGGCGGTTGGTTTGGCAATCCCGGCCTGGCCGGCGAGCACCGCTGGCCCTGGGAGGACTGGTGCTCCGCCGCCTGGCGCCAGGCCGCTCCCAGGTGGGCCCTCTGGCCGCCGATCTGCGAGGCCCTCGGTCTCACCGACGCCCATCATCCCTACGTCTATCTGTCCGACGGACGTCACTTCGAAAACCTCGGCCTTTACGAGATGGTCCTGCGCCGTTGCCACTTTATCGTCGTTTCCGATGCCGGCTGCGACCCTGCTTACACCTTCGAAAATCTGGCCAATGCCATCTCCAGAATTCGCGTCGACCTTGGCGTCCCCATCGAATTCAAGCCCGACATCGAGATCAAGGATTACCCCGGCGAGAGCGCCGGCCGCAAGAAAAGGCCGGGCCGGCATTGCGCCATCGGCCGCATTCGCTACAGCCAGGTCGACGGCCCTTCGGGCGCCACCAAAGAGGACGAAGAAAAGCGCGATGAACGCGATGGCTGGCTCATTTACCTCAAACCCGCCATGTGCGGATGTGAACCGATGGACGTGTTCCACTACCATGGCGCGCACCCGGACTTTCCTCATGAACCGACGACCGACCAGTGGTTTAGCGAGTCGCAGTTCGAAAGCTATCGCATCCTCGGCCTCCACACCATCGAGCGCATCTGCCAGGGCGGGAACGTCACTGGCCTCCATTCATTTCGCAAACAGGTCAAGGCTTACCTCGCCGGGAAACACGACTGAAACGCAGAATCACCCACGTGAAAGATGATGTGAACGGAGCTGATGGGACCGGGCGTGCTTGGTGCTCAGTTCTCAGTCCTCAGTGGTTAGTTCTCAGTTGTCAGTGCTTAGTTTTCAGTAGGAACTCCGCTTCGGTGAACCAGAGCCGGCGCGACAGCCTACGCCAAACTTGCAGCCACCGCATTCTTGCCGGGTCTCGAACGTGCTCACATTGGATGTTGGGTGTTGGATGTTGGATGTTGTCCGCCAGAGGCGGATCCGCCTCTGGCGGAGATGTTGGATGTTAGGGCGAAGCCCTTGGTCCCCTCGTTACGAAGCTGAGGGCTTCGTAATGCCGACTTGTCGGGGAAGCTGCGCTTCGTGGCAAGGGGAGGGCAACGCTGGGTTGGCGCCATCCCGCCCCTGCCACGAAGCATAGCTTCCCAGGGCGGATGTGCGTTACGAAGCCCTTCCCTACCTCACCGCCCCCACCCTCCCCCCACCCCGCCC
>Ga0302326_10014275_pt1 | contig 16800 bp, 11 predicted proteins | sample Palsa_T0_3_FD_202264 | JGI IMG/M metagenome (GOLD analysis project Ga0302326, IMG submission 202264) | Peat permafrost microbial communities from Stordalen Mire near Abisko, Sweden - Palsa_T0_3 | ecosystem: Environmental > Terrestrial > Soil > Palsa > Peat permafrost | place: Sweden: Abisko...
CTCGCGGGTGGTCGGTGGTCGCACCGCATCACGAACTGAGCGCGGGTTTCATGGCCGAGGCGGCTTCGCGAATGACGGGTAAGCCCGGCCTGTGCATTGGCACGCTCGGCCCGGGCATGGCCAACATCGCGGGGGCGATTCAGTGCGCGAAGGTGGAGAACTCGCCGGTGATCTTCATCGGCGGTCAGCGGGCTCGCATCACCGAGCGCCGAGTCCGGCGAGGTCGCATTCAATTCGTCCGGCAAGAACCGCTCGTCGCGCCGTCGGTGAAGTACAGCGCCTCCATCGAGTACGCCGACCAGACCGATGAGATCATCCGCGAAGCGATCCGCCGGGTCATGTCCGGCACGCCCGGTCCGGCCTACATCGAGTATCCGTCGCACGTGATCCTCGAGGAACTCGACGTGCCGGATCCACTGCCGCCCAACCGGTATCGGCTCGTCAACCAGAACGCGGGTGAGCGCGAGGTAGCCGCAGCGGTGACGCTGATCCGCGCCGCGGAGAGCCCAATCCTGTTGGTCGGACACGGGGTTCACACTTCACGCACCGGTGCGGCGGTCCGAGAGTTGGCCGACCTCATGCAGTGCCCGGTGATCCAAACCTCCGGCGGTACCTCGTTCATCGCGGGTCTCGAGGACCGCACCTTCGCCTACGGATTCTCGCCGGCGGCCGTCGAGGCGGTGGTGAAGTCCGATCTGTGCATCGCGCTCGGCACCGAGCTCGGCGAACCGAGCCACTACGGCAGGACCCGGCACTGGGCGGAGAACGACGCACAGCGCAAATGGGTTCTGGTCGAACAGGATCCGGTGGCCATCGGCGTCAACCGTCCCATCGACGTCCCTCTGGTCGGCGACCTGCGCGGCGTGGTGCCTCAGCTGGTAGACGCGCTGCGGGATACGCCGCGAAAGGCGTCGGTGGATCTCGACCGCTGGATCAAGGATGACGCGGCGGAACTGGCGCAGCTCGCCGAGAACGCGCCGACGGGCCGGACCCCGGTACACCCGGCGCGGTTCGTCGTCGAGGCCACCAAAGCGTTCCCCGAGGACGGCATCATGGTCCGCGACGGAGGGGCGACCGTCATCTTCCAGTGGACCTACTCGCAGGCCAAGCCGCACGATGTCATCTGGAACCAGAACTTCGGCCATCTCGGCACCGGCCTGCCGTATGCGGTCGGAGCATCGGTCGCCGAGGGCGGTAAGCGACCGGTGATGCTGCTGACCAGCGACTCGGCATTCCTCTTCCACATCGCTGAATTGGAAACTGCTGCGCGCTTATCGCTTCCGCTGGTATGCGTCGTGGGTGTCGACCACCAGTGGGGTCTCGAGGTGGGCGTCTACAAGCGCACCTTCCCCCAGCCGTCGCCGCAGCCCGGCGTGCACTGGAGCAAGGACGTCCGCCTCGACAAGGTCGCCGAGGGCTTTGGTTGCCACGGCGAGTATGTCGAGAAGGAGGACGAGATCGGCCCGGCGATCCAGCGGGCGTACGCTTCCGGCAAGACCGCCGTCGTGCACGTGTGCATCGACCCGAAGGCCAACTCGGAAGAGATGCCGAAGTACGACGAATTCAGAACGTGGTACGCCGAAGGAACCCAATAGGGAATAGGAGCGGGTCATGCGCGAATACTTGAAGTTCTACATCGGCGGTAAGTGGGTGGACCCGCTGCAGCCCAACGCTTCTGACGTCGAGAACCCGGCGACGGAGCAAATTGCCGGAAAGATCTCGCTCGGCTCGGCGGACGACGTCGACGTGGCGGTCAAAGCGGCCCGGCGAGCCTTCGCCAGTTGGTCGTTGAGCAGCCGCGAAGAGCGGTTGGACTTGTTGCAGGCCATCCTCGCGGAGTACCAGAAGCGGGCCGGCGATCTCGCCGACGCGGTCACCGAGGAGATCGGCGCGCCGCCGTCGCTGGCGGCGGGTCCGCAGGTGTTCCTCGGAATCGCTCACCTGACGACGGCGATCGATGCGCTGAAGAATTTTCAGTTCGAGGAGCAGCACGGGGCGACGCTGGTCGCCAAGGAGCCGATCGGTGTCTGCGGGCTGATCACGCCGTGGAACTGGCCGCTCAACCAGGTCGCGGTCAAGGTGTATCCCGCGCTGGCGACGGGTTGCACAATGGTGCTGAAACCGTCTGAGATCGCGCCTTTTTCGGCGTACATCTTCACCGAGATCATGGACGCGGCGGGCGTGCCTGCCGGCGTGTACAACCTGGTCAACGGTGACGGCCCGGGCGTGGGCGTGGCCCTGGCTAGCCATCCCGACATCGACATGGTGTCGTTCACCGGGTCCACCCGCGCCGGCATCGAGGTGGCCGCCCACGCCGCCCCGACGGTGAAGCGGGTGACCCAGGAACTCGGCGGCAAGAGCCCCAACATCGTTCTCGACGACACGGGGTTCACCGACAGCGTCACTGCCGGTGTGAAGGGCATGATGCCGAACTCCGGGCAGAGCTGTAACGCGCCGTCGCGCATGCTGGTCCCGAATTCCCGGATGGACGAGGCCGTTGCCGTCGCGCGCGCGGTCGCCGAGGCGGTGAATGTCGGTGACCCCGAAGACGCGACCGCGATCGGGCCGGTGGTGTCGAAGACCCAATTCGACAGGATCCAGCGCCTGATCCAGAGCGGCATAGACGCGGGTGCGACGGTCGTCGCCGGCGGCACCGGCCGGCCGACGGGGCTGAACACGGGGTACTACGTCCAGCCGACGGTCTTCGCCGACGTCAGCAACGACATGCAGATCGCGCGCGAGGAGATCTTTGGCCCGGTGTTGTGCATCCTCGGCTACGACGACATCGACCAGGCCGTCGAGATCGCCAACGACACCGACTACGGCCTGGCCGGTTATGTGTCGGGAGTCGATCTCGATGAGGCCCGTGCGGTGGCTCGCCGGATCCGCGCCGGCTGGGTGACGATCAACCATGCCTTTGACCTGAATGCGCCGTTCGGCGGCTACAAGCGCAGCGGCAACGGCCGGGAGTGGAGCGAGTACGCGTTCCACGAGTACCTGGAGGTCAAGAGCACCTTGGGCTACGCGCCGGAAAAGGCCGCGCAATAGCTCACGTCGATCACAAAGGTGAGACACGGATGCGTTCAGCAGTTTTGATCGAACTGGGCCACGGCGGATCGACGGTTGGGCTTACCGATGTGGACAAGGCCGACCTGACGGTCACGGGCAATGCCGACATCGAGGCTGGCGAGCGTTGTCGCCAAGCGACTCGTCGGCACCCGCGCCAGCCGAGAGCATCACGCAGGAGGTCATTATGAAATGTCGCGCCGCTGTGATCCGCGGGGTCGGCATGGATTGGGAGATCCGCGAGATCGATCTTGATCCGCCCCGCAACGGTGAAGTCCTGGTGCGGATGGCCGTCGCCGGAATCTGCCACTCCGATGACCATCTGTTTACCGGCGACGTGGTGCCAACCCCCGAGGTGCTGGCCGCAAGCGGTCAGCCGGCGCCGGACTGGTTCCCGCTGCTTGGTGGTCACGAGGGCGCTGGTGTTGTCGCAGAGGTCGGGTCGGGGGTGACGGCGGTGCAACCAGGGGACCACGTAGCGCTCTCGTTCATCCCTGCGTGCGGCAGTTGCCGGTTTTGCGTCAATGGTCAAAGCTACATCTGCGATATCGGCGCGAGCCTGTTCATCCGGGAGATGCCGACTGACGGAACCTGCCGCCGGCATCTCGGCGACGAAAACCTGCTGGCCTATGGACAACTCGGCACATTCGCCGAATATGCGGTCCTGTCGGAACGGTCCGTCATCAAGATCGACGACGGGGTTCCGTTCCACGCCGCCTCACTCGTGTCGTGCGGGGTCAGTACCGGCTGGGGGTCCGCGACGGTGTCGGCAGGCACCGAACCCGGCGACACCGTGGTCGTGATCGGAACCGGCGGTGTCGGGATGAATGCCCTGCAAGGGGCGCGCGCCGTTGGCGCTAAATATGTCGTCGCAGTGGATCCGGTTGAGTCTAAACGGGATTCGGCGAAAATCTTCGGTGCCACGCACAGCGCCGCGTCCGCTGAGCAAGCGATACCGCTGGTGAGAGAGATCACCCTCGGCCTCATGGCCGACCGCGTCATCGTCAGCCCCGGCGTTGTGCACGTGGACTTGATCCCGTTGGCGATGGCGTTGCTTCGCAAAGGCGGCATCTGCGTGCTGACCGGGATCACCCCGTACACAGAGCCGCCGGTTCCAATGGTTCTGCAGGAGATGACGCTGTCGGCCAAACAACTCAGAGGAGCGCTCTACGGCGGGATGAATCCGCGCACGAGCGTCCCGATGCTGTTGTCGTTATACCAGGCAGGCGCTTTGAAACTCGACGAACTGGTCACTCGGCACTACCGGCTCGATCAGATCAACGAGGCATTCGTGGATCTGCGCGAAGGGCGCAACATTCGCGGAGTCATCGATTTCGCCAACTGAAGTCTGTCGCGGCTCACTACACCGGGCGCCGGCGCGCAATCCACGCACGGCTCGCCGACCGCGTTCGGAGTTGCCGGGCGGGCAGCATCTTTCGGCCGCCATCGCGCCGTGTCTCCCGCTGATGAGGTCGGTGCGCCCCTAAACTGACGCGTGAATCGCGCAGGGAGGGGCACCGAAGTATCGCCGGCAAAAAAGGCGCCGACCAGGACATTGGCCGGAGCGCTGGAGAGGTGAGCAGTCAACCGGCACGGGCTTCCCCCGCGCCGGTTCCTTCTGCTCGGCGACCCCGGTGGGTTGCCCCGCTGCCGACAAGCCGGTTGACCTCGCACAGAGCAGGCGACGACGGTGATCGCTCATCGCGCCGCCCGGGTATTCGCGCGCTGGATGGTGTTCGTGCGCTGGCGGTCGCTCTGGTGCTCGCCGACCACGGCGGCATACCGGGGATGACAGGTGGATTCCTCGGTGTCGACGTGTTTTTCGTGCTCAGCGGTTTCCTGATCACGTCGCTACTGCTTGACGAACTGGGCCGCAGCGGCCGTATCGGCTTGACCAACTTCTGGATTCGGCGCGCCCGACGGTTACTGCCGGCACTGGTGTTGATGGTCCTGACGGTGGCCATCGGGCGTCAGTTCTTCTCACCCGAGGCCGTCGCCGGATTGCGTGATGACGCCGTCGCCGCATTTTTCTGGGTGGCGAACTGGATGTTCGTCGCCGACAAGACCGGCTATTTCGCCCAGGGCGCTCCGCCGTCGCCGCTGCAGCACGCCTGGTCGCTTGGTGTGGAGGAGCAGTACTACATCGTCTGGCCGCTGGTGCTTATTGCAGTGGCTGGGCTGCTGGCGGCACGAGCACGTCGTCGGGACAGCCGCGCGACGCTGGGCGGGGTCCGCTTGACGGTGTTCCTGCTGGCCACGCTGGGAGCGCTGGGGTCCGCGGCGGCCGCGGTCCTGCTCGCGTCCGATGCAACCCGGGACCGGGTCTACTTCGGCACCGATACCCGGGCCCAGGCGCTGCTGGTGGGTGCGGCCGCCTCGGCATTGCTGGTGGGCGACTGGTCGTCGCTGAACCGCGGGTGGTCGCTGATCCGGTCCCGCTGGGGTAGATGGATCGCCAGGCTGCTTCCGGTTATCGGGCTGGTGCTGTTGGGGGCAGCCGTCCACTTCGCCACCGGCAGCGCACGCGAATTTCGCAGCGGTCTGCTCATTGCGGTCGCGATCGCGGCGGTGTTGGTGATCGCCCCGGTGGCGCTGGATCAGCGCGGACCCGTCGCTGTCGTGCTGGCCTGGGGTCCGCTGGCGTGGCTCGGCACCATTTCGTACGGCGTCTACCTGTGGCATTGGCCGATCTTTCTGGTGCTCAACGGTGCACGGACCGGCTGGTCCGGACTCTCGTTGTTCGGCATCCGGTGTGCCGCCACGCTGGCGGTGTCGACGGTGTCGTGGTGGGTGATCGAGCAGCCCGTCCGAAAGTGGCGACCGGTCTGGGTCCCGCTGCTGCCGCTCGCGGGAGCGACCGCGGCAACAGCTGCCGCGTTGACGCTGCTGGTCGTTCCGGTCGGTCACCGACCCGGCAGCGGGCCGCTCGACGATGGCAGCTTGCCTCCCGGTGTATCGCCGGTCGCCGTCGTGTCGCCGTCCCCTTCGCAGGGATTCAGATCCGCAGGGGCGGTCACGCAGCGGGATCCGCGGCGGCCGTTCACCGTTTCGGTGTTCGGTGATTCGATCGGCTGGACGTTGATGCACTTCCTACCGGCGACGCCGGGTTTTCAGTTCATTGACCACACCGTCATCGGCTGCAGCCTGGTGCGCGGCGGCCCATACCGCTATCTCGACCAGACCCTGGATCAGAAGAGCGAATGCGAATCGTGGCCCGGCAGATGGTCATCGCAGGTCGCCATTGACCGTCCTGACGCCGTCCTGCTGGTCATCGGCCGCTGGGAAACCGTGGATCGGGTCAACGAAGGCAGGTGGACCCACATCGGCGACCCGGACTTCGACGCCTATATCAGCGGTGAGCTTCGGCGTGCGGTGGACATCCTCAGCTTCGGCGGTGCGCCACTGACCGTTGCCAACCTGCCGTACAGCAGGCGAGGCGAACGGCCGGACGGGAGCCTGTACCCAGAGGATCAGCCCAAGCGGGTGGATCAGTGGAACACGTTGTTGAGCAGGACTATCGGGAATCGGCCGGACGTTCGGACGATGGATTTCAAAAAGAAGTTATGCCCTAAAGGTGTGTACACCGCCGACGTCGACGGCATCCAGGTCCGCAGCGATGGCGTACACCTCACCGACGAAGGCGTGCAGTGGCTGACGCCGTGGCTCGAGGAATCGCTGCGGAAGCGGTGACTAGCCGCGGGCGTAACCGCTGATTTCCATGCTGTCACTTTCCCGGACAGCGAAATTGGCGCTCACGTAGCCGTTCTCGCTGTTGCGGACGTGGTCGAGGTACGGCTGTAGCTCCGCGCTCTCCGCGTTGTCGGCGACGACGAGGGTTCCGGGCGACAGACGTCCCTCCAGCAGCTTGATCACCGGAAGATACAGCTCTTTCCAGCCGTCGAGCAGCACGAAATCGACCGGTCCGTCCAGGTCCGCGAGCGTGGAGAGCGCGTCTCCTTCCAGGATGGTGATCACGTCGTCCAACCCGGTTTCGGCGAACGTCTGCTTTGCGGCGGCGATCTTGGATTCGCTGAGCTCAGTGGTCACCACCCGGCCGCTGCCGTTGTCACGCACCGCCGACGCCAGATGCAGCGCTGAAATCCCAAACGACATACCGAATTCCACGATGGTCGCGGGACGAGTTGCCCGCACCAGCGAATACAGCAGTCGGCCGGCCCCCGGTGTCACCGGTATGTAGAAATCACTCATCGCGTCGGCACGTTCCTGTGCGGTCCTTGCCGGGGACATGTCAATTCGCCCACTGCGCAACTGCGGCAGCTGTTCCCGCGACTCGGCATACATCCGGTCAAGCGCCGCTGCGACTCGGTGTTCCTGCAATGTGGTGGACATCCTTTCGAGCCTAGCCGGGTAACAAAGAAAATTGGCCTCTACCTCGTTTGACGTGCGCCGACTCCGGTGCCAGGATGGACAGGCAAGCACCTCGGTAGGTGAGGCGTCTGCACGGATAAAGGCCACTGACCCCGAACGTCGAGAGACGCCCCGGGTCAGGACAGCTCTTCCCGACCTAAGGGTTGAGCCCAAGTGGCTTCCGGACCTCATTCCGGATACGCCGCGCAGTGCCGAAGCTCCGACGACGGGGGTGCGTCGCCGTCAGGCGCCGATCCTCTGTCATGCGTGCACGTTGGCGACACCCCCGTGTGTCCTGGCCGCGAGGAGGTGAGGGCGATATGAGTCCATGTGACAGTCCGTATCCGTATTCGATAACCAATTCGTCCCGATCCGGCAGCGGCGTTCATTTCGCCACCTGAGCCCTTCAGACGCGGTTTTCGTTGCACCTCACCGCATTTGGCGCGCTGGAATGATCAAACTCGGCTCGGCGGTCGCACTCGCCGATGGCAGTCGGCCGGGCTCCCGGCAGGAGATGATCATGGAAAACCGTGTTACACAGGCGGATCAAGGAGGCAGCTAATGGCCCGCCCCAACCCAGAGCGTCAGATCCACCGAGCCTGCGGAGACGTCCGCGCGGCTCTTATCAGTGCACTGGAGGTGCTCGCGGAGGGCGCCGCTCCCAGCGCCGCCAGCGATGACCCCTTCAAAGTGTTCAGCGACTTGGGGCGGGTGCAGCGTCACGTCGCCGCCGCACTGCATGCCACCAACCTGCTCGACCAGATGGTCGGTGTTCCAGCCGAGGAACGTCCCCCCTGGTCGTATTACCGGAGCCGGATCGGCAAGAAGCCACCGTGCGGACTCAGTGCCGTCGACGGTGACCACGGCTTGGCCGGGCAGGCGACCGCGTCCTAGCGAGGGTCACGAAACCTGCGGCAGCAGAACGATCTTGCCGTGGGTGTGTCGTTGTTCGAGCTCTTCGAAAGCATCGGCGACCCGGTCGAGGGGGTAGGTCGCAGCGACGTCGAAGTCGAGCGCGCCGGAGGCGACCAGGTTGGCGATTTCGCTCAGCACTGCCGGAGTCGATGCCTCGGCACTGCCTTCGGTCTTCGCACCCACCTCGACGGCCTTCTCGAACGAGATGATGGTGTCGACCCGTTCGGGTGGCACACCGAGGTCGACCGCGAGCTGAACGTAGTCCGGTCCGAACAAATCGATGAAGGCATCGACGCCATCAGGTGCGGCCTGGCGCAGTCGATCGGCCAACCCGTCGCCGTATTCGACCGGCACGACGCCGTGCGCGCGGAGCCAGTCGGCGTTGCTCGACGATGCGATCCCCAACACCCGCACGTCGCGTAGCGCCAACAGCTGAACGACCACACTGCCGACTCCTCCGGCAGCCGCCGAGACCGCGACGATCTCACCGGGCTGCGGTGCGACGGCGCGCACTGCGGCGTACGCCGTGGCGCCGACGACGTACAGCGAGCCCGCGGCCTCCCAGCTCAGCTGGGGTGGTTTGGGAATCAGCTGGTCGATCGGGACGACGGTGTGAGTGGCGTGGCTTGACCGCTGGAAGCTGAAACCGAGCACCTCGTCTCCGACAGCGAATTCGCTGACCCCGTCACCGACCTCGATGACGACGCCGGCCAAATCGCTGCCCTCACCGGACGGAAAGGTAGCGGGAAATCGCTCGTGGAGTGCGCCGGTACGGATAGCCGCCTCGCCAGGATTGATTCCGGCCGCGCGAACTTCGACGAGCACTTCTCCGGCACCCGGAACCGGCCTGTCGACGTCGGCTACGTACAAGACATCGCGCCCGCCGTAGCTATCGAACCGGACCGCTCGCGCTTGTGCAGCTGCCATCTGCTCTCCCCATTCCATGTTCGCCTGCAACGCGAAATATCTTCGCCCGCAAACACTTCAAGTCTCTGAACCCAGTGCGCCCGGTGCAGCCGCCTTCAGGTGCAAACCCTGACACCCGCCGATGTGTTCCATCGCGCAAGTGTGACCGTCGTCACACCAGCGCAGTTCGAAGATCAGGAAGCGGGCTAAGCCACCACGTTGATGGGGTCGCCGAGGTGAACGGTGTCGAAGTACCACGCGGCGTTGTCCGGGCTGAGGTTGATGCAGCCGTGGCTGACGTTCGCATAACCCTGGGAGTCCACCGACCACGGGGCAGAATGCACATACACACCGCTCCAGGTGACACGAACGGCGTACTGGGCGGTGATCTTGTATCCCTCCGCCGAGTCGAGCGGGATGCCGATGGTTCGTGAATCCATCACGACGGAGCGCTCTTTGGACAGCGCGGAGTAGTTACCGATCGGCGTTGGGCGAGTGGGCTTACCCATCGACGCCGGCATCGTGCGCAGCACCTCGCCGTTAACGCTGACCGTGAAGGTGTGCGCGGAGATGCTGGCGACGCCTACCACCTCGTCGCCGGTTTCAAAACCGGTCGACAAGGCGTGCACCTCAACGCCGACGTGGCTGTGCGCGGGCCAATAGTCGTCCGGTTTCCACTGCACGACATTGGTTTCGAGCCAACTGAACTGTCCGGTGATGTGGTTCGGCGCGGTGATCTTGATTGCCCGCTCAGCCGCCGCCCGGTCGGTCACCGGGCGGGTGAACGTGACGATCACCGGGTGGGCAACACCGACCATCGCACCGTTGGCCGGCTGGATCGACGCGACACCGTCGCCTGGGTTCGGCGGTGCAATCGCCGCCACGCCCGGGGCGCCCGATCCCGCAATGGCCAGCACGGCAATCGATGCCGCGAGCCACATACATCGCATCGCTCTGCCCACGGTGTCCACCCTCCGAGATGATGCGAGCCCGAAGCGCTCACATTTATTTATGTCTAATATGCCCCATCCGGCGCTCAGCAAACCCATTATCCATTGCGCACGTCGCGGTTAGTGCGGCAACACGTCGATTATCTGCCCTGATCGAGGGGGCATTATTGCCGAGGCCGTGATCTCAAACTCGCCAGATTGGTTGCGTGTTGGCAAGCGCGGATCAGCGTGCTGCCAGGGGTGGCGGTACGTGCGGTCGGCGGTGTCAGGCAGTTCAGTCTGCGGACGTGACTCGAGATGCTGCGGATTCCGGCATGGGCTCGTACCGGACGAACGAACGGGTGAACGAGGCTGCCCCGTGGGAGAGCGAGCGCAGGTCGATCGCGTAGCGGGCCAACTCGACCTGCGGCACTTCGGATTTCACCAACGTGCGATCGTTCCCCGCGGTGTCGGTGCCCAACACCCGACCGCGACGCCCGGACAGATCGCTCATCACTGCGCCGACGAGATGGTCGGGTATCAGCACCGATATCTCGTCGATCGGCTCGAGCAACCTCACCTTGGCCGCCGCGGCGGCCTCTTTCAATGCCTGCGCACCGGCCATCTGGAAGGCGAAATCCGAGGAGTCCACGCTGTGCGCCTTGCCGTCAACCAGCGTGACCCGGATGTCGACCACGGGGTAGCCGGCGTGCACGCCCTTCTCCATTTGAGCGCGCACTCCCTTTTCGATGCTCGGGATGAACTGCCGCGGCACCGCACCACCGACCACCTTGTCCTGAAACTCGAACCCCGACCCTTCCGGTAGCGGCTCGACCTCGATGTCGCAGACCGCGTATTGGCCGTGTCCACCGGACTGCTTGACGTGCCGACCGTGGCCTTTTGACGTGCCGCCGAACGTTTCTCGCAGCGGCACCCGCAGCTCAACGGTGTCCACGCTGACGCCGTACCGGTTGGTCAATGTGTCAAGCACCACGCCGGCATGGGCTTCGCCCATGCACCACAGCACCACCTGATGCGTCTCCGGATTCTGTTCGATCCGCAGGGTCGGATCCTCGGCGACCAACCGCCCCAATCCGACAGCCAGCTTATCCTCGTCGGTCTTGGCGTGTGCCTGGATGGCAACCGGCAGAAGCGATTCCGGCATGACCCAGGGCTTGAGCACCAACGGTTGGGCCTTGTCGGAGAGCGTGTCACCGGTCTCCGCCCGGCTCAGTCGCCCTATTGCGCACATGTCACCGGGCAGCACAACAGAAGCGGGCCGTTGCTGCTTGCCCAGTGGGAATGACAGCGCGCCGATGCGTTCGTCCTCGTCGTGGTCGACGTGGCCCGACAGGGAAACTGAGCCGGCCCCGTTGTGGATGCCGTCTGATGAGCCGAAGAAGGACGAAAAATGGCCCGACACATGGACCGTCGTGTCGGGCCTGATGGTTCCGGAGAACACCCGGACCAGGCTGAGCCTGCCGACGTAAGGGTCCGACGTCGTCTTGACCACCTCGGCCAGCAGCGGCGAGTCGGAGCCGCACGTCACCTTGGTGAAGGCAGCGCCTTGCGCCGTAAAGACTTCGGGCAGCGGGTGTTCCCGCGGTGACGGGAATCCGCGGGTGGCGATCTCCAGTAACTCCAGCGTGCCGACGCCGGTGCTGCTGCAGACCGGGATGACCGGGAAGAATGAGCCACGAGCGACTGCTTTCTCCAGGTCGTCGATCAAGGCCGACTCGTCGACCTTTTCGCCGTCCAGATAACGCTCCATTAGGGATTCGTCTTCGGATTCCTCGATGATTCCCTCGATCAGGGTGCCGCGGGCCTCGTCGATCTGACCGGCGTAGGAGGCGTCCGGTGGGTGAGTGGTCCTCTTACCGCTCGCGTACGCGTAGTGCGTCTGCGACAACAGCCCGATCAGGCCGTTCCCGGCGGGTAGGTAGAGCGGTAAAACCTTGTCGCTGAACGCATTCTGCGCTGCCGTGAGCGCGTTCTGATAGTTGGCCCGGCCGTGGTCCAATTTGGTGATCACCACCGCGCGTGGCATCCCGACCTGGCTGCACTCCTGCCAGAGTGACTTGGTTGGTTCGTCGACGTCTTCGTTGGCCGCGATCACGAAGAGAGCGCAGTCCGCGGCTCGCAGCCCGGCCCGTAGTTCACCGACGAAGTCCGCGTAGCCCGGAGTGTCGATGAGGTTGACCTTGACGCCGTCGTGGGCCAGCGACGCCAAGGCGAGACTGACCGACCGTTGCTGGCGGATCTCGGCCTCGTCGTGGTCGCAGACCGTGGTGCCGTCGGCGATGGACCCGGGTCTCGACAACACGCCCGCCGCAACCAGCAGGGCGTCCACCAGAGTGGTCTTGCCGCCGCCGGACGGGCCTACCAGCACCACGTTCCTGACGGCGGCCGGATCGGCCACGGCGGGGGCGACTCCTGCGCCCTGCGAACCATGGGACTTGTCTGCCATGACGTGTCTCCTCATGCCCCGGGCAATGTCGTGATGTAGGTCACTTTTCTCTTGGCGCCTTCGCAGCACAAGAGTGAACCCCGATTGGGTGGCCGGCCGGGCTCAGGCCCGCCAGCTGCTCCAGCGCCGGATTGCGACCGCGATGACGGGGCCGTTCAGCGGAACCGACTGATACTGGTCGTATTTCACGCGCAGCAGCTCACGTCCGGCGCTCATCGCGGCACCGTCGTGGTGGATCGCAGCGATGCCGTCGACCCGGACCCACCACAACTGCGTCCAGTCCTGGGCATAGTGGTCGACCAGCAGACTCACCCGCGGATTGCCTTCGATGTTGGCCAGCCGTCGCAGTCGCTGGGTCGTCTTGGGTTTGGCGTCGACCGCGGTGTAGACCATCTCGTGGTCAACAGCGAACACCACCGGTACCAGGTGTGGCCTGCCGTCGGGGGAGACGGTGGCCAGGCGGGCGACCGGTGCGTGCGCGAAGCGGGCCTTGGGGTCGAAGTCGACCACGCCGCTAAGCCTAGAGGCCCGAGAAAGCTAGGTGATGGTGAGGCCGCCGTCGACGACGATCGTCTGCCCGGTGACGTAACCGCCGGCCGCCGAGGCCAGCCAGACCGCGGTGGCGGCGAGTTCGCGCCCATCGCCCAAGCGGCCCAGGATCAGTCGATGGGCTTGGCTGTCGAGATACCCGGGCTGGTATTCGTCGGTCATCTCGGTTTTGAAGAATCCCGGCGCCAGCGCGTTGACCCGAATGCCTTTTCGCGAGCCCCACTGTTGGGCGAGATCCCGGGTGAGTCCGATGATCGCGGCTTTGCTGGCGCTGTAGGCGGCCTGCGGCAGGCCGGCGGTGGTGATACCCAGGACGCTGGCGATGTTGATGATCGAACTCCCGGGCTGCATGACGCGCCCGCTGGCCTGTGCCACCCAGTAGGCGCCGTTGAGATTGACGTCGATCACCGAGCGGAACTGCTCCGGTGTCTCCCGGGTCGCCGGGTGGGCGGTCCCGACGCCGGCGTTGTTGATCAAGACATCGACCCGGCCGAATGTCTGCATTGCCGAGTCCACCAGAGCCTGGCACTGCTCCGGGTCGCTGACGTCGGTCGCGATCGTCAGCGCTTTTCGGCCGGTGGCTTCGACGAGCGAGGCGGTCTGGGCCAGCTTGTCGACGCGTCGCGCGCCCAATACGACGTCCGCACCGGCTTCGGCGAACGCTTGGGCGAACGACACACCTAGCCCCGACGAAGCGCCGGTCACGACCACGACCTTGTCGTCCAGTCGGAATGAATCAAGCACACCCATGCAAAAACACCTCACTCGCCGTCCAGCGGAAACTATGAAGCTATAACGCGGGACGACGGGGCTATTCCCGAGCCCGTCGGGGAGCTGAGAATCAGCGCGGGAATATTGAGAAATAGAGACGCCGTCGTGCTCAGTCGCGCGGCGCAAGCTACGGTGAATTGAAATATGGCGCGCCGTTAACGCCCCAACGCTGCGACATTTCTGGCTTAATTCGGGCTTAAACCTATGCAGGAGGTGACGGGATGAGCGGATCGCACCGCGGTAATCCACGGGGGTCGCTGCGCTTGCTCAGTTTGCTGGCAGTGCTGGGACTGGGTCTGGCGACGGCGCCCGCCTACGCGTCGCCCTTGATGCCGCTGCCGCAAGACGCCGCAACGGCCGCCGCGCAGGTGGGCCCGCAGATCGTCGACATCGACGCCAAGCTGGGGTATCAGAGCGCGATCGGCGCGGGAACCGGCATCGTGATCGATGGCAGCACAATCCTGACGAACAACCACGTGGTCGCCGGAGCCACCGACCTCACGGCGAGGTCCATCGCGAACGGACAGACCTACCCGGCATCGGTGATCGGCTACGACCGCCAACACGACATCGCTGTACTGCAACTTGCCGGGGGCGGGTTACCGGCGGCCAATATCGGCAACTCGGACACGCTGAGCGTCGGCCAGCCAGTCGTGTCGATGGGTAACGCCGGTGGTGCCGGCGGAGCGCCGAGCGTCGCGGAGGGCCGTATCTCCGCGCTGAACCAGACCGTGTCGGCGAACGACGCGCTGACTGGTAGCACCGAGACGCTGGTCGGGCTGATCCAGGTCGACGCGAACATCCGCCCGGGCGATTCCGGTGGGCCGACCGTCAACTCGGCCAACCAGGTGGTCGGCATGAACACCGCGGCCTCGCAGAACTACCACCTCGGCCGCGGGCAGGGTTTCGCGATCCCGATCAATGAGGCCATGGCCATTGCCGGCCAGATCCGGTCCGGCGGCGGATCCCCGACGGTGCATATCGGTCCGACCGCGTTCCTCGGTGTCGGTGTCAACGACGCCCCCGGTGGCGGGGGCGCCATCGTTCGCCAGGTGATTCCGACCGGGCCTGCTGCGGGAGCAGGGATCAACACGGGCGACGTGATCACCTCGGTCAACGGCCAACCCGTCAACTCGGCCACAACGCTGACCAACATCCTCGATCAGCACCACCCCGGCGAAGGTGTCAGCGTGGGTCTGCAAGACCGCGGCACCAATGTGACGTTGGCGGATGGCCCGCCGGGCTGACGCCAACGTCGCAGCTCATGGGGCTGCGCCAATTCGTTTGCGTACATAAGGTTTTCGATGCCGCGCCTCGGGTACGTGTAAAATCGTGGACTTGACGAGGGATGGAGACGACACGGCTGAGCATGACCCTGCGAAGGGAAGCCACGTCGAAGCCGGTTTGGTCGAGCATCCCGATGCCGACGACTTCGGGGATGCCCGCGAACTGCCGCCGGATTCAAACTGGTTCAAGCACGCGGTGTTCTACGAAGTGCTGGTGCGGGCGTTCTACGACAGCAACGCCGACGGCGCGGGCGACCTCCGCGGACTGATCGAACGCATCGACTACCTGCATTGGCTGGGCATCGACTGCATCTGGCTGCCGCCGTTCTACGATTCACCGCTGCGTGACGGCGGCTACGACATCCGCGACTTCTACAAGGTGCTTCCGGAGTTCGGCACCGTCGACGATTTCGTCAGGCTGCTCGACGCGGCGCACCAGCGCGGTATCCGGGTGATCACCGACCTGGTGATGAACCACACCTCGGAATCGCATCCATGGTTTCAGGCCTCCCGTAACGACCCGGACGGACCGTACGGCGATTTTTACGTGTGGAGCGACACCAGCGATCGTTACACCGACGCCCGGGTGATCTTCATCGACACCGAGGAGTCCAACTGGACCTTCGACCCGGTCCGCCGGCAGTTCTACTGGCACCGGTTCTTCTCCCACCAGCCGGACCTGAACTACGACAATCCGGCGGTGCAGGAGGCGATGATCGACGTCATCCGCTTCTGGCTCGACCTCGGCATCGACGGCTTCCGGTTGGATGCGGTGCCGTACCTGTTCGAGCGCGACGGCACCAACTGCGAGAACCTGCCTGAGACCCACGCGTTCCTCAAACGGGTACGCAAGGTCGTCGACGACGAGTTCCCCGGGCGGGTGTTGCTGGCCGAGGCCAACCAGTGGCCGGCCGATGTGGTGGAGTACTTCGGTGACGCCAGCACCGGCGGCGACGAATGCCACATGGCGTTTCATTTCCCGCTGATGCCGCGGATCTTCATGGCGGTCCGTCGCGAATCACGATTCCCGATCTCGGAGATTTTGGGCCAGACGCCGGAGATCCCGGACACCGCGCAATGGGGCATCTTCCTGCGCAATCACGACGAGTTGACGCTCGAGATGGTCAGCGATGAAGAGCGTGACTACATGTACTCCGAATACGCCAAGGACCCCCGGATGAAGGCCAACGTCGGCATTCGTCGCCGCCTGGCTCCGCTGCTGGACAATGACCGCAACCAGATCCAGCTGTTCGCGGCATTGCTGCTGTCGCTGCCGGGCTCACCGTGCCTCTACTACGGCGACGAAATCGGCATGGGCGATGTCATCTGGCTGGGTGACCGCGACGGGGTGCGCACCCCGATGCAATGGACCCCCGACCGCAACGGTGGCTTCTCCACCGCCAACCCGGGCCGGCTGTACCTGCCACCCAGCCAGGACACGGTCTACGGGTATCAGTCGGTCAACGTGGAAGCGCAGCGAGACACCTCGACGTCGCTGCTGAACTGGACCCGCACCATGCTGGCAGTGCGCCGCCGGCACCAC
>Ga0302326_10014276_pt1 | contig 16798 bp, 11 predicted proteins | sample Palsa_T0_3_FD_202264 | JGI IMG/M metagenome (GOLD analysis project Ga0302326, IMG submission 202264) | Peat permafrost microbial communities from Stordalen Mire near Abisko, Sweden - Palsa_T0_3 | ecosystem: Environmental > Terrestrial > Soil > Palsa > Peat permafrost | place: Sweden: Abisko...
TTGCGTCCCCACCTTTCGGTGAGTTTGCCCTCGAAACGCCGCGTACTATGCATAGCGACCGCCGCTAGTGCAAGCCGATAGAGTCGCGATCTGTGAAACAGAATTATTTTCGAATACTGATAGTTACAGCGGGAAGTGTGCTCTTCGTCGCACTTCTCGGGGCTTATGCCCTCGCGGCGAGCTACCTGTATCTGGCTCCGGATCTGCCTTCCAGCGAGTCAATGCGCAAGGTCGAGCTGCAGATCCCGCTTCGGGTCTACACGAGAAACGGCGCCCTCATGGCACAGATCGGCGAGCAGCGCCGCATTCCGGTCACCTACCAGCAGATCCCGCTGATCGTCAAGCAGGCGTTCCTCGCAGCCGAAGATGAGCGCTTCTTCACCCACCACGGCATCGACTTTCCGGGCGTCATGCGCGCCATCTTCGTGGACCTGCTCTCCGGGGATCGCACGCAAGGGGCGAGCACGATCACGATGCAGGCGGCGCGCAATATGTTCCTTTCCCAGGACAAGACCTGGCGCAGGAAGCTGCAAGAGACATTCCTCACGTATCGCATGGAGCACGAGTTCACGAAAGAGGAGATATTCGGGCTCTATCTGAACGTCATTTTCTTCGGCCAGCGCGCCTATGGAGTCGCAGCCGCCTCCGAGACCTTCTTTGGCAAGAGCCTGGATCAGCTCACTGTGGCGCAGGCGGCGACCCTGGGAGGCATTCCCAAGGCGCCATCGCGCTATAACCCGATCGTCAGCCCGCAGGCGGCCGCCGGCAGACGCTCCTACGTTCTGCGGCGCATGCTCGACCTGAGATTCATCGACGCCGCCACGGCGCAAAGCGCGAATCAGGAGCTCATGCTCGCGCGCGTGCACGCTCCTTTGTATGACGTTGAAGCGCCCGATGTTGCGGAAATGGCGCGCCAGGAGATCCGCACGCGCTTCGGCGCCGGCGCGGAGAACGCCGGCTATCGCGTCTACACCACCGTCGACGGCCGCCTGCAGACCGACGCGATCCGCGCGGTGCGAATCGGCCTCATCGAGTACGACCGCCGCCACGGCTGGCGCGGCGCGATGGCGCACAAGAACCTGGGAACGAAGACGCGTCCGGAGGACTTCGAGGCGCTCCTCGATGCTTATACAAGCGTGGGCGACCTTACGCCGGCGGTCGTGGTGTCGGTTGCTGATCGCTCGGCGCGGGTGTACGTAAAATCGCGCGGCCCGGCCCAGATCGACTGGGACGGTCTTGTCTGGGCGCGCCGTGAGGTCCGCCCCGATGTGCTCGGACCCACACCCAAGAATGCCGCTGATGTGCTCTCCGCCGGCGACGTGGTCTTCGTGGTCACCGACGGCGGCGGCAGCGCGCAACTTGCGCAGCCGCCCGCGGCGCAGAGCGCGCTGGTGGCGCTCGATCCGACGGATGGCGCAGTCGCAGCGCTCGTCGGGGGATTCGACTTCTTCGCCAACAAGTTCAATCGCGCGGTCCAAGCGCGCCGCCAGCCCGGTTCGGGGTTCAAGCCGTTTTTGTACTCAAGCGCACTGGAGAACGGTTTTACCCCGGCATCGGTGCTGCTCGACGCCCCGATCGTGATGGAGGGCGACGGCATGGAAACCGCCTGGCGGCCCGAGAATTCGACCGGCAACTTTAATGGACCGATGCGGCTGCGCGACGCGCTCGTGTACTCGCGTAATCTGGTATCGATCCGCCTGCTGCGCGCACTCGGCACGCCGTACGCGATTGACTACATCTCGAAGTTCGGCTTTGATCGCGCGAGCCTGCCGACGAACCTGACTCTTGCCCTGGGCACGGTGCAGGTCACGCCCCTTGAGCTCGCCGCGGGTTACGCCGTGTTCGCCAACGGGGGCTTTCGGGTGCAGCCCTACTTCATCGATCGCATTGAAAACGCCGCCGGACAGGTGGTGTGGCGCGCCGCACCGCGCATCGCCTGCGACGAATGCACGCAACCGGCGAACCTGAGCGACCTTACCCCGACCGCTGATGCCGCGACAGCCCTGCGCAATGCAGATGCGTTACGCGGCGGGACGGGTTTCCTGCCGCCGGCACGCCTCGCCGAACGCGTCATCAGCCCGCAGAATGACTACATCATGACCGACATGATGATGGATGTGATCAAGCGCGGCACCGGACGCCGCGCTCTCGTGCTCGGCCGCACCGACCTCGCCGGCAAGACGGGCACGACCAATGAATCCAAGGACACGTGGTTCAACGGGTTTACGCGCGATCTTGTCGCCACAGTGTGGGTCGGCTACGACCAGGAACGCCCTCTCGGCGAGAGCGAGGAGGGCGCGAAGACTGCGCTGCCGATCTGGATTCACTTCATGCGCGAGGCGCTGCGCGGCGTGCCTGAGCGGCGGCGCCCCATGCCCGAGGGGCTCATCCAGCTGCGCGTCTCGCGCGACACGGGAATGCTGGCGAGCGCGGAGAATCGCGATTCGATTCCCGAGATATTCATGGTGGATCATCTGCCCACGGGAAGCACGCCCGGGGAGGAAGGGACCAGTCCGGCAAGCGTAGAAGGATCCGCCCAGGTCGAACCTATTTTCTAGAGTGAGCGAAGGGCAGCGATGACCAAGCGACGTGCGGTGCGTAGCGAGAATCTGCGGCTGGCGCTTGCGCAGGAGGCCGCACGCGTCATGGCGGAGCATGGCATCCGCGACTTCCTCGCGGCGAAGCGCAAAGCTGCGGAGCGCTTTGGAGTTGTCGACAGCGCGGTGCTGCCCAAGAACACCGAAATCGAGGCCGCGCTCGCCCAGTACCAGCGGCTATTCGCTGCTGAATCCCACGCCGAGTCGCTCCTCACCCAGCGTTATGCGGCGCTGCGGGCGATGCGCTGCCTGGCAGATTTCGCACCGCGCCTCGTCGGCTCCGTGCTGAGCGGCACCGCGACCGCCCACTGTGACGTACAGCTGCACCTGTTTGCCGACAGTGCCGAGGCGGTGCTGATCAATCTGATGGACCGTTCGATCCCGCACGAAGTGACCGAGAGGCGCGTGAAAATGAGTGTCGAGCGGGTACTCGCTTATCCGGCAGTGCGCTTCACGGTCGACGACCAGCCCATCGATGCCACGGTGTTTCCCGCCGACGGAATCCGCCAGGCGCCGGTGAGTCCCGTGGACGGCAAGCCGATGCGGCGCGCAAACCTCGGCGAGGTAGAGGCGCTGATCGAAGACTCAGCCGCGCTCTGATATGGCAACGTAGTCGCGGCGCGTGGCCCCGGTGTACAGCTGCCGCGGCCGTCCGATCCGCATCGCGGGATCCGAAATCATCTCCTGCCAGTGGGCGACCCAGCCCACGGTGCGCGCGATCGCGAACATCACGGTGAACATCGAGCGGGGGATCCCGATCGCGCTGTAGATGATGCCGGAGTAGAAATCCACATTGGGATAGAGCTTGCGGGAGATGAAGTACTCATCCTGCAGCGCGATCTCTTCCAGTCGCAGCGCGAGCTCGAAAAGCGGGCTATCCGAGCGTCCGAGCGCGGCCAGCACCCTGTGGCACATCTCACGGATTATCTTGGCGCGCGGATCGAAGTTCTTGTAGACGCGGTGGCCGAAGCCCATCAGGCGAAAATGACTCGATTTGTCCTTCGCCATGGCGAGAAACTTCGGGATGTGATCCACCGTGCCGATCTGCTCGAGCATCGCGAGCACGGCCTCGTTGGCGCCCCCGTGCGCCGGACCCCACAACGCCGAAACCCCGGCGGAAATGGCGGCGTACGGATTTGCACCGGTGCTGCCGGCAAGACGCACGGTCGAGGTGCTCGCATTCTGCTCGTGGTCCGCGTGCAAAATGAACAACAGGTCGAGCGCCTGCGCCGCCACCGGGTCCACCTTGTACGCCTCGCACGGCACGGCAAAGAACATGTGCAGCAGATTGCTGCCGTAGTCCAGATCGTTGCGCGGATAGACGAAGGGTTGGCCGAGGGAATGCTTGTGGGCCGCGGCGGCGATGGTTGGGATCTTCGCCACTATGCGGTGCGAGAAGATTTCCCGATGGCGCGGGTTATAGATATCCATCGTGTCGTGGTAGAACGCGGACATCGATGACACCACGGCCGAGACCATCGCCATCGGGTGTGCGTTGTGGTGAAACCCGTTGAAAAAGCGCAACAGGGTCTCGTTGATCATCGTGTGGTAGCGGATATTTCCGGTGAACTCATCGAGCTGCTTCTTGTTCGGCAGATCCCCGTGCAGCACAAGGTAGGCAACCTCCATGAAAGTGCTCTTCTTGGCGAGCTGCTCGACCGGGTAGCCGCGGTAGAGGAGCACTCCGGCGTCACCATCGATGTAGGTAATGCGGCTATCGGTGCAGGCGGTCGCGCCGAAACCCGGATCGTAGGTAAAAACACCCAGATCGCGCTGAATCGCAGAAATATCGACGACGGCCGGACCGATGGTGCCGGAGAGAACCGGAAGTTCGGATTTTTTGCCGGACTCTTCGTCGCGAAGCTCGAATTTCGCCGCGGTCATGACTGCTGCTGCATCCTGATGAAGGCTCGCGATGGATCACGAACCCGAAGGCAAGTAATGATCAGGGATACAGGGTCCGCAGAACGAAATCAAGGCGCGCGCAGTTGAACGCGAGGCCGTTCAAATGGCCGCGGCGCGCGTGCGCCGCCTTAGTCAGCGCGCGGCAGTGGGCGCGTATTTCTTGCGGAACTTGTCCACGCGGCCAGCGGTATCGACGATCTTTTGCTTGCCCGTATAAAAAGGATGGCAGTTGGAGCAGACCTCGATTTGCAGATCATGGCCGAGCGTCGAACGCGTCGTGAACGCGTTTCCGCAGGCGCAGGTGACCGCCATTTCCTTATATTCCGGATGAATCGCGGCTTTCATAGGCTGCTCGCAAAGGTGGGGCACGCAAAAGGGCGCGCAAGTCTAGCGGCACATTGGCCGCATCTCAAGCGCAGGTCGAAGGGTTTGTCGCTCGCGCGCGGGGCAGTCATTTTCCCGGGTTCCTTTATCCACAGAAGCTGTGGATAAGTCTGTGGACTTATGCGATTTTCAAGGTGCGAATTCCGGGGTTAATTGCATTTTTATTACTTTGGCTAATTATTGACCAATACATTACAGCAAGTGTTTTCAATAGGTTACAAGCTTCTTATTCAGCGACTTGGTCGGTTTAGCACGTAATGCGCTCATTTGTGGGATCCCCGTGCCGGGGCTGTGCATAAAGACGGCCGTTTACCCCTTCGCACTGCCCTAGGAGGCGGTTGACATTGCTGAAAGTTCGGTCGTTCTCGCGCTTTCCGGCAGGAATGCGAGGAGTGCATCGTTCAGGAAACTCAAGCCCTGCGCCGTCGGGCGGCAGCGCCGGTCGCTCGTCTCGATGAGTCCGCGCCGCACGAGGCGCGCGATCTTATCCGCCACCGTGCCCCAGGGTAGCCCGGTACGCGCCCCGAAGGACTCGATCTCAAAACCCTCAACCAGGCGCAGTGCATTCAACATGAATTCGAAGGGCAGATCGCGCGCGGCAACCTCGAAACGCGTCTGCGCCACGGGCGCGGCGCTCATGTAGCGCCGCGGCTCGCGCCACTGCGCGGTGCGCACGATGCCTGCGCCCGATCCGGAGGAAATCTTGCCGTGCGCGCCCGCGCCCACGCCGAGGTAATCGCCAAATCTCCAATAATTGAGGTTGTGGCGGCATTCAAAGCCGGCGCGCGCATAGGCGGAGATCTCATAGCGCACGAAGTGCGCATCGCTGAGCCGGCGCTGACACGCCTCGAGGATCTGCGCTGCGGCGTCATCACCGGGCAGTGCCGGCGGATTGCCTGCCAGAGCCGTGCCCGCCTCGATGGTGAGTTGATAATGAGACAGATGCGCTGGGGCAAGTGCAAGTGCCTGCTCAATGTCGCTCAACGCCGCGGCCACATCCTGCCCCGGCAGTGCGTACATGAGATCGATATTGAAATTGGTGAGGCCTGCAGCGTGCAGCTCCGCCGCCGCACGCTCAGTCTCGGTAGGCGAGTGGATGCGGCCGAGAGCCTGCAACTGCCGCGCATCGAAGCTCTGCCCGCCGAGCGATACGCGGTTGACGCCGGCGGCCCGGTATTCAGCAAATCGTCCGCGTTCGACGGTGCCCGGGTTCGCCTCGAGCGTGACTTCTGCATCGGCAGCGATGTTCAAATGCCGGTGGGCGGTGCTCAGCACCCGCGCGATGGCGTCCGCGGAGAAAAGACTCGGCGTTCCGCCGCCCAGGAACACACTCAAGATGCGGCGCGCTCCGGCAAGCTCGCTCTGGAACGCTAGATCGCGCTCCAGAGCTTCGATGTACTGGGACTCGGGCAGCTCCTCGCGCAGTGCGTGAGAATTGAAGTCGCAGTAGGGACACTTGGCCACGCACCACGGAAAATGCACGTACAGCGAGAGCGGCGGCAGGATCATGCTGACGTGCCGCGTCAACTACGCGGCGCGCAACTGCGCAAGCAGCGCGTTGAGCGCACGCGCGCGGTGGCTTACCGCATTTTTTTCTCTGGGTGCAAGTTCGGCGGCGGTGCGCGCCTCACCGGCCGGCACAAATATCGGGTCATAACCGAAACCGCCCGCGCCGCGCGGAACCTCTGCAATGCTTCCCGCCCATGCGCCTTCAGCAATGATGGGCTCCTCATCCGCCGCAGTGCGCACGAACGCGATGACGCAGCGGTAGCAGGCACCGCGGCGCGCGGCGGGTACGGCGCGCATTTCGCGGAGGAGCTTATTGAGATTCTCCTCATCCGCGGCACCTTCGCCTGCGAAGCGCGCCGAGCGCACCCCGGGAGCCTTCCCAAGCGCATCGACCTCGATCCCGGAGTCATCGGCTATGGCGGGCAGACCGCGCCGGCCTGCGGCATGGCGCGCCTTCAGCAACGCGTTGTCGAGAAATGTCTTCCCGGTCTCGGGCGGCGATTCGATGCCAAGCTGCTGCTGCGGCGTCAAATCAAAGCCGAGCGGCGCGAGGAGCGCTGTGAGTTCTGCGAGCTTGCCAGCATTGGAGCTTGCCAGGATCACGCGCCGCACGTTCACGCCTGTGCATCCAGACTCTGCATCTGCAGCGCAAACAGCTGGCCGATGCCGCCCGCCGCCAGATTCAGCAGCGCATCAAGCTCATGGCGCCGGAACGCGTGACCCTCGGCCGTGCCCTGGACTTCGATGAAAGCGCCGCCGTTGTTCATGACGACGTTCATGTCGGTCTCAGCCTGAGAGTCCTCCGCATAGTCGAGATCGAGCGCACACGCGCCGCCGACGATGCCGACCGATATGGCGGCGACCTGTCCGTGCAGGGGGCTCGCGGCAATGGCGCGCCGGCGCAGCAGCCGCTCACACGCCTGCGCCAGCGCGACGTAGGCGCCCGTGATCGCCGCTGTGCGCGTACCGCCATCCGCCTGCAGCACGTCGCAATCGAGAGTAATGGTTCGCTCACCGAGGGCTTTGAGATCCATGACCGCACGCAGCGCGCGTCCGATGAGGCGCTGAATCTCCTGAGTTCGGCCGCTCTGTTTGCCGCGTGTCGCCTCCCGCGGACTTCTCGAGTGCGTCGCGCGCGGCAACATACCGTACTCCGCGGTCACCCACCCCTGACCCTTGCCGCGCAGGAAGTGCGGCACGCCATCCTCGACACTCGCGGTGCACAGCACGTGCGTGTCGCCGCACTCGATGAGCACGGAGCCTTCGGCATGCTTGCCGAAGCGGCGCGTCAGCTGCACGGGCCGTAGCTGATCGGCAGCACGTCCATTCGGCCGTAGGCTCATGAAGTCGCAGGCTCCCTAAGATTCAATCGCCGAGCCAGCGCAGTGCGGCGGCGGAGGTGTTGTCGCTGCCCGCACCGCCGCGCGCGATCGACAACTCCCCCAATGCGAGCAGAGTGTCGCGCAATCCGGCCCCCGGAGCTTCGAGCCGATCCGCGATCTCGGGGTCGCGCAGCGCGCCCCAAAACCCATCCGTGCATGCCAGGAACACATCGCCTGGCTCGATCTCCTGACGTTCGGTGATCGACATCTCCGGCAGAATCGGATCTCCGCCAAGGCAGGACTCGACGAAGTTGCGCATCGGATGCATCTGCACTTGCTCATCCGTGATGAGCCCCTCACGCAACAGCAGTTCGACATGACTGTGATCGCGCGTGCGTGCGATGAAGGCGCCGTCGCGCATATGGTAGACGCGACTGTCGCCGACGTGCGCCCACCATGCCGAGCGCTGCTGCACGAGACAAACAGCGCAGGTCGCACGCGGGCGCTGCTCGAGGGGCAAATGCATGCCGATCCTGACCACCTCCTCGTGCGCCCGGCCGAGTGTCAGGTGCAAAAAGCCGAGCGGGTCGAAGAGCGGCTGCGGAGTGTGCCAGAAGCTCTCCAGCAGCACACGCTGCGTCACTTCGGCAGCGCGGGCGCCGTCCGCGTGCCCGCCCATGCCGTCGACCACGACCAGCAGCGCCGCGTGTTCAGCCACCGCCGCCGTTACCCTGTCCTGGTTCTCTTCACGTGCCCCGAGAAGGCTAATATCGGCGTACTCGACCTTCAAGAAGCCGCCTTTGCATCTGTTAAACTGGATTGGAGTCTATATCCCCCCGCACATGAGCGTAAGCGCCAGAATAGCGCCCACTGCGCGCGCGCCAAGATACCCGACATGATCACCAGCATGACCGGATTTGCGCGGCGTGAAGTCGCAGGACCCTGGGGAACGCTGGTCTGCGAGCTGCGCAGCGTAAATCATCGCTTTCTCGAAAGCGGTTTTCGCCTGCCCGACGAGCTACGCGCAGCGGAGCCTGAGCTGCGGCAGTGCCTGATGCGCGAAGTCAAACGCGGCAAGGTCGATTGCACGCTCAGCCTCCGTTCGGCGCAAGGCGCGCAGAACGCGCTGGAACTCGATGCCGAGGCGCTCGAGCGCCTGCTCGCCCGCGTACGTGAGCTTGCGGGCGCATTTCCCGCCGACCACACCGTGAACCTCCTCGACGTGCTGCGCTGGCCGGGAGTCATCCGCGACAACACCACCGCCGGCGAAGAGCTGCAGCATGTTGCTAAAACCCTGGTGGGAGACACGCTCGCTGAGCTCGTCGCCGCACGTACCCGCGAGGGCGAGCGGCTGCGTGAACTCATTGAGCAACGCTGTGCGGGCCTTGCAGCCCTGGTCGCCCAAGTGCGGCTGCGCTTGCCCGAAGTGCAGCAGCGCGTGCGGACAAGGCTCGAAGAGCGCATCGCGGAGTTGGCAGTGCAGGTCGATCGGGAGCGTCTCGAGCAGGAGCTTGCGATTCTCCTGCAGCGGCTCGATGTGGATGAGGAACTCGACCGGCTTTGCGGTCACATTGATGAGATCCGCCGTGCGACAGCAGGCACAGAACCTGCCGGACGGCGGCTCGATTTCCTCATGCAGGAACTGAATCGCGAAGCCAATACGCTGTCTTCGAAGTCGCAGGATCTGGAAACGACACGCGCTGCCGTGGAGATGAAGGTGATCATCGAACAGATGCGCGAGCAGGTGCAGAACGTGGAGTAGCGCACTCGACTGTGGCGCGCTGTCAGAGACGGCGCTATGCGTTCTCGGACCGGGAGTATGCGCTTCGCGATAGCAGCCTGATCACTGCGGCGGGCTTGGACAGAAAAGCCTCTGTGCGACAGCGCGCGCCAATGCAACCCCTGCGTCGGTAAATATGATCGACTTGGGTCTGCTTCGCGGATCGTCAATGAACCCACGTTCATGAAGCCGTTGTGTTACCGCCCAATCAACTCCCTTCCAAGCCCGGGTCAGGCCGTGCTCTTCAATCGCCGTTAGATACAAGACTGCCAATGCAGCCTCGTCTATTTTCGATTCGTCGTAGTGCATAACTCACCAAATTCAGGCCGCACAACTACATAATGCACGCCCCCGCGTCGGGATGTACATATATAAGACGCATGGAGCGCTGCGCGCAGGTTGGCGGGTGTGTCGCGGGTGCGCAGCGCGCGGATCGGCGCGAAATCAGTCACGGGGCGCCGCGCCAGGTATCAATTACAGACACGCGCGGCGCGGCCACGGTCGCGCTCCGCGACGTAACCCTGGAGTTATGTCAAGAGGCCATGCCGCTTGCGTGCAACGCTGCTGAACCCTCATTCTGCGCTCGGATGACCTGGCAACGCTTTTGTTTCTCGGCGTTGTCTTTGCTATCTGATCGGTGACGGTCAGCGCAAAACGGTTGCTTCAAAGCGCCGCGGCCTAATTGAGAGACGCATTACCTAAATGATCGGATCGGCGCTGGCGGGATTCGGCGCCCCGGATCTTTTGCAAGTTCGGTCCGCGATTGCGTGCGCCGGCCAACCGATCGGAGTAGGCACGGTGCGGGACATACATTTGACATTCAATGACCGCAACACCCTCTTATGTCACGCCCAAGGTATTGGCCGCGCGCCGCCGGCTGCGTGCGTGGATAATTGTCGGCACAGGCTCGCGTCGGCTGGGCGAATAACGTCGATCGGGGAAGGAATGACCTACATCAAACAGCAGCTGACATCGCTGATACGGACGCGAAATGTCTAATGTCGCGGCCGCGTTTGCCTTCGTCGCCGGTGATTGGCGAGCCTGCGCAACTCGATGATGATCGGCGGCGACTCCCAAATGGTATGCCAAGCGCGGGCGATCCTGGCAAACTTGAGCTGCAACGAGATGCGTGGGATTCGGCGGCACACAATTCTGCGCTCCATGCGGGAGGCGGCGTGAGCACCTCAGCCGTGTCCGTCGTGGAGCTTTTGCAGCGCGGTTTCGCCGACCATCAGGCCGGCCGGCTACAGCCGGCCGAAGCGACATATCGCCGGATTCTTGCGATCGAACCGCGACATTCCGACGCACTGCACCTGCTCGGCCTGCTCGCGCATCAATCGGAACGCAATGAGCAGGCGATCAATCTCGTTCGGCAGGCGATCTCCTTGAACGGTGCTCGTCCGGGCTACCACTCAAGTCTCGGCGCTATCCAGTACGAACTTGGCAGGCCGACGGAGGCCGAAGCGAGCTTGCGCACGGCTTTGCGCCTGCGGCCGGACTCTCCCACCGCCCTCAACAACCTCGGCATGACGCTATGTTCCTTGGGCCGTTACGCGGAAGCCGAGGCGAACTGCCGGGAGGCGCTCCTGCTGCAGCCCGACCTTCACGACGCCCACAACAATCTTGGAACCGCGCTCGCCGCCCTCGGCCGTTCGGCCGAAGCCGAAGCGAGCTACCTCGAAGCGCTGCGCCTGAAGCCGGACCATGCTGGCGCTCACACCAATCGCGGCATGGCGCTGCTGCTAGCTGGGCAGTTTGAGGAAGGCTGGCGCGAGTACGAGTGGCGCTGGAAGTCCGGGTACATGGCGAAGCGCGTGCGGAACTTCCCGGGACCGCTGTGGAACGGAGAGGCGATCGGTGATCGGGTTCTGCTGCTATACGCCGAGCAGGGTCTGGGCGATACGGTGCAGTTCTGCCGCTATGTGCCGCTCGTGAGCGGCGGCGCGCGGGTGGTCCTCGAGGTCCAGGCCTCTCTCGTGCGGTTGCTCTCGCGCCTGCCCGGTGTGGCGCAGATCGTGGCACGAGGCGAGCCGCTGCCGCCTTTCGATCTGCACTGCCCGCTCTTGAGCCTGCCGCGCGCCTTCGGCACAACGCTCGAGACGATTCCCGCCAACGTGCCCTACCTCGCCGCTGACGCGGCGGAAGTTGCCGTCTGGCGCAAACGCCTCGCGAGCCTGCCGGGCTTTCGCGTCGGGCTTGTCTGGGCAGGCGGGCCGCGCACCCCCGTTCCGAAATTGATCGCGATTGATCAGCGCCGCTCGCTCACGCTCAAAACCCTGGCGCCGCTCGCTGAAATAGCGGGGGTCAGCTTCGTGTCGCTGCAGAAGAGTTCACCCGCCGCGCAGGCCGCCGATCCGCCGCCCGGCATGGCGCTCGCCGACTTCAGCGTCGAGCTGCATGACTTTGCCGCCACCGCCGCGCTCATCGAGGCACTTGACCTCGTGATCAGCGTCGACACCTCGGTCGCCCATCTGGCAGGTGCCCTGGGCAAGCCCGTGTGGCTTCTCAATCGCTTCGACAATTGCTGGCGCTGGATGCTCAAGCGCGCCGACAGTCCCTGGTATCCGACGCTGCGCCAGTTCCGCCAACCGAGCCCCGGGGATTGGTCGAGCGTCATCAGCGACGTCAAAAATGCCTTGCAGCGCTTCGTCGCCGGCGATCGCAGCCAATTACTGCCGCCAAGGGATGTGCTTGATTCGGCAGCAAGCGCTTCTGTGTCCGACACAGGAATGAGTGCGCACGCTCCGCAGGTATCGGTTGCCGATCTTTGGAAGCAAGCTCTCGCCCACCATCAAGCCGGCCGCCTGCAGCCTGCCGAAACGATCTGTCGCCAGATCCTGGCGCTTGAGCCTTCACACGCCGATGCACTGCATGTTCTCGGCCTGATCGCCCATCAATCCGGGCGCCATGAGCGGGCCCTGATGCTCGTTAGCCGGGCGATCGCCGCGGACGCGACACAGCCGAACTTTCACCGCCACCTCGGGCTGATCCTCTGCGATCTCAGGCGCCCGGCCGAAGCAGAGGCGAGCTTGCGCACGGCGCTTACGCTGCGGCCCGACTATCCCGCGGCCTTCAACAGTCTCGGCATCGCCCTCTATGCGCTTGGCCGTCCGCAGGAGGCCGAGGCGAGCTATCGGGACGCGCTGCGGCTGGAGCCTGATTTTCCGGAAGCTCTCAACGGTCTCGGTATCACCCTCTATGCGCTCGGGCGGCCGGCGGAAGCCGAAGCGAGCTGCCGGGAGGCCCTGCGATTGCGGCCCAAATTTCCCGACGCGCATAACACCCTCGGAACTGCATTGTTTGGCCTTAACCGAGCGGCAGAGGCCGTTTGGAGCTACCGGGATGCGCTGCGGCTTCGGCCCGCCTATCCCGCCGCACTCAATAATTTGGGAAACGCTCTCATGGCCCTGGGTCGGCCGGCCGAGGCCGAGGCAAATTACCGCGAGGCCCTGCGCATCAATCCGGCTTTTGCCGATGCCCACACGGCGCTCGGCAGAGTGCTGGCCGCCGCAGGCCGTCCCGCCGACGCGGAGGCGAGCTATCGCGCGGCGCTGCGCCTGCGACCTCGGTCTGCGGACGCTCTCAACAGCTTCGGCGCCGCAGTCTATGCCCTGGGCCAACTGCCCGAAGCGGAGGCAAGCTACCGGGCGGCGCTGCGCCTGCAGCCGGACCACGCCGGCGCTCTCAATAATTTGGGAAATGTGCTGTTCGCACTCGGCCGTCCGGTGCAAGCCGAAGCGAGTCACCGTGAGGCCGTGCGTCTCAACCCGACTTTGGTTGAAGGGTTCGGCGACCTCGGAAGAGTATTGGCCACCCTCGGCCGTTCGGCCGACGCCGACGCGAGCTACCTCGAAGCGCTGCGCCTGAAGCCGGATCATGCCGACGCACACGCTAATCGCGGCATGGCGTTGCTGTTGGCGGGGCGGTTCGAGGAAGGATGGCGCGAGTACGAGTGGCGCTGGAAGTCCGGGTACATGGCGAAGCGCGCGCGGAACTTCCCCGCGCCGTTGTGGAGCGGAGAGGCCATCGGTGATCGGGTTCTGCTGCTGCATGCCGAGCAGGGTCTGGGTGACACCCTGCAGTTCTGCCGCTATGTGCCGCTCGTGAGCGGCGGCGCGCGGGTGGTCCTCGAGGTCCAGGCCTCTCTCGTGCGGTTGCTCTCGCGCCTGCCCGGTGTGGCGCAGATCGTGGCACGAGGCGAGCCGCTGCCGCCTTTCGATCTGCACTGCCCGCTCTTGAGCCTGCCGCGCGCCTTCGGCACAACGCTCGAGACGATTCCCGCCAACGTGCCCTACCTCGCCGCTGACGCGGCGGAAGTTGCCGTCTGGCGCAAACGCCTCGCGAGCCTGCCGGGCTTTCGCGTCGGGCTTGTCTGGGCAGGCGGGCCGCGCACCCCCGTTCCGAAATTGATCGCGATTGATCAGCGCCGCTCGCTCACGCTCAAAACCCTGGCGCCGCTCGCTGAAATAGCGGGGGTCAGCTTCGTGTCGCTGCAGAAGAGTTCACCCGCCGCGCAGGCCGCCGATCCGCCGCCCGGCATGGCGCTCGCCGACTTCAGCGTCGAGCTGCATGACTTTGCCGCCACCGCCGCGCTCATCGAGGCACTTGACCTCGTGATCAGCGTCGACACCTCGGTCGCCCATCTGGCAGGTGCCCTGGGCAAGCCCGTGTGGCTTCTCAATCGCTTCGACAATTGCTGGCGCTGGATGCTCAAGCGCGCCGACAGTCCCTGGTATCCGACGCTGCGCCAGTTCCGCCAACCGAGCCCCGGGGATTGGTCGAGCGTCATCAGCGACGTCAAGGATGGCTTGCAGCTCGCGGTCGCTGGCTGAGGAGGGGATCCGTCGCTCAACGGCGCGCGCCGCTGCGCGGCGCGCTTCACCAACATTGCGGGATGCGGGGCGAGGCCGCCCCTGCCGTAGCGCCGGGTTTACATCAAAGCGCGCGCAGCAGCCTTAAAGTTAGGTTCGCCGGGCGACCATCTCACGCGTCAGCCGTACAAGGCGACGGCAGCGCGCCCCGGTTCTTCCCAACAATAGCTGCGCAACTCCAAATCGAGGACGAGGAGCCGCGTGCCCGCTGGCAGCGGGGTGTGCGCCTGCGTCCAACGACGCTGACGTCCATCCGCAGAGTGCTCGAGCGCGTGCCAGCCGCGGACGAATGCAGCCCCGTCCTCTAAAGGCACGTGGCCACCATCAATCTCTAAGCGGCTGACGCACAGGCCAAGCGCGCGCTGATCCGTGCTCTGCGGTTCCGTGTGTGCCGGAACGAAGCTGCGACAGCGCAATTCGATACTCGAGTATGCGGCAGGCAGCATGAATGCCATGCGCTTCGCGCCGAAGCGCACAGGTTCGATGCGCTGGCCGTCCGCCATCACATGCACGTCGGCATCGTCCGTGATCGCATATCCGAGCGCCTGGGTGCGAGCAAGCAAGGCCGCCTTGGCATTGTGAATCTCGGGACCCTCCAGGATGAGCGGCACGCAGGTCTCTCTCCAGTCCTTGGCTCTGAAATCCGGATAGGCTTCGAGAAACGCACCACCGTTCATGAAGGCCGTGCGATTGCCCGTATCGAGATAACTTTCGGCAGGCAACCCTTCCGCGAGAATGCAGTCGTGGCTGTCGAGTTCCACGTGCCAGTATTCGATCCGCGGACGCGGCACCTGCGCGATCGTCGCGCCGTTGACGAGTTTCTCCGCCTGAATCAGCACGCCATCCACGAGTAGCGAGTGCCCGGGACTCACCCACAGATCCCGTGCCGGCCGATCGGGTGCAAAGGCGCCGGCCTGAATGCACACCGGCCAAACCGAGGCCGGATCCGGATAGCGCGTGCAATCGATCCGCCGCGAGCCGAGCCAGCGCACGCGCCGGCTTTCTCCTGACGCCGTCAGCACCGTATCGCCGATCGCGAGCGCCTCGATCGCGACTTCGCCGCGATCGGTCAGGATGCGCGTGCCGGTGACGTAGCAGGGGGCGGGATTGCCGTAGGTGACATCGTAGGTGTCGGTCGCCGAGAGTGACTGCGTGAAAGGAGTCCCGGGGATTTCACCGATGTTAGTGCTGAGGTCGAAGGCCTGGAATGAACCTAAAGGCCCGATACTGAAACTTCCGATGACGGGCAGGCTTCCGAAGGCCGTCGGGCCCTCGATCGAAAAAGTCAGATTGGCCTGGATCCCCGTGTCTGACTGGACCTCAAGGTCCGTGGTATAGGTTGCGTTGATCGGTATCGTACCGCTGCCAGTCGGCGGCGCAGTGAAGGTGAACGACGAACCGAGAGGCCCCGTCTGCTTCTGGTCGTTGAGCATATCCTCAAGCGACACCGTGGTGGTTCCGGTCGGCGTGAGCGTCAGGGACTGGTCGAGCGCGAGGCCCCCCGTCAATGGCGCGGAAATGAGCGAATAGCCCAGGGAATATCCGTCCAGGCTCTCCGTCTTGCCCAGAAAACTCAACTCCGGTACGACGTCCTCTGCGAGCGCGATGAAATTCAAGCTGGCACTGAGAAAGTCGTTATCGGTCCCCGAGGCGGTGAGCGTCGGCAGACTGCCGACTGAGGTACCCGCGGCAGACGTTGTGCTGAACGAATGCGGTTCCGAGATCGCGAAGGTAACACCTGATACCGGGCTGTACGTAAACGTTGTCGGGATGCTGAAACCGGCATTGAAGGGCGTGTTTATTGAAAAACTAGGTTCAAACGTTGAGGGATAATTGAACTGGGCATTGAGGCTACCGTTCACGCCCAGATCAAGGTTTGCGCTCATCCCTGGGCCGTTGAGCTGAAAGGTCGCATCGCTCACTGTGCCCAGCGTCGGATCGACCGTGAAAGTCCCGTTATCCGCCACGGCAGTGGCCGACAACCCTGGATCCATCGTGACGGGATAATTCGGGGTGTAATTACCCAACGTCAAATCAATTCCGCCGGTCAATCCCGCGGAAACGGTGAGCGACCCCGAGAGCGTGTGCGAACCGGGGCCCGCGTTGAAAGTGGTAGAGAAGGTCGGATCGAGCGCCGCCGGAACACTGATGACGAGGCTCGGTGCGCCTTGAACCACCGGCTCAGGAGTGGACGACGTGAAATTAATGACGGATGTCTGTGCCATTATCCCCCTACCTTTTTTTCTACTGCTTCATCGAAGCCACTGGAACTTATCAAGATAATTCAACGCAATGTCGCTGAGCTTACATAATTCATTCAGAGCTTTGTAAGATAAAGCACGTGTCGAACGCGATGCGCGCCTCGCTCGCCGTCATTTCGCGCTTGCCGCGTTGCCCCGCCACGTTTCAAACACCGGACCGAGCGCGACT
>Ga0302326_10014277_pt1 | contig 16797 bp, 18 predicted proteins | sample Palsa_T0_3_FD_202264 | JGI IMG/M metagenome (GOLD analysis project Ga0302326, IMG submission 202264) | Peat permafrost microbial communities from Stordalen Mire near Abisko, Sweden - Palsa_T0_3 | ecosystem: Environmental > Terrestrial > Soil > Palsa > Peat permafrost | place: Sweden: Abisko...
TCCTGCTGCTCGCTGCCGTCCTGCTGCTCGCTGGTTCCACGGGATCGGCGGGTGATGACCGCGTAGACCTGTTTCGTCGGCGCGACGTTATAGTCGGGCTCCAGCGGCTCGGGAACGCAGTCGCGCTCCACGCCGAACTCCTCAAGGAGCTCGATGCGCTTGCGCGCAGAAGCGTACCGACCACACATGGCCCCACCTTGACAGCACGTCGCAGACCCGGGGGGAAGCCCAGATTGTGGCGGTTCATAGCCAAGATCCGGGTTTGCCAAACCTTGCGGAGGCCACCAGTCACGTCGTGTCCGAGAAATCCGCCGTGCCCGGAAACAGCCCACTGCGCACTTCCGCCGATCCAGCGCGGGACCTGCGCGGGACCTGCGCGGGACCTGCGCGGCACCTGCGCGGCACCTACTCGGGGCCAGCGCCGCCGATCCTCCCGGCCCGGGCAGGCACCGGTCCGGTACGGGCCAGGCGGCCGCGCAGCCAGTACGCTCGCAGCATGGACGATGGCGCTGGGCAAGGCGGCGGGCTTGCCCCTGACTGGCGAGCACCCGCCGGGACCGGTCCCGTCCAGGCACTGGTTCGGCTGCCTGGCTCGAAATCGATGACGAACCGCGCGCTCGTGCTCGCCGCGCTTGCGGACGGGCCGACCACGATCAGGAACCCGTTGAGCGCGCGGGACACCGCGTTGATGGCGGATGCGCTGCGCGCGCTCGGCGCGGTGATCAGGACGGAGCCGGGCGACCAGGCCGCTGACCCGCAGGCAGCGCTGCCAGACTGGCTCGTGACACCGGGGCAGCGCCCTGACCGCGCGACAGTGCACCCGGCCAGCGCGGCGGCGGACACGGGCAGCGCGACGCTAAACGGCAGCGCGCCGGCGCACGCGAGCAGCGCGACGGTAGACGTCGGCAATGCCGGTACCGTGCTGCGGTTCGTCCCGCCGGTCGCCGCGCTCAGCACTGCCGACGTGGACTTCCGCGGTGACCCCCGGGCGTCCGCGCGGCCCGTCCGGCCGCTGCTGGCCAGCCTGCGTGAACTCGGCGCGACGATCGACGACGGGGGCCGCGGCGCCCTGCCGTTCGTGGTGCGCGGCCGCGGCGCCGTCCGCGGCGGCACCGTCACCCTGGACGCTTCGGCCTCTTCCCAGCTCGTCTCCGGGCTGCTGCTCGCCGCGCCGCGCTACGACAAGGGCGCCGAGCTGCGCCATGAGGGCGCCCGGATGCCGTCAGCGCCGCACCTGGCGATGACGGTGCAGATGCTCCGCGCAGCGGGGGCCGACGTGGAGACGGGAAGCCGGCTTCGCAGCGAGACCGGCCACGGAGCGTCCGTTCCGGATATATGGCGAGTGCACCCGGGCGTGCTCTCGCCAGGGACCGTGACGGTGGAACCCGACCTGTCCAACGCCGGGGCGTTCCTTGCCGCCGCGCTGGTCACGGCCGGCACCGTGACGGTGGCCGGCTGGCCGCGGCGAACCTCGCAGCCGGCCGCGCTGATCCTGGATGTGCTGACCAGGATGGGAGCCGTGTGCACGCTGACACCCGGCGGCATGCAGGTGACCGGCTCGGGCGAGATCAGCGGCGTCACGGCGGACCTCGGCGATGTCAGTGAGCTCACCCCGGTGCTGACTGCGCTCGCCGCGCTGGCCAGCGGGCCGTCGGTGTTCACCGGCATCGGCCATCAGCGTGCGCAGGAGTGCGACCGGCTGGCGGCGCTGGCACGGGAGATCGGCGCCCTCGGCGGCGACGTCACCGAGCTCCCGGACGGCTTGGCGATCCGCCCGAGGCCGCTGCGCGCCGATGGCACCGTCTTCGCCAGCTACGACGACCACCGGCTGGTGATGGCCGCGGCCGTGCTCGGGCTCGCCGTGCCGGGGCTCCGGGTGCAGAACGCAGCTACTGTCAGCAAGACGTTCCCCGGATTCACCGGCTCCTGGGCCGCGATGCTGGCGGGCACGCCCTGAGCCGGCGCATCGGCTACGCCGGCCTGGACGAGGACGATGTGCGCGTCCGGCCGGGCAAGGGATCGCGGCCGAGGACGCGCCGCAGGCCCGCCCATGAGGACGCGGCGGAGGGATTCGTCGCCGCGGTCGACCGGGGCAGGTACCGCTGTTTCGTCGGCGACCTGGCGGTCACCGCCATGGGCGCTCGGGAGCTAGGGCACCGCCGCGTGGTCGTCGGGGACATGGTCCGCCTCACCGGCGACATTTCCGGTGCGCCGGACGCCCTCGCGCGCATCGTGCAGGTGCTGCCGCGCACGTCGGCCCTCCGGCGGTCACCGGACGACACCGACCCGGTCCAGCGCGTGATCGTCGCGAACGCCGAGCAGCTGGTGATCGTCTGCGCGCTGGCTGACCCGCCGCCCAGGACCAGGCTGATCGACCGCTTCCTGGTGGCCGCCTATGACGCGGGCCTCGATCCGCTGCTCTGCCTGACCAAGGCCGACCTGGCGTCGCCCGATGTCATCCTGGCCGGCTACGCGCCGCTCGGGCTGCGGCACGTGGTCACCGGCCGCGGGACGGACCTGGCGGTAGTGCCCGGCGAGCTGCGCGCCGAGCTCACCGGCCGGGTGAGCGTGCTCGTCGGGCATTCAGGCGTCGGCAAGTCAACCCTGGTCAATGCGCTGATCCCGGCGGCCGAGCGGGCGGTGGGGACAGTCAGCCCGGTGACCGGGCGCGGCCGCCATACCTCGTCGTCGGCAGTGGCATTCCGGCTGCCCGGCGGCGGCTGGATCATCGATACCCCTGGGCTGCGCGGCTTCGGCCTGGGGCATATCTCCCCGGACAATGTCGTGCGCGCCTTTCCCGACCTGGCCGCGGGCATCGAGCGATGCCCGCGCGGCTGTAACCACCTGCAGGCCGACTGCGCCCTGGACGCCTGGGTGGCCGAGCAGGACGATGACGGCGCGTTGCGCGGCAGGCTGGACTCGCTGCGCCGGCTGCTGCGCAGCAGGGATGGCGGCGACCCAGCCGGGGATGACGACCCAGCCGGGCATGATGACCCGGGCAGGGATGATGCCGGACGGGGCTGACCCCCGCGCAGCCCGGTGCGATCGGGTCAGCTTGTGACGGCGGCTGACGTCCTGGCGCTGATCGGCGCGGGCATGCTCGCGGGCGTAACCGGCACCGTGGCCGGCCTCGCGTCGCTGGTCTCCTATCCGGTGCTGCTCGCGTTCGGGCTGCCGCCGCTGTCCGCGAACGTGACCAACACGGTGGCGCTGACGTTCGCCAGTGCGGGCGCCGCTGCCGGATCCCGGCCGGAGCTGGCTGGCCAGGGCAGCCGGGTGCGCCGCATTGGCCTCGTTACCGCGCTGGGCGGGGCGGCCGGGGCCTCGCTGCTGCTGCTGACGCCGCCCGGTGCGTTCGAGTCCGTCGTGCCCGCCCTGATCGCCGGCTCGTCCCTGGTGCTGCTCCTGCAGCCGCTGATCAGGCGGCCGGGCGGGCAAGCCCGCGGCGAGGGCAGCCGGCCGCTGCAGGCGGCAACGTTCGTTGTCGCGATCTACATGGGGTACTTCGGCGCGGCCGGGGGAATCCTGATGCTCGCGGCACTCTCTGCCATGCTGAACGAGTCACTGGCCAGGATCAATGCGGTGAAGAACGTCGTCTCCGGGCTGGCAAACACCGTCGCCGCAATCGCCTTCGCCGCGTTCGGCCCGGTGCGCTGGACGTTCGTGGTGCCGCTTGCCGCCGGCTTCCTGATCGGCGGCTATACAGGCCCGGCCATCGCGCGCAGGATCCCGGGGCCGGTGCTGCGCATCATCATCGGCGTGGCCGGCCTGGCACTCGCGGTGAAGCTCGGCATCGCCGCCTACCGGTGACATTACTGTCAGGTCCGGAACGTGCCCCAGCTCCGCACGATGATCACGAGACCGTCATCGGCCAGCGTCTCCAGTGCCCGCGTGACGGTGCGCCGCGCGACTCCGTAGTGATTGGCCAGCGCTGCGACGGACGGTAGCCGGTCATCGGCCTGCCATTCCCCGCGCTCGATCCGCTTGCGCAGGTCAGCCAGCACGCGCTGTCCTGGCGGCACGGGTGAGCGGTCAGTGGCCACCTGTCCATGATCACAGAGAGCCGTCACTGCGTGCGTCCCGTCTGTACCGTTTCGTGCGTCTATCTTGTCGCTACTGTATTTACCGTCTACCATGTCGATCAGGCATATGAACCCACGGTTGCGGAGAGGTAGCACGATGCTTACTAGAGGCGCGCAGACCACACTTAACGATCTTCGCTGGCACTGGTCCGATGCGTATGACATCGACTGCCGGGACGGCGTCTGGTTAGCCGCGCCCAAGACAGACCCGTTCGCGATCATCTCGCGTGACAACTCCGGCGAGCTGCGCGAGGCAATCATAGACGACTACGCGAAGCGAGCCGGCCGCCGCACGGCAGGCGGGTGCAGCACCTAGCCATGGTCACTGGCGGCAAGACTCGTTGTCACTCAGTTCGCCATGCCCAGCTCCAGAGCCTGCGGGCCGAGACGCCGCTGCGGCCCAGGATGATGTAGCCCATCCCGGTCACCGTGCGACGGCCCAGGCCGGGTGCACGTCCGCCGACCAGCGCCCCGGCAGCGAGAAAAGGCGGTACCGTTTCGCGGCATGGCGGGCTACGACGACGACCTGCGTTTCGCGCACGTGCTGGCCGACGCGGCAGACGACATCACCGCGCGGCGGTTCCGCGCCGTCGACCTGCGGGTCGAGACGAAGCCCGATCTCACGCCGGTGACGGACGCCGACAAGGCCACCGAGGAGTCGCTGCGGAACGTGCTGCGCAGGGCACGGCCGCGGGACGCGATGCTGGGCGAGGAGTTCGGCCGGACCGGTTCCGGTGCGCGGTGCTGGGTGATCGACCCGATCGACGGCACCAAGAATTACGTCCGCGGCGTGCCGGTCTGGGCGACGCTGATCGGGCTGATGGACGGCGATGAGGTCGTAGTGGGCGTCGTTTCGGCCCCCGCGCTCGGCCGCCGGTGGTGGGCTGCGCGCGGTGGCGGCGCCTGGACCGGCCGCGGGCTCGTCAAGGCGTCCCGGTGCCGGGTCTCCGAGGTAGCGAGGCTCGAGGACGCCTCGCTCTCCTACTCGGGCGTGTCCGGCTGGGAGGAAAGCGGCCGGCTGGACGGATTCCTCGGCCTGGCTCGCTCGGTCTGGCGGACGCGCGCCTACGGGGACTTCTGGTCGCACGTCCTGGTAGCGGAGGGCGCGGTGGATATCTCAGCCGAACCCGAGGTAACGCTCTGGGACCTCGCGGCACTGCAAGTCGTCGTCGAGGAGGCCGGCGGCATCTTCACCGACCTCGCGGGCAGGGCAGTTCCGGACGGCGGCAGCGCCGTCTGCACCAACGGGCGGCTGCATGAGCAGGTGCTTGACCGGCTGGCAGCCGGTGCCTGACCGGCGGGTGTCCGGGTGCCTGACCGGCCTGGCAGATGCGGCTGGCCAACTGGCGCCAGTCTGAGGGTTGCCCTCGGCGGCATTATCGCGGATGCTGGTTTGCAGCAGAGTTCACAAGTTCACAAGCTACGGCGTACTGCGGGACGATGCCCGCGCGAGGCAGGCGGCCGGCGGCCGGAAAAATCGATGCCGGGGCCTCAAGGGAGCGATCGATCATGAAAGTACGGGACGGGATGACCGCGGTGGTCCTGACCATCGGTCCAGCGCACACGCTGCGCGACGCATCCCACCTGATGTCGGCCCGCCGGGTGGGCGCTGCTGTCGTGATCGACCCCGAGCACTCCGGCATCGGCATCCTGACTGAGCGCGACGTCCTCGACTCGATCGGTGCCGGCCAGAATCCCGATACCGAGATCGTCGGGAAGCACCGGACCGATGACCTGGTGGTTGCCACGCCCGACTGGACGCTCGAACAGGCCGCGCACGCCATGGTGCGAGGAAATTTCCGGCACTTGGTGGTCATCGACGGCGGGGAGGTAGCTGGCCTGCTCTCGATGCGCGACATCGTCCGGGCCTGGGCGCCGGCCGAGCTCCCCGGCGTGGCTGCAGGAGCCTCAGGCCAGCCTGAGCGGGAACCTGCCCGCCATAGCTGAACCTCCCGCCATAGCTGAACCTAACCGCCATGGCTGAACGTGTCCGCCATGGCTGAACCTGCCCGCCATAGCGCGGTCCCTGCGACTAGCGTGCGGTCCTTGCGGCGTCGGCCTGGGTGCGCAAGAGTGAGGCGCCATGCAGCTATCCGGCACGGTCGCGCTGGTGACCGGAGGATCGTCAGGCATCGGCGCGGCGACCGCCCGTGCCCTCGCCACCGCCGGGGTGCGACCGCTGCTCGCGGGCCGGGATCCCGGTCGCCTGCAGGCGGTCGCGCGGGAAACCGGCGGACTGGCGCTCGCAGCCGACCTCGCCACCGCTGACGGGCCGGCCGTGCTGGCCGAGGCGGCCACTCAGGCAGCCGGTCCTGACGGAATCGACGTGCTGATTAACAACGCAGGGATCGGCTGGGCGGGGCCGATCGAGCAGATGACCGCGGAGCAGGCCGCCAACCTCATCGCGGTGGACCTCACCGCGCCGATCCAGCTGACCAGGCTGCTCGTGCCCGGCATGGCCGCGCGCGGGCATGGTCACGTCGTGTTCGTCTCCTCCATCGCCGGCGCGACCGGCGTACGCGGGGAGGCCGTTTACTCCGCCGCCAAGGCAGGGCTCGGCTGTTTCGCCGAGAGCCTGGCCAGCGAGCTGGCCGGCCGGGGCGTGGGTGTATCGGTGATCGTGCCCGGCGTCATCGACACCCCGTTCTTCGAGCACCGGGGGCGCCCGTACGACCGGAGGAGGCCAGCTCCCCTGCCGGCGCAGCGGGTGGCACACGCGCTGGTCCGCGCCATCGAGCGGGAGCAGGGCATGGTCTTCGTCCCGCGCTGGATGCGGCTGCCAGCCTGGCTGCACGGCGCACTGCCCGGCACCTACCGGCGGCTGGCTGGCAGGTTCGGCTAGCACATCCCGCCAGCGCACAGCGATGCGGTGACTAATCCGCCGAACGTTATTCATTCGCTGCGAAAAGCCTGCTAGCGCAAGTGGTTTGAGGCTAACGTGCTGACCTGATCCCCTTTGTACCGGTGGCCGGGCTGCACCCTTCGGCCGATTCGGCGCTGCATGCACGGCTCAGCGTGGCATCGCGATCACTTTCTGGTCTCTTGGGCTCAATGTCCGAAGACATGGCACCGAGAAGGGACCCCCATTGACGCCCTTTGAGTGGGCCCGACCGAGCCGGGCGGGCGCAGTGCTTGCCGCCGGGACGGCTGGAACTCTGCTGCTGTTCATGGCGGCCGGTCCCGCGAGTTCTGCCACGCACCCGAGCCCGAGCGCGAAGGTTGCGGTTTCGCAAGGAATCAGCGCCGCAGTGCTCTCTGGCGACCCCGTGTTCGGCAAGACTCCCCCGGGCACCCCGGAGACCGTGTCCTTCATCCTGAAGACCCGTCACCTCGGCCTGCTCCAAGGCGATGTGGGGAGCGGCCTGCCGCTCGGCCGCCTCTCCGTCGGCCGGTTCGCCCGTGACTTCGGGCAGACCCCGGCTGACATCGCCGCGCTGAGACTTTACCTAGCCCGGTTCAGGATCCGCACGAAGGCCTACCGGGACGCGCTGGATGTCACGGCCCACGGCACCGCCGGCAAGTTCGACAAGGCCCTCACCGTCCAGCAGGACAACTTCCGCATCCCCGCGGTCAAGGCTCATCTCGGCCAGCCCGGGCGACCTGCCATGACCATCCATGGCACCACGGACAAGCCGCTGCTGCCGCGCGGCATCGCCCGGTTCGTGCTGGCGATCCTGGGCCTGACCGACTACCCGGTGGCCAGTAGCAACGCCGTGCACGAGCCGGCGCTCGCCCAGGGCGTGCAGCCGGCCACCGTGCAGACTGGCAACCGCACCCCGGAGGACTTCGCCAGGCAGTACAACCTCGACCCGCTGTACAAGGCGGGCTTTACCGGCGCCGGCCAGACAATCGGGATCGTCACGCTGGCCAGCATCAAGCCCTCGGATGCCACGTTCTTCTGGAAGCACGTGCTGCACATCAAGACACGGTCGCGCAAGATCAAGCTGGTCAACGTAGACGGCGGCGCAGGCAAGGTCAGTAACGCAGCCGGATCTGGCGAGACCACCCTGGACGTCGAGCAGTCCGGCGCGATCGCGCCCGGCGCGAAGGTCGTCGTCTACCAGGCGCCCAACACCGACCCCGGCTTCCTTGACGCCTTCTACGACGCTGCCAGCCAGAACGTTGCCGGCACCGTCTCGACAAGCTGGGGCGAGGCCGAGACCGTGATCGACACGGCCGTGGCGTCGGGCACGGAGACCCCGGCCTACGAGCAGTCATTCAACGAGGCGTTCCTCGAGATGGGCGCGCAGGGCCAGAGCAGCTTCGTGGCTCAGGGCGACGCGGGCGCGTTCGACGACTCCGACGAGCTTGGCACCACGGAGCTGGCCGTGGACAACCCCGGCGACAGCGCCTGGACCACGTCGGCTGGCGGTACCACGCTGGCAGGGACGATCCCGCTGTCCAAGACCGTCTCGGCGCACATCCCGGCCCAGCGCGCCTGGGGCTGGGACTGGCTCTGGCCGCACTTCGCCGCGTTCGGTGCCCCCTCGGAGCCTGCCTTCGCGCTCGCTCAGGCTGCTGGTGGCGGCGGCGGCTTCAGCGCGGATATCCCGATGCCGCGCTACCAGCGGCTGACCCCTCGCATCCGGCATTTCAGCGACGCTGAGTACCTGACGCCGATCGACCCGAAGCCGTTCGGCGGCGTGCCGCTGCCGACCAAGTGGGCCTTCAATCCCAAGCCGTCAGTCAGCACCGGCACCGGCTCCGGCCGGGCGCTGCCGGACGTCTCTACCGACGCCGACCCGTTCACCGGATACGAGGAGTACTTCACCGGGTTCACCGGTAACCCGCTTGAGGTTGGCTGGGGCGGCACGAGCTTCGTGGCGCCGCAGCTGAACGGCGCAACCGCCGTCATCGACCAGGCAGTCGGCCACCGGGTCGGCTTCTGGAACCCGTCCATCTACCGGTGGGCGGCCGGCCCGCACTCGCCGTTCCGCCCGCTGGACACCGCGAGCGCCAGCAACACCAACCTGTTCTACACCGGCACGCCAGGCGCTGTCTTCAACCCTGCCAGCGGCCTCGGCACGCCTAACCTCGCAAGGCTGGCACGCTACTTCGCGCGCTCCTAGGCGAACCAGATCACGTCGTCTGTGACACCCAGGGAGGCGCTAAAGGGAGCATCCTCATCCGGTGGTAGCCGGTGCTCCGGCGTGCCGGCGGGCAGCGTCAATGACTGCCATGGTCGCGGGCCACGCCTGCGCGCCGGCCCGGACCACGCTCCACATCCTGCGGTCGGTCCGGGCTAGCGCGAGCGGCACCATGCGCAGCCGATCGGCCCCCGGGGCATCAGCTGGCAGCAGGCAGACGCCCTGCCCCGCGAGCACGAGATCGATGACCAGTTCCAGGCTGTCCGCGCGGTGCCGGATTCGCGGTGTCCAGCCGGCCAGCGCGCAAAGCCTCGCGGCAAGCTCGTCGTCGCCTGAGTCGCGGGAATTGCCGATCCAGAACGCGTCACGGACGCTCTCCAGATCATCCGGAGTGCGGATCCGTGCCGGGACAGCAGAATCCGGCGGCACTGCCATCATCATCGGGCTAAGGCCCAGCAGCGAGCGGACATGCCGCCCGCCGCGGGGGACCAGCGTGTAGTCGTAGACGAAGCCCAGGTCGATCTGGTCGGCGTCCAGCAGTTCGTCCACCTCGGTCGGCTCACGTTCCTGCAGCTCCAGTTCCACCAGGGGATGCATGCGGGCCAGTTCATCGGCCACCGGCAGCAGGTGCTGCCGCAGCGCCGTGGTGTACCCGGCGACGCGCACCAGCCCGCTTGGCTCCGCTGCGGCAGCCAAGTCCAGCTCAGCGGCGGTCACGGCGGCCAGGATTCCCTCCGCGTGCCCGACCAGCCGCCGGCCGGCCGGCGTCAGCCGGACACGGCGGCCCGCCGCCTCCAGGAGCGGCACTCCAGCCTCACGCTCCAGCGCGGCCAGCTGCTGGCTGACCGCGGAGGTTCCGTAGCCGGTGGCCTGGGCGACGGCGGACATGGTGCCCAGCCGGGACAGTTCCACCAGCACCCTGAGCCTGCGCAGGTCCATCAGCTCATTATCCGTGCTTGGTGAACAATACGTTCAATGACCTGCGCTAGACGCGGACGATGGTCCGCGATCGAATGGATACATGAGGATTCCCGCGCCTGCCCTGGCCGTGTCGGCCATGCTGTCGGTGCAGACCGGCGCCGCGCTGAGCACGCACTTGTTCAGGGCACTCACCCCGGCTGGCTCCGCCTGGCTGCGGCTGGCCATCGCGGCGATCATTCTCCTGCTGATCACCAGGCCCCGGCTCCGCAGCACCGGCTGGCCAGCACTGCGCGGCACCCTGCTGCTGGGCTCGGCGACGGCCGTGATGAGCCTGTCATTCATCGAGGCAGTCGCCCGGATACCGCTAGGGACAACGGCGGCTATCGAGTTCCTCGGGCCACTCGGCGTCGCGGCCATCCGCAGCCACCGGCGCTCGGCCCTGGCCTGGCCGGCACTCGCGCTGGCCGGGGTGATCGGGTTGACCGAGCCGTGGCAAGGGCGGCTGAGCCTGAGCGGCGTAGGTTTCGCCGTAGCGGCAGCCTTCGGCTGGGCCTGCTACATCCTGCTCACCCAGCACGTCGGCGCCCAGCTAGACGGGCTGCAGGGGCTGGCGATGTCGCTCGGCACGGCAACAATCATTGCCGCTCCGATTGGCGCATGGCCCGCCCTGCACGGCCTGACCCCGGGAATCGCGCTGCAGGGGCTGGGGCTGGCCGCGCTCGTTCCGCTGCTGCCCTTCGTGCTCGAGTTGCTGGCGCTGCGGCGGATGGCCGTCGCCCCCTTTGGCACCTTGATGGCCCTGGAGCCGGGCATAGCGGCTGTGATCGGCCTGCTGCTCCTTGGCCAGCTGCCCGCCGGCGGGCAGATCGCCGGCGTCGCGCTGGTGGTCACCGCGGGCATCGGCGCGCAGCGCACCGTACCCGCAGCCAGGCTGACGCCCGCCAGGAGCGCCGGCGAGCCCGCCTGTCCGTCGGCGCTCTGGCCCGGCGAGAGGCCGGACGGCTCTGCTGATCAGGAAGCAGGCAAGGGAACGCCGGCATCCCCGCCGACGCTGGCCGGATGTCCTTGAGCAGCCGTTATGCGACACCCGGGCGGGTGACGCGCTCAGTAAGGCGGCTAAAAGAGTAACGCGCGAGATGACGCTCTTGGGGATGAAGCCGTGCCGTGCGTAGAACCGTTGCGCAGCGTCGTTGGCGGCGTAGGCGGTAACGCTGGCCTGCTGCGCGCCGCATTCGCGCGCCCAGCTGAAGAAGTACCGGACGAGCAGGCTGCCGGTGCCGGCCCGGCGCGAGTCAGGGGCGACCCGCATGCTCTCCAGCACGGCTATCCACTCGGCATGGATCGAGCTAGGCCCGCTCAGCTTCCCGATCAGGTGCCCGATGACGCGGTCACCATCACGGGCCAGAGCGAGCAGGCAGGCCCGGTCGGCCAGCAGGCCGGCGTAGTACGCGGCGCCCTCAAGGGCCGGCCAGTCGACGTTCACCAGCGGATCGTGCTGGCCGGCGTCCTCGCGGAAGAGCCCGGCAACTGATGCGACGAGGGCATCGATGTCGTCACGGGTGGCGGCGGTCACGGTGACAGGTGCCATACCTACCGACGTTAGCGATGGCGGGCGCGGTCCGGGACCGCCAGGTAGCTTGATGGCCAGTTTAGTGAGGTAAGTCACGCCCCGGAGGCAGCGTGGCCCGGGCCTAGCCGCGGCCGATGAACGGCATCTTCGTGGCCATCAAGGTCATGAACTGGACATTGGCCTCCAGCGGCAGACTGGCCATGTGCACGACTGCGCTGGCGACCAGCCCGGCATCGATCATCGGCTCCTGGCGGGTGCTGCCGTCTGGCTGCAGGGCTCCGGCCGCAAGCGGGCCAGAAAGGTCCGTTGCGGCGTTGCCGATGTCGATCTGGCCGCAGGCAATGTCGTACTCGCGGCCGTCCAGCGAGGTTGCCTTCGTCAGGCCGGAGATCGCATGCTTCGTGGCGGTGTATGGCGCCGAGTGCGGCCGCGGCGAAGACGCGGACACTGATCCGTTGTTGATGATCCGCCCGCCGCGGGGAACCTGCGCCTTCATTACCCTGAAGGCGGCCTGGGTGCAGAGGAACGCCGCGGTCAGGTTCGCGCCAACCGCCGCCTGCCACTCGGCGAATGGCACGTCTTCCAGCGGCACCGGCGGGGAGGCCCGGCCCGCGTTGTTGAACAACAGGTCCACCCGGCCGAAGTACCGCTGCGCCTGATCGAACAGCCGCCGGACATCGCCTGGATCCCCGGCGTCCGCGACGACGCTCAGCAGCCGGGACCCGGCCGCCGAGCCGTCGCGCACGGTGCGCTCAAGCGGACCCGCCCGGCGCCCGGCGATCACCACGGAGTAGCCGCTGCGGCCCAAGGCCAGGGCGGACGCCCTGCCGATCCCCGTACCCCCGCCGGTGACTATCGCGACCTTGCCTGGCATAGCGCTGAAACGTAGCACTCTTGCGGCTGGCCGCCCATCCCCGCCGGGTGCGATTCACCGGCGGTAGGTTCTGGTGGTGGCCGATGTCGTTTTCGTCGGCGTCACGACCGGCTCGTCGCTCGTCCACCGGGCGATGCCGGCCTGGCAGCCGCTGCTGGCCTCGCCGTGCGGCCTGCGTGGCGTCGATATCAGCCTGGGCGCTGACGACGGCACCTATGTCAGGCTGCTCGGCGACCTGCTGCGGGACGAGAGCGTGGCCGGCGCCGTTGTCACGACGCACAAGGCCCGGATGTTCCGGGCGGGCCGGGAGCTCTTCGCCCGCCTCGACCCGGTTGCCCTGGCCTGCGAAGAGGTCAACGCCGTCAGGCGCACCGGCGGCGGCTTGCACGGCTGGGCGCGTGACCCCGTCTCGGCCGGGCGCGTCGCCGACCGCATCTGGCCGGACGCCGAAGGGCAGGTCATCTGCCTCGGCGCCGGCGGGACCGCGGTGGCGCTCGCCCGTCACCTGCTCACCACGCGGCCGCGCCTACGATTCGCCTGCGCCGACCAGGACCCTGCCGCCGTCGGGCATCTCGCGCGGCTGGCCGCACGTCCCGTCGCCGGCTACGTCGGCACCGGGCACTGGGATGACCTTGTCAGCACGGCACCGCCCGGCTCGCTGATCGTCAACGCGACCGGGATGGGCAAGGACCGGCCAGGCTCGCCGATCACCAGCCGGGCACGATTCCCGCCGCGTTCGGTCATCTGGGAGCTTAACTACCGGGGGGACCTGAAGTTCCTCAGCCAGGCTCGGCTGCAGGCACGCGGCCGCCAGCTCCAGGTCCACGACGGCTGGCAGCTGTTCTGCCATGGATGGGCGGCGGCGCTCACCCCGATCCTCGGCCTGCCCGATGACGACGCGCTGGGTGACCAGTTCGCCGAAGCAGCGCAATCGCTGCGGCCCGGCGCCGGCTGATCGGTTCCGGGCAGCCGGGCGCGCGGCGGGGCCTGCTCAGAGCCGGTCAATTTGAGCGGGGCGGAACCCCTGGCCCGCGCTCAGGGGCGCCGGGCGACGCCGCAGTACAGGCCGCGTGCGCCGTCGCTGTCCGCGGTCTCGGGATTCTCGGCCCGCCACATGCCCGCGTAGGTCACGTCCGGCTCAGCGCCTTGCTGCGCTGGCACCAGCTCCAGCCCGTCGAAGAACCGGGCGATTTCCGCCCGCGACCGGGGATGGATATTCTCCGTGGCCCGGTCGTACACAGCCTGGCCTGCCTGTACCTGGGTCGGCGGCAGCCTGTCCGCGGTGAAGTGCGACAGCGCCAGGTAGCTGCCCGCAGCGGTGGCGTCGACGTAGCGACGCACGAGACCCCACGGATCCGAGCCGTCGGCCACGAAATGCATGACCGCGGTCATCAGCAGGCCGACCGGCTCGGCGAAGTCAATCATGGCGCGCAGGTCCGGGTGCCCGAGGACGGCGTCCGGGTCACGCAGGTCCATGGTGATGACCGCGGTCGTGCCGTCCGCCGCCAGCAGCTGCGCGGCATACGCGGCCACCATCGGGTCGTTGTCCACGTAGACGACGCGGGCGCTCGGCGCGATCTCTTGCACGGCCTGATGCGTATTGTCCTGCGTCGGCAGACCTGACCCGATATCGATGAACTGCCGGATGCCGGCCTCGGCGGCCATCCAGTTCGCGGCACGCTGATGGAAGGCACGGTTAGCCCAGATCCCGTCCTCAAGATCGGGCACGGCGGCCTTCAGCCTGTCGCCGAACTCCCGGTCGACCGGGAGGTTGTGCGTCCCGCCGAGGTAGTAGTCGTACAGCCGGGCCGGGCTGGGCCTGGTCGCGTCCACGCCAGGCACCGCCTGCTCGGGCTCGGTCATCTCGCCTCCGGAGATAGACGGGCGGATCAGTCTCAGCCGTGCAATGTCGCATCGTATCCCTGCCGGGCGAAACGACTCGGCCTGCCTGCCAGTGCCCAGAATGCGGCGGGACGGCCGGCGCCGTGGCAGCATGATCGGATGCGAGTCTTGCGGACTCCCGAGGATCGTTTCGCCGGCCTGCCCGATTTTGCCTATCCACCGCGCTATGCCGATGTCGGCGGCCTGCGGCTCGCCTACGTGGAAGCCGGGCCGGCGGACGGCGAGCCGGTACTGCTGCTGCACGGGGAGCCGAGCTGGTCGTTCCTGTACCGGCGGGTAATGGCGGTGCTCGCCGATGCCGGGCTGCGCGCGATCGCGGCGGATCTTGCCGGGTTCGGCCGGTCGGACAAGCCCGCCGAAACCGGTGATCACAGCTATGCGCGGCATGTCGAGTGGATCCGGGCGCTCGCTTTCGACCGGCTTGACCTGCGCAGGCTGACTCTCGTGGGGCAGGACTGGGGTGGCCTGATCGGGTTGCGGCTGGTGGCCGAGCACCCGGACCGGTTCGCCCGGGTGGTGGCGGCCAACACCGGGCTGCCCACCGGCGACCAGCCAATGCCCGAGGTCTGGCTGCGGTTCCGCGAGGTCGTGCGCACCGCGCCGCGGCTGCAGGTGTCTCGGCTGGTGCAGTCCGGCTGCCAGCTGGCGCTGCCCGCCGCGGTGCTCGCGGCCTATGACGCGCCGTTTCCGGACGAGAGCTTCATGGCCGGGCCGCGGGCGATGCCGGGCCTGGTGCCGACGTCCCCCGGTGACCCGGCATCGGAGGCGAACCGGGCAGCCTGGCGGCAGCTGTCCGCCTGGGACAAGCCATTTCTGGTGGCGTTCAGTGACCGCGATCCGATCACCGGCGCGATGGCGCCGATACTCAAGCGCGCCGTGCCGGGCGCCGCGGGCATCGAGCACCCGGTCATCGAGGGTGCCGGGCACTTCCTGCAAGAGGACGCCGGCGAACGGCTCGGCGCCCTGATCGCCGGCTTCGTCCGGTCCCGCCCGCCAGGCACCTGACGCCCGGGGTGAGCCCGCCGGAGTGCGCTCGCCGGGCCGGCCGGGTGCGCTCGCCGGGCCGGCCGGCCCGGACCGAACTGGAGCAGACTGTGGACAGGGATCAGGTGGCGCACTGGATCACGGCGTACGAGGCTGCCTGGCGGGCGCCAGGGACTGATGCGCTGGCCGGGATCTTCACGCCCGGCTCGACTTACCTGCAGGGGCCATACGAGGAACCAGTCGTCGGGCTGCCCGCGATCGCGCGGATGTGGGAAAGTGAGCGAGCCGGCCCGGACGAGGCGTTCCGGATGGCCAGCGAAATCATCGCGGTGGAAGGTGATACAGCTGTCGTGCGCGTGAATGTCAGCTACGGTGACCCGGCCACTCAGGAGTACCGGGACCTTTGGCTAGTGCGCTTTGCTGCTGACGGGCGCTGCGCCAGCTTCGAGGAGTGGCCGTTCTGGCCCGGAGAGCCGTTCTCGGCTGACCCCGGGCCGCGCTGACCCCGGGCCGCGCTGAGCCCGGGCCGCGCTAAGCCCGGCGGCACGGCGGCGCGCGACGCGGGAGGAACGGCTCGTTCCGGGCCTGGGACGCTGGCCCCGCCGTCTTACCGACGGACACGTCGGCGCTCTTCCCGCGCCCGCGTCACCGCTAGAGCCGGCGCGAGGCGTCCCGCGCCTTCGCCGGCGGGTGATCGTCAGCCGGGCTAGCGGGAGCGCCGACCGCTGCGCCTCATGCGCACCGCCGACATCGCCAGCGCGGCCAGGGCCGCGATGATCACGAGCATGCCGCTCCACCGGGCCGGTTTCAAACCTTTACTCTTCACCCTGAATCCCCCGAATCTCCCCGTGGCCTCGCCGGATGGGAGGCCATGATCTCTTCCGGGAGTGAGCTACCCATTGCGCGGGGCGGTCATGCATGCCGACCGGATAGCGCCGGGAAAGGCCGGGGCACCGGGGTGTTATCGCCTGGCAGCGCGCTCAGGCTGATCGTCGGCTGGCGGCGTTACCGCGGGCAAGGCTGGGTACAAAACCGGCATGGCACGCGGTCACGCCGTCCTCCGGCGGCCAGCGGACGGCCCGGGATGAAGGGCGACCGGGTCGAAATAGTCGTGGACGCGGGCGGCGGGACGAAGACCTATGAGGTCGAAGCCACCCGCGCCGGGCGGCGCGTCGAGGTGGTCAGCCGTCGCGGCGTCGTGGAGGTAAGCGAGCTGACCAGGGGCGGCACCGCGATCAGGACGGCCCGTTTCATGGCAAGCCGGGTGATCGCCCTGGTCGAGCATCCCGCCACGGCCGCGCGCGCAGCCGCCAGATCTCGCCGTGAGCATCCAGCCGTGCCCGGTGACTAGACGGCCTATTTCCAAGGGTCCGGTCC
>Ga0302326_10014278_pt1 | contig 16797 bp, 9 predicted proteins | sample Palsa_T0_3_FD_202264 | JGI IMG/M metagenome (GOLD analysis project Ga0302326, IMG submission 202264) | Peat permafrost microbial communities from Stordalen Mire near Abisko, Sweden - Palsa_T0_3 | ecosystem: Environmental > Terrestrial > Soil > Palsa > Peat permafrost | place: Sweden: Abisko...
AGGCATCGAATCGGATCTGGGCATCGACTCCATCAAGCGCGTGGAAATTCTGACGGCGCTGCAGAAGCTGGGCACGCCGGAACAACAGCAGGCCGTGCAGGGCATCATGGCAAAGCTGACCAGTGCCCGTACACTGCGAGAAATCGCCGAGCTGATTTCCGGTGCGGCTGTCACGGTGAGCGCCGCGCCGGCCGTATCCGCGCCTCCGCCACCTACACCCATCGGCGGCGGACGCAACTATGTGGCCGAGTTAGTGAAAATCGCCAGCGAACGCACCGGCTACGAACCCGACATGCTCGATCTGGATGCGGGCATCGAATCCGACCTGGGTATCGACTCCATCAAGCGCGTGGAAATCCTGACCGAGTGGCAGAAACTCTCGTCGCCAGCGGAACAGGCGCTGGTGCAAGGCGCGATGGAGAAGCTCACCAGCGCGCGCACGCTGCGCGAGATTGCGGATCGCATCGCGGCGGCATTGGGTGGAGGTGCGACGCCGGCCGCGGACGTGCCGCGCTTCATTCTGACCACCGCCGACAAACCGCGCAGCCAGGCCAAGCCGCAATATTTTTCAGGGCGCGTCTGCCTGATTACCGACGACGAAACCGGCCTCGCATCCGCGCTGGCCGATGAACTGAAGCGCAACGGCGAGCGCGCCCTGCTGCTGCGCCACAGTCCCGACGCGACCATTAGCGCGGGCGATGTGTTCACTACGGACCTGGCCGATCCGGCGCATGTGGAAACGCTGGTGGCCACCATCCGGCAGCAGTTCGGCGCCATCGGCGCCATTATTCATCTGCTGCCTCTGCGCAGCGGGCAGCCGGCGATGCAGTCGAGCTTCGCCGAGTGGCGCGACCTGGTGCGCCTGGACGTGCGCAGCCTGTACGCGCTGGCGCGCGCTGCGGAAAACGATCTGAAGCAGACCGGCCGGGCCGGCGGCGCGCTGTTTGCCGCCATCACGGCGCGCGGCGGAGCGTTCGGGCTGCAGCCCAATGGACCGTTCTCGCCCACGCATTTCGCGGTGGCCGATTTCACCAAGACGCTGGCCATGGAATTCAACGGCGTGCTGTGCAAAGTGGTGGACCTGGACCCCACCGATCCGAACCCGATCCTGCGGCAGAAGCTCATCGATGAGCTGACTTCGCCGGATGAAACGCTGCAGGTGGGCTTGCCGGGTGATCGCCGCTTGACGGTGGTGCCGCAGATCGCGCCGGTGGATGGCGCTGCGGCACGGCAGATCCAGCGCGATTGGGTTTTCCTGGTTACCGGCGGGGCGCGCGGTGTGACCGCCGAGATCGCGCGGCAGCTTGCGGAGAAGTATCGGCCCACGCTGATTCTGGCGGGCGCTTCGCCGCTGCCATCGGGTCCCGAGCCGGCAGATACGGCGGGCATCGCCGAGATTCCCAAGCTGAAAGCGGCGCTGACGGCGCGGCTGCGGGCTTCTTCCACTACCGTGAAACCGGCGGCGGTGGAGGCGGCTTTGCAGCGCTTGATGAAAGATCGCGAGATCGTGCAAAGCATCGAAGGCCTGCGCAAGATGGGCGCCAAGGTGGAGTACCATTCGGTGGACGTGCGCAACGAAGAGGCGTTCGGCTCGTTGATCGACCGCATCTACGGTGAGCATGGCCGGCTGGACGTGGTGATTCACGGCGCCGGCATTATCGAAGACAAGCTGATCCGCGACAAGACGCCGGAGTCGTTCGACCGCGTGGTGCACACCAAGGCGGATTCGGTGTATGTGCTCAGCCGTAAGCTGCGCCCGGAGAGTCTGCAATGCCTGCTGTTGATGTCGTCTGTGACGGCGGCGTTCGGCAATCGCGGGCAGGCGGATTATGCGGCGGCCAATGGGATCATGAACGGACTGTCGGTGATTCTTTCGGGGCAGTGGCCGGCACGGGTGGTGGCCATGAACTGGGGGCCGTGGGGATCGAGCGGCATGGTCTCGGAAGAAGTGCGGCAACAGTTTTTGGCGCGTGGGATCCAGATGATTCCGCTGGATAGAGGCGCGCAGGCCGCGCTGCGCGAAATCGAAGCCGGCCCGCAATCCGACCCGGTGGTGGCCATGGGCGAAGGGCCGTGGAGGGAGATCGCTTTGCCTGCGGGCACGCCGCGCGCGCAGGTGCTATTCGGGAGCCTGAAATGAAGCCTACACAACCGGAAATTCTCGCTTACGTTCTGACCACCGTGCAGGGGCTTTGCCAGGATTGGGACTATGCCGACCCGGTGGGTCCGGAATCGCTGCTGTTTACGGGGCTGGGCATGGAGTCGCTGGACGCCGTGGTGCTGTGCACGGCAATTCAGGAGCACTACCGGATCACCATGCCGTTTGCGGAGCTGCTGGCGGAGATCGGGCAGCAGCAGCGGGATTTGTCGATCGCGGAGCTGGCAGAGTTTGTGGGGCAGCATGTGGGGGCTGGGGTGACGGAGGGGCAGACGGTGGAGGTATCGCCGCGTCGGGGGTAGTATTTTGGCGATCCTACCGGCAGGAGATATACGGAAAGCCTATGGTTGCCTGTCTCGGCCCCCGGCGTGGAATTCAATTGAAACGACGCTCGCGTTGAATCGGGCACATCCGGCGATCATGCCATTGTTCTGCTTCGCTCTTTGCGGCAACGCAGAAGGCCTGCGATTCCCGAAGAACATGCGGTTGCTGGCTCTTGGCATTTACGCGGGTGCCGACCCCGGAATCGATACGATCCCGATTTCGCCTGCCTGAAATCTACCGTCTTGCACCCGCTCTATCCCTTCCGGCGTATGGATTTCGCCTGTGCCGTTGGTGGGGTCCACGATCCAGACGTAGGCCACGCCAAAAGCCAGATATTCATGCACCTTGGCCCGTAGGTCGACGGCGGTGTCGTCGGGGGATAAAATCTCCACGCAGAGGTAAGGGGGCTCTGTGAAAATATCTTCGGCCGGCTCGCCCTGGGTGACGCAGAGGTCCGGAACGCGGTAACGCGGCGGGTTCCGCTGGGTGCGCACACGCTGCTCCGGCCAGACTTCGTAACCGAGCGGATGACCTGCATGGTACAGGGTGCGATCCAGGTAACTCTGCATCTTGCTATGCGGTTTTTGCGGCATGGGACGGGGGACGATCCTCCCTTCCACATATTCGGCGTCGTGTTCGAAGGTCGAATGCAGGTATTCTTCGACGCTCACCAGCGATGCGATGGCCATGGCATTGCCCTCTCCTGACTTTAGCACCGATGACGGTTCTCCGGCACTCAATGGAGCAAGACGGTGTGGCTGGCGCGGGCGGCCAGCGCTTGGTCGAGTGTGATTACGGCACGCTTCGGGCATCCGGAGCGGCTTTCCGTTCATTACAGCGGCGGTAGTGAGCAGACGTAGGAGACTCATCTGGCTCTGCCGGTGAAAACCAATCACGCTGGCGCGAATCGGATTCCCACCATTCGTTGGCGGCGGCGCGGTGAACGTGATCTGCGTGTAGCAAGGCCAGCCACACGTTGACATCAGGGAAACTCGATGAGGTCATAGATCTGATCGTTTGTCAGATCAATTTTCTTCCCTGTGGACGGTATGATTGGTATATCCAGGTTAAGACGCCGGTGCAGATCGCGGCGGCGACTTAAATGAGTCAACAAATGCCGCCCGATATTGCAGCTAATATGGAACAGGAGCGTTCATGAGCAGCCTGGCGCAGTCGCCACATGGGAAGAGTTTCTGCGGTTGCCGGACGCCCTGAAACCGGTCGGCATTATGAACTGCAAGATGGCGAGGTGGTGGTAGTGCCGCCTGCCAGACCGCTACATATCAAGCTGCAGAAACGGATCGAACGCCTGCTCGAATCCATAGCCGGGAACCGCGGGGTGGTGACCGTCGAATTTCCATATCGCCCGGTTCCCAATCTGCAATATTGGTTCGCGGATGTCGCCTATATTCCGCAAGCCGATTGGGATGCGCAGCCCTCGGATGAGTACCCGGTCTATGCGCCTCCGCTGATCGTTGAGGTGCTTTCACCGTCGAACACGCCAGCCAAGGTGAACCGTCAGCGAATCGTGGCGCTATCGGCTGGCACGGTTGAATTCTGGGTGGTCGACGCCGCCGGCCCGCGTGGCTTATGTGACGTTTACGAGAGTCCCGTGCACCGGCAATTACGGAGCGGTCTGGCCGGCGAACCAACCGAAGACGGTGCGTGTGGCGGTGGCGCCGTTTCCGGCGAATGCTTCAAAAGAGCCGGCCAGGCATAGCGGATGGGGCGCCGCGTTGCTGCAGGGGAACAGGTATCCGGTGAAAACCTCGAGGAAGTCCGGTGGTGTCTGAGAAGTAGTGCCATTGATGGCGCGATAGAACGTCAGCTTAAGTGCGCTGCCATCCCAGAACCCTTTGACGGGGCTCGATTTCTCGCCTTTGTCGGTCATGCTGCCGGTAACCTCTCCGGACGAATCCACGACAAGTGTCATGATGCCGGTGTAGCCGTTATTGCTATAGCTCCATGTTCCGGCCGGTGAACTTTGGGCCTGGGCGGCAACGGTCAACACAAGTAGCGCCCCGAGGCCGAACCACGATCTAATCAAAATCTTCACACTAGCCTCCTATTCAGTGAGTATACAGGCAACTCGGCTTATGGCAATGGCGCGTGGCGCCTACCTGAATCAGTGGCAAGCGCCGACGCGCTAACGCGCTAAGCGGCGCGGGCGGTCATGCTGATCCCTGCAAGATCCCCGGCGTCCATGGCGGCCACGGCTCCCGCTATGCCAGAATTTGCCAACATCACCGCCGGGTTGACTCCCAGGCGCTGTTTCCAGCCTCCGTTCACCGACCCATCGGGTGCAATCTCCACGTCGGCGGCGCAGAGCTGTTCGCCGAAACGCTCCTGGATCAGCATGCGCACCGCGTCTTTGGCGGCGCAGCGGGCCAGCAGCCAGTCGTAGCGCTCCTTGGGCGGCAGTTGCATGGTGTCCCAGGTGGCGCGCTCGCGGCGGCTCAGTACCAGGTAGGCCAGCGTCTTCAGCCAGACGCTGTGCGACGACTCCAGAAACTCTTGCGGCAGGCCTTCCACGCGGCAGCATGCGACGCCGCGCCGGGCCGCGATCGGCTCCTTCCAGGGCGTGGCGATGTACGTAGCGCGCGGGTCGATGCGCAGCCGCAGGAAGCGCGGGGGCTGCGGGAAGCGGCGCGTCTCCCAGCTGTCCAGCCGGTAATAAACCTTGCCCGAGCGGTCCAGCACTTCGATATCGGAATGGATCACGGCATCGCTTTCGAAGCGGCGCACCACGCGGCATTCGAGCAGCGATCCGGCGGCCGGCGCGGGGGCATAGCAATGGAAGGCGCCCACGCGGTAGGGGAACAGGTCGGTCCCTTTTTCGATGGCTTCCCAGAACCAGTAGGCGACCACCTGGCCGGCCGCGTCGAGCAGCACGGGATCGAACAGGAATGCGGGCTGCGGATTGCCGGTAAACAATGCGTTATGCGGCAGGGCTTCGAGCGTGGCGCTGCAACCGTTGCGTCCGGCGCGCTCGACGCTTTTGGTGCCTTGCATCATGTAGCCGTGGAACATGCCAGTGCGATAGAGCTGATCGGGGATCCAGGCGGAGGGTTTTTCGTTTTCGAGGGTGAAGGGGCGGGGCGGGCCTGGGTCCGGATAACGGTCGGCGAACACGGCCACGGCTTCCGCCAGGATCGGGCGCAGTGTGTTGGCGGCGCCGGCTTCGCGCAGGGCGACGTGGATCTCTCCGGGCGCGGTTTGACGAGCAGTGGCTTCGATGGTGTAATCCGGCTTTTCGAGCGTGACCCAGCGCGAGGCGCGGATATCGCGCATGCCTGCCAGCAGCTTGCCGGGCGCGAGCAGTGCGCCGCCTTCGGCCAGCATCTCCATGGTGACGGTGAGGGGCACCAGGGTCAGACCGAGCAGCGAAGGGTCTTCGATAGAGACATCGCGTCCCAGGGCGTGGTGATGGAAGATGACTTCGCGCTCGGCGGAGAAGCGGTGCCGAGCCACGGCACGTATGCCGGGGACGTTCTCCACCACGTCATGGAAGAAAGGGCGGACCGGTTGCGGTGCGGCCGCAGGCGTGCCTTGACGCGCCGCGAGATAGGCGGCCATGACTTGCTGCTGGGTTTGGACGAGCTGCTCCATCGTTTCCAGGTGTTCTTGCAAAACTCGCGCACGAGGTTCTAGCGGCCGCTGGCTGGAGGTTGGGGGCTCGGGTGGCGGGGCCGGGGGCCGGGGGCCGGGGGTCGGGGTTTTGATCTCGACTTTCTGTAATTTGAAGTCTGCCGGGAGGCGGGCCGGTTGGATGCCGGTTCCTAGCGCCAGCATGCGCGTGGGTTTGATCTTTTCGGTGATGGGGCGCGGGGCGCGGCGGGCGTAAAGGTGCTCCAGCTTGGGATTCAGCCCGTGTGCGACTAATTGGCCGAGCATGTGGTGAAGCTGCACGATTCCCGAGCGATGCTGCACGTTGGACGGGATGGCGGCGTGCGGCTTGGAGCGCAGCACATCGTCGGTGAAGCCGGTCAGGTTGCTGCGCGGGCCGATTTCGAGGAACAGGCGCACACCGTCGTTGTGCATGTCCTGGATGGTCTCGCGGAAGCGCACGGTGCTCGACCACTGCACGGCGGCCAATGAGCGGATCTCTTCCGGATCGTCGGGATAAGGTCCGGCGGTCACGCAGGAATAGAGCGCCGTCTGCGCTTTGCCGATGCGCAGGCGGTCGAAGTGCTGCTTCAGCGGTTTGCTGAACACTTCGAACCAGGGCGTGTGATAGGCGCGCGCGAAGGGCAGCTTCTGGCAGATCGCGCCCTTGGGCGTGAGCACGGTCACCAGTTTGTCGACCACAGGCTCGGGGCCGCACAACACCACCTGGTGGATGCAATTATCGAGCGCGATATATAGCTGGCCGTCGCTGTCGGACACCTGCTGCTCCAGGAAACCGTGATCGGCGCCCGCCACCGCCAGCAGGACCGCTTCCGGAATGTCGCTGGTGGAATTCAGCTTGTCGAAGACTTCGTAGACGCCCAGGATGTGCCGGATCAGTTCTTCGTCGTCGGCCACCTCGACCACTCGCGAGGCCAGCAGCGCGGAATGCTCGCCCGTGCTATGGCCGACCATGGCATCGGCGCGAATGCCCAGCTTTTCGATGAGGGCGTACATGGCCTGATTGGCGCAGAAAACGGTTTCCGCGCCGGAATCCATGTTGTAGAGGCGTTCCTGGCTGGGAGATCCGAAGGGCGGCGGGAAGATGACGTCGCTGGGCAGGTAATCGCGCGAGTGGTTTTCGTAGGCGCGATCCATCAGGTCGAAGACGCTGCGCACTTCCGGAAAATGGATACACAGATCGCCGAGCATGTTGCGGTACTGGGAGCCTTCGCCGGGGAACAGGAAGGCCAGTTTGCCATTCAACCCCAGGGGTTCTTTGAAGTGGTAGATGCCTTCGATTTCCTTGATATTGCGGGTGCGGTCGTCGCCGAGGCGCTTGATGGAGCGCTCCAGCTTGGCTGCCAGATCGGTGTGGGAGAGCCCCACCACGGCCATGCGCACCGGTCCCATGGGTCGGTGGCAGTTGAGCGTCCAAGCCAGGTCCTTCAACGAGAGGGCGTCGCCGCCGGCGCGCAAGAGCTGTAGCGCCTGCTGGGCGTCTTGTGCCACCTCCGCGCGGCTTTCGCCCGAGAAAACGAACACTTCGCTATCCCAGTCGTGCTGGAGCCAGGGCGCTTGATGGGGTCCGGTGTACTCTTCCAGGATGGCGTGCGCGTTGATGCCGCCAAAACCAAAAGCGTTAACGCCGGCGCGGCGTGGGTTTTTGGACGATCCGTGGATCCAGGGGCGGGTCTCGGTGTTGATGTAGAGATTCGTGTTTTCGAGCTGCAGCTTGGGATTGGGGTTCTCGCAGAGCGTAGGCGGCAGGACTTTATGGTGCAGGGCGAGCGCGGCCTTGATCAGCCCGGCGACGCCGGCGGCGGGCACGGTGTGGCTGATCATGGATTTCACCGAACCCAGGGCGCAGCGCGGCGATTCGGTCTGGCGCGGCGGGAACACCTGCCGCAAGGCTTCCACTTCCACCACGTCGCCGACTGGCGTCCCGGTGCCGTGGGCTTCCAGCAAGCCGATGGTGAGCGGATCGATGCCGGCGGGCTCATAGGCGCGGCGCAAGGCCAGTTCTTCGCCCTCCAGGCGCGGGGCCAGCACGTGGGTGGCGCGGCCATCGCTCGCGATGCCGATATTCTTCAATACTGCATAAATATGGTTGCGGTCGCGCTCGGCTTCGGCCAGGCGTTTCAGCACCACCATGCCGACGCCTTCGCCGAGCAGCGTGCCATCGGCGTCTTTGTCGAACGAGCTCAACTGGCCGCGGTGCGAGAGCGCGCCAAGCTGCGAGAAGATCATCATCAGCACCGGGGATGTGTTGCTGTTGACGCCGCCGGCCAGAGCCAGGTCGCAACGGCCGGTTTCGAGCTCGCGGGCGGCCATCTCGACGGCCACCAGCGAGCTGGCGCAGGCCGCATCGATCAGGTAATTAGGACCCATCAGGTCGAGCCGGTTGGCGATGCGGCCGGTGATGATGTTGGGCACCAGGCCGGATGAAGTATCCGAATTGAACGGCGGCAGGGTGGATTTGATGCGCTTTTTTATTTCCGCCAGTTCTTCGTCCCTGTGCTCGGGATGAAGCTGTTTCAGAATGCGCAGGATGCTTTCGACCATCACACCCTGCTGCAAGGCCGCCGCGTTTCCGCGATTGACATACGTCCCGCGGCCGATGATTACCGCGGTGCGCTGTTTGACCGGTTCCAGATCGAGGTTGCCGCAATCGGCGAGGGCGTCGTGGGAGGCCTGCAATGCCATGAAGTGATCCGGCTCGCCGCCGTCGACGGCGTTGGGCATGATGCCGAAGGCGAAGGGATCGAACTGGGCAAGCTTGCCGAGGAAGCCGCCGCGCTTGCAGTACGTGCGGTCGTCGGCCTTGGTGTCCTGCTCGAAAAACAGTTCGGCTTCCCATTCGGGCGGGGCGTCTGAGATGGAGTTCACCTTGTGCAGGATGTTTTCCCAGTAGCGCTGCATGTTCGGAGCGCCAGGGAGCACGCAGGCCATGCCGATGATGGCGATGTCTTTGGATCCGTTGTTGTTCATTTCACCCGGGTGATCTTTAATTGTCCGCGATGGGGAGGGGTGGGTGCAATGATTGGTTGGGGGCGGGAGAGCCTTTACAGCCGCCTCCGGGACACGTGAATGACCCTGAAGATGTGCACGGTCTCGGGTTCTACGCCGTATACGATGATGTACGGCATTGGACTAACGATCAGTTCCCGTGTGCCTTCTTGAGGTCCATTTCGACCGCGGTTGGGAAAGCGCTTCAGCGAGCGTGCTGCATCGTAGAGCCTCCGGACGGTGGGTTGAGCCAGGGAGGGGTCATGCTCACGCAGATAGTTTCGAATGTTCTCCAAGTCGTCAGCGGCGGCGGGCGCCCAGCGAATGCGCCTCAAGATTCAAGCATCCGCTCGACGCGGGCGTCCATTTCCTCTTCTTCGATGAATTCACCGCGCGCAATCTGGTCGATCCCGATCTGCACCTGCTCCTTGAACCACGCGTCATGGGCAAGCATGCGGGCTACGGCCTCTTGGATCAGGTCATCTGTTCCGCGCCCGGTTCTGAGGGCGAGCTCATTCAGTTGCGCTTCCTGATTTTCGGGCAAAAGCACTTCCATTGCTTTTAGGGTACGGGTGGGGCATGCGCGTGTCAAGCGCGGCTGAAGCGGTTGGAGGGAGTGGGGTAAAAACCGTGGCGCACAAAGGACCACTGGGCTGGCGCAAATCGGGCCGGGTACTCGGGTCGAGAAATGCGGCTTTCTATGGCACCCGGAAGGGCACATCGCTCGAAAGCGTGCCGTTGGGTGCGTTGGGTGTGACCACCTGAACCGTGCCAGTAGTCGCGCCTGCGGGCACGATGGTCGTGATAAGCGAGGGCGATACTACTGTGAATACCGCGGCAGTGCCGTTAAAGCTGACGCTGGTCGCGCCACTCAGATTGGTCCCCAGAATCTTGGCGGTGGCGCCCACCGGGCCAGCGGTCGGTTGTGTCTCCACAAACGGGCCCAGGCCCGCGTTTAGGCTGAAGACCGTCCCATAAGTGCCGGCCTCCCCAAAACCGGTCGTTGTCCCGTAGAAATTCCCGTCGGTGCCCTGGACTAGCCCGGCGTACGGGACGGAGCCGTCCGTGCATCCGGTTTGGGAGCAGAAGCTGTATAGCATCGTCAGCGTGCCGCTCGGGGTGATTTCGAAGACGGTGCCTCCGCCGTAGGCCCCGCCACCGGACGTTGTTCCGTAGAAATTCCCGTCGGTGCCCTGGACTAGCCCGGCGTACGGGCTGGAGCCGCCCGTGCACGGAGGGCCCTGGGGGCAGAAACTGTAGAGTGTGGTAAGGGCTCCGGCAGGAGTGATTTTGAAGACCGTGCCAGCGCCGATTGGGCCCCCCACCACCGGCCGTTGTCCCGTAGAGGTCCCCATTCGTCGCCTGAACCAGCGCCCCGTCGGGACCGAAGCCGTCCGCGCAGTTGCTTTGACTGCAGAAGCTATGCAGCGTCGTCAACGTGCCGTTCGGGGTGATCTTGAAGACCGTCCCAGGCCCTTCGCCACTCGTTGTCCCATAGAAGTCCCCATTGGCGGCTTGGGCGAGCGCATTGGGATTTGCACCGTCTCCGCAACTGCAGAAGCTGTACAGCGTCGTCAGCGCGCCGCTCGGGGTAGTTCTGAAGACTGTTCCATAGCCGTGGACCCCGCCCACAGACAGTCGTGAAGGTGTTCGTGTTGAGTTGGAGTGTGAAGGCGTTGTGGGTCGGCTCGCGCGTATACGGGTCTATTCCCGTCTCGACAATCCCTGGCGTGACGCTCATGAACGAGCCCTCCGCGGTTGAGATGAGGCTGCCCGGCGCAACCTGGGCCACGTAGTCGCCGCTAGCACCGCCCACGGTGTTGGGATTGGACCGGGCTGCGCGGGCGCCGGCGGAGGGTCCTGCGCCATGAGCGTGGGAGAGACAGGGCACAGCAGGCTTGCGAAGACCAGGGCGCCACGGACCCTGACGCATCCGCGTGCCCCTCTGGAAGATCTCATGGGTTGGCTCCTAACTTAGGACTTGCGTTTCGGATTTCCTAGCTGGTCAATTATACGTCCGATTTCGCGCAAATCAAGTCCTTTCTCCCGTTCTTTGTCCCGAGCGAACAGCGTACCTGAACACGCAGTGGGCAAGGCTATGGAAAGCTACAGCGCCATGGGAGAATGAAGTGAGGCAAACGCACGCAGACCACGGTCAACCTCCCGGAACCCCTCTATCGCAAAGGTGCTGCGTTGGCTGCCTCGCGCGGCGCAACGGTGGAGCAGATCATTATTGAAGCGGTTGAGCAGGCGGTTCAAGGCGATCCCGGGTCGAGCGCTTCCGATCCCGGCGGCCGGGAGGTTGAATTGCCTTTGATCCACTCCAAAGGGCCGGGAACCCTGGATCTGTCTAATTTCGACTTTGATGAACTACTTGGTTGACGTTAACCTCTGGATAGCTCTGCCGCGGATCAACACATTGCCGCATCACGCAGATGGGCCTTCTGCGGCTGTTGACGAACAGGCACGTCATGCGAGACAAGGGTCCTGATCGCGCAGGCTACGGCGGAGGACTTGACTCTTCTGACAACGGACGAAGAAATCGCTCGATACGCTTCCGAGCAATTCCGAGTGCTGTCGTGACTCTCGCCACAATGCCCGCCACGTTGTGAGCCTTCGGATGGTGGGTTGAGGGAGGGAAGGTGTCGCACGAGGTCGAAATCGTCGACTACCACTGAGCGCGAAGGGCAAGGAGACAAATCATGGCTATGAGTAGACAGCTTAATCCGATCCACCCGAGAGAGATCCTGTTGGAAGATCTCAAGAAACCATTGCAGCTCAGTATTAATCGCCTGGCGCGCGACCTGGACGTTCCGCCGAATCGGATCAGCGCTATCGTCAACGGAACGAGGGCCATTACAGCCGACTCCGCTCTTCGCTTGGGGACATATTTCGGCGTTTCAGCGGAAACATGGCTTGGGTTGCAGATGGAGTACGATCTGCGTGTCGCGCGGCAAGAGCATGGAGACGAAATCGGGCGCCGCGTCCGGGCACGGACCGCCGCTTGACCTACGAAACGAATAGTTAAGCACTGTGGCACGGACATCGCGTCCGGCAGACGAAACCGTCTGCCCCTTAGCCGGGCTACGCCCGGCGCGACTGCGGGAGTGCAGTCGCGGCAGGCAGGGTGCCTGCGCCACGTCGGCGACCGGGCAATCGCGTCCGCGAAAGGCCAGACTCCAGCGGCAGACGAAACCGTCTGCCCCACCCAGCCCAAATTCCAGCGTGCCGGGAGCGCGATGTTACACTTGACTGCTCTCACCCATGGCTAGATTCCTTATCACCTGCTGGTCATTTCCCGGCCATGTTTTTCAGCCTCTGGCGATCGCGCGCGTGTTACGGGAGCGCGGCCATGAGTGCGCGTTTTATTCCGGGCCGCGGGCGGCGCGCGTGGTGGAAGGGGAAGCTTTCCCCTTTTTCCCGTCGGACAAAGGCGAGGAAGACGCCATGTACGACTTCATGTTCGCGCCCGAACAAACCCGGACCGTGAACTGGCGAAGCATGCTGCAATTCAGTACCACCATCCAGAGGTGGCTGCTGGGCAGCATCCCGCAGCAGGTCGTGGACCTGGAGCGCATCGCGGCCGAGTGGCGCCCGGACGTGATTGTGACGGAGCAGAACATGTGGGCGCCCATGCTGGTCCTCCGGGAGAAACACAACATACCAGTGGCGGTACTGGCATACTTCTCCTGTATGATCCCGGGGCCGGATGCGCCGCCCTTCGGAATGGGTCTGCCGGGTCCCCGCAACTGGTATACCCGGCTGTTTTCGAAATCGGTGTGGCTGGCGACCGCGCCGTTCCGGGCGGGGTTCCGGCGGGCGGCCAACGAGGTGCGTCAACGCTACGGTTTGCCGCCCATCCGCACGTCTGTTTTGGAATTTACCGGTACTATGCCGCTTTATCTGGTAATGGGGACATCTGAGTTCGATTATGAGCGGAAAGACTTACCGCCTTCGGTGCATTATGTGGGGGCCTGTCTTTGGGACAAATTGCGTCACGAACAGACCCCGGACTGGCTGGAGCAATTGCCAAAGGGCCAGCCGTGGGTGCATGCCAGCGAGGGCACCGTGCACGTGGTGAAGCCCTTTGTCCTGTCGGCCGCGGCGCAAGGCCTGGCGAACCTGCCCATGCAGGTGATCCTGACAACGGGAGGGAATCGAGAGCCGGCGGAGCTGGATTTAGGACCAAGCGCTCCGAATGTCCACGTCGTACGGTGGGTATCGCACACGGAACTGCTTCCGCATCTTGATGTTATGATCACCACAGGCGGCTCGGCCACGGTGCAGACCACCTTAAGAGCCGGAGTACCGTTGATCGTTGTCCCGACGGACTGGGATAAGCCGGATATCGCGCGCCGGGTGGTGGAGACCGGCGCGGGCATTCAACTGGCGCCGGGTCAATGCACGCCGAAACAGTTGCGCGCGGCGGTGGAGCGGATACTTGGCGATCCCTCCTTCCGGCAGAATGCGCAGCGCATGGCGGCGGCCTTCGCCCGGTATGGGGGGCCGCAAGCCGCTGCGGACCTGCTGGAAAACCTGGCGGCGGAGCGGACTCCGGCGTAAATCGGGTGCAGTTACCTAGTACCCTGTATCCGGCAGTTCTGTGGACACCCCGAAACGCGAAATGGTAAGGTTAAACCGTTTAGAGATTTCGCGTTAGGGGAATGTTAATTTTTAGCGAGAGGCCGGTGCAGGCCCGCCCCATAGAGAGGATTCCATGTCAATATCTGCCGTTTTCCGTTATTTTCGGCCCGCTTTGGCTATCGTCGCCCTGGTACTGGCGCTGACGATGGGGGCGCAAGCGACGACGCCGCCGTCCGCCCCGCGACTTACCACCGATCCCGTTTTTCCCAACCTGTTCTACGGCGCTACTCCGGAACGCGGCGCTAACTCGCCGATAATCGTATTCGTGCACGGACTGGGCGGCAGCTTCATCGACTGGATCGAGGTCAACAACTGCCCAACATCGGTCCCCACATGCAAGGGATCGAACAACGACATGTACGATTTGGCCTACCAGGGCGGCTACAACACGGTGTTTCTGAGCATGAACGCGGACAATTCGAACAACAGCCTGAGTATCCAGAACAATGCGGCGATGCTGCAGACTTTGTTTCCGGCGATTCTCAGTCACTATAACGTCAGCAAAGTCTATTTTGTAAGTCACTCCAAGGGAGGCCTGGATCTGGAAGACGCCATCGCCAATCCGGAGTGGATCGGCATAGCAAACGCGGTGATCGACCTCGGGACGCCGAACCAGGGAGATGCGCTGGCGGATTGGTGCTTCAGTCCCGCCGGTAACGCGGCATGCAGCGTGGTGGGCCTGCTTACCCCCGGCGTGCAGTCGCTGGAAATAGCCAATGTGCAGGAACTGCGGACCCAGTGGGATCCTATTTTCCAGAATGCCAGAATTCCGTTTTACACCGTGTCCGGCAACACCTGGGTGTGCCCTGGCGGTGCGGGAACATGTCCGACCGGGATAACCGGGCCCATCGTGGTGACCATCACGGAACCGCCGAGCGGCAGTGAAGGCCGGTGCGGCACTGCGCCAAAATACTACGTGTGCAACGACGGACTAGTGACCTATCCGGAAACGCTGCTACCAACCACCTATGCCATGGAACTTGGCGTCATCCACGCCAATCACTACTTATTGCGCATGGGTTATGAATCGTATAGCTTCGTCAATGCACGCATGGAGGAACTGATAAACGAGCAACCCGGCGTCGCGCAGGTGAATACGGGAGGCTTTGGCGATCCGAATAACACCTGGTCCTGGTCGATGGCCTGGTTCAATAATATGCTCTATGTGGGGACGGGCCGCGATCCTTACTGTGTCACTTCCGCGACCTCCGCCATCCAGCTCGCATCGCCGAGTATTTATCCGCCGGAAGTGGGCGATTGCACGCCGGATTACCATTATCTGCCGTTGCAGGCCGAAATCTGGCAATACAACCCGGTAACCAATATCTGGACAATGGTGTTCCAGTCCGAGAATTCACTGAGCACGGTCGATAATACCGGCAAGACCGTTTCGACCGCCCGGGACATCGGGTTCCGGGGTTTGACGATTGTCAACGAACCGGGTAACGTGACGGCCCTGTACGCCGGCGGCGTGACTTCCGGAGAGCTGTTCGAGTGCCATCCCCCGAACATCACCACCGGCTGCAGTCCGGAAGGCTCCTGGCCGCCACCGCGCATTCTGCGCACCACCGATGGCGTGACGTGGAACCCAGTTCCGCAAAATGGAACTCTGACCACAGTCAGCGGCAGCAGCGTCTGGACGGCGGCGCAGTGCGGCGGCTCGCCCTGCTTCCTGGGTTCTCTTACGGCGAATGGCACCTACGTTACGCCGGCATATCCCAACTACAGCCTCCGCTCGGCGGCGCAGCTCTGCAGCAATCCTGCGCCAGGCTGCATGCAGGACGGCGTGCTGTTCCTGCAGGTGGGAGATTTTCCGGGTGTGGGCAGAGTTATCTCGACCAATACGGGAGTGAATCCCGCGCTCGGCGATAACTGCCCGCAAGTAAGTTGCTACACCTGGGCCAGTCCGCCGACAGCCACGCTGCCGGTTTGGATTTTGGACAATTTCAACAATTTCATGTATGCGGGAACCGGCAGTCCGGCGATTACCGGGACCAGCCAGCAATATGGTGTCTGGTCGACTAATGGCGCGGGCAGCCCGCCCTACACCTGGAACCCGGTCATTATCGATGGCGCTTACGCACAGAACCTGATTGCGGACTTCGCGATGAGCATGGAAATATTTTCGGATAATACCTACTGCCCCGGCATCGGATGCCTGTATGTGGGAACCGACCGGCCCAACGAAATGGTTCGCATTCATCCGGACTTGACCGGCCAGGTGCCGGGCCTGGACCCGAACGGGGACAGTTGGGATCTGATCATTGGCAACCCGCGGACCATTCCGTCGGGACAACCGGGAGCCGGCCAATACATTCCGCCATTGAGCGGCATCGGGCAGTACTTCGATAACGGGTTTACCGGTCACTTCTGGAGGATGGGAGTGGGCGGACAGGGGTTGTATATGGGCACTTGGGACCAGAGCTCCGATAACGTACCCAACCCGACCTTGGGCCCGCTGTGGTCGCAGGAATACGGCACGGATTTGTGGCGGACTCCGGATGGAATCCACTGGACGTTCGTAAGCAAAACCGGCTTGGGCGACGGCAATAACACCGGAAGCCGCAGCTTTGCCGCTACGCCATACGGGCTGTTCATGGGCACGGCGCGCGACTTCGGCGGAACCGAAGTATTCAACGTGGACAACACTGCCGTCGATTTCAACAAGGACGGCGTAATCGACCAGAGAGATGTGCAGATGATGGTTGCCAGGTTGAATACCAAGGCCAAGCCCAACGACCCCATGGATATCAACCGGGATGGCAAGATCACCAGTGAGGATGTGAAGTTACTGGAAGCGCATTGCACTAATCCGAACTGCGCGCCGGCCAAGTCCACTTCCTCGACCCTGACGCCACCGGTGTTGCACTCCACACCGGTCCAAACGTGCGGCGCCAATACTGTATGCATAACCTGGCCGGCTGTCACTGGGGCATTCGACTATCTGGTGTACCGGATTACCTCCTCACCCAGCGAGAACACGCCGCCCCCGACTGCACCGGCCGGTTGCGCCGAGGTGAATCCGCCGAGCATCTGCAGCATGTTGCCGAAACCGG
>Ga0302326_10014279_pt1 | contig 16797 bp, 14 predicted proteins | sample Palsa_T0_3_FD_202264 | JGI IMG/M metagenome (GOLD analysis project Ga0302326, IMG submission 202264) | Peat permafrost microbial communities from Stordalen Mire near Abisko, Sweden - Palsa_T0_3 | ecosystem: Environmental > Terrestrial > Soil > Palsa > Peat permafrost | place: Sweden: Abisko...
TGCGTGACGCGCAAATTCAACACCTTGTTCGGAGCCGTTAAAGGATCAATTGCCGTGCGAGAAGTCATGGGGCTGAAGTTGTTAGGCGAGGCCAACCGGCAAGCCCCGGCTCAGGCGGAGCTTCGCCCTACCTGCGCCGGGGCATCTTGCGTCAACCTGCACGTTATCTTAACGCCTATGGGGTAAACGTTTATTTAAGCTTACCCAGGGTAAACCCTGGGTAAACCCTGGGCTAAGCTTTCTTGCCCCTTCGGAGATGAGATGAAGAAGAATTCGAGAAAGTGATTGTGACATATATTATATCATTAATTCATTGTGTGATGATAATTGGCGAGATGTCAAATATCATTCCATGGCAGGAGCTGTGTTTCGGGTTACGTCCTTTGCGGTCAGCTCTTCCCGACGCCCCCTACAGGGCGGCGTTTCCAATAAGAATTTAGCGCGGTATTGGTACCTCCTGAATCGTCGTCGTTCTTCGACTTCTGTGGATGCGGGAATCGCGCCGATTGCCAACGACGTTGAAAGATCGAGAACGAGAACGAGGACGACGACGAGGACGATTGGCGCTACACGGCGCTAAACACATACCAGGGTGTACCCTGGGTAATTCCCCCCACCGGAGTTAGCCCTGAAGGGGCCACCGGGTACGGCGAGAATCGGCTCCGCACCTTTGAACCGGATCGCTGCGCATTTCCAGCCCCTTCAGGGCACGACGCACTGGAACCCCAATTCCCAGGGTAAACCCTGGGCTATGCTTTCCTGGCCCTTCGGGCCGCAGAGAACCACCTTAGACACTTACTCCCAAAGTCAAATTGACACCCGCCTCGCCAGGACCAACCCTGATGTTTATCGGTGCAGTCTCTACGCCACCTTTTGGCTCGAATCGGCGAGGCCGATCCGGCGCAGTTCCACTCCGAGAAGACACATGTCATCCGTGAATTTGCCGGAAATGCAGGATCCTTGAATTTCGGCCACGACCTCGCCAATCAATTGTCCGGCGGCAAGGTGCATCCGCTTCCGCATCGCAGCCAGCAACCGGTCCGCACCGTAATAATCGTCTTCGGCCGTCTCGACCTCGAATAAACCGTCGGTAAAGAGCACCAGCAGATCATTGGCCGAAGCGAATCCAGAACTGTTCTGATACGCGGCCGCCGGAAAAATCCCAAGAACAGGGCCTTGCGGTCCCTGAAATCGAAAACGCTCCGCAACGCCGATCGCACGATGAATATGAAAGGGTTGGGGATGGCCCGCATTCGCGTAGCACATTTTGCCGTCAATCGTATTGACGACCATGTAGAACGCGGAGACGAGCATGGGCGTCTCGGTTTGTCGAAAGATTGCGATCAGACTGCCATTAATCTCGGAAAGAAGTCGGCCAGGATCCGTCGCGATCGGGGTTAACTCTTCAAGGAGCCCGCGAACGATTGCGGTCACCAACGCAGCCCGCAGCCCATGACCAAGCACATCGCAAATGAACACGCCGGCTTCGGTGTCTGACAACGGCAGAACGCAAAAAAAATCGCCCCCGACCTGCTCGGCCGGCAGGTACCAATGGCAGAAATGCAGCCAGCTTTCAGCCGCAGTTAAACTTCGCGGGAAACTGGGAAAATTCTGGGTGAGAAACACCTGCTGAATGTCGCGCGCCATTTCGAGGTCGGCTTCGAACTGCGAATTCTTCGCGCGCAATTCCTCGGCATAACGAACAAGGTCCGCTTCCGCTTTTATTCGCGCTTCCTCGGCAGCTTTGCGGCGGGTGATATCCTGTACCATCCCCTCGTAATATAAGAGTTCGCCGGTCACCTCATCATGCACGGCACGCGCATTTTCCGAAATCCAAATGACGCTACCGTCGCGGCGGTAGATTTGTGATTCAAAATCTTCGATCCGTCCCGCGCTGCGCATCTCCAAGGTGAATTTCCGGCGACGATCCGGATCCACATAAAGCTGGCGGCTGATGTCGGTGAGATCCCCAAGCAATTCCCCGGAAGAATCGTACCCGTACATCCGGGCGAGCGCCGGGTTGGCGCTCAGATATTTGCCTTCCGGAGTCGTTTGAAAAATACCTTCCGTCGCGTTCTCGAAAATACTGCGGTATTTCTGCTCGGCGCGGCGAAGAGCTTCGATGGTCTCTTCGTATCCTTGGGCTTGATTCATCTTCGGCTACCTCATTTCAAGAAGACGCTTTCTGAGGAACCTTCAATCTGGGAGTCGGGCGAGATTCTTTCCAGGGCGCACGTCCGGGTCGGACAAGGTTCCCAGTCCCGCGAGACTCCGATCGAGCGGCGCAGGGCGAACCGGCTCCGACCGACCGTCGCCCGAACGAGACGCATGGTTTGCCAAAGCATTGCGATTTGATGCAGCATTTGGCATGCCGAAGCCGGCGCCCCAGGACCGGAGGCATCCTCAAGAACGCCCTCGCAACTCAAGCCCTCTTCTTAAAATTTAAGCGGACAAACTGTGGTCGCTCCCCGATTCTGAACTCCTGACTCCTGAACTCCTGTATTTCTGTATTTCTGCTTTTCTTTTCGCGCTACCGCCTTCGTTTGAGCGACGATTTTTGCGTCGGCGTCCGCAAAGGATAGAGTCCGGGACAACACCCGAACGTGTCGTGAAAAGTCTGGCTGAAATGGCTCAGGCTTGAGTAGCCGACTTCCAGAGCGGCTTCGGTGACGTTGAATCTGCCGGACCGCAGCAATTCCGCGGCTCGTTCCATTCGAAGTTGACGAACGTATTGTGGGATCGTCCTCCCTGTGGCGGCCGAGAAGGTTCGGCTCAGATAAAACGGACTGCACCCAGCCGCCTGCCCTATTTCTTCGAGGCTCGGAGGGTTCGCTATTCTCTCCCGAAGCAACGCAATCACTTTTTCGACCCGTTCAACCGAAAGTCGCTGCTGCCGGTGACAAAATAGTTCCTGATCATCCTGCGCGATAAAAAACAGTTCCGCCGCCAGTTCCATTGCCTTTGCTTGATACCAGACCGACTGCGCCGTCGTCAGCACCGGCGCTTGGCGCAGACTCGCGAGCAACTGCAATTGGCGGGTCGTCAATCGCATGGTCGGTGCGACCGCAGACTTATCGGACTGACCCGATACGACGTCCCGCACCAGCGGATGGAGGGAGGTGACAAATTCTCCCAAATGGCGCCGCAAAAAATCAAAGGACATTTCGACTGTCAGAAATTGATGTTGCTGGTTCGCCTGACGCGTCGCTGGCAACGCTTCATCGCCTCGTCGGTAAAATCCGATCGTCAAAGGTGTGAATGCGGCCTCGCGTCTGTTGAACGCGACACGACCATTGCCTTCGCGATTCAAGCAGACCTCGATGCTGCCGGGATGAAAGCTTTTACCCCAGTTGAGTTCCTCACGCACCGTAAAGTTATGCCACTCGAAGCTTAATCCCGCGTCACTCACGCTGCCGTGCAAATGGCGCCAACCTTTCCCGATCGCGTGCCATGCCGGACGTTCGGTGAACGCCGGCGCCCGGTCCCCAAGGTCGGTCGTGGTACTGACTCCGTTTTGCCACTCAGCAGGTTTGGCCATCGCGACAATGTGGCGATTTGGGGATCCGCGAGCAAATGTTCTTTCAGGAGGCAGGTTTCCTCTCTCCGGTCCACCGCAACCCACCGCCAATAATTGGCAACCGAACGGAAGCTGAATCGTTCCGCTTCGGTTAATGTCGCCCTCCATGAAAGTACAGAGGCTTTTCGGAGGTCATTCGCACAGTTCGGGATCAAAACGCGATTTCGGGTTCGCGCCTCTCCCCGGGGTGCTATGCGTTTCGCTCGGGATCGCCCTCACTGCGACCACTTCCGTTCGCGCCGGATCCGCGTCGAGCGATCAGACCGCATCCACCTCGATCACGGAACCCAACACAGAGGCGACTACGCGTTACGGTCTGTTCGGCTGGCTTGACCATCGCAGCGGTTATGGGCAGGGCGTTTATCCTGAGCCGTTCCTGGTCGATGACTCAGATCTGGAAACGAACGAAGCGCGGCTCGATTGGTTACACACCACCCGCAATAATCAACACAGCGACTTGGTCACCGCAGAAGTGGAGAAAGGATTCGGGTTGCTGACGCTGGAGGTGGAGGTGCCGTTCGAACGCGATGTCGACGCAGGCAGCATCACACAAGGGGTTGCCAACATCGATCTCGGGGCGCGCTATCCAATCTATCAATATGTTTCGGCCAACGGTTTTGTCGACTCGACCTTTGGGGCCGGGATCGAAGTCGGAATTCCGACGAATTCGTCGGTTAGCAAGAATGCCGAGTTCGTTCCGAAAATCTTCAACGATTTGAAGCTCGGCGATCATTTCACGCTCCAATCCATCGTCGGCTATTCCACTTTGTCGGGTCCCGGCGAGGATGGTGGTTTACAGACGTTCGAATACGGTTTTGTCTTTGGTTATACGATTCAGCACGACGAACTGCCTGTGCCGGGGTTGCAGCAATTGATTCCGGTATTTGAATTATCCGGTGCGACGGACCTGAACCATGCGGATCACGGCCATAGCAATCTTCTCGCGGACGTTGGTTTTAGAGCAAACCTGAAAACGATCGGCCGCGTGCAACCGCGCCTCGGCGTTGCCTTCGTCTTCCCGATCGACAGAACAGCGCGTGACGACGTCCATTGGGGTGTGGTCACCAGTCTTGTCTTCGAGTATTAAAACGGTCAGATGAACAGCGACCAACGAGACGATACGACCGCGGGCATGAATCGACGCCAGTTCCTGATTCTTGCCGCCACTTGCGCCGCAATCACGAATCCAAAGAGCGCCCCTGCCGGTAGCGCGGAACACTTGATCGACGCGGGTCCGCTCACCAACTACGCCGCCGACGGGGTCTATGACGGTTTCCGCGACCTAGGGTTCTTTGTCATCCGCAAGGGCGAGAAACTGACCGCCCTTTCCTCTTATTGCACCCATCAGAAATGCAAGTTGAAAGCCGAGCACGACCATTCTTTCTACTGTCGATGCCATGGGTCGACGTTCGATCCGGGAGGCAAGGTCACCGAAGGCCCCGCGACCCGCAACTTGCCGACCATCCCGACAATCAGCGAAAAAGGGCATCTGCTCGTGAAAGTTCCGGCGACGTAAGCAAAGCGTCCCGCTTCCAGAGTAAGGCGTCCCGCCTTACCCTCTTCCGTCAGCAAACCATCCCGGTTTGACCGCAGCCGTAAGCGGCGTCTCGCCTTACCCCGCGGCCCAAATCGTTCTTGGAATGTCGCCGCGCAACGAGGAATTTTGTTGAAGAGGCTGCGCAAATGGCTTGGGTTCAAAAAATGAGCGACTCCGAGGAGCAGCCAACCGAGACTCCTTACAATCAGATCGCCGGTCGGAGTGTCGAACGTCTGGCGGCGATCAGCGACGGCATTTTTGCCGTGGCGATGACACTTCTGGTGCTCGATCTCCACACTCCGGCGCACGAATTCGTCCACAGCGAGCGAGATTTCTTGCACGCGCTTTTCACCCTGTTTCCCCAATTCATCACCTACCTGATGAGCTTTCTCACGCTTGCGATTTTCTGGAACGGCCAGCAAGCGCAACTGAACGTTTTCGCTCGGGCCAACCGCCATCTGACCTGGATTCATATGGGGTTTCTGTTTGCGGTTTCGGTCATGCCATTTTCAACAAAGCTCCTTGCCGACTTCATCGACTATCGGCCGGCGCTTTTGTGCTATTGGGGCAACGTCTTCCTGCTCGGATTCGTCCTTTATTGCAGTTGGCGGTATGCAAGCCGTGCGGGGTTGATAAAGGACAACACACCAGCCGCCCTCTCCAAGGCCATCGTCCGCCGGATCCTGGGTGCGCAGGCGCTTTATGCGGTTGGAGCTGCTCTCTGCGTGGTAAACACCTACGTGAGCATCGCCTTCATTGTTCTGGTGCAGCTGAACTTCGCCGGTGCGCCCCGCATCCGCTGGCTCTCAAGGATCTGAGGAGAGTTGGTCGGGGGAGTGGGGCAGGGCAGTTGTCAGTTGTCAGTGTCAGTTGTCAGAAAGAGGGAAGCAAAGCGGGACGCTTTGCCTACCGCTCCCCAATCGTCGTCGTCCTCGTCGTCCTCGGGCATGGACTATTGATGGTCAAAGCAGTTTGCGCGGAGAGAAGATGCGGGAACGGAGCGGACAGCGGTTGGCTCTGCTTGCTCGCGAGGAGATCGAGAACGAAGGACGACGACGAGGACGACGACGATCCCGGACGCGACGAGTGCCAGTCCGGACCGTCCCCGGTTCGCCCGGGGGTCGAAGAAGCAAAGCGGGGACGCTTTGCTTACCGCTCCCCAATCGTCGTCCTCGACTATTTCGGCGTATGGATTGGGCAGACGGCGTAGGCGAACCGTCCCCGATTCGCTTGGAGGTCGAAGAGCAAAGCGGGGACGCTTTGCCTACACAGCCGCCAAACGCCGTCCCCCCACTGACAACTGCTTTTCATTTTGCCATTTCTTCCGCGCTGAAATTGCTATTCATATATTTTGCGTAACACTCCGGGCAGTAGCCGTGGGTAAATCGGGCTTCGGAATGATTCTCGATGTAATTCTCGACGCGCTCCCAATTGTTCTTCCCGTCACGAATCTTTTTGCAACTGCAGCAGATCGGAAGGAGACCCTCAAGCTGGGTGACATGCTGGTGCAGGCCGAGAATGCGGTCGGCGACCTGAATGCGGGCTGTCAGTTGGTCCGCGTCGAAGGGCTTGGTCATGAAATCATCCGCACCGGCATCCATCGCTTCCAGATAATTGGTCTTCCCCTCGAGCGAGGTGAGCAGAACGAGGTAAGTGTAATTATCGCGCGGCAACGCGCGGATTTTGCGAAAGAGAGCCAGTCCGTCCATCTCAGGCATTAGCCAGTCTGAGATCAAAACGGGGAAGTATTCTTTTTGAAATGCAGCCCAGGCCTTGAGACCGTTTTCGACTGCGATTACTTCGTGACCGCGTTTCTTCAACGAGGCTTCCAGCACCATCCTGGAAATATTTTCATCTTCGGCGATCAAGATTTTCAACGAATCACGCTTTCTTGTTCAATTTCGGTTTTCACCCGGTCAAATTCACGTTGAAGCTGCGCAAGTGCTGCCGGTGCACCCTCCACACTGTGCGCGGTCCCAAGGCTCTCCAACTGCTTGCAGATATCTGCCATACCCTGCGCGCCGATCGTCAGGCTCGCTCCTTTTAACGCATGGGCTTCTCGGCCGAGATGTCCTGTATCACCGCCCGCAATCGCTTCTCGCAGCACGGCGAGGTGCGCAACCGCGTCGTGCGCGAACGTCTCGAGCAGTTGGGGAAAAAAGGAGGGCCCCATGTCTAAACCGAGGTCCTTTAGATCCTGCAACGTCTTTTTGCAGAGCGCAGTTTCGCTCTCGTGTTGCGCACTGCCGTTCCCGGAGGCGCTGTTGTCGTCGCGGATCAGAGTCGTTCTCGCGCGTGCTGACACTGCACGGGCGAGAGCGGCTACGAACTTTTCTAACACGATCGGTTTGCTGATGTAGTCGTCCATGCCGGCTGCGAGACATTTCTCGCTGGCGCCCTGCATCGCATGGGCGGTCAGCGCGATGATATAGGGCGGAAGACCGTTGTCCGGGCGTGCGCGGATACGCCGAGTCGTTTCGTAGCCGTCCATCTCCGGCATTTGGCAATCCATCAAAATGATATCGTAAGGAGTGTGATCCAGTGCCTCCAATACCGCGAGCCCGTTCGGTACGGCGTCCGCGGTGTAGCCGAGATGTTTCAACCGTCCCAAAACAACCAGTTGATTCACGGCATTGTCTTCCGCCACGAGGACCCGCATCTTTAGCGGGAGCGGGTGGTCAGGATTGAAAGTTTCACCCGACAAGTGCGCCGTAGCCGGGATCCCGAGCAGAGCGTTGACAAGGCAATGGAAGAGCGCAGAATGGCGCACCGGTTTGAAGCACCATTCCGCAAACCCCGCGATGCGCAATTGTTCCGGACAGATCTCTTTGCCGAATCCGGCGAGCAAAATGAGCCGGGCGCCGGCAATTTCCGGATCGGCCTTGATTTCCCTTGCGAGCGCAATGCCGTCCATGATCGGCATTTCCCGATCGATCACCGCCAGCCGGTAAGGGTCTCCTTCTCGCGCTGCTCTCCGGAGGCAATCGAGCGCGTCGGCGCCGCTGGTCGCTTCCCCGTTGCGCATTTTCCATGCATTGATCTGCTCCTGCAGGAATCGGCGGCTTGTCCTGTTATCATCGACGACAAGCACCCGCACGTTGACGAGCCGGTTATCGCCATCCGAGATCGACTGAAGCGCCGGCGATTTTAGCAACCGCAGCGAGAACCAGAAGGTCGAGCCTTTTCCCTGGGCGCTCTCAAGGCCGATCTTGCCATTCATTTTTTCGATTAACTGTTTGGAGATCGCAAGCCCCAGACCGGTACCGCCGAATTTACGCGTCGTCGACGTGTCGCCCTGACTGAAGGCCTGGAAAAGGTTCTTCTGGATCTCTGGCGCGATTCCTTTGCCGGTATCGCTGACTTCAAACCGGAGCTCACAGTCCCTCTCGTTTTCTGCCTTGCACGCGACCCGCACGATCACTTCACCGCTCTCGGTGAACTTGATCGCATTGCCGACCAGATTGGTGAGCACCTGCCGAATCCGCCCGGCGTCGCCCCGGACCCGTGTCGGGACACCGGTCTCGATGAAGCCGGCAAGCTCGATCCTTTTCACTTGGGCCTGTTCAGCCAGCGACTCGAGGGTCCCCTCGACCACACCGTGCAGTTGGAAGTCAAGCTCCTCGAATGTCATTTTGCCTGCTTCCACCTTCGAAAAATCGAGGATGTCATTGATCACCGTAAGCAGCGCGTCGCCGCTGGAGCGAATCGTCTCGGCAAGTTCGCGTTGCTCACTGGTGAGCGTGGTATCGAGCAGGAGGTCGGTCATCCCGATCACGCCGTTCATCGGCGTGCGGATTTCATGGCTCATGTTGGCGAGGAAATCGCTCTTTGCGTGGTTTGCCGATTCGGCGGCCATTTTGGCATAATTCAGTTCGACCTCGGCCCGCTTTTGCGCCGTGATTTCGGTGACCATTATGCCGACCAGCTTCGGCTTCGTCCCCTCTTCCAGGATGGGAAAGCAAGCAACTTGCCAGTCACGGAATTCGCCTGCATGGGACGCGGTCTCTCCGCCGAGTTCGAAATTGAGGATCGGCTTGCCGGTGGCGAACACCTCCAGAAAAACAGGTGTAAGAATCGGGGCCAAATGCGGCACGATTTCGCGAAGGGTTTTGCCTTCGGTTTCCTCGACCGGTAGCCCGTTCATTTCCGCCAGCCGCTGGTTCACCTTCAAATGCCGCAATTGAGGATCAAGAATCGCCATGCCGGCCGGGAAAACATTGAAATAGGCGTCCAATTGCTCTTCGCCTTCGCGCATTTTCTCTTGGGCCAGCTTGCGGTCGCTGATTTCCACGACCAACTGGGCAGTTCGTTCCTCCACGTGTTGTTCGAGTTCGTCGTTCGCACGGGCCAGCGACGCTTGGGCATGGGTGCGCTCCGAGACTTCCCTGTGCAGGGCTCCGAGATTCTCCTCCAGCGCACCGGCCATCTGGTTGAACGCCTGAGCCAGTGTACCGATTTCATCGTGTGTGGTGACAACCACTCGGGCATCGAAATGGCCGGCGGCAATGGTCTTTGCGCCCTTGGTCAATGTTAAGACAGGTTTAACAAGGTGACGCGCCAGCACCAGTCCGATGGCTGCCGCCCCGACGAGAGTCGCAAAGAGCATACCCAGCATCCGGTCAAACGTTTGCGTCGCCGGCTTCATGATGGCGTCGTAGGAAGCCAGCGTGATCAGTCGCCAGTCGCCTACTTTATTGGCGCCGTACGTCCGCAGGGTGGTGTAGCCGGCCATTAGCTTGTGTCCGCGCGAGTCCTTATAGACAAGGTAGCCGTTCGCCCGACTGTTCAACGGCGCTCGCAGCGCTCCAATTGTCACGTCGGGATGCGTCGCAAGCAGACGGGTATGCGGGTCGGTACTCATCAGCACCTGTCCCTCTTTATCGAGCAAACAAGGAAACTCATCGCCCGGGGCTCGCTGTTTCAGATCTTGCAGCAAATCAAGCAGTTGGTGCGTCACCACATTCGCAACCAGAACCCCTACACAGCGGCCAGCGCCATCCTGCACGGGCGCGAGCATCTGGATATTGAGAAGCCTGTTGCTCAGACGGCCTTCGACGGCGGCGTGACGCACCGGTTCGGAGACTTCGCTCAGGTCCGTGACATACACAGAACCGAGTGAGCTGTGGAGGGCCCGCGCAAACTTATCCCGGGTGTTATCGAAATGGGTGAACAGCGACTCCCCGACGCTCGGGTGATACGAGGAGGCAACGATCCCGCCCTGAGTGTCGACGAGCATGACCTGGTCGAAATCGGGAAATGAGTGGGTGAAACGGGACAGGAGTTCGTCGATAGCGTTGCGATCACCCGAACTCAGGTCCGGATCCGCCGCGATCGATTTCGTGTCGCTGATACAGTTGACCAGGAACTCGTCAATGCTCTTGCCCACCTGGATTACGCTGTCCTCTAACCGCGCGCCGATCTGCTCTTGGGCCTGCTCAACGAAAGTCTCGTGTGAGACCCAGATAATCACCCCAAGCGGGATCAAGGTGACCAGCAAAAAGGCCAGCAACAGTTTTTTGGTCAGGGACATGGCAATCCGACATTCATTTGTCATTTCAAGGCGCGTATAAACGACTCATCCAGAAACTGGCTGCTCTCCAATTTCTTAACCCATCCAGCCGGCGTCCCGAAATCCGGCAGACGCGAATCTCTTCAGGGCGACTTTCCAATTCGGTCAGATCCCAATTAATTATGGAAAGTATCACAAGCTATGATATTTTCAACCTTGCAGAACGCTCGGTGTTCCGGAATGGAGCTACCGCGTGCAGTGCCGAAATCCAATGGCGGAACCCGATTTAATCAACAGTGAAGACTCAATCATTGTCGTTCCGGACATTCTGTACGGAGACGATTCTTTGCGACGGACCAAAGTCCTGATTGTCGACGACGAATTGTCCAACGTGCATTTCCTTGAGCGCATCCTGCTTCGTGTGCGGATCGAGAACTTCAGGAGCACGACTGACTCCGCGACAGCCCTTTCTCTTTTTAAGCAGTTTCGGCCCGATTTGGTTTTGATTGACTGGCTTATCGCGGATGTGAACGGACGGACGGTCGTTGAGCAATTGCGCGCGATGATTCCAGCCGGCGGTTTTGTCCCGATTGTTGTGCTGATGGACGATTTGACGCCAGGGACGAGGCAGTTGGCCTTGGCCGCGGGCGCGAACGAACTCATCGCTGAACCAATTGACGCCTGTGAGGTTGTGCTGCGAATCGCCAATATGGTCCAGGTGCGTCTGGCGCATCTCCGGCTGTCGGACCAAAAGCAATCTCTTGAGGAAACGGTGCGTCAACGCACATTCGATCTGAAGCAAGCACTTTCGGAGCTTAGAGCGAGTGAACAGCTCCTCGCCCGGAACCAGCGCCTGTCCGCCGTCGGCACGATGGCAAGCGGGATCGCGCATGATTTTAATAATGCGCTGATGCTCATTATGGGTTCCGGAGAAATACTGCTCAGTGACGCCGAGCGCCGACGTCTGACGAAGGAAAATGCGATCCCGTTGCTCAACGATATACTCGCTGCGGCGCGCGATGCTTCCACGCTTGTTAACCAACTGCGCAAGTTCTCCAGATCGGGCGAGACCGAAGAAGTGCATCAGCCGCTCGACCTGAAAGCGGTGGTAGAACAGAGTGTCTCATTTACGAAGCCGAAATGGAATACGCAAGCGTCCGAAGCCGGAAGCCGGATCCGCGTGGTAATTGATTTCCAGGATATCCCGATCATCCTGGGCGACCCTGCGCGCCTGCGGGATGCGATCACCAATCTGATTTTCAACGCGGTCGATGCGATGCCAAACGGCGGCACCCTGACACTGCGAACGCGCGTGGAGGGCAGATATGTGCTGCTCGAAGTGAGCGACACCGGCACCGGCATGACGGAGGAGGTGCGTCGGAGCTGTTTTGAGCCGTTTTTCACCACCAAAGGCCAGAACGGCACTGGTCTCGGTCTGGCGATGGTGAATGGGATCGCCCAACATCATTTGGGAACGATCGATATTGCGACCAAACTAGGCGAAGGAACGACGTTTACCCTGCGTCTGCCGGTCAGTCCGACCGAACTGCGCCCACCGATCCGATCAGGAAAGAACACCGAATCCGAGCGTTCGGGAACTCTTCTTTAATCGTCGTCGACTTCCATGGATGCGGGAATCGCGCCGATTGCCAACGACGTTGAAAGATCGAGAACGAGAACGGACGAGGACGATACGCTACGCCGGATAGGCCAGCGCTGGTAAGTAAGGCGTCTCGCCTTACCCCTCTTCCGTCAGCAAACCGTCCCGGTTTGCCCGCAGCAGTAAGTAAGGCGTCTCGCCTTACCTCGCGGCCTGACTAAATAGTTCTCGAAATGTCCAAACGCTAGGGCAAGTATCCTGCTTTGCTTCCTAAAAACCGTTGGCCTCAAATTGCGCGTAGATCAGGAGGATTTGGACCGGGTTGTTGCCCAGCCGGGGGGGAAACGGGTCGGCGAAACGCGTTATCGATGAACCGCCCGCTCTTCTTCAACTGGCAACTGACACCGGCGACTGACAACTTCCCCTCAATTCTGCCCCAACGACCCCAAAACACTCGGGATTGGTCGATCGCGATCCAACTGCAGACGGTTGTTCTGCAGAGCGACGGAGAGTGTAAACGCGCACTTATCGATTAACTGCAGGACCCGGAGAAACTCCGCTCGCCGCTCAGGAATCGCCTGCCACAAACCTTTTTGTTCAAGGTTGCGCTGACAAGCCTTCGCCGCATCGATGTAGTAGGTCATTTTAGTCAACGTCAGTGGCCCGACTTCCTCGAATTTTTTTCGAGCTGCCGAAGATTTTTGCCGCTCGCCGGGGTCGGGCGCCAGCAACATGAATCGGTTGTACCACATGACCGCAGCGGTCAGAAACCGCTCCGGATCCAGGGTATTGGGCCGAAATTTGCGGAGCGCCTCATCTGTGATCTCAATGGCGCGTGTGCGCCGGCGCTGAAGTTCCTGCTCACCCCACTGGTGGAAAGCGCCACTTGGTTGCCCCGATACCTTTTTTTGGTCATCGCCGGCTGCCTTCACTACGACGCCGGTGTCCGGCTTTTGAGTTCCGCTGGCCGAGCCGACGTCCTCCGCTTCGTCGTCGTCATCCTTGAGTTGCGCTCCCGCCAGCGACGCAAACTCGGTTTGGGTCACCTCGTTGGTGAGGAAATAGAAATAAACGTCGTACGCCGTGTAGTTGCCGGGATCGAGTTCGAAGGCAAGGCGAAGATTTTTTTCAAGCTGTTCCAAGGCCTGTTTCACTTCATACGGACGAAGCGGATATTGGGCAACCGGTCGATACTTGAGTCTTCCCTCAAATCCCAAGGCGCTGTTACCGGCGTCGAGCCAGTTCGAAAGAGGATTGGTGCTGATCGGAGGCTTGCGTTCGAGCAGACCATGGTGGTAGGAAGCGTTCGCCTGTTCCGTTAACACCCGCGCTAACGTTCTGCCGAAACCGCTTTCCTTCAGGGCCAGCGGGTTCCACCGGGGCGCATTGGCCGGGATTAAGGCATCGACACGAATCTGCGACCAGCCGTAGAGGCACAAACCCAGCGCCAGCCCGATAAGGATGAATGGTTTCATTTTACTTCGTGCGATATCTCCACAACCGGAGCGCCAATGTGCCGCCGAGCAACAGAACACCGCAAAGATAGACCGACACGTTCAGGAACGGTGTCAGCGGGAGTGCACCCCAGGAAAAAGTGAGACGGGACGTGAAATCCGCGAAATGGAGATGCGGTCCGAGCGTCCAGAGTAAATCCGCTGCCACGGCGGCGCCTCGATTGCTGCCGGATCGAGCGAGGTCGACAATTTCGATGCCGTACATCCCGTATAAATTGAGCAAGAAGCCACAGGCAAAAGCGGGCGACGCATTGAGGTAATTGGTCAACGCCAGAATGACCGCCGAGATGATCGCTTGCGCCAGAACCGCAAAGAAAGCGGCCTGAAGATTGACGAAGATCCAGTCACCCAGAGGGGCATCCACCTGTTTTCCGGTGAAAATGCTGAGACAAGCTGCCGAGAAGAACAGCACAGCGTTCAGAAGATTGGGAATGGCGAACAGCGCGCAAAAATACTCTAAGTCGGAGACTCCCAGGCTCTTCCAGAACTCGCGCAAATGGTTCTGCCGCTGAATCGAGCCAAGCCGCGCCGCAACGAAGCCGACCCAGAAGATTGAGCACGCCCATGCGCACAGCCAGATCGCCTGTGTCCGTGTGGAAAACACCAGAGTCGGATCGTCGTCGGTCGGTGCGAGGTATTGTCCCAGGAGTGCACAAAGAAGAAGGAGAAACACCGGATAAACCCAATCCTTGTCGCGGATCACCTGTTTCAGATGTATGAGAAAGATTGCTCTCATACCGGAGTGAGCTTGGGCCTTTGCAGGAGCGCTCTGATCTCGGGCCACGAGGTCGCGGGAGGCACCGACCAGATCTTGCCCTTGGAGACGAGGAGGATTTGGGAGGGCGCCATCGGGATCTCCGAAGGATGCATACTGACGAGCAGATGGCGCTCGCGATTTGTGTTTCCGAGCCACCGGTCGACCAGATAATCTCTCGCCTGGAAATCGAGTCCGGCGAACGGTTCATCGATCCCAAGAAAATTGACTTTTCGCGCGCGCGAAATGATTTCGGCAAAGATCACACGCGCTTTCTGACGATTACCTTTCGAGAGGAGGCTGTACTTCTTGTTTTCGATCTCCAGCCCGACCAGCATTTCGGTCCCCAATGCCCGATATTTCCCTCTTGAATCGAGGCATTGAATAATCTCGCCCGGGGTAAGGTTCCCCGGGAAATCGACATCATCGGACAAATAGAGCACGCGGGTCCGGGGCACACTCCCGCTCAGAGGCGGTAGCAACCCGGCCAGGGTCTTCATCAAAGTCGTTTTCCCCTGACCATTCAGCCCAAGCAGAAGAGTGATTTGACCAGGCTCAAAAAGGATTTGCTCAGTCACGGTCGCAACCGGCCGCCTCTTGTATCCGATCGAGAGACCCTGCTCAACATTCCAAGTCATCGGGAGAATCTGTTTTCGTGTATAAGAATAGGGAACCTCATTGCAATGTTTATCAAAGTTACAATAATTCAAATAATATTGCCGAGTATGGGAACGCTCCCCGGTCCGGGGAAACGTATCGACGGGTCCCGGGTGTCGGTTCGGTGCATGGGTGTTCGCCGACAGGCTCCCTCGATTGACCCTGGCACTGTCACTGACTGAAAGGCTGCCCGATCAGGGAATCAGGGCTACCCGGTAGCCATTCAGGATTGTCTTGGCGCCGGGAGTGTCTAACAGCGAGCTTTCGTTAACGAGCTCGAAATCCTCGTCGAAGACTGCGGAACCAAAAAGAGCATAGCTGGTCTTTTTCGGATTGGGACGGGAATGGTAGGCCAAGCCTCGAGGGTTTTGAGGATGGCGCATAAAAGCGGCTGCCCACCTTTGGGTCACCGCATAATCAAGCGACGTGCAAAGGTTCGCGTCAGAACCAGCCAGGGAAAGGCCTTTGCCGGTCAGATCCACGCACCGGTAAGGAGTTTTAAGTGCGAAGACAAACACATTAAACCGGGCGAGCACGGAGGTTTGCAAAATCCGAAGATCGAGCCAGCGGCTTCCGAAGACCTCCAGAATTGCCGTTTCAAGATCTGCGCCCAAATAAAACACACCCAGAGGCGCTTCGGGAGAATCGAATCGGCTCCGGCCTGCGCGCGACCAATGAATAGGACCAGGGTATTTCGGATTGGCGATGCGCGTGAGCAGTGCCGGGGTCCGGCGGAGCGAAAGTCTCGTGGCGCCGAGATGCGGAGGCGGCTCACGTAGCACCATGGATTTGGTAACGAGAGGCGTCGAAAACTAATTCTTCGACCTTGCCGTCTCGCAAAAGATCAAGAGGTCGTTTGCTTCCCAAGCTGTAGGAGGCGCTTAAAAAATAGACCATCGCTCCATAACCTGAGTCGGTGTCAAGCTTGGCCAGAACATCAGCCACACCGGATAAGACTCCGCGCTCATTAAATTGCCAGCACGGATAGCGCCATGTGCCAGGTGTCGCCCGGTAAGCGAGAAGTTTGCGAGTTTCCCGTCGATAAATCACCGCCTGACGATTGCTCAGTCCGAGCAAGTCAGCGACCTGGTCGCTGGAAAGCGATCCACCTTCGGCGTTCTCCAAGCGTTTACGAGCCACCACTCCCCGCGCTAACATTTGAGCCATGGCTTGCTCGTCCTCGCTGGAGTTATCGAGCTCGACGCTTTCCAGAAATTTCAGCAAAAATTCTTCGGTCGGGACATCAGCCGGCTTATTGGCTTGGAACGCCTTTTTGACTTCAAGCAAAGCCAGCTCAGTTGTGCTCACAGCAAAAATGTAGGGTAAAATTGTAAACTTACAAGGACCAAGCCCAGGGTTTGTATCTGTTGAGCGCCGTGTAGCGCCAATCGTCCTCGTCGTCGTCGTCGTCCCCGTTCTCGATCTTTCAACGTCGTTGGCAATCGGCGCGATTTCCGCATCCACAGAAGTCGAGGACGAGAACGACGACGATTCAGGAGGAACCAATACCGTGCTAAACACATACCAGGGTTTACCCCATAGGCGTTAAAATAAGTGGCAGGTCGACGCGGGAAGGCCCGGCGCGGTAGGGCGAAGCTCCGGGGCGCCGTGAAAGGGCGCCTATATCCAGTGGGAGGAAGATATCCCGC
>Ga0302326_10014281_pt1 | contig 16797 bp, 16 predicted proteins | sample Palsa_T0_3_FD_202264 | JGI IMG/M metagenome (GOLD analysis project Ga0302326, IMG submission 202264) | Peat permafrost microbial communities from Stordalen Mire near Abisko, Sweden - Palsa_T0_3 | ecosystem: Environmental > Terrestrial > Soil > Palsa > Peat permafrost | place: Sweden: Abisko...
CGGGCAGGTGGGACAAGTTGCGGCCAAACGATTCGAGCACGCGCCAGGATTGGTCTTTGTGGCGGAAGCGGCACTCCAGCGATGCCGATGCATTGGACCGGGTAAGAGCCGCGCGCGTGGCCGCGAGGTCGTCCGGATGAATGAACGAAAATGCGTTCCGGCCCACCAGATCCTCCAGCGGGTGGCCGAGAATCCGCTGGTGTGAGGGGCTGGCGTAGCGAATGGTGCCATCCAGGTTCAAGATGCTCACCAGGTCGAGTGAATTCTCGATCAAGGAGCGGTAGTGTTCCTCGCGGCGCTCCAGCGCTTCCACGCCGCGCGCCCGCTCGGTGGCGTAACGGATGGAGCGGACCAGCAGGTCGCCGTCCACGCGGCCTTTCACCAGGTAGTCCTGCGCCCCCGCGCGCAGCGCTTTCATGGCTAGCGCTTCATCATCCAGGCCCGTGAGAACTACGATGGGAACGTTGGGAGCGTGGGCGTGGGCGCGCGTCAGAGTGGGCAGGCCCTGCTCGTCGGGAAGCGACAGATCGAGCAGTACCAGGTCGAAATTCCCATGGCTCAGGCGGTCTAGCGCCGTGGACAAACGCGTAACGTGTTCCAGCTTCAGGCGGCCCGCGCCGGTATCGCGAATCAATTCCAAAAAAAGCCGGCCGTCGTCTGGATTATCCTCGACCAGCAGAACGTGAATGCCTTCGAGGTTCATAAATGCACAACAGATTTTACCACCGCGCGGGTGGCAGACTCGGGTAGTATCTGAAAAGGTATTGTCTGAAAAGTGCGTAGTAGACGTCACGCTCCCTTGCGGTCGCGGTTCGGTAACGATGCTTGGTTGTGACTGCGGCTCACTGAAGACGCTGAATGAAAAACGGTTGGCAGGCGAAAGCGCCTGCCCCACTTGCGCCCCAACGTGTCGTAAACGGAGTGAGCATGGGCCTGCGGCCCACCAAAAGTAATGAAGACGCTTGAAAAACCAAATCACCGGTCGCTTACGCTCGCGCTCGGTATGAGGTTCCCCCTTGCCAAGCCGCGACCGTGAGGGAGTCGGTACCGTTGTTTTTCAATCACCGACCAACGTCTTCAAGGGAGCACCAGTGCCTACTACCCACACTCGAAAGCACGTGGGGCGGCGTCTATTGCTGTTGTTGTTCGGCGGCTTCGCGATCGGCTTGGGAATGGTCCTCGTGCAGAACTTCCGACCAGTCTTCGGATTCCATTTCGGTCTCAGGCGGCGGCGGTTTGTCGGAGGGGGCCACTCGAACCGCGACGGTCAATTCGCTGGAAGCTTCGCCTTTGAAAACGCCGCGGGTGGGCGGGACATCGGCATAATCGCGCCCCACTCCGGTACGGACATGGTTCTCACCGGCGAGGATGTTATTGGTGGGATCGAATCCCGCCCAGCCTATTCCGGGCAAATACGCTTCCACCCAGGCGTGCGTGGCGCCTTCGGTGGAGCGCACCTGATCGCCGGCCTTGTGAAACAGGTAGCCGCTGACATAACGGCAGGGGATTCCCATGCGGCGCACCAGCGCGAGCATAATGTGCGAATAATCCTGACACACGCCCTGACGGTTGAGCAGCGCATCGTCGATAGGCGAATCCACGCGCGTACTTTTCGGCACATAGGAGATCGCTCCAAAGACGGCGGAGTTTGCTTCGACTACCAGCTCCAACGGATCACGCAGCCGGGCATCGGAAGCGGCCGGCACTCCCAGTTCCGCCGCGAAGGCTTCCATCGATTCGGTCCATTGGGCGAATTGGCTGGGCGTCAGCATCTCCCAAAAATCGCCACTGCCGAGCTGCGCATCCAAGTGGCTCCAGGCGTCGTCTTCCAGGCGAGGGGGCAGGCTGGGAGGAGGCGCCACATCAACGGTGGCTTCCGCCACGATCATCAAATGCCGGTGCGCGCTCGGGACGTCGAAATGATGCACCAGATTGCCCAGATAATCCCGGTATTGCTGCACGCGCGTGCGCGGCGTTACCGTCACCTGAAAACTCAGGCAGCGCTGCAATCCCTCCGAGCGCGGCTGCATGCGCAGCTCCATGGTGCTTTCGCTCACGGGCGTGGAATAACGGAAGCGGGTGAGATGGCGGATGGAATAGAACATGGGATGTCAGCTTTCGAGCGCAGCCTCGATGGGATAGGTGATGTAGACCTGATAAATCCCGGCGTTAATATCGCCGCACAGCCGCCGGATGTTCAGCGAGAATTCGTGCAGGTTGCTCATGATTTCCTCAAGCGGGGTGTAGCTGAGGGCCGCGGTGAGCCGCCCGGCCATTTTGTCCAGACGATCGGGTTTGCGGGCAGTGGCTTCGTGTACGGCGCCCAGCGACCTGCGCAAGTGGTCCACGGCGAATCGAACCGAATGCGGGAACTCGGCGTTCAGCAACAGAAATTCGGCCACCCGTTCCGGGCGCAAGTCGGCGGTATAGACGCGGCAGTAGGCTTCAAAGGCCGTGCAACTGCGCAGCAGGCCGATCCATTCCATGTGCTCGGAGGCATTCATGGCCTCAGCCATGGGGCGGAAGAATTCCGCGAAGTGCAGGTCGACGAGACGGGCGGTGGACTGCACACGCTCCATGAAGCGGCCCATCTGGATGAACTGCCAACCCTCGCCATGCGACATGGTGGAGTCCGTGATGCCTTGAAACAGATGCGCGCTCTGAGTCACGGTCAGCAGCAGATCGTGCGGTTGGGCCCCCAAAATTCGGGCATGCTCATGCGTCTGGACTCGTGATAGAGCCGGTTCAACTGCTCCCACATCTCGGAGCTGATCTGCTCGCGGACCTGGCGGGCGTTTTCGCGCGCCTCGGCGATGGAACTCACGATTTGATCCAGGGCGAAGGTCTGGGCGGCGGCAAAGGCATCGCCCTCCACGGACTCGGTGCAGCCCAGGGCGGCCAGCACGCGCCACCAGCGGCGGTCTTGGGAAGCCGGTTCGTGCTCCAGCATGAGATTCAAATGAACGCCCTCGATGCGCGCGGCGTGTTCGGCGCGCTCGAGATAGCGGCTCATCCAATAGAGGTTGTCTGCAACGCGCGACAGCATCAGGCCAGTCCAAATTCGATCAATGCAACACCCATGTATCTTTACTGCCTCCGCCCTGGGAGGAGTTCACCACCAGCGAGCCTTTTTTCAAAGCGACGCGCGTCAGTCCGCCGGGCACAATCCGCACCTGGTCGCCATAAAGAATGTAGGGACGCAGATCCACGTGGCGCGGTTCCACCTTGCCGTCCAGAAAACAGGGCGCGCGGGAGAGCGCGAGCGTGGGTTGCGCGATATAGTTCCGGGGATCGGCAAGGATGCGCCCGCGGAAGTCTTCGCGCTCTTCGGCGGTGCTGTAAGGACCAATGAGCATGCCATATCCGCCGGATTCGCCCACCGCTTTCACCACGTATTGATCCAGGCGGCTGAGGACATGCTGACGCTGCACCGGATCGCTGCAAACGAAGGTTTGGACGTTATTCAAAATGGGCTCTTCGCCGAGAAAATAACGGATGATAGCAGGAACAAACGCATACAACGCCTTGTCGTCGGCCACGCCGGTGCCCAGTGCGTTAGCCAATGACACATTGCCGGAGCGGTAGGCATTGAAGAGGCTGGCTACGCCGAGCGAAGAATCCGGACGGAACGCGAGAGGGTCGATAAAGTCGTCGTCCACGCGGCGGTAAATCACATCCACGCGGCGTAGGCCGGCGGTGGTTCGCATGTAGACGATGTTGTCGTGAACAGCCAGGTCGCGGCCTTCCACCAGCTCGATGCCCATTTGCCGCGCCAGAAACGCGTGCTCGAAGTAAGCCGAGTTGAAGACACCGGGTGTCAGAAGCACGATGTTCGGCTCCGGACGGTCCTCGGGCGCCAGCGCGCGCAAGGTGGAAAGCAGAGTCTCGCTGTAATGATCGATGGAGCGCACGCCGGCCATGCGGAACAGCTCGGGGAAGACGCGCTTCATTACGGTGCGCGAGGTAAGCATGTAGGAGACGCCGCTGGGAACGCGCAGGTTGTCTTCGAGTACCGCAAAAGATCCGTCGGGCAGACGAACCAGGTCCGAGCCCACTACGGTGATGTAGATATTTTTCGGTACCGTGAATTCCCGCATCTGCCGGCGGAAGTGGCGGCACGAATAGACGATCTCACCGGGCACCACGCCGGCCTTGACAGATTGGCCTTCATGATAGATATCGCGGAGGAAAAGATTCAGCGCGGTGATGCGCTGGATGAGGCCGCGTTCGATGATCTCCCACTCGGCGCTGGTGATGATGCGCGGCAGAAGATCGTTGGGAAAGATGCGTTCGGTGCCCTCTTCGCGCCCGTACACGGTAAAAGTGATGCCTTGATGCAGGAAGGAGATGTCGGCGGCTTGCTTTCTGCGCCGCATCTCTTCCACCGGCAGACTGAGCAGCATGTCATAGAGCGCACGATAATGGGGGCGAGGTACACCCTCGGCCTCGAACATTTCGTCATACGAGCCGTTGAGCCAGTAGTTCTGAAAACGCGTCTTCAGCAGCGGCGGGATTTCGAATCCGGGGGTTCCCATAAGTATCCGCTTCTTCGACTTGGAAGGTTTTCAAATTCTAACACGGCGGTTGGTGAGCCGGATTTGCGGTTGGGCGGATTTGTTTGCCCGCGCTGACGATCACCTGCACGGATGCCGACTAACCGTCAAACTGGATCGCAGTTCGAATATCGCGGCTCGGAGGTTCAACTTACATCTCGTGGTGAAGACGACTGGTCATTTGAAACAAGACACAGCGTTGCGGGCTCGTGAGACAATTCCAAGGGTGGCGGTTTTAAGGCTAATCATTGTTCTGGCCGTTCTGAGCCATGGCCCGGGACCTGCCGTGACTGCATTGAAAGCGCAGTCGGCAGGGCTGCCGCAAGGGGCGCGGAACATCCTTACCTATTCGACCTACCTGGGAGGTAGCAGCAACGATACCGTCCATGCGATTGCAGTGGATTCGCAGGGCAATGTCTATTTGGCGGGCGAAACTGTGTCGCCCGATTTCCCGGTTACGGCGGGCGCGTTCCAGCGGCAGCATGCCGGCGTACCCGGAAATGATTGTTCGTTCGAAACCGGCTGCTACATGCCGGATGCTTTTATTACGAAGCTGGACCAATCGGGCAAGATCGTATACTCCACGTACCTGGGCGGAAGCAGCGGCGATATCGCATATGGGATCGCGGTGGACGCGAGCGGCAACGCATACGTTTCCGGGACAACTTCGTCGCCGAATTTTCCGGTTACCGCAGGCGCCTTTCAAACCAGTCCGCGTAGTAACTCGACGCACGCGTTTGTGGTAAAGCTGAATCCGTCGGGATCGGCGCTGGTTTACGCGACGCTGGTTAGCGGCTCCGGGTACGAGTACAGCGTTGCCGGAATTCGAATTGATGCGGCGGGCGACGCTTACGTCGCAGGGACGACGACGTCGCTGGATTTTCCCGTTACTCCCGGCGCGTTACAAACCACTGCGGCTAAAGCATCGGACCCGTCCAATACGTTCACGCATGGGTTCGTTTTCAAGCTGAATGCAGCCGGTTCAGCCTTGATTTACTCCACTTACTTGAGCGGCTCGCAGGGGGCATTCCAGGATTCCATGACGCTGACCCCGGCTGGAGAGGTTGTGGTGACGGGGAGCACGTCGTCAACAGATTTTCCGATCACGAAAGGTGCGTATCAAATTACTATTCCCCCAAGTACCTTTTCCAGCGGCGCAGCCACTTCTCGCTTCATTTCGCACTTAAGCGCAGATGGAAGCGCTCTGGTTTACTCAACGTTTCTTGGAAGCTTCCCGAACGGTAGCGCAGGGATTGAGGTGGACGACCAGGGTGCGGCTTACATTACTGGCGCTACATTCGGGAGCTTCCCGGCGACGCCGGGGGCATTTACCGGTCCCACTGAGCCGTCCCAGGATCCGGTAACGGTTTATGTAGCGAAGTTGAGTCCGGATGGAAGTCAACTGGTCTATGCAGTACCATTGACTGTCGGCGAGACGACCGCACCAAGCGCCATCACTGTCGACGGGCATGGAGATTTGTGGCTCACCGGCCAGACTAACGACTCGAACTTCCCGATTACCGGCGACGCTTACCAGTCCGGCTATGCCGCAGCCGCATGTTTCAGAGCCCTGGTCGGTCCGTTCGCCGGAAGCGGAGATATCGTGAACTGCGGCGATGCTTACCTGGCGGCGCTTGACTCTTCCGGATCGAAGCTCCTTTATTCCACATATTTCGGCTCCAATGGCAGCGATGGTGGAACGGCGCTGGCCTTGGCGCCGGACGGATCGGTTTATGTGACGGGAACAACGGATTCCGCCCTTCTGCCGGCGACAGCGTCCGCGCTGCAGACGCATCGCACTTTCGGCTCCGACTGTACATATGAAGGCTCCCCTTCAGCATTCGGCGCGAACATCTGCACGGACGTCTTTGTGTCGCGCTTTAATCCGTCGGCGCCCGCGCTGGTTTTGCCGTTTGAGATCGTCAATAGCGCAAGTTATTTGCCGGGAGCGATGGCGCCCGGAGAATTCGTGACACTGTTTGGATCGGGCATAGGGCCGTCTCAGAGTTTGGAATATCAGCTTGACGGGAGTGGCCGCGTCGGCACGACGCTAGGGGGGATTCGGGTGCTTTTCAATGCGACTGCCGCGCCTCTGCTGTATGTTGGCCCGAACCAGATCAACGCGGTGGCCCCGTATGATACCGCGTCGAAACAACAGGTGCAGGTGACTATCGAGAAGAACGGTGTCAGCGGACCGGCCCAGAACATCGAGTTGGCCAACGTCAGTCCAACGTTTACGGTAGTGGCGCCGGGAGTATTCACCATGACGGCTTCCGGGATCGGACAAGCGGCGGCGTTCAACAACCACGAGGGGACCGCGAATGGTCCCGCGCATCCGGCATCGGCCGGATCAGTGGTCGGCATCTATGTGACCGGGTTGGGCGTGACGGATACGCCGGTTCCGGATGGGAGCATCACCGGACCTTCGCTTCTGCCTAAGAACATCGGCACGGTGGAGGTGTTCGTGGGTGGAATGAAGACGCAAGTGCTGTATGCCGGAGCCGCGCCTTTTTTACCGGCCGGAGTTTCGCAGGTCAACTTTGTCATTCCAACCGGTGTTCCTTCAGGAAATCAGCCAGTGTTTGTTTCGGCAGGGCATGTTGAAGGAAGCCAGTCCGGAGTGTGGATCGCGGTGAGATGAGGCGGCCTGCCGCGTTACGAATTTTACCAGCGCAATCTGCCAAAGCTCTTTCAATCGGGCGCCGGACCTGAAGCACACGGATCAGTGTGGCCAATATTGATTGAATTCCGCGCACCTAGCGGCGGGTGCTCTTGTGCGCGTGATCCGGCGGATGCAACCTAAGACCTCAGAAGGTCCCGAGAACCTTGCTGATGCGGCTGAGGCAAAGCTTAATACATCATGAGCATCAGAACCACTGTTTCTCTGGATGACGATGTGGTGGCGCGCGTTAAACGGGAGAGCCTGTCCAGGGGAGCTTCGTTCCGGGATACCCTCAATGATCTGCTGCGAGCGGCACTGTTGGGTATCGACTGCACGCCGCGCCGTCGTGCGCTCGCCATTCGACCCACCCACATGGGGCACAAACCAGGGCTCAACTATGACAGCATCGAGTCGCTCCTGGAGTATGGCGAGGGCGAGCGCCACAGATGACCATCCTCGACGCCAACTTGCTCCTGTACGCCTATAACGCCGATGCGCCGCAGCAGAAGGCCTCTGCACAGTAGCTTCAGCAACTGCTCAAGAGCGGCGGAATAATCGGCCTGCCTTGGGTAACGCTGAGGGCATTTATTCGCATCAGCACCAATTCCAGAATCTGGGCGAATCCGAAATCTGCCAAGGAAGCATTTGCAATCGTTGGCGAATGGCTGAGGCAACCCGGCGTCGTTCCATTGCATCCTGGACCACTTCATGCCGGGATTCTGGAAAAACTCGTCAGTGACCACGGAGCAACCCGTCCGTTGGTAACGGAAGCTGTCCTTGCCGCACTCGCGATGGAACATGGAGCCCTGCTGGCATCCACCGATCAGGACTTCCGCCGCTTCCCGGAGCTCCGGTGGTTGAATCCACTCGGGACTTGGCAGTGCGCGCTGGCTTGTCGCTGCGGCACCTGTCACTTGGTCGTAAACCGCGCGTTGATGGCGGGGGGTGTCGCCGAATGACGGCACAGAATATCGGACCGGTTCCGTGAGCGTGCGAAACCGGCCATCCTGTGAAAGAATGTTGTCATGAAGCGACAGTTCGCAGCCACCGTCTGGCGTGAGGGGAAATGGTATGTTTCTCAGTGCCTCGAAGTAGACGTGGCCAGCCAAGGTGAGAGCGAAGAAGAGGCGCTAGCCAACTTGAAGGAAGCGCTGGAACTTCACTTCGAGCCGCCGCAAGCGACGCGACCCTCAAAGGTCCGCACCATCGAGGTTGAGGTTGGGGCGGCTTAAGCCTCTGCCGTTCCGCGAGGTCAAGCGTCGGCTTGAGGCGGCGGGATTCGTCGAGGCTACGCAGAAAGGAAGCCACGTCAAATTTGTGCGGCGACGTGGGGAGACTGTTGACACCGCGATCGTGCCAAAGAAGTCTGAGGTCCCGGTTGGCACGCTCCGCAGCATTCTGAGCCAGGCCCATATCGAGTCTGACGAATGGGACTCGCTTGGGTGACCGCAATTTGCACGTGGCCAGCCGTCTGATGTACCATAAAGCTTTGCGGCTCCAGCTTGCCTGATTAGCCCACAACTCTAGCTCAACGAAGGATAGTTATGTACGCAGTGATTGAAACGGGTGGAAAACAGTACCGCGTCGCACCGGGCGACGTGATTGAAGTGGAGACCGTGGCGGGCGACATTGGCGCCGAGATCGAACTCGGACGCGTGCTCGCGGTGATGAACGATTCGAACGAACTGGTTACCGGTTCCGCGCTCAGTGACGCCCGCGTGAAGTGCACTATTGCAGGACAGGGCCGCGGCAACAAAGTGATTGTGTTCAAGTTCAAGCGCAAGAAACAGTACAAGCGCACCATCGGCCACCGGCAGAACTACACGCAGGTGAAGGTGAGCGAGATTCTGGCATAGGTGCAATATGGCGCATAAAAAAGGTCTGGGAAGTTCAAAGAACGGGCGCGATTCCAACGCGCAGCGGCTGGGCGTGAAGGCCTTCGGCGGCGAACTGGTGACGGGCGGCTCCATCCTGGTGCGGCAGCGGGGCACGCGCTTCAAGCCCGGTGAAAACGTGGGCCGGGGCAAGGACGACACGCTGTTTGCGAAGGTGCAAGGCATCGTGGTTTTCCGCGATCGCGGACGCAACGGGAAGTTCATCAGCGTCAAAGCCGGGGAATAGTTTCTCGTTTCTGGTTTCTCGTTTCTGGTTGGTTGGGCTACTACCTACCTCCCACAACCCACCACACTGTTTATCCCAGCATGTTCATTGATGAAGTTAGAATCCGCGTAAAGGCCGGGGATGGCGGCAACGGCTGCCTGGCGTTCCGCCGCGAGAAGTATGTACCGCGCGGGGGTCCGAGCGGCGGCGATGGCGGGCGCGGCGGCGACATCACCATGGTGGCCAGCACGCACTACAACACGCTGCTGCACTTCCGTTTCAATCCCGAACACACCGCGCAGCGCGGACGGCATGGCGAGGGCAGCAACCGTACCGGCCGCGAGGGCAAATCCATTGAGCTTTCCGTGCCGGTGGGAACCATCCTCTACGACGCCGAATCGGGCGAGCTGCTGCACGATTTCACTCGCGCCGGCGACCAATTTCTGGTGGCGAAAGGCGGGCGCGGCGGACGCGGCAACCAGCACTTTGCAACTCCCACGCATCAGGCGCCCACCGAGCATGAGCCGGGGCATCCGGGCGAAGCCAAGCACCTGCGCCTGGAGCTGAAGCTGCTGGCCGACGTTGGATTGGTGGGATTCCCGAATGCCGGAAAGTCCACTTTGATTTCTCGCATTTCGGCTGCGCGTCCCAAGATCGCCGATTACCCCTTCACCACCATCGAGCCGAACCTGGGAGTGGTGAGCGTGGATGACAGTACTTTCGTGGTGGCCGATATTCCGGGGCTGATCGAAGGCGCGCACCTGGGTCACGGTCTGGGTGTTCAGTTCCTAAAGCACATCGAGCGCACGCGGCTGCTGGTGCATCTGGTGGATGTTTCCGAGAATTCGGGGCGCGAGCCAGCCGAGGACTTCCGAGTGGTGATGGAGGAACTCGCCGGGTTCAACGAAGATCTGCCGAAGAAGCCGATGTTTGTGGTGGCGTCCAAAGTGGACATCGCGCAGGATCCGCGGCGGGTTGAGAGCCTGCGGGCGCTTGCGGCCAGCGAACAATTGCCTTTTTTTGAGATATCCAGCGTAACGGGCCTGGGAATTGAGGCGCTGAAGCGCGCTATGGCTCAAGCGATCCTAAAACCTGCCGAAGAGGTGGCATCCTAGTTGTAGTGTTCGCCCGCCACTACATTCCCCGCCCGCCTCTTTCCAACTTCGTGGAGCTTCTTTGGCTTTACGAAGGCTACACCCAGCCGCACGACAAAGAGCGTCTGCTTCCAAACGGCGCAATGGAACTGGTGGTGAACCTGAAAGACGATGCGGCGCGAATTTACGATCGGCGCGATTCGAGCAAGTTTCAATCCACTCGGGGAGCCTTACTGGTAGGAGTGCAGTCCGAGTTTTTCGTAATCGATACGGCGCAGCAACAATCCGTAATCGGGGCGCATTTCAAGCCGGGGGGCGCGTTCCCGTTTTTCAATTTACCCGCGGGCGAGTTTCACAATCAGCACTTGTCGCTGGATCTGGTGTGGGGAACCGCTGCTGGGGAGATGGGCGATCGATTACTCGAAGCTCCCACGCCCGCGAGTAAGTTTCAGGTCCTGGAAGAAAGTCTGATGGCGCATGCCAGGAAACCACTGGTACGCCATCCGGCGGTCAATTTTGCGCTACAGGAATTTGGAGACTCGCGCCGCCGCACTCCATCCATCGCCGAAGTCACCGGCCGGATCGGTCTCAGCTCCCGCCGCTTTATCGATGTTTTCAATGATCAGGTTGGCCTGACGCCGAAACTGTTCTGCCGCGTCCAACGCTTCCAGAACGTTCTGCACCGCATCGGACTGGGCCGCGACGTGGATTGGACCGCGGTGGCGTTGTCCTGCGGCTATTTCGATCAGGCCCATTTCATCCACGATTTCAAGGCATTTTCAGGCCTAAGCCCGACCGCGTATGCCGCGCATCAAACCGAGCATCTGAATCACGTTCCGATCCTGGATTAGGAATCACTCGTATCGGAGGGCCACCATCGGATCCACTTTTGTGGCCCGGCGAGCGGGAACATAACTCGCGGCGAGCGCCACCGACAATAGAACGAGCGGTACAGCCACGAACGCCACCGGGTCATGCGAGCTCAGCCCGAAAAGCATACTGCTCAGAATTTGCGACACCGCGGCGCAGGCGGCGATCCCGATCAGAGCGCCGATCGCCACTGGACGCATCGCTTGACGCAGAATAAGGCTCTTGACTTCGCGCGCATCCGCGCCCAGCGTCATGCGAATGCCGATCTCCCGCACACGGCGGCTGACCGCGTAAGAGACCACGCCGTATACACCGATACATGCAAGTAACATGCCCAACGCGCCTAACGATCCGGCGAGAATCGCGACAATACGAGAGGGAGCGCGCCAGACTTCGAGATTGTCCTCGAGCCTGGCTACATCCACCACCAGGCCGGGGTCGAGCGAATGAATGGCCGCGCGAATGCCCGCGGCCGTAGAGTCGAATCCCGAGGCGCCGTGGACTAACAATTGCATACGGATCTGAACTTTCGGGCCCGCCGGCAGGTATAAATAGGTTTCGCCGGATTTGGCGAGATGCGAAACCTGCGCGTCCTTCACTACTCCGATCACCTGCAGGGCAGTCTTGTCATCCATGCGGACGACTTTGCCGATCGGATCCTGATGCGGCCAGAACCGCCGAGCGGTGGACTCGGTGACGATTGTGACGGCCGCGCCGGTGCGCACCTCGGTCCCCGTGAAGTTGCGCCCGCGTACAATGGGAACGCCCAGAAGCGAGAAGAACTCCGGCGATACTTCGTTCAATTCCACCTGATAGGTTGCCGGCTGGGGGGGAACCGAGAACACCGTCCCACGATGACTATCGCTGAGCGGGGTGGTGCCAGCTTCGGCCACGGCATCCACTCCCGGCAGCGATGACAACCGATCGATGGCCTGCTGCTGGAAGAGGCCCGCGCGCGTATCGTCGTACCCCTGGCCGCGGAGATCGAAGGAAACGGTAGCGACGTTCTTCATCTCGAAACCCGGATCGATGGTCTGCGCCTGGTACAGTCCGCGCAGCAACAATCCCGCCGCTATCAGGAGCACCATGGAAACGGCGACCTGGGTCCCAACCAGCGCGTGGCGAAGGAAGCCATCGGAGCTCTTGCCGCCGATTCCCGATTGTTTGAGCGCGGTATTCACGTCGGGCTTCGACGCTTGGAGTGCCGGAACCAGTCCGAAGACAACTCCGGTGACCAGCGTCAGAATCACGGCGTAACTAAGAACGCGGATATCCGGACCCACGCCGACAACAATCGGCGGGGCCCCGCGCGGAAGATGCGAGAAGACAAATCCAACTATCGCTTCGAAGGACCAGACTGCGATCAGTGAACCCAGCGCCCCACCCAGCACGGCAATGAGCATGCTCTCTGTCAGCAATTGACGGATCAGGCGGCCGCGACTTGCGCCGACCGATAGACGGATGGCGATCTCTTTTTGGCGGCCGGCGGCGCGCGCGAGCAGCAGATTGGCGACATTGGCGCAAGCAATCAATAACACCATCCCAACGCCAGCCAAGAGTACCAGGCCCACGCCGGTCGCGATCTTGCGGGCTTCCGGCGTCGAAAGGAATGTGCCAGTCTCAATCTGTAGAGTTGTTTTGCGGCCCGGCGTCAGTTGATCGATCCGACCTGCGATCACCGCCATATCGGCACGGACCTGAGCGCGGGAAACGCCAGGTTTGGTTCGGCCGAGAAGGACCAGCCAGCTTATGTTCGGTTTTTCAAACCAATCGTTGTCCCGTTCCAACATGAACTGCATTGTCACCGGCGTCCAAAACGCAGAGGCTATCGGCTCGGTACCTTGAAACCCGGCCGGCGCGACGCCGATCACGGTGAAGGGCTGGCGGTTCAATACGATGTTTCGGCCCACAATGGCGGGATCGCCTGCAAATGTGGTCCGCCAGAGGTTGTCGCTGAGAACCGCAACCGCGCCCTGGCGGGCAACCGCGCAGTCGGAAGCCGAGAATGCCCTCCCCAGGACGGGTCGTTCGTTCAACACGTCGAAATAATTGCAGGAGGTGAGCTGTCCGAAGAGCTGCTGCGGCTGCCCACCGCCGAGCGTCACGGAAAGAAAAGGTGAATAGGCCGCCAATCCCGACAGAACGCGATTGTCGTCGCGGTAGCTCTTGTATTCCGGCCAGGAGAAAAAACTCGCTTCGCCATGCACGTTGCGACTTTTCAATCCGCGAATGTCCTGGTAGACGCTGACGATATCGGTAGATCCAGGAACCGGCAAGGGCCGAAATGCCGCTCCATTCAAGACCGTGAAGATGCCTGTATTGACGCCGATGCCGAGCGACATGGCGAGCACCGCCACCGCGGTGAAGCCCGGATTCTTGCGAAGCGTGCGCGCCGAATAGCGAAGGTCGCTCCAAAAATTAGACAGGATATTCATGGTGTTTTCTCTTTGCGGATACGCATTCCGATATCGCGTTGTTCCAAGCCAAAGCATGCTGAAGGCCTGCCGCCACAGCCACCGGCGCGATCCGGTACCGGCGTTAGATTCCTCCATCAGGTCGCCCAGCGCGAATTCGGATGCGCGAAAAAATCGCAGGCGAAACAGCAGCAGGATGAGCCATGGAAATTTAGGAGCCATGCATCGCTTTCGGCAGCTCCACGCCTTCCCACATGGCAGCCAGCTCCTGACGGCTTTGTTGCAGGGCGCGAACTCCCAGCGGCTCGACACGGAAATACCGCTTGGAGCGTCCGCCGCGCTCCGGCACCGGATCGCTAAACCAGGAAGCCACACATCCTTTTTCTTCAAGACGATCGAGAGTGCGGTACAGCGCGCCGACGGTCAGCGAGCGTTGGGTTCGTTTCTCAATTTCCCGGCGAACCGGAACGCCGTAGGCATTTTCACCCAGGCGTAGAACGGCCAGCAGAACAATCTGCTCGAATTCACCCAGATGTTCGCGTGCAGGCATCTATGTTCTGCATAGTAGAACATAGATGGAGAATTGTCAACCCAGCCAGCCGCGGCTCAAGACGTTGACGTGGCGCAGGTGCGGAAGACTGCTACTTCACCAGCGCGCTGGAGCTGGTGGCGAAGTTGAGCAGCAAAGAGGGAAAGATCCCGAGTATCAGAGTGCCAAGGGCGGCGGCCCAGAGAGTGGTCCGGATGCCGGGGCTCAGAGGTTCGAGCGTTACCATGGACTCGCCGGGCTCGTGCATGTACATCACGACGAGAATGCGCAAGTAATAATAGGCCGCCACGGCGCCGTTCAGCAACCCCAAAATCGACAGCCACACCAGGTTCGCATCCAGCGCGGCTTTGAAGATATAGAACTTGCCGAAGAATCCGCCGGTGAGGGGAACGCCGATCAGCGATAGCAGAAAAATGGAGAACAAGGCAGCGGTGGCGGGCTGTTTCCAGCCTAAGCCGGCCAGGTCATCTACGTTCACGTATTTCTCGCCCTGCCGCGAAAAATGGGTGATGACGGCGAATGCGCCGATGTTCATGAGGGCGTATGCGGCCAGGTAGAACATGGCGGCCGCGACACCCACCTGATTGTGCGCGGCGATGGCCACCATCACATAACCGGCGTGCGCAATGGAGCTGTAGGCCATCAGGCGTTTGATATTGGTCTGCATCAGCGCGGCAAAATTTCCGATTACCATGGTGAGCAGCGCTGAGGACCAGACGAACGGCTCCCAACGATTGGTGATGGGGCCAAAAGCGACGATGAACACCCGCATGAAAACCGCGAAGGCGGCGGCCTTGGGTCCAGCCGACATGAACAGCGTGACGGGCGCGGGCGCTCCCTGATAAACATCCGGCGCCCAGATCTGGAATGGCGCGGCCGAGACTTTGAAGGCGAATCCCACGAACATAAGCGCCGCAGCGGTACCGGCCAGCGTCAGGCTGTGAGCGCCGCCACCGGTTATCAGGATGTTTCGGATCTCGGTCAGATTGGTGGACCCGGTACTCCCGTAAATCCAGGCGATGCCGTACAGCAGGAACGCCGTCGCAAACGAGCCGAGCAGGAAATATTTTAAAGCGGCTTCGTTGTTGCGTTTATCGTCGCGCAGGTAACCCGCCAGAATGTAGGTGGCGATGGATGAGATCTCCAGGCCAATGAAGATCATGATCAACTCATTGGCGGTGGCCATCACGCATTGTCCGGAAATGGAGAACAGCAGCAGGGCGTAGTATTCGGCCGATGCAGCATGTTCCCGCCGCAGATATTGGGACGAGGAGAGAACCGTGAAGATGCCCACACCGATCACCAGAACACGGAAGAAGGTGGCAAAGCCGTCCACGATCAGCATGTTTGAAAACGAGAGGCCGGGATGATCGTTGGCAGCGACGGCCGCCACCAGCGCCGCGATCAATCCCACCAGCGTGATGGAACTGAAAGCGTTGCGTTTATTTTCGCCCAGCAGAGGCTCCATCACCATGATCAGTGTGCCGGCCACGATCAACAGAATTTCCGGTAGAAACCGAAGATAATCGAGGGCAGTCGGCGCGAAGTTAGCGGGCATCCGCGGACTCCTTCGCTCGGAGCGGGCTCTGTTGGGCGTGGAGGGCTCCATGCATCGCGTTGCGGACGTGAACATCGCGCTTGGCATCCACCGGGCCCAGGATCACGGCGGTGGATTGGGAAATGGATGGAATGAAGCTTTGCGTGAAGGTACCCATCCAGAGCATCAGGAGGATGAGTGGGATGCTGATGGAATATTCGCGGAGATTCAGATCTTTGAATCCGCTCACTTCTCCGGAAGCCTTCCCAAAGCAAACGCGTTGATACAGCCACAACATATAGCAAGCTGACAGGATGACGCCGACGGCGGCAAAAGCCGTCCACCACATATTGATCAAGGCAGTTCCCTGCAACACCAGGAACTCGCCGACGAAATTGTTGAGCATGGGGAGTCCGATGCTGGCCAGCATGGTGATCATGAACACGATGGCCAGGCGCGGAGCGGGCGTGGCGACCCCGCCGTAGGCGTCAATTTCGAGCGAATGGCGCCGTTCATAGAGGAAACCGACCATGATGAAAAGGGCGCCGGTGGAGACGCCGTGACTCAGCATCTGGTAGACCGCGCCATCGAATCCTTGTTGAGTGAAACTGAAAATTCCGAGCACCACAAAACCCAAATGGCTGACCGAGGAATAGGCGACCAGCTTCTTCATGTTGGGCTGCACCAAAGCCACCAGCGCGCCGTAGACGATTCCTATGATGGCCAGCGTGATGATCCAGCCCGAACAGTTGAGCGCGGCCTTCGGGAACATGGGGACGCAGAAACGCAGAAGTCCGTAGGTGCCCATTTTCAACATCACAGAAGCCAGCATCACCGAACCGGCGGTGGGCGCTTCCACGTGGGCGTCGGGCAGCCAGGTATGCAGCGGGAAAATGGGAACCTTGATGGCGAACGCGATGAAGAATGCCAGGAAAAGCAAGAGCTGCTCGGGATAGCTGGGCGCAACGGATCCGTTCTGCAATCCGGCGAGGATTTTCGCATAATCGAAAGTTCCAG